>ERZ778025.232-NODE-232-length-156503-cov-13.836853_pt1 | contig 156503 bp, 117 predicted proteins | sample MGYA00375755_ERZ778025 | MGnify/ENA primary metagenome ERZ778025 (study PRJEB29350, sample SAMN05389825) | bioreactor metagenome | isolation source: Thiocyanate bioreactor | place: South Africa: University of Cape Town | collected 2014-03-17 ...
TCATCCCCCAACGGGTCAAGGGGGGTGCGAGAGATGTGCGTGATCCTTTGGCCCGCGGGCCAGCTGGAGGGGCGACTCGCGGCGCGCGGCGGCGGGGTCAGGAGCGTCGCTGCGGCGCGGTGATCGGCCTGGTTGTTGGGAAGGGTGGTGTTCGGTTCGTGGTCAGAGCTCGAAGAGAGCCATCGTCGTCGCTTGGAGGGCGCGGATCATTTCGGACTCCGTCTCGGGTGAGACCGGATCGATTTCCTGTTGGAGCGCGAGGCCGTCGAGGGTGGCCATGATGAGACGAGGGATGATCTCGACGGAGACCCTCGGCTTGAGGCCCATCGCGAGGAGCTGGTCGAGGCCCGTGTCGATCATCTGCCGACACGCGCGCTGGAGAGCTTCGCCGCAGGCCTTGCGGATGCGCTTGTTCTGCCGCGCGAGGATATGCAGCTCGGTGAGCACGCGCATCTCGCGGACGCTGTCGCGCCGAACGGTCCACATTTCCACGAGCGCACGGTGGATGCGCTCGAGAGGCAGTCCCCCTTCCGCGAAGACCGCACGGATACGCGCTTCGACGATCTCACAACAGCGATCGAGGACACGCTCGAGCAGTTCCTCCTTGCTCTCGAAGTGATAGTGAACCGCGCCCTTGCTCAGGCCCGCGGCATCGGCGATATCCTGCACGCTCGTACCGGCGATGCCCTGCTTTGCAAGGACGCGGATCGCCGCGTCGATAACTTGCTCGCGGCTCGCTTCGCTCTTCTTGTAGCCCGTACGCCGGAGTGCCGAGATCCTGACCACGCAGTCAGGATCCTAGCATGGTTACCTGCGTTCTCTGCGTGTGTCGCCTGGCCTCTGCGTGTGTCGCGTGGCTTCGGCGTCTGCGTCTGCGTCTGGCTTCGGCATCTGCGTCTGGCGCCCTGGCGTCTGGCGCGAGAACACTCTTACTGCTGGAACGCATGACGGTCGCCGGGCAAGCCTAGGTCGCCCGCCAGTCGACGCCCCGCGACGCCGACGCGCGCGCGTCTGCGTCTGTCGCCTGGCTTCGGCGTCAGCGTCTGGCTTCTGCGGCAGCCGCCGAGCGAGAACAGCTCGTACTCCTGGAACGCATGACGGCCGCCGGGCAAGGCTAGGTCCCCCGCCCGTCGACGCCCCGCGACACGGACGGGGTCGCGTGCGTAGCGCGAGAGTTGCGCACCTGTCGACGTCACTTCCCCGCAGGAGCGTAGCAGAACGAGCCTAGAGAAGCGCACGGCTCGCGCCGCATTGCGCAGCTAGGCGAACCGAGAGAACCGTATTCCTACGGAGCGGCGACGACGGCGCCTCGCCTCACGACTCGGTGCGCGGCTTGCCCGTCTTCAGCTCGCCCATTCGCTTCGGAAGCAGACTCATGACGGCGACGAGGGCGCCCTCGCCTCACGAGTCGGTGCGCGGCTTGCCCGTCTTCAGCTCGCCCATTCGCTTCGGAAGCAGACCCATGACGGCGACGACGGCGCCTCGCCTCACGACTCGGTGCGCGGCTTGCCCGTCTTCAGCTCGCCCATTCGCTTCGGAAGCAGACTCATGACGGCGACGAGGGCGCCCTCGCCTCACGAGTCGGTGCGCGGCTTGCCCGTCTTCAGCTCGCCCATTCGCTTCGGAAGCAGACCGATGACGGCGACGAGAGCGGCCAGCTGGGCGCCGATCGAGGCGGCGCCGCCGCGGAGCGCGGCGAAGGCGAGCGCGAGCTTCCGCAACGTCGGCGAGTACGGATACCACCACGTTTCGCGGGGCGCGCGGTTGCGATCGATGACGAGCAGGCGCGGGCGCGTCAGGTGCTCGAGGGCGAGCGGCGAGCCCGTGATCCCCCAGCCGCTCTCGCCGACGCCGCCCCACGGAACCGACGCGATCGCGCCGGTGAAGGAGTGGTTGTTGATCGTGACGACGCCCGCGCGGAGGCGCCGTGCGAGCTGCTCCGCCTGGCGGACGTCCGCCGTCCAGATGCTGGCGGTGAGGCCGTAGCGCGATGCGTTCGCGCGCCGGAGGGCCTCCTCGACGTCGGCGACCGGCGTGATCGGAACGACCGGGCCGAAGGTCTCGTCGGCGATGAGCTCATTGTCGTCGGCATCGATCCTCACGACCGTCGGTCGATAGCCGAGCGTCGTCGCCTCCGAATCGATTCCTTCGCCGCCTTCGAGGACCTCGGCGCCCGCAGCGCGCGCGGCGTTGACGTGACGCTCGACGATGCGTCGTTGCGCGTCCGTGGTGAGCGGCCCGACGTCTTCGCCGAAGCGGAGCGCCTTCGTCGCCGCAACGACCTTGGCGGTGAAGGCGTCGGCGACATGCTTTTCGACGTACACGCGCTCGACGGCACCGCAGTTCTGACCGGCGTTCATCATCGCGCCCCAAACGATGCCGTTCGCGGCGCGTTCGAGATCGGCGTCGGCCAGGACGATGGCGGCGTCCTTTCCGCCGAGCTCGACGGAGCACGGGATGAGCCGCTCGGCACACGCATGCGCGACCTTACGACCCGTCTGCGTGCTGCCTGTGAATACGACGAGGTCGACGTCCGAGTCGACGAGGCGCGCGCCGACGTCTCCCCCGCCCTGGACGATGCTCACGAGTCCGTCGGGGACGAGCCCATCGAAGAGCTCGGCGACGAGCTTGCCCGTGCGAGGGGTGATCTCGCTCGGCTTGAAGACGATCGCGTTGCCGGCCATCAGCGCCGGCACGATCGTGCGGAGCGGGAGCGCGAACGGGAAGTTCCACGGCATGATGACGGCGATCGTCCCGCGCGGATCGCGATGCACCCAGCCTCGCTTCTTCGGGTACGAGAGCGCGTCGATCTCCGCCTCGAACGGCTCGAGCTCCTCCGCGACGATGTCCGCCCAGTAGCTGACGACATCCGCGCTCGCGAGGACCTCGCCGAGGAGCGCTTCGACATCGGGCTTGCCCGTCTCGTCATGGACGAGCTTCGCGATGGCCTCGGCGCGCTCGAGGATCCGCTTCTTGACCGTGCTGACGGCCTTCACTCGCTTCGCGATCGGGACGGCCGCCCACCTGTCCTGCGCCTCGCGGGCACGCCGCACCACGCCGGCGACGTCCTCGAGCGAGGTCGCTTCGACGGCGCCGAGGTCCTTGCCCGTCGTCGGGCTCTTCGTCGCGAATACCGTTGCCGGAGCGTCCGGCTGCGCAGAGTGCGGGTCGAGGTTCATGAGGAGCGGCGCCGACTATAGCCGCGCCCTCCGCAGGGCGCCTCTCGGATATGACGCGGCCCCGCAGGCCTCGCGTTCCGGCGCAAACTCCCGCAAAAAGACCGACCGTCCGCCGCACCAGCCGGGCGCCCCGAAGCGGACCTCGTCGGATTCGCCCCGACGTCTCGCCCCGGGAGCCGACCTCATCGGGTTCGCCCCGCCCTTTCAACCCGCCCACGTGACGATGACCGTGACGGACACGCGTGACACGCCGACCTCGAGCACTCCAACATCAGGCGCGCTTGCGGGCCGCCCGGGAGGCGAGCTCATCGGGTTCGCCCCGCCCTTTCAACCCGCCAACGTGACGATGACGGTGACGACACGCGTGACGCGCCGACCTCGAGCACTCCAGCATCAGGCGCGTTTGCGGGCCGGGCGGGAGGCGAGCTCATCGGGTTCGCCGCAGGCCTCGACGCCACCGCTGCAGGAGGTTGGGGCGCGCGCGCGAAGCTCGTCCGCGGGTGCTTTCGCGCTCGCCGCGACGGCGACGCCTTCGGCAGCCGACGCCACGACGACGCCCTCGACCGACGACGCAACCGCGACACCTTCCCCAGACACCGCAACCGCGACGCCTTCCGCGGACGACGCAACGACGACGCCTTCCGCGGACGACGCAACGACGACGCCTTCCGCGGACGACGCAACCGCGACGCCTTCCGCGGACGACGCAACCGCGACACCTTCCCCAGACACCGCAACCGCGACACCTTCCGCAGCCACCGCAACCGCGACGCCTTCCCCAGACACCGCAACCGCGACGCCTTCGGGAGACGCGAGCTCGGGGGCGGGTGCCGGCTCGAGTAGGAACGACGCGACGTGCTCCGCCACCGCGGGCGCGAAGAGGAGCGAGAGGTGCGCGAATCCCTCGACCTCGACGTCGCGACCACCGCGTTTGGCGAGATGAGACGTCTCCTTGGGGTGGACGATGTTGTCGTGCGACGAGAACACGGAGAGCACCGGTAGCGTCAACGCGTAGCGTGCGTGCGCCTCGAGCAGCTTCGACCCTCGGCGAAGCCGAGTCGCGCCGACGCCGAGCATCGGCCCTCGCCACGCGACGCCGGCATGGGGCGTCGCGATGGTGACGCAGCGACGCACCTTGAGCGGGGCCTTTCCAACCTCGTCACGCAACATCTCGATCGCGACGAGCCCGCCCATCGAGTGGCAGACGACGTCGACCACTGCGCTGCCGGTCTCGCGACAGACGCGCTCGACGAACCGCTCGAGTCGCTTCGCATTCGACTCGAGCGACCCGAACCACGGGTAGTTGAACCCGAAGAGTGGCCCGATCCTCCGTCGTGCGAGCGCTCGCGCGAGGCCGAGGAAGTCGACGCGGTTCTGCATGTAGCCATGCACGAAGACGACGGGGACACCGGACGCGACGCCCTCCGAGCCGTTCGCCAGGCGCGCGAGGAGCGGGTCCATGCGATGCCCCAGCATGTAAAAGAGCGGGACCAGCGGTTGCGTGACTCCGACGAGGAACACTTCTCTCGCGAGCTCGCGGAGCGACGTCCCGAATGCACGCCCGGCGGTATGGCGACGCATCAGAGCGAAGGAGCCGAGCGCGTAGACGAGGACGGACCCGGCGAGCCCGGAGCTCACGACGACGAACCCCCAGATCACGATCTCGAGCGCCGCCCGCATCCACCAGCGACGTTAGCCGAAGGCGAGCGTCTGGTCGTCCGGCCATGCGGCATGTGCCAATGGCACATCCGTCGGCTCCTCGGATTGCTGCCAAACCGCTGCAATGGCAGGCATTTTTCCAAATGGCTCAACCGGCACGCTCGCTGCTCATCGGGGCGCCATGCTCGCGAACTCCCGACTCCTCGCCCTCAGCAGCCTTGCCCTGCTGGCAACCATCGCCCCGTCGCTCGCCGGGTGCAGCGACGACGGAACGAACGGCGGCCCGGCGCAAGGCCGCGAAGAAGGGCAGACCGAGTTCGAGTCGGCGCCCCCGGTCCGTCAGGGCGGCGCCTCGTTCGATGGCAGTCGCGGCGAGTCGGCCGGCGACACGGCAGCGCCCTCGAATGCCGGCGCACAGACCCCGGTGAACGCCCCGAAGCCGCAAGAGACGGACATCTATCGCGTCGACGGCAACCGGCTCTACTTCCTCAACAGCTACCGCGGGCTCATGGTGTTCGACATCACGAACGCCGACGACCCGAAGCTTCTGGGGCGCTCGCCCGTGTACGGCACGCCGGTCGAGATGTTCGTCGAGAACGGCATCGCGACGATGGTCGTCGGCGACTGGTACGGCAACGCGCCCGACGGCTCCCCGTTCCACGGCTCCGTCGTCCGCACCGTCGACGCGCGCGACCCAGCGAACATGAAGGTCCACGGCGAGGTCCAGGTGAAGGGCTGGGCGCGCGACATGCGCGTCGTCGGCCAGAACCTCTTCATCGTCAGCGAGGACTACGGCTGGCACTACGGCGTCTGGTACGGCGGCTACTACGGCGGCGGCCTGGCCGGGGACGTGGCGTATCCGGGGGGCTACTACGGCGGCACGAGCAAGGTCGTGATCTCGAGCGTCAAGTTCGGGAACTTCGCGCCCACGATGAACAGTACGAAGGAGTTCGACGGCTACTCGGGCGCGTTCAACGTGACGTCGAACGAGATCCTGATGGCGCACGATGTCCTCGCGGACGGCCCGCAGGGATCGAAGCAGCCGACCGGCAAGAGCGCGATCGACTACTTCGCGTTCTCGCAGCTCGACGGCGCGCTCATTCCGATGGGCACGTTCGAGGTCGATGGCCTCCTCAACGGGTGGAGCGCCGACAACGGCCGCTGGAACATCGACCTCGACGGGACGACCGCGTCGGTCATCACGTGTGCAGGCGCGGACTACGGCTACTGCAGGGGTCAGGGTGGTTACAAGGTCACGACCATCGACTTCTCCAACCCGGCGTCGCCGCAGAAGCTCGGCACGCTCGACATCCCCTCGAAGGGATGGGCGGCGACGGCACGCTTCGCGAACAAGCGCATGTACCTCTCGCCGCGCGAGGGCGCGTGGTCACCGAACGGCCAGCAGCAGCCCACCCCTGTCGAGATCTACGACCTCTCGACCCCGGCCGCACCGGCGCTCGCCGGCTCGACGAGCATCAACGGCGCCGTCTGGCTCTTCATGCCCATGGGGACGGACCGCCTCTTCGCGCTCGGCAACGAGTACGGGAACGGCTACTCGTCGAGCAAGGTCGCGCTCCGTCTGCTCGACGTGTCCGACGCGACGCGGCCGACGGTCATCGGTACCTCGACGTTCGGCGACGGCTGGGCCTGGACGCCCGCGTCCGGCACCTTCAAGGCGTTCACCCGTGACGACAGCAAGAAGCTCGTCGTCCTTCCGTTCAGCGGCTGGAGCAGCGCGAACTACGAGTACATGAATGGCCTCCAGTTGATCGAGTACGACACCGGCGCGATCACGACCAAGGGCGCGGCCAAGTCCAAGGGCTGGGTCGAACGCGGCGTCTTCGTGAAGAACCGCCTCGTGTCCCTCTCCGATCAGGCCCTCAGCGTGATCGACTACGCCGACCGCAACAATCCGAAGGTCGTCAAGGAGCTCACGCTCGCGCGCAACGTCGTGGCCGCCGAGCCGAACGGCGCGACGATCGCGCAGCTCTCCACCGATTGGTGGGGCTACGACAACAAGACGAGCGAGCTCCGCGTCCTGCCGATCGCGAACGCCGAAGAGAACGTCACCGATCCGAACGCGAGGTCGGTCTCGATCGACGGCACCAACGCCCGCGTCTTCCGCAACGGCGACCTCGCGTACGTCGTCACGACGCTGTACCCGACGACCCCGAACGGCCCGTCGTACGCGACGCCCCACGTCCAGGTGGTCGACCTCTCGAACGGCGGAGCGACGCTGAAGGGCTCGCTCGACCTGCCGCAGGAGACGAACGGCTCGTACTGGTCGTGGTGGGGCGGCTGCTACTACTGGGACTGGTACGACGGCTCGAGCGCCGTGCAGGTCGGCGGCGACGCGCTCGCCTTCCGCCGCACGCGAGGCAGCTACGACCCGAACACGGGCGAGTACAAGTACGACCAGAAGCTCTACGTGGTCGACCTCTCGAACCCGAACGCGCCGAAGCTCACGTCGACCGCGATCACGCCCGACAGCGACGCGTGGTGGGGCAACATGCGGGTCGTCGGCGACACCCTCTACACGACGCACTACGAGTGGAAGTCGAAGCCGATCGCGAATCCCGATCCGAACGGCGCGACGCACAAGTACTGGGTCCGCTACTACCTCGATCGGGTCGACCTGTCCGATCGCGCAAACCCGAAGGTCGGGCAGCGGATCAACGTGCCCGGCATGCTCGTCGGCGCGAGCGAGACCGACCCCTCCCTCCTCTACTTCGTCGACTACCGCTGGTACGACGGCTACGACAACGCGCCGAAGGACGAGATCGCCGTCGCGAAGATCAAGAACGGGAAGGCGTATCTCCAGTCGAGCACGCTCATCGACGGCTGGGTCGGCAACGTGTTCGTGCGCGGCAACAAGGCGTACATGAGCGCGCAGGAGTACACGCAGCCGAACCAGGCGAACCCGTACGGGACGAGCAGCGTGAAGCTCCATGAGGTCGATCTCACCGATCCGAGGAAGCCCGTCGCTCGCGCGTCCGCGCCGAAGGACGGCTGGGGCTGGCTCGTCGACGTCGAGGGCGACCGCGCCATCATCACCTCGGGCTGGGGTCAGGTCGGCCTCGACATCTACAAGCTCACGCCGAACCAGGCGCCGGTCTACTCGCAGTTCGCCCGCACCCGCGGCTGGTGGACCAACGCGATCTCACGGCAGGACGGTGACCTGTTCCTCTCCACCGGCTACTGGGGCGTCCAGAAGATCACGCTGAAGTGATCTGACCGCCTCGGTGCCCGACAGCGCGCCCCGTCTCCGCGAGGAGGCGGGGCGTTCGTGCGTTCGGCGTCCGCCATCCCTCGCGATCCGGCGGCGACGCGGCCCTCGAGTCGTGGACGGCACGCGTTGGCACACCGCTGGGCGACGATCCTGCGGACATCGGGCGGATCGACGGCGTCGAGCGGGCGGCATCGACGTTGCGTAGGAAGAGTCACCATGAAGCGAGCCTTCCTTCTCCTTCCGCCTGCGCTCCTCCTCTCGATCGTCGCCGGGTGCGACGGCGGCTCGGCAGCCGGCGCAGACTCCAGCGCCGAATACACGGCATGCCTCCAGGCGCAGACCAAGGCGCTCCTGGACGCGGCGGGGACCAAGCAGCCGCGCGAGACCGCGAAGGGGCCGTTCTCCGCCGCGCTCCTCGGCACCGACGGAGCAACGCTCGCCTCCGTCGTCCGTGATGACCTCGAGGCGAACATGCGCGCTTCGCTCGAGAATGCTCGCGCCAATCGCATCGCGGCGGTGCGCTGCGAGTCCCTGCGTCCCGAGCCGGGCAGAGGGTTCCAGGACGCCGGAGCGGCGATGCCGAGCAGCGCGGGCAGCGACAACGGGTCCGGCGGCCCGAAGCAGGTCTCGGGCACGAACAACCAGGTCGCCGGCGTCGACGAGGCCGACTTCGTCAAGAACGACGCCAAGTACATCTACGTCGCCAACGGCACGCGCTTCCGCATCATCGAGGCGTGGCCGGCGGAGAGCGCGCACGAGATCGCGACGGTGACGGTCCCCGGCGAAGCGCGGAAGCTGTTCGTCGAAGGCAACCGCGCCCTCGTCTACTCGGCGACGCCGCGCCAGGTCGCGAGCCAGGGTGGCAGCAGCGGCGACGCGCGGAACAGCGGCGTCAGCGCCGGCGCTGCCCCGGCTCGACCGGGCGGCAGCAGCGAGTGCACCTACGGCTACGACGGCTGCGTCCCCGCAGGCGACGGGACCGAGACGGAGATCTCGATCTTCGACATCTCGAACCGCGCCGCGCCGAAGCTCGTTCGCAGCATCCACTCGTCGAGCTCGCTCATCGCGGCCCGCCGGATCGGCAACGCGGTGCACACCGTCCTCGGGGAGCCGTCGATCGCCGACGGGATCGGCTGGGAGAGCTGGCCTCGAGGCCTCGCAAGCGACGCGTCGGAGAAGGAGATCAGCGCCGCCTATGACGCGCTCATCGCGAGCAACATCGAAAAGATCGCCGCGCTCGATGTCGGCAACGTGCTCCCCACCTGGACGGACAGCGCCGGCCGCTCGCCGGACGTCTCGCTCTTCCAGTCGAGCATGCCCGACGGCACCGCGCTCACGAGCGTCCTGTCGCTCGATCTCGTCTCCGATCCGTCGCTGAAGGTCGCGTCGGTCATCAGCCGCCCCGGCTGGATCTACGCGTCTGCCGATGCGCTCTACATGGCCGTCCCGCATCAGCAGATCGCGGGATGGGGCTGGTACGAAGGCCGGACCGAGAACGAGCTCTCCACCATCCACAAGTTCTCGATCGGCACGACACCGTTCGCCACGGGCTACACCGGCACGGGCGTCGTCAAAGGGCGCGTCCTCAACCAGTTCGCGATGGATGACGCAGGCGGCTTCCTCCGCGTCGCGACGACGACGGGACACCTCCCGAGCCCCGACGCGCACAGCACGATCTCCGTCTTCGAGGACAAGGCCGGCGTGCTCGAGGTCGTCGGACAGATCGACCAGATCGCGAAGAGCGAGGACATCCGATCGGTCCGCTTCGACGGACCGCACGGGTACATCGTCACGTTCAAGAAGACCGATCCGCTCTTCGTCTTCGACCTGGCGAATCCGCGCGCGCCGAAGACGCTCGGTGAGCTCAAGATCCCGGGCTTCTCGACCTACATGCACATGATGGACGAGACGCATCTCCTCACGATCGGCTACGACGCCGCGGACCAGGGCGACTTCGCCTTCTTCACCGGGGTCATCCTCCAGATCTTCGACGTCTCGGATCCCGCAGCGCCGAAGCTGACGCACAAGGAGACGATCGGAACGCGCGGCTCGAGCTCCGAGGCACTCACGAACCACCTCGCCTTCAACTACTTCGCGCCGAAGAACCTCCTCGCGCTGCCGATGACGATCTGCGAGGGCGGCAACCAGAACGGCGGCTTTGGCACCGAGATGACGTTCAGCGGCCTCATGGTCTACGACGCGACGACCGCCGGTGGCTTCAATCTCCGCGGCAAGGTCGCTCACCCGAGCTCGTCTCAGCAGGGCGGCCAGCAGAACGAGTACGGCTACAACGACCTGGGCTGCTCGAGCTGGTGGACCAACGCGTCGAGCGAGGTCAAGCGCAGCATCATCATGGACGACTGGGTCTTCAGCGTCTCGAGCACGCGCATCAAGGTGAACAACCTCGGCGCGCTCTCGACCGACGTGAAGGAGCTGTCGATCCAGTGAGGCGAACACCGTAACGTGGGAGCGGCGGCGGAGCGACGAGGTCGCGCCGCCGCTTCACGGGTCGGGCCCCTCGCTCCGGACTGACCTCGACGAGCTCGCGGCGGCAGCACGCCACGTGGGAGGACTCGCCGAAACGACTCGACGAGGCGAGACGAAGCGAGATGAAGCGACGCGACGAGTGCGCCGCGTCGACTCCGTGCGGATCGAGTACCATCCGCGCATGGATCTCGCCGCCAAGTTCGAGGACGCGCAGGTGCGCGTGAAGCAGCTGTCCAAGTCACCGTCGACCGACGACCTGCTCGAGCTGTATGCACTCTACAAGCAGTCTACCGCCGGGGACGTGTCCGGGTCGCGACCGGGCATGCTCGACATGAAGGGCCGCGCCAAATACGACGCGTGGGCGACGAAGAAGGGCACGAGCAAGGACGACGCGATGACGAAGTACGTCGCCCTGGTCGACCGCCTCGGGGCTTGAGCTCCACAACCGACGGCGGCGCGCCTGCGGCGTTCTTCCCCCCGACACGTCGACGAGGCCGACACGCCCGGGATCTTTGCTAGGGTGACGGCGTGGACCTCGCCGTCATCGAAGCGCTCTATCCCGATCACGTCGCTCACCAGGAGCGCGCCTATGCGGAGGCCCTCCGCGAGGCGGGCTTCGACGCTGTCGTCGTTCATTCCGGGACGGCGCAGAAGAAAACCTCCTTCGACGACGCTTACTGGCCGCTCCGACCGACCCCGTTCTTCCACCACTGGGTCGCGCTCTACGAGCCTGGCTGCTTCCTCGTGATCGAGCCGGGCCACAAGCCGCGGCTCTACTGGCCCGAGTGCAAGGACTTCTGGGAGCGCCCCGCCCCGCCGGAGTCGACGGCGTTCATGCACGTGCTCGACGTCCGCCGCGTCGCCACGCCCGAGTTGCCCGCAGGCAAACGAGTCGCGTGGATCGGCGACGACGTGGCGCGCGCGGAGGCGCTCGGCATCGCGAGCGACGACAGGAACCCGACGAAGCTCCTGGCGGCGCTCGATCGCCTCCGGACGACCAAGACGGGCTACGAGATCGCGTGCCTCGTCGAGGCCAACCGTCGAGCCGCGCTCGGGCACGAGGCGGTGCGCCGTGCGTTCGCCGAGGGCGATCACGCCGAGCTCGATCTCCATCTCTTGTACCTCCGCACGACGCGGCAGGACGATCCGGAGACGCCGTACAAGAACATCGTCGCGACCGGGCGGAACGCGTCGATCCTCCACCATGTGAGCTACGGGCGCGACGCCACCCGCGCCGAGTCACTGCTCCTCGACGCCGGCGCGACGTGCCTCGGCTACTGCTCGGACATCACGCGCACGTGGGTGAAGACCGGCGGGGCAGCGAGCGCAGCATTCATCGCGATCCTCGACGGGATGGAGGCAATGCAGAAGCGCCTCGTGGCGCAGATCTCCGCCGGTGCTCCGTACGAGGATCTCCACGACGAGTCGCATCGTCAGGTCAGCGCCATCCTGAAGGAAGCGGGGATCGTGAAGGCGTCCGCGGACGAGATCGACGGCAAGGCGATCAGCCGCATCTTCTATCCGCACGGCCTCGGTCACTCGCTCGGCCTCCAGACGCACGACGTCGGCTGCGCGGTGGTCAAGCCGAAGACGGAGAACCCGTTCCTGCGCAACACCTCGAAGATCGCCGAAGGTCAGGTGTTCACGATCGAGCCCGGCCTCTACTTCGTCGACTCGCTGCTCGCGCCGCTGCGCGGCTCGCCGGAGGGCAAGCTGGTCGACTGGAACCTCGTCGAGGCGCTCTCGCCGCTCGGCGGCATCCGCATCGAGGACGATGTGCTCGTGACCTCGTCCGGCACCCGCAACTTCACGCGTGAGGTCCTTCCCGTCGGCGGCAGCGCGCTCGAGTAGCTCAGGCGAGGGCCGAACGCGGCCTTCACGCGATCTCTGCCGGACTGCGGCACGGAGCGTGCTGCTTGGTGTCCTTCATGACCTGGCAGGACATTCGGATGCGCTGGGAAGAGCTCGACGGCACCACCCGGGCTCGGCTCGTGGCGATCATCAGGCAACGGCTGGGCGTCACGGGCCTGGACGAAGAGATCTCGATCGAGACCTGGGCGGGCGCCATCGCGCTCGACGTCGAGTTGGAGGAGCTCGAGATCGATCTCGCGCTCGAGCCGATCGACGAGGCCGCGCGCCATCCCGGGCGTGACGACCTCCACGAGCAGCGCGAGGACGATCAGGAGACCGAGGGCGTCGTGCACTGGCCGCCGCACTTCGGCCGCCTCGGTCGTCCATGGGGCATGCCCGGCCGATGAACGTCTCTCGGTCCGGTCATCCGCTACGAGAGCCTCGAGGCAGTCAGGTCTTCTTCAGGTCGAGCGAGGCCGAGTTGATGCAGTAACGCAGCCCGCCACGGTCAGGCGGCCCATCCGGGAACACGTGCCCGAGGTGAGCGCCGCACTCCGAGCACAGGACCTCGGTGCGCACCATGAAGTGCGAGCGATCTTCCTCGGTGGCGATGTTCGCCTCTACTGCGGGCTGGGTGAAGCTCGGCCATCCGCAACCGGAGTCGAACTTGTCGTCGGAGCGGAAGAGCTCTGCACCGCAGCAGACGCACTCGTACGTCCCGGCGTCGTGGCTGTCCCAATATTTCCCGGTGAAGGCGCGCTCGGTGGCCTTGTTGCGCGTGACCTCGTACTGCTCGGGGGAGAGGACGGCTTTGTACTCGGCGTCGGTCTTCTTCGGCATGGCGATCGCGCCAATCTTAGATCGGTTTCGCCGACCGCGGGCGCTTCGGTCCCGAAGCCCGAAGCGTCGCGAACCGCCGCCGTCTCAGCCGCTGCTTCCGCCTCGACTGCCGCCGCTGCCTGGACCGACCACCCAGTGATAGCCCGGGTAGATGAACGGCCGCCCGAACGCGAGGCCGAAGCCGCCCCGGGCGCGCGCATAGAAGTAGGGATCGTCGACGAGGGTGTAGCGCTCGCGGACCCAATAGCCGCGCGGCGCCAGCCTCGCTGCCCAATCGACCGGCCATGCGCCGGCGACCGGCGCGGGCGCAGCCTTCAGGAACGCGAGGTCGACGATGAAGATGCTGATCCCCGCGGCCTGCCAGGCGCGGAAGCTCGCGTTCAGATCGTCTTCCTCGACCTCGGCGTCGTCGAGGTCCTCGACGACGTAGACGACGCGCGTGATGTGCCGCGCGCGAAGCGTCTCGACGTCGGGCAGATCGCCCGGCATCAGCATGTAGCGGTTGTCGAACGTCTCGTCGTCCGGAGTGTCGAAGCGATACGCGAGGCGCCACGAGTCGAGGAGGAACACGGGATGCGCGCTCTCGAGCGCGGCTCGCTCGGGCGGCGGCAGCCGCGGAGGAAACGCGAGCAGCCCGGCGAGCGTCTCGTCCGCGGGAACGACCGAGTCGTGGGCAGGCCAGTTGTTGAACGTGACGACTGGCGCGATCGGCTCGCGCGAGTCGCGGCTCAGACGCGAGGCGAACGCCGCCGAAGCCGCGCCGCGGAGGTCGACGAGCCACAAGGTGTCGGCCGGCAGTCCGACCCGAGCGACGTGCGCCGCCGCGGCATCGGCCTCCGCGGCGACCTCGAGGCGCCGCACGTCGGGGAGCGCGGCATGCCCGGCCATCGGATCGACCGACGAGATGAGCGTGCCCTTGTGGTAGCGCGCCCAGGGGCTCTCCGGAGCCATCTGCCAGCGCGCCGCGAGCTCCGACGAAGACGGTAGGGCGAAGTCACGCCTGTCCGGCACGTCCTCCGACCAGAACGCGACGCTCACGGAAGGCGTCCACGGACGCAGCCCGCAGCCGGTGACGCCGACGAGCGCGACGGGAATGATGCCGATCCGCGCTCTCAAAGGCCGGCCTCCGCGCCGCTCGCGCTGGCCGCCGGTGCGAGCTCGGTGTCCTCGACGAACACGGGCAAGACGAGCGCGTCGTGCGAGCAGTGCGACGTCGGCGAGAGCCGCGCGAAGTACCCGGCGAACACGCCGTCGAGCAAATAGACACCGAGCGTGACGAGGCGCGGCCCCCACGGGGTGGCGAGTGACGCTTGCGGGACGAAGCGTTGCGCGATCCACACCTGTCCGGTCGGCGAGCCCGGGCCCGCCTTCCCTCCCCCGAGATCGGTGGCCCGCCCCCGTGACGTACCGCCGTCGTCGGTATCGACGGAGGCGACCTCCTCGAGGATGTCGCGGAAGTCCTCCGGCGTCGTGAGCGCGCCGACGAAGACGTGATCGCCGACGCGCGAGAGATCGCGCTTCACCACCCACGACTCGCGCTCGGCCGCGAGCCGCTCGCGAGGTACATCCGCGAACGCAAACGTCTCGGCGAAGACCTCGGCAGCTGCCGCCGGATCGTGCGCGAACGCCCGCGCCATCGCGAGCTTCGACTGCGCGTGGATGCACGAGAAGCTCGACATCGACGCGAGCGCTCCCTTCTCCGTCGCGCGCACGAGCACGTCGATGTTCTTCTGTCCGGCCATCCATTCGACTGGATAGAAGCGATAGAGTGAAGCGACGCGCTGCGCCCCGGTCGGCGTGCGGACCGCGACGCCCTCCCCATCGTCGGCCGCGAAGAGCGCGGTTGGCGGGACGCGGACGGCGCGACCGCCGCGCTCGACGACGAGCCGCTCGAGGAGCGCGCAGACCTGGAGGTCCTCCGCGTATGCAGTCGCGTACGCGAGCGCAACGACCCCACGCGGCGAGCCGGGACCACCCGATCGCTCGACGAGTCGATCAGCGAGCCACCCGGCGACGTGCGTCGGATCGCGGAGCGCTCGTCGCGAGGTCGCGCCCGACGCCGTGTCGCGCAGCGCGCCGAGACGAAGACCTGCGGCGCGCGCGAGGCGCGGGAGCGCGAGCGTCTCGTTGTAGCCGCCCGGACAGTCCGCGTTCACCTCACAAGCGACGAAACGCCCGTCCTCCCGGAGCAGCAGGTCGACGCGAGCGACGGAGCCGGAGTCCCCGCCCGCACGTGCTGCCGCGGCGAGGCGCTCGACGTCGGGATGAAGGCGATAGCGCGCCCGCTCGGTCGGATCGGACGCGGCCCGCTCGGCGGCGGCGGAGACGAGCGACCACGCGCGCTCGGCGACATGAATCGCGTCACGATGCGCCGCGCTCGAGAGAATGAACGGATGCAAGTCCACCCGGCGCCGGCCGGAGGTCCATGCGTCCCAGACGAGCCACTCGTGCTGCAACGCCCGCTCGAGCGACGGGAGCCGAAGCGGATCGGCCACCGCCAGCGGCTCGACCCGCGCGCGGAGAGCGACGGCGGTCAACGCATCCTCGCGGCGAGGCGCTCGAACAGCGCCGGATCCTCGGCGCCGAGACCGTAGAAGAGGACACCGACGTCCAGCGGGAGCACGTCGCTGCTCCACGCGCCGAGCGCGCGGGCGGTCGACTCCGCATCGTCGAACCAGAGCTCGTGCGACTCGCCACCGAACGCCCGGTAGCGAAGGAACGGAGCTCCGGTCGGGCCACGCTCGATCGGAGCGCGCGCGATCGTCGAGATGGCGATCGCGTCGTGGTAGACGACCGGCCGCCTCCCACGCGGGCCGAAGTCCGTCCCGTAGAGCGGATACGAGACATCGACGTTCGGAAAGTCGTCCTTCGCGAGGCGCACCGCGTCGACGGCCCACCCCGGATCGATCGTCGGCCCAGGATCGCGCTCCGAGTAGTCGAGCGTCATGATGCGCATCCGGTCGACGAGTGGAGCGAGCTCGCGGCGAGAGAAGGCATCGCCGCCGGGAAGATCGCTCGGAACCGTCACCGACGGAGGGACGAACACGCCCAGCCGGCGCGTCGGACGGACGACCTCCGCGAGCTCGGCGACGAGCGCAGTGACGAACGGGCGCGCGTCGTTCGAGAGCGACTGCAGATCGATCTCGACACCGTCAGCCGGTTCGATCACGAGCGGCAGCGTCTCCTTCACGCGCTGCCTCCACGCCGGGTCCCGGAGGAACGCCTGCGTCTGCGCGCCGTCGTAGCGCTGACCGCTCTCGTCGGTGAACGCGATCCCGAAGTGAACCCGGTAGCCATCGCGCTTCAGCTCCTCGGTCAGCGCCGCCAGAGCGGCGCGGGAGCTCTGATCGCGCGGGCCGACCGTCCCGTCCGCGCGCGGGACGAGGCAGAGCATGATCACCTCACCCCCGCGGAGGACACGCTTCGCTCCCGCGCTCGCAAGGGTGGAGCGCGACCAGGTGTCGAGCACGCAGCCATCGACGACGACCGACGCCATCCGCGCGGGCAGAGCCGTCTCGGCGCGAAGGCCGACCACCTCTCGCTCGCTCCCCGAATCGGAGCCGCACCCCGCAAGGGCAACGAGTGAGAGCGCGACGCTCGCTGCGAGCCCGAAGATCCTCTCGACCGTCATCGTCCCCCCTCGAAGCGCAGACCGAACGTCACGCCGTTGAAGAGCTCGTGCTCGTAGAGCCGTGGGACCACCTGCAAGCAGACACGAGTCGACGGGTCCAGGCGCCGACATCCCTCGAGCTCGAGCTGGACGAGGAACGTCGCCGCGTCGAGCTCGAGCGGCACCGTCTCGGTCCCCGCAGCGACGCTCCCGCCCATCGTGGCGAAGGAGACGCCGGTGCGGACCGCCGCGGCCCACATGTTTCGGCGATGCTTCCAGCGATGTCCCACGCCGGGAAGGAGGAGATCCCCGCGGATGGTCGACCAGGGACGCAGGCGCGCGATCGAGCCGTCGTGGCTCGTGATGATCGCGTCGTAGGACCCGATCGCCCAGAACGCATTGCCGCCGAAGAGGGGGACCTTCCACCGGTCGTCGACCGTGAGCTCGACGTCGGCGCCGAGGCCCATCATCGCGAGGCCGCCGGCCGTCCGGATTCGCCCATCGGCGAGCTCGCGCGCGCTCGTCGTGACCTCCTTGGCCCCGAACGACGGCATCTGACGAAGCCAGGCGCCGCTCACGTGCGTCGCGATCTGGAAGTCGGTGTCCGCACGCGCGTCCTGCGAGACGAGGCACATGGGAGCGACGAGCATCCCCACCACCGCCCAGGCCCGTCGCTTCGTCACCGAGCTCGCTCTGCCGGTCCGCATCCGCTCCCCGCCGCGTGCGCCACTCGAATCGGGCGGCCGAGCCCGAGAAAGCACGGCTCGAGCACGACGACGCGAGGAGTGACCGAGCTGGGCCATCGTTCGACATCGCTGCCGAATCATGCACTCAGCACAGTAGTGCGCGGTACGCCCTCGCGCTCGCGTATTTTGGGGCTCGCGCCCGACTCGCGGACCGGGGGCCCGCGTCGAGGAGCTCGAAGCACATCCGATCGTTGCTTGTTGCAACGACGATCGCGACCAGGTTCACACGATGACGGGTTCTGCCGGTGAACACAGCAAGTAGGATCCCCCCGTGACCCGGTGTCGTGTCCTCTTCCTCGCGCTCGTCGTGGCCGTCGTCGGCCTCCTCGGGCTCGTCGCGTGTGGCCGGACGACGCCGGTGAGTGGGCTCGCCCGCATCCGCGCGGCGGGGGTCATCAAGTGGGGCGGCGACATCCAGGGCGGTGAGCCGTACGTCTACGGCGATCCGAAGAGCCCCGATCGACTGATCGGATTCGAGGTGGAGATCGCCGACGCGATCGCGAGAGAGCTCGGCGTGCGCGCGGAGTTCGTACAGAACGACTGGGCGAACCTCGTACCGTCGCTCGAACGCGGCAGCTTCGACATCGTCATGAATGGCCTCGAGGTGACCGAGGCTCGCGTGGGCAGGGTGCGCTTCACGCGTCCGTACTGTGTCTTCACGGAGCGCCTCATGGCGCGCGCAGGCAACGCGTCGATCGCGCCCGACCTCCTTGCTCTCCGCGGAAAGAAGGTCGGGACGCTCGCGAACAGCCTCGCGTTCGAGATGTTGCGCGGGACCGCGACTCCTGTCGTCTACGACGGTGTCGAGGAGCCGTACCTCGATCTCGTCAACGGACGGACCGATGCCGTCCTCCTCGACGACATCATCGCGACCCGCTACGGCGCTCCGAGGCCCGAGCTCCAGGTGGTCGGCGACCTCCGCGAGGGCTACTACGCGATCGCGGTCCGGCCTTCCGACCCCGACCTCGCGGCCGCCATCGACGACGCGATCGGCGCGATCGCCGCACGCGGCGAGCTCCGGCGCATCCTCGAGAGGAGCCATCTCTGGAACGACCGCCAGGACAGGCTCATCGGCTGGACGGCGGCCGATCAGACGCGGATGCTCGGAGCGCCGCGGTCTCCCCCGCCGATCGAGCGTGGGCACGTCATGCTCTTCCTCCGCGGCGCCGGCGTGACGCTCCTCGTCTCGACGCTCGCGATGGCGCTGGCGATACCGCTCGGGCTCCTCCTCTCGCTCGCTCGTCTCCATGGCGGCCCGGTGCTCGCTCGCCTCGCGGGCGCGTACGTCGAGATCTATCGCGGTACCCCGGTCCTCCTGCAGCTCTACCTCTTGTATTACGGGCTCGCTCCCGTCCTGAAGCTCGGCGCGCTCCCCGCCGCCGTCATCGGCCTCGGGATGAACTACGCGGCCTATGAGGCCGAGGTGTATCGCGCCGGCATCCAGGCCGTGCCGAAGGCGCAGATCGAGTCGGCGCTCGCGCTCGGCATGTCCACGCGGCTGGCGCTCCGGCGGGTCGTGCTCCCGCAGGCGCTCCGGCACGCGATCCCCAACGTGACGAACGACTTCATCGCGCTCCTCAAGGACAGCTCGCTCGTGAGCGTGATCACGGTCGTCGAGCTGACGAAGCAGATGACGATCACCGCCGTCGACGTGCGGAGCTGGATCGGTCCGGGGCTCCTCTGCGCCGGCCTCTACTTCGCGATGAGCTACCCGCTCGGGCGGATCGCGCGGCGACTCGAGAAGAAGCTCGAGGGCGAGCGGGAAGCCGAGGCCGCGACATGATCGTCGTCGATAACGTCGAGAAGGCATTCGAGTCCCGCGTCGTCCTCGACGGAGTCAGCGTCCGCTTCGACCGCGGCAAGGTCTCGGCGCTCGTCGGCCCCTCGGGCGGCGGCAAGTCGACGCTCCTCCGCTGCATCAACGGGCTCGAGCGCTTCGACGCCGGGCGCATCGAGGTCGACGGCCTCGTCCTCGGACCGAGCAAGACGGACCGCCCGAGCCGTGCCGACCGCGCAACGCTCCGCGCGATCCGGCTCAAGGCCGGCATGGTCTTCCAGCACTACGGCCTCTTCTCGCACATGAGCGCGCTCGAGAACGTGATGGAGGCGCCCATCCACGTCCGCGGCGTCGCTCCTGCGGTGGCCCGCGAGCGCGCCAAGCTCCTTCTCGCTCAGGTCGGCCTTCCGCATCGCCGCAATGCCTTTCCACGCGAGCTCTCCGGCGGCGAGCAACAGCGCGTCGCGATCGCGCGAGCCCTCGCGATGGATCCCGAGGCACTGCTCCTCGACGAGCCGACGAGCGCGCTCGATCCCGAGCGAAAGGCGGAGGTGGTCGGCGTGCTCCGCGATCTGGCCAAGCAAGGCGCGACGATGATCATCGTCACCCACGAGGCCGCCGTGGTGCGGGAGATCGCCGACCATGCGATCTGCCTCCGCGACGGCAAGGTCGTCGCCGCAGGCTCCCCCTCCGAGGTGCTCTGAGGGCGGTCCCAGTCTCGCCCGTAAACGTGCCGGCGGCCGTGCCCGGCGCACCGCTCTCCGTCGTGAAAGATCGAGCTCCGGACCGCTCGAGGCCGCCTCGCACCGCGGCGCCGCACTCCCGCGCAACGGGCGACGCATTGACGTCATCCATCCACGATAGTAGACAAACATCCACTATCTCATCGGACGGAGGAGAGAACATGTCATTGCTGCGCATCAACGACACGGCCCCGAACTTCACCGCGAAGACGACGCAGGGCACGATCGACTTCCACCAGTGGATCGGCGACGGCTGGGCGATCCTCTTCTCGCATCCGAAGGACTTCACGCCGGTGTGCACGACCGAGCTCGGCTACATGGCGAAGATCGAGCCCGAGTTCACCAAGCGGAACACCAAGCTGATCGGCCTCTCCATCGATCCGGTCGACGATCACGAGCGCTGGGCGAAGGACATCGAGGAGACGCAGGGCGCAGCGGTGAAGTACCCGCTGATCGGCGACACCGATCTCGCCGTGGCCAAGCTCTACAACATGCTGCCGGCCGAGGAGCCCGGCACCGCCGCCGGCCGCACTGCGGCGACCAACGCGACCGTGCGCTCGGTGTTCATCGTGGGCCCGGACAAGAAGATCAAGCTGACGTTGACCTACCCGATGACCACGGGCAGGAACTTCGACGAGATCCTCCGGGTGCTCGATTCGATCCAGCTCACGACGAAGCACAAGGTGGCGACGCCGGCGAACTGGAAGAACGGCGAGGACGTCATCATCTCCGGCGCCGTCAACGACGAAGAAGCGAAGAAGCTCTACCCCGAGGGCTTCAAGGCGCCGAAGCCGTACCTGCGCATCGTCAAGCAGCCGAAGTGAGCTGAGCGAAGCCGAAGGCCCCTCGCCTGCGAGGCCCCGATCACCGCGCGTGATCGGGGCCTTCGTTCGTTCGGGGAACGGAGCGGGCTCGCGATTCATGCAAGCGGCTGCCGCTTCGGAGCCTCGGGCCGCAGTCCAGCGTCGGCTCCGAGGCGTCCGGGCGAGCCCCCTACCCCACGGGTGAGCGATAGCGCCCCTATCGCCATCGTTTCCGCTATGATCCGCGGCGGGTGGAGCCGGGCACCGTCCTCGCGGAGCGCTTCGAGATCGAGCGGCGCGTCAGCGCCGGGGGCATGTCTGCCGTGTTTCGCGCGAAGGACCTCCGGCTCGGCGGCACCGTCGCGGTGAAGGTGCTCTACGGGCGCGACGAGGGCGAGCACCGCGAGCGCCTCTATCGCGAGGCGCGGGTGCTCGAGAAGCTGAGCCACCCCGGCATCGTCCGGTACGTCGCTCACGGCGAGACGGACATGGACAAGCCGTACCTCGCGATGGAGTGGATCACGGGGGAGACCCTGGGCAAGCGCCTCGCCCGCACCGGGCTCACGATGGGCGAGAGCGTACGGATGGTGACACGCGTCGCCGAGAGGCTCGCGGTCGCCCATGCCAAGGGCGTCATCCATCGGGACATCAAGCCCGGCAACTTGATCCTGCGCGACGAAAGCGTCGACGACCCGACGCTCATCGACTTCGGGATCGCGCGGATGGGCCTCGGCGCGAGCTCGATCACGAACACCGGGGTCATGCTCGGCACGCTCGGCTACATGGCACCGGAGCAGGCTCGCGGTACGAAGCAGCTCGACGCACGCGCCGACGTCTTCGCGCTCGGGGCGGTCCTCTTCAAGTGCCTCACCGGCTTGCCCGCCTTCGCCGGCGAAGACGAGATCGCGATCCTCGCCAAGATGCTCTTCGAGGCACCGCCCCGTGTCCGCGAGCTCCGCAAGGAGGTCCCCGCCGCTCTCGACGAGCTGCTCGCACGCATGCTCTCGCGCGATCCGCTCCAGCGACCGGCGGACGGGGGCGTCGTCGCGGCCGAGCTCGCCGCGCTCGGACACCTCGACGGCGCCGGCGTGCTCGCCGCCCGCGAGGCGACCTCCCACGGTGACGTCATCACGCGCGGAGAGCAGCGGCTCGTCAGCGTCGTCGCAGTCGCTTCGCACACGCACCTCGAAGGAGAAGAGTCGACCATCGTCGACGGCACCTGGCAGGGCATGAAGTCGCTGTCGAAGGAGCTTCGCGCGGCGATCCAGCCGTTCGGCGCGCATCTCGAGTCGCTCGCGAGCGGCATGATCGTCGTCACCCTCCCCGGGCGGCACAGCGCGACCGACCAGGCGACCCGCGCGGCGCGATGCGTGCTCGCGATGCGCGCAGCCGCACCGAACGTCCCGATGGTGCTCGCGACCGGGCGGGCCGTGCTCGAGGATCGCGTGCCGATCGGCGACGCCGTCGATCGCGCCATCCGCATGCTCCAGCAGCACCAGGACGACGACGTCGCGCTCGTCGCCGCCGGCAAGAAGCAGCCGATCCACGTCGACGAGGTGACCGCCGGCCTCCTCGACTCCCGGTTCATCGTGAAGAGCGACGGCGCCGGACTCGATCTCGTCGGGGAGCAGGCCTCGGCCGATGCCGGACGGATGCTGCTCGGCAAGCCGACGCCGTGTGTCGGGCGCGAGCGCGAGCTCGTGATGCTCGAGAGCGTCTTCGCCGAGTGCGTCGCCGACGACGTCGCACGCGCCGTGCTCGTCACCGCACCGGCGGGCGTGGGAAAATCACGCCTCCGCTACGAGCTTCTCCGCACTCTCCGCCACCGCGGCGCCCCGCACGCGGTCTGGACGAGCCGCGGCGATCCGATGCGCGCCGGCTCGCCGTTCGGCATGCTCGCGCAGATCATCCGCGCCGCCGCCGACGCCCAAGACGGCGAGCCACCGCGAGTGCAGCGCGAGAAGATCCGCGCACGCGTCAGCCGGACCGTTCCGCAACGCGACCTCGTCCGCGTCACGCAGTTCCTCGCCGAGACGCTCGGCGTCTCGATGCCCGACGAGGACGACATCCAGCTCCGTGCAGCCCGTCACGACCCCATCCTGATGGGAGACCAGATGCGGCGCGCATTCGAGGACTGGCTCGCGGCCGAATGCCGCGAGCAGCCCGTCGTGCTCGTGTTCGAGGATCTCCACTGGGGCGACCTGCCGAGCGTGAAGTTCGTCGACTCGGCGCTGCGCGCGCTCCACGACAGGCCGCTGATGGTCTTCGCGCTCGCGCGTCCGGAGGTGAAGGACCTCTTCCCCGACCTCTTCGCCGAGCGCGGCGTCCAGGAGCTGCGCCTGAAGGAGCTCTCGAAGAAGGCGAGCGAGAAGCTGGTCCGTCAGGTGCTCGGCGAGCAGCTCGGCGACGATCTCGTCGCTCGGATCGTCCAGACCGCCGGCGGCAACGCGTTCTACCTCGAAGAGCTGATCCGCTCGTTCGCGCTCTCGTCGTCGGCGTCGCCGACCTCCACGGGCGGGCAGAACACGGAGACGTCCGCACCATCAGCTGCGGGGCGCCGGTCGATGATGCCGGTCGTCCTCCCCGAGACCGTGCTCACGATGGTGCAGGCCCGCCTCGAAGGGCTCGAGCCCGAGGCGCGACGCGTCCTCCGCGCAGCCAGCGTCTTCGGGCAGACCTTCTGGCGCGGCGGCGTCGTCGCGCTCCTCAACGGCGCCCGCGCGACCGAGGTTCCGCCAGGCATGCGCCCAAGCGCGGGCGAGAACGAGAACACTCAGGTGACCGCCTGGCTCGACGAGCTCGCCGTCCGCGAGATCGTCACGAGGCGCGAGCATCCGAAGTTCCGGAGCGAGGTCGAGTACGTCTTCCGTCATTCGTTCGTCGCCGAGGCGGCGTACAGCATGCTCACCGACAAGGACCGCACCGTCGGGCACAAGCTCGCGGCGCAGTGGCTCGAGAAGATGGGCGAGAGCGAAGCGGTCGTCCTCGCGGAGCACCTCGAGCGCGGCGGCGAGCCGAAGCGCGCGATCACGTTCTATCGTCGCGCCGCCGCCCAGGCGCTCGAAGGCAACGACCTCGAGGCGTGCCTCGCACGCGCCGATCGCGGGATTGCGTGTGGCGCCGAGGGAGAGGTGCTCGGGCGCTTGCTCCTCCGCAAAGCGGAGGCGCATCGATGGCGTGGAGAGAACCAGAAGGGCAAGGAGTGCGCACAGGCGGCGGTCAAGCTCCTGCCGCGCACGGGGCGGCGCTGGTTCCTCGCCGCCGGTGAGGCGGTCGAGGCATGCGCACGCCTCGGTGACGAGAGCGAGCTCCACAGCGCCGTCGACGATCTCTGCGAGGTCAGCTCCGCGGGCCAGCTCTCCGCTCCGCATCTCGTCGCGCTGACCCGCGCTGCCTGCGTGCTCATGGCCGCCGGCAACTACGTCGCGTCGGACGAGCTGCTCCGCACGATCGACGCCGCCTACGAGTATGCGCGACGCGAGGAAGAAGATCCGCTCGCGACCGCCCACGTCTACCGCACACGCGCCTATCGAGCGCTGGTCTCGGGCGACACCGGCTCCGCGCTCTCGATGTTCAACGTGGCGATCGCGAACTTCGAGGCAGCAGGCGACACGCGGGCAGCATGCCGCTACCTCGTCAGTGCAGCCGGCGCGTGCATCGAGCTCGGCTCGTACGGCGAGGCCGAACGCGCGCTCGACGACGCGCTCGCCTCCGCGGAGCAGATGGGCCTGACGGGCGTGAGTGCGAACGTCTGGCACCACCAGGGAATGCTCCTCGCGCGCCTCGGCGATCCACGTTCCGCCCTCGCGCTGGCCGACGGCGCGATCGACGCGTTCGTCGCTCAGGGAGATCGTCGGATGGAGGCAGCCGCGCGGCTCTATCGCGCCTTCTTCCTCTCCGCGGCCGAGGACCTCGAGCGCGCCGAGCGCGACGTGAAGCTCGCCCTCGAGCAGACGGGCGCCACCCCTCCCCTCCGCGCCTACGGGCTCGCGATCCTTGCAGGCGCCCACCTCAAGAGCGGGCGTCCCGATCGGGCCGAGGCCCCGGCGCGCGAGGCGCTTCAGCTCCTCGAGACCCTCGGCGGCGTCGAGGAGGGCGAGGCGTTCATCCGCCTGACATACGCGGAGTCGCTCGACGCGATCGGCGATCATGACGGCGCACGCGGCGCGATCGCGACCGCGCGCGTGCGCATCCTCGAGCGCACCGCGATGATCCAGGATGCGCAGTGGAAGGACACGTTCGTCGAGCGCGTCCGCGAGAACTTCCGCACCCTCGAGCTCGCGCGCACCTGGCGCGTGAGCTGATCGCGTCGCGCGCGCTCGAGAGCTGTCCAAAAATCGTGGGACGGCGCTTCAGTCGGAGTGGGCGCCTCGCTGACGACGCACGCGGCTCACTTCGAGACGACGTATTCGCCGTTGCACGGGACCTCGACGTCCTTCGCATCGGACTTGTCGCTCACGGCGATCGTGTGCATCCCGCAGAACACCGTGAAGCTCCGCCGACCCGAGCCGAGCATGCGCTTGCCGTCGAACCACACGTTCTTCCGTCGTGCCTCGCCCTTGATCGTGAGCTTGCCGAAGCGCTTCTTCGGATCGGTCGGTGCCTTCGCAGCAGCGGGCTCGCGCGTCGGCGCGTCCACCGTCACGCTCGGCGGCGCCGGGACTTCGTCGCGCGCCTCTGCGGAGACAGGCGTCGCGATCGCTGCTGCTGCCACGGACACCTGGACGGCCTGCGCGGCGGACGCGGCCTTGGCCTCCGCGCGCGCACCGCCCGCGAGCACGATCGCGCTGACACCGACGAGGGCGAGGACACCTGCACACGCACCGGCGATCGCCGCGATGCGTCCGCGACGCGCGACGACGGCAGGTGGCGACGCGAACGGATCCGAAACGAGCGAGGGGCGCGCACACTCGAGCGCAATCGCCGACGCGGAGTCGGGGAACACGTCAGCGGCGACGACGACGTTGCTCGGCTCGCCGGCGCTCTGGCATGCGCTCGTCGACGACGGGAAGGTGCCCGTGTCCGGAAGCACCGAGCTCATCGCCGGAGCGAGGACGGCGCCCGGCTGGAACGGCTCACGAACGATGACCGACTCGGGCGCGGCGAGCTCCGGCATCGGCTGCGCAGCGATCTCCTCGACCGAGCTGCCGCTCTCGGCAGCGGCCTGGATGACCTCCGGACGGAAGCTCGGCGAGCTCGCGAACACCGCTCCGACTCGAAGCGCCGACTTCGCGAAGTCGTCCACGCGGCTGTCCCGGTCGAAGACGATCCAGGGGGTCGACACCGGACGGAGGAAAGCACGCACATCGCTGTCGATGCGTGCGCGATCCGGGTAGGACGGATCACGGCTCACCGAGCTGTTCGTCGCAGGCTTGTTTTCCAGCGCATCGGGGGGGAACGGCGGGCGCATGCCATCGACGAATGCAAGCCCCGAACCAGACACGTTCCACGACCGCCATAGATTTTCGACGACCGCCGAAGGCGCCCTCGGAACGCCCTGGGATGCCTGCCGTTGCTCGGTGCCCGACACGCCCCGCGGTCGATCGATGACCGGCGGCGGCCGCGGCGCGATTGGCGAGAGTGCGCGCTCAGCGCGACGGGCCGAAGATCCCGTCGGCGTCGAGCCCGTGCGAGCTCATCTTGAGCTTCGCGAAGACCTCCTCGGCCTTGCGGGAGAACTGCTCAGCCTCGGCGACGGCCACCGCGTCGGTCTGGAAATCGGGGGACGCACGCAGCAGTGCTGCATACACACGGCAGCTCCGGGCGAGCTCCACGTCGTTGCCGATCTCCTCGAAGATCCAGATCGACTGCAGGAGGTGGGCGCGTGCCGTGAGGAGGCCTTCGCCACCGGCGCTGCCTGCCGCCATGACCTCACCGAGCGATCGGAGCGCAACGCCGAGCTGCACCTTGCTCTGGATCTCGCGGAAGATGTCGACCGCGCGTGCCGTGCACTCGCGCGCCTTCGTGTATTCGCGTTGCGCGAGGTACGCCTTGCCGAGCCCGCGCACCGCCTCGGCGAGGCCCATCTTGTCACCGAGCTCGTCGGCGATCTCTTCGGCCTGCTTCAGGTAGTGGATCGCCTTCGCCGGATCGCCGAGACGGTTGTACGTCTCGCCGAGGTTCGTGAGGACGAGCGCGATGCGGTTGCGGACGCCCGTCTCCTTCGCGACCTCGTAGGCCTCGAGGAAGAGCTGGAGCGCGCGATCCTCGTCGCGCTGGTCCTGGGCGACCGTGCCGAGGTTGTTCAGCGAGATCGAGACGCCGACGAGATCGCCGATCTCGCGACGGATGCGGAGCGCTTGCTCGAACGCGTCGAGAGCGAGCTTGAACTGGCCCGAGTCCTGGTAGACGAGACCGAGGTTGTTGAGTGACAGCGCGATCGAGCGCCGATCGCCGAGCTTGCGACGAAGGCCGAGCGCGCGCTGGGTCGAAGCGAGCGCCTTCTGGTAGTCGCCCCGAAGCCAGTACAGCTTTCCGATGTCGTCGACCGTGCTCGCGATGCCACGATCGTCGCCGGCGTCCTCGAAGAGACCGAGCGCCGCCTCGAGATGGACCTCCGCTTCGTCGAGGCGCCCGGTATCGCGGAACAGCCGTCCGATGCGGCCGTGCGCGGCGCCGCCCTTCGCGCGGAGGTTCAGGCGATACGCCCGCGCGAGCATCTCGTTGAAGCAGTCGAGCGCCTCGTCGTTGCGCCCGAGCACCTGGAGGACATCGCCGAAGTGATGGAGCGCGCGGAGCTGCTGCTCCGTCGACCCCTCGGCCCCGTCGCGGAGGAGCCCGAGGCCCTTCACGTAGTACTCGGAGGCCTTCCCGTTCGCGTAGCGCTCGCGAGCGAGGTGCGCGGCGTCGAGGTACGTCGTCGCCGCCTGGACGACGAGCCCGGCCTCTTCCTGATGCCGGGCGAGCATGCCCATGTACTCCTCGTGCGTGCGCACGTGGGGCTTGAACGAGAGCCAGTCGGCGATCGATTTGTGGAAGCGCCGCGCTTGCGTGCGCGGCAGGAGCTTGAGCAGCGTCTCGCGCTCGAGATTGTGTTTGAAGACGAACTCCTCGTCGTCCGGGAACGTGCTGTCCGGCAGCGTGAGGATGTAGTCGCGCTCCTTCAGCTCCTTGAGCGTCTCCCGGATCCGAGAGACGTCGGTGACGACATCGCGCGACCAGACGTCGGGGCCGTTGACGTCGAGCCGTTCCATCGCGAGGAGGCCGCCGAGCCAGAAGACGCTTCCCATCATCGCCGCGCGCTCGAGCAGAACGCGCTCCTGCGGAGCGAGGGCGGCGATGCGTGCCTGGATGGCATCTTCGACCGTGAGCGGGAGCTTCACCTCGGACAGGCGATCGAGGTGGATGACCCACCCCTCCTCCTCGGCGAACTCGTCCTTCACCTCGATCACGCCCATGTCGTGGAAGATGTGGACCATGCGCTCGAGGAGCGCGGGATTGCCGCCGGCGAGCGTGCACGCGGCGTCGACGAGCTCCTCGACGCCCTCCGCTTCTCCGCAAGGGACGAGGAGCTCACCCATCACCCGCGACGCGTCCGTCTCCGAGAGGGGTGACAGCTCGAGCAGCTCGTGGCGGGAGCGTCCGTGCTTCGCCCAATCGTCCCGCCGCGCGACCATCTCGGGACGCGCAAGGCAAACGACGAGGATCGGGGCATCGAGCGACTCGGTGAGGTGGGCGAGGAGATCGAGCGACTCGTCGTGGGCGTGATGGAGATCGTCGAAGACGAGGACGAACGGCGTGCGGCCCGCAGCCGACTTCGACCTCGGACCACGCGCGGACGGGACCGCGGTGTCGGAAGCAGTATCGCGCTGCCCGTGCGGCAGGTGGCAGGCGTCCGCCTCGAGGAAGCGCTTGATGACCGCGCGACGCAGGAAGCGCATCTGGTTGGCATCGCCGCGCACGGCCTGGATGAGCGGCGAGTCCATGAACTCGAGCTCGAGCAGCTGGCCGAGGAAGAAGCAGACGTCGCCGACCTTGCGATCCTCGAGCACGGCCGCGACCTGCGAGCGGACCTGGGCCTTCGCCGCCTCGGGATCCATGCCCTCGACGATGCCGAAGCGCGCGCGGAGAACGCGCGCGAAGACGTCGTACGCAGAGCCGCCCTCACGCGCCGACCCGCGGAAGACACGCGGCGCCGCCCTCTCGCTCGTGCGCTGCTTGGAGAGGAAGTCGCGCACGAGGCGCGTCTTGCCGATCCCCGCGGCGCCGACGAGCGTGATCGCACGCGAGCGGCCCTCCTCGCGAACCGCCTTCAGCGCGACGTCGAGCTCGCGCAACTCCGCGGCCCGCCCGACGAGCACCGCTCGACGATCGATCGTACCGAAACCCGCGGGGGCGAAACTCAGACTCTCGGCCATGTGAAAGAAGGGCGCAGAACGAGGGATCCGCGCGGCGCGGCTTCTAGCATAGGCCTCCACACGGCGAGCGCGAAACGCCCGCTCGACACGGCTGCCGCGCTTCCGCGGTCACCTCGACTAGGGGTTGCAACCGGTGCCTCCATCCATCTGACGAAAGCAGCCGCCCGGACAGGGCTCGAACGTCGCCTCGAACACGCATTGCACTCCGTCGCACGGGCCCGGGTTCCACACCACCATCATGGTCTTGCTGTTGCACTCGGAGGGTGGAGGCGTCGCGCAGGGTGAGTCACCGGCACCACCGTCTTCGGAGAGCGGCGGGCTGCCGGCATCGTCGACGTCCGCGTCGGCGACGTCGGCGTCCGCACCGCCGGCCGCGTCCGGCAGAGAGCAAGCGACGAACGGCACCACGGGGACCTCGGCGTCCACCGGCACCGGGCCGTCGCCCATTCCAGTCGCTCCGGACGAGCCCGAGCCAACGACCGGGCCCGAGCCTCCGGTCGACGAGGTGAAGGAATCGTCGCCGCCCCCTCTGCACGCCGCGAGGATGACGACCACGGCCACGAGCCCGCCCCACAATCTCATGCGCACCAGAGTAGCAAATCCTCCGGCAACGGCGCTCTGAAGGTGAGCGTTCTGCAGGTGACGTGAGCTGGCTGCGCTGCCCTCCTCGAGCTCCTTGCGCTCGGACTCGAAGCGCGCCTCCGAGCGGTCGTGCTCCGACGAGACGAACACGTCCTCACGGACGCGGGGACCGAGACCGCGGTCGATGCGGACGAGGTCCACGCCCGAGCTCATTTTCGTCGCGCGTGAGCTCGTACACGTGCGGACAATGGCCGGTCGAGCTTGCGCGAAAGCTCTGGTCACGCAGATTGATCTATCTCACGATCGTCTGAGCGATGAGCACCTCGGCCAAGCTCTCGCCGATTGGCGAGACCTACAACACGAAGTACTACCGAGGGCCCGAAGACATCATCGTCGTCATGCCCCAGGCGGAGTTGAAGGACGACGCGGACTCGGCTCGAGTGAACATGCAGTTCCAGATCGCCTACGCCGAGTCCGTCGGGCGGCCGTGCGGGGTCGTCGTCGTCATCTCGCGTCTGGTCGGACAAGACGCCGAGGCTCGGAAGATCTACTCGGACGCGATGGATCCAAAGCTCTTCTTCGCTACGGCGCTCGTCGTCGGCAACGCGCTCTCGCGCGCGATCGCGAGCTTCTTCATGGGGCTCTCGCGACCGCGGAACTCGACGCGCATCGTCGAGTCGGTCGAAGCGGGCATCGAGTGGCTCGAGACACAACGGCCCGAGGTTCGAGCGTGACGATCGATACGTCGAAGTGGACCAAGATCGGCCAGTCGAGCAACGCCGAGTTCTACGAGCTCGAGCCGCACATCCTTGCCGTCGTTCCCTTCGACGGTGCCATCGACGACATGTCGACTGCGCGGGAGAGCGTCCGCATCCAGCTCGAGCACCTTCGCAAGAGCGGACGGCGAGCGGGCACGATCGTCTTCATGGACCAGGTGCTGGAGCAGGCGTCGGGCGCTCGTAGCGTCTATCGCGACGAGCCGGATCCGGCCTTCCAGGTGTGCTTCGCTCTCGTCGGCGGGACCACGTTCGGTCGCGCCGTCGGCTCGGTGTTCATCGGCCTCCACCCCCCACGCGTGCCGACCAAGATGTTCGCGACCCTGGAAGAGGCGGTCGCGTGGATTCGAACCAAGCTCGAAGCATGAGCGACGTGATCCCCGAGAGCCTCGTCGAAGCGTTCCTACGGCTCTGCCAGGGCGAGTTCGCCTTCCGCTTGCCGCGAAACAACTCTCGCGACGCGCAAGATACCGCCGCGTTCTTCTTCAATGCGATCGCCGAAGAGCTCGAGAGGATGATCACGTCGTCCATCGAGCAAGAGCAGCGCCTCGCGCATGCCGTCGAGTCGCTGTCCGCGGTCCTCCTCCGCGTGGCCGCCGGCGATCTCACGGCGAAGGTCGAGCGGGACTACCGCGGCGACTCGGTCGACGTCCTGGCGTTCCTCGTCGACAACACGGTCGCCGAGCTCCGCATCCTCGTGGCGGAGCGAGAGCGCCGTGCCGAGGAAGATCGGCAGAAGCTCGAACGCCTGGTCGAACAGCGGACGCGAGAGCTCCGCGAGAGCCTCGAAGAGCAGAAGAAGATCGAACAGCGCCTACGCGAGCTGGCTACGACCGACGCCCTGACCGGCATGCTCAACCGCCGCCGGCTCTTCGAGGTCGCCGAGGAGGAGCTCAGTCGGTCCGCACGCTATAAGAGGCCCGTCTGCATCGCGATGTGCGATCTCGATCACTTCAAGGAGATCAACGACCGCCACGGACATTGCGTCGGCGACGATGCGCTCGCCCTCATCGGAAAGACCCTCCGCGCCATCTTGCGAAGGCAGGATCACGCCGGCCGATACGGCGGTGAGGAGATCGCGATCGTACTTCCCGAGACGAAGCTCGAGATCGCCCGGGTCGTCCTCGAGCGAACGCGCGCGGCGATCGAAGGCTTGTCGCTCGAAGCCGGCAACGAGCGAGTCCCCGTGACGGCGAGCGTCGGCGTCGTCGAGTGGAGTCCGGGCGAGACGCTGAGCGACACACTTCGCCGCGCCGACGATGCCCTCTACGCCGCCAAGACCGCCGGACGAAACTGCGTCGTCGCACGCGACGACGCAGCGGAGGCGCTACCCGGGGCGAGCTAGCGCGGGGACTCCAAGATGCGATCGCGGCCAGTGCGCGCCAGCGGCCGGCACGAGTTGGTCGGAGTTGGTCAGCGCTGGTCGTCGAGCACGCCGTCGGGATCGTCGATCGGGTGGGCGGGCTCCGGCGGCGGCGCCGACTTCCCCTCCGTGCTCGAAGGCCGTGTGCCTCCGAGAGGTGCCGGGATGATCACGGTGTCGAGGCCGGGGATCATCGGCGCAAGGCTCGGGATGAGCGACTCGCTCCTGCTCGCCTCGGGCTCCTCGGAGCGCGGCGCTGGCGGTGGCGACGGGCGCGGCGCCGGCTTGCGCGGCGGCGTCACGGGGCCGGGGGCGGGCGCCTTCGCTCTCGACGAGGCGGAGGCGGAGGCGGAGGCGGAGGCGGCAGAGGTCTGAGGTGACGCGCTCGCGACCGCGGTCTTGCCGCCGAGCGGGCGCGGCTTGCGAGCGACGGGCCGCTCGATGCATTTGTCCATTCCCGGCGGGCACGCGATGCGCACGTGGAAGTGGTCGTCGTGAGGCATCGATCCTCGCGGCTCCACCATCAGCTCTGCAGCCCGCGAGCGGATCGCCGCGGGCGCGCCGATCTTCGCCGCATGTTGGAGGAGGCGCGTGCGGATCGGGGACGCGACGAAGATGTACGTGATTCGGGCCTGCGGATTGCCGACGAGCGCCGAGACGAGCGCCCAGTTCTTCGCGTCGTCGAACTTGGCCCCGGGCCAGGTCGGGGCGGTCCCGTCACCTTTGAACGACACGAAGTGGTCGGCGAAGATCGCCTTGCCCTGCTGGTTCTTCACGTAGAACCCGATGTCGGCGTCGCGCCCGCTCTCGTGCGATGCATGGCGATCGATCTCTCCGCCGCCGGGGCGAGAGAGATGTCCGATCGACAGCACCGCATCGGGGAACTGCTTGCGCACGCTGCGCGCTGCACCGTCGATCAGGTTGACGAGCGACTCGAGCCCCCAGCGCGCATCCCCGGCACGATAGAAGGGCACGACCCGGATGTGAGCCGCCTCGCTGAGACGAGCCCCTCCGACGAGGTACCCCTCCGTCGGCGACCCGACGCTCCGCCCTGCCGGGGCACGGCGAGCAGGCAGCTCCCGCTTCGCCGTCCTCCCACCGTGCGGCGCGGACTGCTTCGCCGGCGGAGCGGCGACGGCAGCTGGCGCGACGAGGAGGACGGCGAAGGCGGCGTGGCAGAGGCGAAAGCGCGACACGATGAACTGAACCCATCACGGCAACCGTGGCAGGGCCAACTTCGAGCGCGATTTCTGGGGCATTCGGACGTTCAGTGCAGATTCCACGCAATCCGCATGCCGCTTCCCTCCGCCTCTCGAAATTCGAGAGATTCGACAGAAGACGATGGGCGAGCGCTGCATTCCGTCCCCCCCACCTTCCGTGTCTGCACTCGTCTCGCTCGAGAGATGTCATGGGAGCAGGACCGCGGGCTGCCGGAATCGAGGGCCTCGAGCGGAGTCAGGGACGAGACGAGCCCTTCGATAAGCAATTATCCAACTCTCTTCCCGCCTTCCCGCCTTCCTGTGATCTCATCTCTTCTCGTTCGAGACACGACACGGCCGGGCCGGGTCACGCCGCCGGGAACGTCTCCCCCGTCGCCTCCCACGGATCCAGGAACTCCAGCGTGAGCTCGTGGACCGCCTTCGCTACGGCGCCCGGCTCGTCCTTCCGGAGGTCGTGCTTCCGCAGGCGCACCCTGCCCGCCTCGACGAGCGCATCGAGCCGCGCCACGAGGCCCTCCGGGCGCACGAGCGACCGCACATCGGCCTGCTCGCCCGCGTGCTCGAGCATCAAGCGGATGCGCGCACGCCGGATGGCGTTCCGCAGGGCCCCGTCGCCGGGGAGCGCGTCGTAGGCCGCGACGATCTCCGAGTCGATCGTCATGCTGCGGTTCGTGAGATTGGCAGAGCCGACGATGAACCTACGATCGTCGACGATCATCAGCTTGGCGTGGATGTAGACGTACAGCGGCTCGCCATCGTCACGAGTGCCCGCGGCCACGTTGTAGATCCCGAGCGCGTGCCCGTGCTCGTGCGCGGCTTGCTCGAGGAGCTGGAGGAACGCGGCCTGCGGAACCCCCACCGTCATCACCTCCTTGAACCGCTCGGGCTTGCGCGGAAGGACGATCACGACATCGAGCTTCGGCCGCGCGCGGTTCGCCATCCGCTCGAGCAGCGCATCACGCACCGCGCACGAGGTGAGGTACTGCGACTCGATGTAGATGAGGCGCTCGGCGCTCTCGATCGCTTTCACGTAGAGGCTTCTGACCTCGCTCACCTGAGCACGACCGGTGACCTCGGGGATCGTCCGCGCGAGGCCGATGCGCGCGGCCGGCATCGGCAGCGTCACGGGGAAGTCGAGGCCGGGCATCGAGAGGGTGTTCGTCGTCTTCGTTTCGTCGTGCACGACGAGACGACGAGGGTCGAGCCGCTCGCCCGTCGCGCCGTACCAGCGCCAGACGAACAGGTCGACCATCGACCGTGCGGCCTCGCCGGTCACCGCGATCTGGACCTCGTGATACGGCTGATGGCTCGAGCCACGCGACGTGCGGTGCTCGTTGTCGAGACGATGCGTGGAGTCGTCCCAGCGCGCCTGGCAGATGTCCTGGCTCCCGAAGAACGCGACGCGCCCGTCGACGATCGCCACTTTCTGGTGATGCGAGCCGCCGAGCGGCACGGTGTTGTCCCATCGGAAGTCGAAGCGCGTGCACGAGATGGCATCGAAGTAGAGCTTCTGGAGCAGCTCGCGTTCGAGCGCGAAGAAGACGCTGTGGTCCCACGCGAGCACGCGGATCTGAAGCTCGGGGCGCTCTCGGCAGAGCCGATCGAGGAACGCGAGGAGCTCCGCGTCCCGAGGCAGGGTCCCGTCGGGGAGATCGTCGCCACGGACGAGCTGCACGTCGCTGTCGAACTGCCAACCAAGCAGGAGGATGCTCTTCTTCGCTTTCGACGCGGCGGCGAAGAACGCCCGATAGTAATCGCGGCCGTCGATCAGCAGCGCGCTCTCGGCCCGATCGTGGATCCGCCACGTGGTTGCTTTCGCGAGGAGGCTCACGTCGTCATCCACCTTTGAAGGAGGCCGGGTTGTTTCGCACGGCCGACCTACGCAGCAGCGAGAAGTGGGCCGGCACGGAGAACATTGAAAGAACGCTCGGTCGTTGCTCCCGATCCTGTGGCGGCTTTCCACACGGGCGGGTCCGTGTTGCGCTCTGCCGCTCCCGCCTCGCCGCGCGCCCCCCGTCTCGAGCCCCAGCTCGCGCTTGACCGGCGCCCGCGTCCGCGCGCGCTCACCCTGTCCAAGTCCGTTCGACGCGGAACGCGGCGTTGGCGCGCTGCGTCGTGGTGGCGACGCGGCCTTGAGGAGCGGCCGGGTTCCGACTAGCGTGCCGCCCAATGGACAAGGTGATGAAGAGCGCCCGTGAGGCGGTCGCCGACATCCCGAACGGCGTGACGATCCTCGCGGGAGGCTTCGGCCTTTGCGGCATCCCCGAGAACTCGATCCGCGCGCTCGCGGAGCTCGGCGTGAAGGACCTCACGTTCGTCTCGAACAACTGTGGTGTCGACGACTTCGGGCTCGGGATCCTGCTTCGCAACAAGCAGATCAAGAAGATGATCTCGAGCTACGTCGGCGAGAACAAGGAGTTCGAGCGGCAATACCTCTCGGGCGAGCTCGAGGTCGAGCTCTGTCCGCAGGGCACGCTCGCCGAGCGCCTCCGTGCGGGCGGCGCCGGCATTCCGGCCTTCTACACCCCGACCGGCGCCGGAACCGCGGTGAGCGAGGGCGGGCTTCCTCTCAAGTACGCCGCCGACGGCAGCGTCGCGAAGGCGAGCCCGAAGAAGGAGACGCGCGAGTTCGGCGGACGCAACTACGTCCTCGAAGAGGCGATCACCGGCGACTTCGCCATCGTGAAGGCGTGGAAGGGCGACCGCTTCGGCAACCTCGTCTACCGGCACACAGCGATGAACTTCAACCCGATGTGCGCCGCGGCCGGCAAGATCACGATCGCAGAGGTCGAGGAGATCGTCGAAGTCGGCGAGCTCGACCCCGATCACATCCACACGCCGGGGATCTTCGTGAAGCGGATCTTCCAGGGAGAGCGCTTCGAGAAGCGGATCGAGCGACGGACGGTGTCCAAATGAGCACGGGTTCGAAGGTCAGCGGTCTCGGCCGCGAGCAGATCGCGCAGCGCGCCGCGCAGGAGCTGCGGGACGGCTTCTACGTCAACCTCGGCATCGGCATGCCGACGCTCGTCGCGAACTACATCCCCGCCGGCGTCGAGGTCGTGCTCCAGAGCGAGAACGGCCTCCTCGGCATCGGTCCCTACCCTAGCGAGGACGCGATCGACGCCGACCTCATCAACGCGGGCAAGGAGACCGTCACGATGCTCAAGGGCTCGTCGACGTTCTCGAGCGCCGAGAGCTTCGAGATGATCCGCGGCGGTCACATCGACCTCGCGATCCTCGGCGCGATGCAGGTCTCCGAGCACGGCGACCTCGCCAACTGGATGATCCCCGGCAAGATGGTCAAGGGGATGGGCGGCGCGATGGACCTCGTCGCGAGCGCGAAGCGCGTCGTCGTGATCATGGACCACGCGGCGAAGGACGGCGCTCCGAAGATCCTCAAGGAGTGCAACCTTCCGCTCACCGGCCGGCGCGTCGTCCACCGCATCATCACGGACCTCGCCTGCATCGACGTGACGCCGGACGGCCTCGTCCTCCGCGAGGTCGCGCCGGGCGTGAGCGCCCGCGACGTGCAAGCGCGCACCGAGCCGACGCTCCTGGTCCCGTCCGATCTCGCCGAGATGAAGCTCTCCTGAGCGCGAGGGCCTCGCCTCGCGCGAGGCTCACTCGACAGCCGTCCGGAAATACCGGACAGCTCTTTCGCATCGGCTCTCTCGTCGAGCGGGTTCACCCCTCGAGCTCCCCGAATCGTCCAAGTACTCGGACGGCGCTTCAGTACGCGAACGGATAGGTGTCCGGGAGATCTTCGGACTCCCTCGTCTCCTTCTGCTCGAGCGGCTCGACCGGCGACGTACGGTCGATGTGGATCACCGCGTCGAACTGATCGGCTAGGCGCGCGTAGAACCAGTGGCTGATCCGCTCCGTCTGCGGACGGTAGACGACGCCGATCGCGCGCTCGAGGCGCTCCGCACGCAGCGCGTCGGGCAACCGCCGGTCCTCGTCGGGCAGCAAGACCACGTTCTCGACGCCGATGCTCTCGACGAAGAAGTGGAGCAGCAGCTCGTGGCTGTTCGCGATCGCAGGTCGGATCGCGATCCGGACGGGCTTCGCGCCCCAATCGGGCGCGGCGGTCACCATTCCGTCGTACGTCGTGAACCCGACGATGAACGTATCCCGCCCGTAGCGCTCGCGCATGATCTGCCCGACGTTGAGCTCGCCCTGCGCTCCGAGCTCCGTGGCGCGAGCATCGCCGAGGTGGGAGTTGTGCTCCCAGACGACGATCTTGCACGGCCGTCCCAGCTCGCGATCGAGGTGCTGTGCGATCACGGAGAGAGTGTCCGCCATGTGCCGATCGCGCAGGTTCCAGGTCGCGGTCGCCCCACGCAACATGCTCCGGTAGTACTCCTCGGCCGCCTTCACGAGCCGGGCGTTCATCTCGACGGCGAAGGGGAGCTCGCCCCCTCTCCTCCCCTCCTCCGTCTTCTCCGCGTTCGGCTCGTTCGCTTCCGCCGGATGGGCAAGCGTCAGCTCGCGCAGCTCGATGAGCTGCTGCGTCACCGCATCCTCGCACGAAGGCGTGAGCCCGAGCCCGGCACCGTAGGCGTACGTGTCCAGGTCGATCCCGTAGTGCTCGAAGCACGAGTAGCGCGCGCGGGCACGCTCCGCCGCGGCGACGTCGACCCGCTGGAGGTACCCAAGCACGACCGCGATCGACGCGTGGAGACTGTAGAGATCGAGGCCGTAGAAGCCGACGTGTGGTGCGTTCATCCGGAGCCAGCCGACGAAGTCGCTGACGTCTCGATTGCGCCACATCCACTTCGGGAATCGCTGGAAAGCGCGGAGCGCATCCTCCGCGCTCTGATCCGAACCGCGACCTTGGATGAAGCCGTGCACGCGCTGCGTGTCAGGCCAATCCGCCTCGACGGCGACGGCATCGAAGCCCTTCTGCAAGATGAGCCGCTCGGTGATCGTCGCACGCTCACGATAGAACTCGTGAGTGCCGTGCGTCGCCTCCCCGAGAAGAACGAAGCGCGCGTCGCCGATCTTCTCGAGGAGCCGGTCGTACGCCCGCCCGCTGCCGTCGAGAGGGACGGCGGCTCCGGCGAGCTCAATCTCTTCGGCGGTTCGATCGTACACACCCGACCGAGTGCAACGCGCATACCCCGGGCAGCAGCCCAGCGGGCTCATCGACGCGGCGAACAGCTCGACGTCGTGCGCCGGTAGACGTCGAAGATCGCGGATCGAGGCACCTGATGTGGCAGTGGTGTTGGAGAGCGCGCTCGCGCCCGCTCGCCGCCAGGCTCACGGGTAGCGTTCGGCCGGCCGTCCGCTAGGATGTGCCTCAGCTTGCCATGGCGGATCGGTCCTCTTCGCTGCGCGGTTGGCTCGAGCCGAAGCTCGCCCGCTCGCGCCGCTGGGCCGCCTCCGCCCTGATCGCTGCCGGCGTCACCGTCGCGATGGTGAGCTGCGGATCGCGGACGGGCCTCTTCGGACCGGAAGGCGACTTCTTCTCCGGCGACGCGACGACGGACGCGAGCGACGCGCCCGACGCCGGCCCCCTCCCCTGCGTGCCCGGCCGTTTCACGTTCGAGCTCGCGCTCACGCAGCTCATGTTCGTCATCGACCGGTCGGGTTCGATGCGCTTCACGCTCGGCGGCGTCCAGGAGGCACCCCGCAACCGATGGCGCTGGACGGTCCTCCGGAACGCGCTTCGCCGGACGATCACGACCTTCGACGACGAGATCGCGATGGGCGCGAAGTTCTTCCCGGAGGTCCTCACCAACCGAGACCTCGTCGACTCCGAACGGGCATGCCGGACGGACACGGGCGTCGGCATCGCTCCCTCCCGCGGCAACGCCCGGACGATCCTCGACGTCTTCGACACCACCGATCCGCTCGGAGGCACCCCCACCGCCGAGGCAATCCGACAGGCCGCGCAGTTCCTCACCCAGCGACGCAGCGTGGCACGCACGATGGTGCTCGCGACCGACGGCGCACCGAACTGCAACGGTAACCTCGACGCGCGGACGTGCATCTGCACCTCCGCCGGAGGCATCGACGACTGCAAGGACACGCCGACCCGCGGTCGCTACAGCTGCCTCGACGAGGGACGCACGGTCGCGACGATCCGCGACACGGCCGAGAAGCAGAAGATCCCCGTCTACGTGATCGGGATCGGGAGCACGGAGCGCCCCGAGTTCCTCGAGGTGCTCGACGCGATGGCGGTCGCCGGCGGGCGCCCACGCCCCACGACTCCGCGCCACTACAACGTTCAATCCGAGGACGACCTCACGAACGCGCTCGAGACGATCCGGGACAGCGTCGCCAAGTGCACCTACCTCACGCCTTCGGCACCGAACGATCCGAACATGATCACGGTCGAAATCGACGGCGTCGTGATCGCCCGCGATCAGACGAAGACGAACGGCTGGGACTGGGTCGACCAGGGATTCGGCGAGCTCGCGTTCTTCGGCGAGGCGTGCGCGAAAGCACAAGGCGCAGGCGGTCCTCCTGCAGTCGTGAGCGGCGTCGTGAGCTGCGAATAGCGACCGGCCGCCTCTTCGACGACGAGTGACGCGCGGATGGAATCGGATAGGATGGCGCGCCATGCGCAAGGCGTTGGTCGGTTTTTTCGTCGGTTCGTTCGTCGCTCTCGTCGCGTGTGGCGGCGGCAAGGGTGACTCGTGTGATGAAGAGGGCAAGGTCGGAGGCGAGTGCGACGAGGGCTTCGTCTGCGGCAAGGCGAAGAACGACAACACCGGCGACCTGGTGTGCCTCACGCAGTGCGACACCCAGCTGAACTGCGGTCCGAACGAGGAGTGCAACGGCGTCGGCAAGACGAGCCTCAAGGCCTGCCGCCCGCGGTGAGCCTCGCGTAACGCACGCTCGCGGCGACGATACGATTCGACCATGCGCGGGCGCGGGGTACCGCGTCCGCGCACCCCGCCGATGCGCTTCTCGAGGCGAGCACCGGATGCAGCGTCTTGATCGCGTTCGACGACGCGCCGGACGCGCCCTTGCCGGAGGCGTTCGAATGCGCCGCCGGATGCCGCGAGCACGATGCCGCCTCGAGAGGAGCCCGAGGCGGCGGTCACGGACGCAGGCGACCTGGCCCGACGGTGGAGCGACGGTGCGCCCACCGATGGGCGCCAGGCGACTCAGAGCTTCGGCGTGACGCCGATCTCCTCGAGGATGTGGTCGGCCCCGAACGGACCGTCGAGGAGCCAGAGGACGTAGCGCATGTCGACGTGGATGCTGCGCGTGATCGACGGCGTGAAGAGCCAGTCGGACGCCATCGCCTCGTAGTTCCCGTCGAACGCGAGGCCGACGAGCTCTCCCTTCGCGTTGAGCGTCGCCGAGCCGGAGTTGCCACCGGTGATGTGGAGGTCGGCGAGGAAATCGACCGGCACCTCGCCGAGCTTCTCGTCGACGTACGGTCCGACCTTCTTCGCCTTGATGGCCTCGAGCACCGGCGCCGGGACGTCGAACGGCTCCTTGCCCGTGTTCTTGCCGACGACCTCGGAGAGCAGGGTGAACGGCTCGTGCATCGGCGCGTCGGGTGCCGGCTTGTAACCGCGGACCGTTCCGTACGTGATGCGGAGCGTGCTGTTCGCGTCCGGAGCGAACGGCTCCTTCTTGAACGCGCGCAGCGCCTCGATGTACTTCGGCTTGAGGAGCGCCATCTTCCCGGCGAAGCGCTCCTCGCGCTGCTCGATCTCCTTCTGGAGCGGCCGGAGGGCCAGGGCGAGCTTGATCAGCGGGTCCTTGCTCTGACGCAGCGAGGCCGTCGTCCCCTTCGTCAGGAGCTCGAGCCGCGCCTTCTCGTCACCGAGCGTCGTCGTCGCGTAGAGCTTCGTCACCGCCGCCGCGATCTCGCTGGGCGTGGGAACGGCAGCGCCCGGCTTCTTCTCCGGCGCGCCTGCACCCTGGAGCACGTACGCGAGCGCAGGGCTCCGCTCCGCCTCGGGCGCCCGCGTGACGCGCTCGAGCGCGAGGCCGAGGACGGCCTCGTCCACCTTGCGGTGGTAGTTCGTCGAGAGGCCCTTCAGCGCCTGCTCGACACGCGACCAGTTCCGCTGCTGGAAGTCCGGATCGCGCGCAGCATCGGGCTTCGCGCGCTCCTCGGCCATCCGCACGATCGTCATCGCGGCACCGACGAGCCGCGGCATGACGACCTCGTCGAGCTGCGCGTTGCGCTCGCGATGCTCCGCATGCTTCGCGATCTCGGTCGCGATCTCGTCGAGCGCCTTGCCCCACTGCGCCTGGCGCTGCGGATCGGCCGCGACGAACTCGCGGAGCGCCTTCTCGGAGCGCTCCTTCTCCGCCGCGAGGCCGCCCTTCACGAGTCCCTCGAGCTGGCCCTTCGTGTTGGTGAGCACGTTGCCGAAGCGACGGACGTACGACGTGGCGCGGATCTGCGCCTCCTTGTCGTCCTTCGTCACCTCCTCGAGACGCGCGAGGTAGTCCTCGTAGAGCTTCTGGCGACGCGGATACGCCCACGTCACTGCCTCGTCGACCTCGGCCTTCGTCTTCAGCGTGTTCGTGCGCCCCGGATAGCCGGCGACGAAGACGAGGTCCCCCTCACGGAGCGGCGACGAGGCGATCTTGAGGTGATGCGGCGGCTTGTAGGGGACGTTGTCCGGCGAGAAGTCGGCCGGCTGCCCGTCCTTGCCGACGTACGCGCGGAAGAGCGTGACGTCACCCGTGTGTCGCGGCCAGCGCCAGTTGTCGATCTCGCCGCCGTAGTTGCCGACGCCCGCGGGCGGGGCCCACACGAGACGGACGTCGCGGATCTCGAGCTGCTCGATGAGGAACCACTGCGCACGCTCGTAGAACGGCGCGGCCGAGCAGCGCGTGCCGGTGCGTCCCTTCTCGCAAGCAGCGACGGCGTCCTTCTGCCGCTTCTCGATCTCCTTGTAGCGAGCCTGGTCGTCGGCGATCTTCTCGAGACCGGCGGTCATCTTCGACGTGATGTCGGTGACGGCACGCGTGACGAAGACGCGGGCCTGCGGGCCGTTGTTCTTCTCCTCGGCGCGGGTCTTCGCGAGAAAGCCGTCCTTGAGGAGGTTCGCCGTGGCGCTGCTGTTGTGCTGGAGCGCACCGGTCGCGCAGTGATGGTTCGTCGCCACGAGGCCTTCTGCCGAGATGAACGAGGCCGAGCATCCGCCGAGGCTCACGACGGCCGAGAGGACGCCCGACGTCGGATCCGCGAGGGCCGCCGGATCGATCGCGAGGCCGAGCTCGGCGAGCTTCGCGGCGTGGTCCTTCACCTGATGAGGCATCCACATCCCGCCCGGGTTCGCGAACCGCGGCGGTGTCTCGGCCTGAGGCTGAGCCGTCGCCGCCGGAGCAGTCGCCTCCGGCGCCTTCGCGGCCGGTGACTCTCCACCGCACGAGACGAGACCGAGGCCGAAGAGCGGAGCGAGGAGGCGGAGGCCGGAGCGCATGAGGCGACCTCCTAGCACCGCTCCGTGCACGCGCGAAAGGAAGAGGCCCCGAACGAAGCCCGCGGAGTCCTCGGAACGGCAGAGAAATCGCTTTGGTACGACCGTTGCCCACATTGCCTCGAACACGGCTTGCGTCCGCGGCAACCAAGTGGCAATCGATGGCCGGGATGGGTGCGCCTAGGCTATTCGTCTTGGCCCACGACCCTTTGCGGGTTGCCGGGCCGCGAGGCGGGTGACGCGAGAGTCGATGAAGGATTCCAAAGTGGCGGACGAGGAGACGGGGCACAACGAGCCGCTCGGTGGCAGCGAAGGAAACACCTTCGAGGCGATCGGCTGGGCGCTTCGCGCGATCCTCAAACACTGGGCGCTCATCCTTGCGGCCGTCCTCTTGTTCTCGGGGGTCAGCCTCGCGTACTCGAAGAGCCTCCCGAAGATCTACGAGGCGTCGACGCTGATCGAGTTCGATCCCGACGTCATCAAGCCGCTCGGAAACAAGACCGATCCGATGGTCGGCTGGAGCGCGCTCTGGGACACGAAGGAGTACTACGAGACCCAGTACCGGATCATCCAGAGCGACCGCGTCCTCTCCACCGTCGTCCGCAACCTCGGTCTCCAGAACGATCCCGATTTCCTCGGCTACAAGCCCACCGCGCCCGTTCCGATGGAGAGCGCGGTCGAAAGCCTGCGCGGCCGGCTCACCGTCGAGCCCGCGAAGGGCAGCCGCCTCGTCTACCTCAAGATCCAGGACACGAAGCCGGCGCAGGCGCGCCGCCTCTCCGAGGCCGTCGCCAAGGCGTACATCGATCACAACCTCGAGAAGATGGTGAGCGCCACGGGCGACACCGTCGTGTGGCTCTCGGGTCAGCTCGACCACTTCAAACGCGAGCTCGAACAGACCGAGGACTCGCTCCACGAGTTCAAGAAGCAGAATGACCTGCCCTCCACGAACATCGACGACCTGTCGAAGATGATTCGCATGGAGATGCAGGAGTACGACGGCGCGCTCACGCGCACGCGTCTCCGCCGCCAGGAGCTCTCCGCCCGCCACACCGAGCTCTCGAAGGTCACGACCGAGCACCCGGACCAGATCCCCGCCTCGGAGCTCCTCTCGAACGCGTTCCTCGGTCAGCTCCGCAAGCAGTACCAGGAGGCCAACCAGGAGCGGGCGGAGCTCATCGCCGGCGGCAAGGGCGAGAACCACCCCGACGTGAAGCGGGCGAACGAGAAGATCGCGCTCTCGAAGCAGACGCTCGTCAACGAGATCCGCACCATCCAGGGCGCCGTCGCTCGCGACCTCGCGATCATCCAGCGTCAGGAGGCCGGCGAGGCCGCGCTCTACGAGGACTCACGCAAGAAGGCCGTCGAGCTGAACCTGAAGGAGCTCGAGTTCCACCGCCTCGATCGCCTCCGCGCGCAGAACGAGAAGCTCTACGCAGTGCTCCTCGAGCAGCTCAAGGAAGCCGACCTGCGGCGGATGATGAACACCAACAACATCCGCCTCATCGACACGCCAGTCGAGCCGAAGTCTCCGATCGCCCCACGCGTGAGCACCAACGTGGGCATCGGCCTCCTCACCGGCCTCATCCTCGGCATCGCGCTGGCCCTCCTTCGCGAGGCGCTCGACAACACGCTCAAGACACCCGACGACCTCGAGAAGCGTCTCGACGTCACGTTCCTCGGCCTGCTCCCCGAGATCGCCGAGGAAGACCTCGACGGCAAGCCGGCGAAGGGTCGACGGAAAAAGGCTCGCCGCATCAAGACCGAGCTCGCCCCCGAGCTCTTGGTCCACGAACGCCCGGCATCCGGCGTCGCCGAGGCGGCGCGCTCGCTGCGCACCAACCTCATGTTCATGAACCCGGACAAGCCTTACCGGCGCATCCTGGTGACGAGCGCGGCGCCGGCGGAGGGCAAGACCACGGTCGCGGTGAGCGTCGCGGTGTCGCTCGCCCAAGGCGGACAGCGGGTGTGCATCATCGACTGCGACCTTCGCCGTCCGCGCCTCCACCGCATCTTCGACCGCGCCGGCGACATCGGGCTCATGAACGTCATCCTCGGCGAGGCGACGGTCGAAGAGGTCGCCAAGCCCACGATCGTCCCGAACCTCTACTGCATCCCCTGCGGCCCGATCCCGCCGAACTCGGCCGACGTGGTCGCGTCCGAGAAGTTCAAGCACCTCCTCGACGAGGTCGGGGAGCACTTCGACCGCATCGTCCTCGACAGCCCGCCGGTCGTCGCCGTGACCGACTCGGCGATCCTCTCGACCCTCGTCGACGGCGTCCTCTTGGTCGTCCGCGCGTTCAAGACGACGTTCGGACTCTCGCGCTCGGGCCTCCGGACCCTGCGCGACGTCGACGCGCCGATCGCAGGCGCGGTCCTCAACGCGGTCAACCTCGACCGCCACGAGTACGGCTACCAGCGCTACTACTACTATCGGCATGAGGGCTACGCGCCCCTCCCGCAGGGCGGCGATCGTCCGAGCGACGAGGCGGCGGCACCGCCGAACTGACGCCCCGGCGGCGTTGCCCGGGCCGGGCGAGAAGCGCCGGCCAGTGAATCCCGCTGCGTCCCCTCGACGTCCGTGACGTTCGACGGCGCGGTCTCCGCGCGGCCAATCCTACCCACGACCGAAGGACTGCTCGTCTCGTACGCACGGAGCGGCGGAACGTCGGGCCTTCGCCTTTACCGGAACAACCAGGACACCGCGGCGTCGCGCCATGAGCTCGGCTCGCTCGCCAGCCGTCCTCAGCGGCGCTCGAAGACGCGCCGTGTCGCTGCCTCGCGCGCACGGACGACAGCGGCGCTCCATTTCGGCTCGTCCGGATGGCGATCGACGAGCTTCATGTAAGCCTCGAGCGCCTCCCCGTGCATGCCCTGCGCCTCGGCCCTCGACGCGACCTCGACGAGCAGGTCATCGCGCTCCGGAGCGCGCTCCCACGCCTTCTTCATCAGGGCCAGCGCTCGACGCTGAGCGCCGCGACCCGACTCGATGCCGGCTGCGAAGATGAGGTTCGTCACGCACTCCGCCGGAGCCTCGCATCCGAGCTTCAGGAGGCGATCGAGCGCGGCGTCGACGCGAGCGGTGTTCTTGGTCTCGACCGCGAGGCTGACGAGCCGTCGCGCACAGGGCGAGCGCTCGACGACTTCCTCGAGTGAGCGATCGAGCTCGGCAAACCCGGCATCGACCTCGCCGATCGCGACGCGGAGCTCGGCGGTGAGGGCATGACCGTCACACTTCTCCGGCGCGGAGGCGCGAAGCCGGGCGGCTGCGGCCAGGCCTTCGGAGATGCAGCTCGCACGAGCGCCCTTCGCGCCGTCCGCCGAATCGACACACCAGCCTTCGCGATCCCGGACATCGCCGAGCGACCGCGCGGCGGCCCGATGCACCGGCGCGAGCGCCGTCGGATCCCGCGCCGTGATCTCGCGATCGAGGCGGACGACGGTTGCCGGCAGCCTCGTTCCCAGGTGCGTCGCGAGCGCGGTGAGGACGGACAGGCCCAAGCCGTCGTCGGGGACGAGCTCCATCGCCTCCTCGTAGCCGCCGACGAGGCGGACGGACTCCTCCACCCCGCAGAGCGCCTTGTCCTGGATGCACGCGATCCGATACTCGAGCCTCGCCTGCGACGGATTCTTCACGAAGAGCGTGCGCGCGAGCAGCAAGTGGACGCGCCCGTAGACCGGGCTCCGCTCGAGGGCGCGAGCCGCCCATGGGAGCACGCTCTCCTCGCGCGCGACGGTCCCACGAACCGCGCCGACGAACGGGAAGTACGGATCGGCCGGATGACGGAGCATCGCCTCTCGCGCGCGGTCGCGAAACGCAGCATGGGACAGCGACCGATCGAGGCCCGCGTCTCGGAACGCGCGCTGCTCGTTGTAGAGCTCGTTCTCGCTGAACGGGAACGTGCCGGCGATCGCGAGGAGCGTCGCAGCGCCGAGCCCGAGCGCAAGCGCGGTCGGACGACTTGCCCAGGCGCTGCCGCGGTGCGGGACCGGCTTCCCCCCACCCGTCCCTCCCGTCACCATCGCCGCGCAGACCGCCAGCGCGATCACGACGCCCGGGACCTCGGAGTTGAAGTCGACCAGGTTGTGGAGAGCGGCGGCGACGAGCGCCGCCCACGGGCCCGCGGGCGGCCGCGAACGGGCAAGCACCGTCCGAGGCCGAAGGGCCCAGCCAATCGCGAGCAGCGCGACCACGGCGACCGGGAGGCCCCACTCCGTGACCCACTGGGCGATCAGGTTCTCGGGATGGGTGAACACCCAGTAGCCCGTCCCGGTGCGAACCTTCGGGAAGGCCGCCTCGAAGGCGCCCCGCCCGACGCCGAACACGGGGAAGTCACGCACGAGTGCGAACGCATTCGCGACGAGGTCGAACTTCGAGAGGTTGTTGTTCGCGAACTTGGTGCGCGAGTCGTCGAACGCGGCCAGGAAGAGCACCGCGCAGCTCCCGACCGCGACGGCGACGACGGCCAGCGGCGCAGCGATGCGAGCACGCCTCGCCTTGCGCACGCCGAACGTGAGCATCGCGACAACGAGCGTCCCGACGAACATCGACGCGGTCCCGCCCCGAGACAGCGTCCACACGGTCGTGGCCCCGAGCAGGAGCACGATCACGAGCGCAAGCGGGCGCGGCAACGCCTCGCGTCGCTCGATCACGGACGCGAACGCCAGGAGCACCCCGATGTTCACGTACGCCGCGAGATGGTTCGTGTTGAGCAAGGGCGCGAGGTGGTGGACGTCGTACGCGTACGTCTCTCCAGGCTCGTAGAGACCGAAGACCTTGCGAGCGCCGAGCACCGGGTGCATGAGCGCCGCGCCGGCGATTGCGACGGCAGAGACGAGCAGCGCGCGCTCGAGGAAGGCAACGCCGTCCTGCCTCCGCGCGATGCGGAGCGCTCCGACGAAGACGACCAGATACGTGATGCCCCGCAGGATCTGGACCCGAGTGCCGACCGGCTCGAGCGACACGGTCGCGAGCGAGGGACCATCCTCGCGGAGCGGGCTCAGGCAATACGCCCACACGTCCGCGTTCGCGCTCGCGATCGAAGCGAGGAGTCCGCGCGGCAGCGGAACGATCTGCACACCGGTCCACAGGATCAAGAACGTCGCCGCAGCGACCAAGACGGTGGCAGCGGGACGCGGCTCGAGCGGCTCGGCATCGAACCAGACGAGACCGGTCCCGAGAGCCGCGAGGACGGCGACCACCGTGAGGACCGGCGTGTGCAGCGCCCCGAGACCGAGCGCGCTGAGGAGAATCGCGGCCGCGATCAGCCAGCGGCCCGCAAGCGCGCGCCCGGCGAAAGGGCGCCCCCTCTCGCCGGAGCGCTCCGATGAAGCCCAGCCGCTCCTGAGACCCATGCGGCTGGAAGCTTACTACTCGAGGCCGCTCCGGCCCCTCAGAACCCCACGACGAACGCGAACGAGGCGCCCACGACGAAGCTGATACGGTTCTCGCCGCTCTCCGGGATCATGTAGGCCGGTCCGCCGTCCGCGAGGACCTCGAGCCCGAGCGAAGGACCGAACACGTGGCGGTAGCCCAGGCCGAAGCGACCGAGGAGGTTGTTGCTCACGGCGCGCGTCCCGGAGACCATGTAGCGCTCATAGCCGAGGCCGCCTCGGAGAAGGATGTGGTCGCCCGCAAAGCGCGAGACCGGGAGCCTGAGCTCGACTCCGCCCATCAGGAGCGGCCCCGCCAGTGAGGTCGCCGCGCCGGACGTGCCGACCCCCGCGTAGCCAATCTCGCTGATGATCGACACGGTCGGCCCGGTCGAGTAGCGGAACGCCGCGCCGACGCCGTAGCCGAGCCCGGCGGGGGCGCGCTCGCCCACGAAAAAGCGTGGCAGGTGGAGGAACGGGCCGAGCACGAAACCCGAGCCGTAGCGCAGCGGTGAGGTCTCTGCGGCGTCGGCAAGCTGCTCCTGAGCCACGTAGTAGTCATACGAGCGTGCGGGCTCCGTCGACTTCCCTTCCTCGGACGAAAACGTGGAGGACGACGAAGACGAGGCGCTTGCACCGTCGCCTCCAATCGAGACGCTCGCGCTGGCTTCACCGCCGGCTCCCGTCTCCTTCGGCACGTCGCGGTCGCGCGCCTTCGCCGACTGCGAGGACGGCCCACCGGTGCCGCTCTGCTCCTCGAGCGCGGCAAGGCGCTCCCGGATCTGATCGGAGTCCGGGGCGTCGGGCTGTGCGACGAGATAGGCACGGTAGTCGTCAATCGCGGGGAACGGATGGCCGAGCTTCTCGTGGCAGAGCCCGCGGTCGCGCCGGAGCCCAGGCTCGACCGTCGCGCGAATCGCCGCATCGAAGCTCGGCAGCGCCCCCGCACAGTCGCCCGCACGTGCACGCCCGCGCGCGGCCTGCGCATTGGCGCCCCCCGCCGGTTCCCGCCGGAGCACGATTGGAGAGCTCGACGCTCCCGTCGGCTGAGCGCTCGCGGCGGACGCCGCGAAGAGCGCACCGGCGATGCAGGACGAAGCTAGGAGGCCGACACGTACTCGACGCATGGATGAAAGCGTACGACAGCGCAACGAACACCGACAAATTCGAGCCGGGGCGAAGGCCCACCACTACGGGTCGTTGGGGCGCGAGCCCCGAGCTCGCCAAAGCCAGGAGGCCCTGCGTGCGGGCAAGGCCTCCACGAGTGCGGACCACTCCGCGTGCTCGGAGCGCTTACGGAACCGGTTCGCGATGCGGGGCCCCGGCCTCGCCCACGTTGAGTAGGAGGCGCGGACGCAGGCCGGCGCCGCCGTCTCTCATCGCTGCGCCGCCGTCTCTCGCCGCTGCGCCGCCATCGGGTGCAGCGCCGTCGAGCGCGCTCGCGGTCCGCGTGGCGAGCCACTCCTTCGTCGCCCAGGTCACCTTCCCGAAGCGACTCGCCTTGTGGAAGTTGCCCTGTCCGAGGATCGGCGACCACGCCGTGCCGCCGTTGTTCGCCATGGCGTAGAAGTTCATCCGCCAGGTGTCGCCCGGCTTCGGCGGGAGCTGCTTCGCGCCCTTCTCGAACGCCTTCCACGGGATCGCCGCCTCGACGACGTAGCCCTCGTCCTTGTCGGCGCTGTTGTCGATCGTGCCCTTCACGACGACCGCCGTCTTCATCTTCGGGTCCCAGTCCTCGTGGCCGAAGGGCCCCTGCGGCTCGACTTTCGGCTTGTTGTAGCCGTCGAACTGGGACTTGAAGACCTTGTTCTGCGGGTTGATCTGGATCTCGTAGTAGTTGACGTTGTCGCCGTCGCCGTCGGGGTCGATCATGATTTCCGACGTGTGGCGAGTCCACGTCATCGGCTGCCCCGTGGCGGTCCAGTCCTTCGGCTGCTCTTCCTTGTTCGTGAAGTAGCCGACGACGTCCGGGTCCTTGACCTCGATGAGCACGTACATGTGCTCGTCGTCCCAGAGAAGCTTTGCCGAGCCGTTGATGGGGAACGAGGTGTTCGGCTTACCCGTTCCCACGTCGACAAAAGGGCCGGTGCTCACTGCGCCTCCCCATGCCTTCTCGTCGCCCTTACCGTCGATCACGATCTTCTCGCCGGCGGCGAGCTTACCGACCTGGACCTCGGGGAGATCCAGCGCGCCGCGTTTGCCGGGCTCGGCCGCCTTCGGCGCGACGCCCGTCTTGATCTTCGTCACGATCGCGCGGTTGTCGCCGTCGTTCGGTCCGCTGAGCGTGCGGAGACGGGCATCGCCCTTGTAGATCCCGACGTAGACGATCGAGTCGGGCCCGCGGAGCTCGGCGGGCATCGTGAAGGACTGCTCGTCGGCGTAGATCTTCCCGCGCTCCCACTTGTCCGGCCCGAGCACCTGCCCCTGCCCGCGCGCCTCGCGGAGCGGACCGACGCTGTCGAGCCCCTCGTGACGATCGAAGCCTTCGTGCTGGACGTGGGTGAAGAGCTTCCAGCCTTCCTCGAGCGGCTCGTCGCAGCGCCAGTAGTAGGTCACCTTCACGGGCGTGTTCGGGCCGGCCTGCTCGGGCGCGACCTTGTAGCCGACGAGGTGGACCTTGTTCTCGAAGTTGACGTCCGTCTTCTTCGCGTCCGGCGGGACCGAGTCGAGGATGTGGGCCTTGAGCCGCTCCTTGTCCTCTGCACTGATCTGCGTCTTTCCCCCGACGCAGGCGGAAGCAAAAGGCAGCATGCCGAGGGCGGCAATGAGGACGAGAGTTCGCACGGGGCCTCCTTACCTGCCGCATCTAAGACGTCGCGGGGAAAGAACGCAAGTGGCTGGGTAGGACCCCGCCCAGCCCGCGATCTCCACGAGATCACACTCATCGAGCAGCTCGACCACACGCGATCGTTCGCCGCGGCCCGACGCGGGTGGATCGAATGCCGCACGGTTCGTCGAAATTACGCGGCGGGTCGTCGACAACGCCACCGCTGCCGTGCCCCGTCGGCGGACACGAAGAGGATGCCGCGTGCTCGACCTACTGCAGGGCTGATCGCTCTCCTCTCGCTCTCCTCGATCGCCGGAGTGATCGCCGCCTGCACGGAGGAACTGCCGCCTCCGGTCGACTCCGCACCTCGCGAGTTGCCGCAGCCCGAGCCGGACGGCGGAGACCTCGACAGGCCGGACGGAGCGCCGGACGCGCTGGCGCCTCCGACAACCCGCCTCGGCTTCCTGCAAGTCTCGACCGGACCGTTGACCCGCCCCATCGAGATCGCCGCGCGGGCCGGGCGCCTCTACGTCGCCGAGCATTTCGGAACGATCCGCTTGCTCGGCCCGGATGGCTCGACGGGCACCGTCGTGCTCGACATCGAGCCTCGGATCACGAAGGGCTACGACCAAGGGATCCTCGGGTTCACGTTCCACCCCGACTTCCCGGACACGCCATACCTCTACGTCACGTACACCTCGCCTCATCCGGACGTCCCGGCTCCGCCCAACGTGTCGTTCCAGTCGGTGATCGCACGCTACGAGAGCAGCGACGGCGGGCTCACCTTCGACGCGGACACCGAGAAGCGAATCCTCGTCTGGGATCACCCGGGCGTGAACCACAACAACAACAGCGTCCTCTTCGGCCCGGACGGCTACCTCTACATCAGCTCGGGCGACGGCGCCGATCCCACCGACCTTCGCTTCGAGCACGCGCAGCGGACCGACGTCCTCCTCGGCAAGATGCTCCGCATCGACGTCGACAACGGCGATCCGTACGCGATCCCGCCCTCGAACCCGTTCGCGGACGGCGGAGGCCTCCCCGAGATCTTCGCGCTCGGCCTTCGGAACCCGTGGCGCTTCGACTTCGATGCAGAGAGCAAGCGCCTCTTCGCCGGAGACGTCGGCCAGTACAGCTTCGAGGAGATCAACGAGATCGTCCTCGGCGGGAACTACGGCTGGGGCGCGCGTGAGGGCTACTCGTGCTTCGACGGCGGCCCGGGGTGCGACGGCACGTTCATCGATCCGCTGATCGTCCACGGTCGCGCGGAGGCGACGGCGATCGTCGGCGGCGTCGTCTACCACGGCACCAAGATCCCGGAGCTCACCGGCAAGTACGTCTACAGCGACACCACGACCGGCTTCTTCTGGGCGGCGGCGATGGACTCGCCTGCGCCGGAGCCAGCGAGGCTCCTCGATGGGCGCAGGATGCACGCCGTCTCCATCCGCCTCGACGAGGACGGGGAGATCCTCGTCGTAGAGTACGGCGCCGGAAAGATCTGGCGGATGACGCTCGAACAGGTCCCGTGAGCTCGCGAGCCGCTGCCGCGTTTCGTGGGGGCTCGTCGCTCTCGACGTCGACGCCGCGCGGAGGGTCCGCGTAGGTCCGCTCCGCTTCGCCGGACGTGTCGGGCGCGCGATCGCTCGCGCGCCCTGGCGCCTTCAGCGGCGGCTCTTCTTCCGCGCGTCCTTCTCGCGCTTGCGCTGCGCCTTCTTGGCGTTCTTCTCCTTGTCGGAGAGCGCCTTCATCTTCGTCATGCTCTCGCCCGGCGCCCCGCCGCCCATGCCCGGGAAACCGCCCATGCCCGGGAAGCCGCCCATGCCCGGGATGCCGCCCATCCCGGGCATGCCGCCCATGCCCGGGAAACCGCCCATACCCGGGAAACCGCCCATCCCGCCCATCTGCGCGGCCGCCTTCTTCATGTTCTTGAGCGCACCGAGCTGCTTCATGCCGGGGATGTTGCCGAGGAGGCCGCCCATGCCCCCCATGCCGCCCATGTTCGACATCATTTGCTTCATGAACAGGAACCGCTGCACGAGCTCGCTCACCGCCGGCTCGGGCGTGCCCGAGCCCTTGGCGATGCGCGCGACACGTGCCGGCTCGCGGATGAGCGCGTAGGGATCCTTCTTCTCGAAGGACGTGAAGCTCGAGATCATCGCCTCGATCTTCACGAGCTCGCGATCGTCGAGGTTCACGTCGGCGGGGAGCTGATCCATCCCCGGGATCTTCCCGACGATGTCCTTGAGGCTCCCCATCTTCTGGATCATCCGGATCTGGGAGAGGAAGTCGTCCAGGGAGAAGTCGCCCTGGAGCATCTTCATCGCGTCCGCGGCGGCCTTCTCCTCGTCGACGACGTCCTGGAAGTCCTTCATCAGGCCGACGACGTCGCCCATGCCGAGCACGCGGCTCGCCATGCCCTCGGGCCGGAACTCCTCGAACTTGTCGGTGCCCTCACCGATGCCGGCGAAGCGAACCGGCGCGCCGGTGACCTCCTTCACGCTGAGCGCGGCGCCGCCGCGCGCGTCGCCGTCGAGCTTCGTGAGGACGACGCCCGTGAGGCCGAGGCGATCGTGGAAGCCCTTCGAGACCTTCACCGCGTCCTGGCCGATCATCGCGTCGACCACGAGCATGATGTTCTCGGGCTCGGCTCGGTCCTTGATCTCCGCGAGCTCCAGCATCAGCTTCTCGTCGATCGCGAGACGGCCGGCGGTGTCGTAGATGATGACGTCGCAGCCGAGCTTCTTCGCTTCGGCCTTCGCCTGATCGCAGATGTCGACCGGCGACGCGCCCGGGATGTTGAACACCGGGACGTTGATGCTCTTGCCGAGCACCTGGAGCTGCTCGACGGCCGCGGGGCGCTGCATGTCCGCCGCGACGAGCATCGGCTTGCGCTTCTCCTTCTGGAGGTAGCGCGCGAGCTTCGCGCACGTCGTCGTCTTTCCCGAGCCCTGGAGGCCGACCATCATGATGCCGGTCGGGCCCTTCTCGGCAAACGACAGCGCCTCGCCCTCGGCCGTCATGAACGAGACGAGCTCGTCGTGACAGATCTTGGTGAACTGATCGCCCGCCGAGACCTTCATCGCCTCGCCGTCGCGACCCTTCGCCTTGACGCGAACGACCTCGCCGAGCGCCTTGTCCTTCACGCGCGCAAGGAACGCCTTCACGACTCCGAGCTCGACGTCGGCCTCGAGGAGGCTGAGCCGCACCTCGCGGAGCGCGGCGTCGATGTTCTGCTCGGTGAGCTCCGTCAATCCGGCAAGACGGTTCTTTGCCTGCCGGAAACCTTTCGCGATCGCGTCGAACATGCGGTGTGGCGGGGGCTTACCACGGACGTCCGGGGCCGGGAACGGGCGGAGGTGATCCCCCTCCCCGAACGACGTCCTCCGGACCCCGGCCAAGCGCCCTGAGGCGTCTCGCCCCTGAAAAGTCCGGTTGGGATAGCGACAGAACCGCCCATGCGACGCCGAGCCGCACGTCAGGCGCCGCTTATACGAGTGATTTCAATCGTGTGAAGCACTGCGACGCTCGGGTTCCTGTTTACAACAGTCGAGCTGAGATGCTATCCCGTTTGAGATGATTCTGCGCCGCGCGCGGGATCGAACCTGAAGGATATCGGGGGGGACGGGAGGTCTTCATGGGGCTTCGAGCGAGAATGCTTGTTCGTCTGGGACTGGCAACGTCGGCGCTGATCGCCGCTGCGATCATCGAGCCGCGCGAGGCGCGCGCCGAGATCGACAAGTTCGGCGTCGGTGACGGACACAACGGCGCGAAGACGGTCGTCGGGACGGAGACGATCAACTCGTACGCGTCGATCCGGGCCGACGTCGCGGCAGGCGCGAGCACGATCGCGATTGGCACCGTCATCGGACACAACGCAGGCTTCGCCGCGAACGATCTCGTCCTCGTGTGGCGCGCGACGGGCGTGGCCGCCTCGGAGGCGACCTCCGGCAACCAGAGCAAGCGCCTCGATCTCGCGAAGAGCCTCGCCACCACGTCCTCGGCCGCGAATCAGGCCGGGCTCGTCGGCCAGTACGAGCTCGCGCGCGTTCAGTCCGTCGCCGGGGCCGCCGGCAACCAGACGCTCACCCTCACGAAGCCGCTCGTCAACGCGTACACGAGACACGTCTCGCAGGTCGTGAGGGTCCCCGAGTACACGACCGTGAACGTGCCCGCGGGCGCGAGCCTCGTGGCGACCGCCTGGCAAGAGGTCGGCGGCACGCCGTCCGACCCGAAGCCGAACAACCCCTGGGCGGGCGGCATCCTCATCTTCATGGCGACGGGCGCCATCACCAACAACGGCGCCATCCACGCGAACGGCCGCGGCTTCCACGGCGGCCTACCCGTCGCGCGCGCGATCGGCACCCTCGGCATCCTCTGCAACAACGACAAGCTCGACGGCAACCCGCTGAACAGCTCCTTCGCTCCGAAGGGCGAGGGCGTCGTCCAGTCCCGCTACGTCCGCGACCTCGGCGGCAAGGGGAACATCTCGATGGCCGGTGGCGGCGGCAATTGCCTCGAGGGCGGCGGCGGCGGCGGCGCGAATCGCGGCAACGGAGGCAGCGGGAGCGGCTCGCTCCTCGGCCTCGGCGCCGGCGGGCTCGGCGGCGTCGGGATCGACTACGACATCAACGAGCGCCTCACGATGGGCGGCGGCGGCGGCGCAGGCCGCCACATCGTCGGCCTCTTCAGCCAGGTCAGCTTCGGCGGATTCGGCGGCGGCATCGTCTACATCCGCGGCGGCTCGATGAGCGGCAACGGAAAGCTCGAGGCGAACGGCGGCAACGGCGAAAACTCCGGCCTCATCGGCCTCCCCACCGGCGTCGCGAGCGAAGGCTCGGGCGGCGGCGGCGCAGGAGGGACGGTCGTCGTCCGCCTGACCGGCACGCTCGACTGCGACAGCATCGGGAGCCCCGGCGGCGACGGCGGCAACGCGCAGGTCCTCGGGCTCGGCATCTTCGGCTCGGGCGGCGGCGGAGGCGGAGGCCGCGTCCTCTACCAGGCGGCAAGCAAAGCCGCGAACTGCGACATCATCGTGACGCCCGGCAACCCGGGCAACAATGGAGGGGGCGGTTCGCAGCCGGGCGGCGCCGGCACGACGCAGCCTCCGCCGACCGGCGGCTTCTGCTTCGATCCGGCACCGGGTAGCCCCAACCCGTGCGCGGACCCGACGCCCGTCTGCGACACCGTCACGGGCGAGTGCAAGAAGTGCTCGGGCCCGTTCGGCGGCGGTTCCTCGCTCGCATGCAAGGTGAGCGTCGAGCCCGTCTGCATGACCGACGGCTCGTGTCAGGCCTGCAACGGTGACTTCAGCTCGGGGACCACGCAGGCGTGTCAGCTCGCAGGGAGCCCGTATTGCTTCACGACCGGCGGCGCAGCCGTCGTGGGCTCGTGCGGCAAGTGCACGGCCAACGCGGACTGCGCGGGCGCAGGTCATCCGGGTCCGATCTGCAACGTCGTCGCGGGCAACTGCGGGAAGACCTGCACGAAGGACTCGGACTGCGCCACGACGGAGTGGTGCGCGCCACAAGCGGCGGACGGGACGAGCGTCTGCACGCCGAAGACGCCGAACGGTCAGCCTCTACCGCCGGGACCGCCGATCCACGGCGATTGCACGAAGGAGAAGGGCGCACGCGTCTGCCTCTCCGCCGTGTGCGACGAGGGCGACGACCTATGCGGTCTCAAGAACCGCTCCCCGTGCGGCGGCGCCACGGAGTGCCGCTCGGACATCTGCTTCGACAAGGACGACCTCTGCGGCCTGCCCAACGGCGAGCCCTGCAACGGCGACGGCCAGTGCCGGAGCGAGCAGTGCAAGGACGGCACGTGCCAGGGCTGCAACGACGACAAGGACTGTAACGCCGGGCAGGTCTGTGACGCGACGACCAAGAACTGCGTTCCCGGCTGCCGCCCGGACGGGACGAGCAACGCCGACGGCGGAGACGCCCGCGGCGCATGCCCGCCCGGAGAGCAGTGCGTCGTGGCCGACGGCGGAGACATCGGCCAGTGCCAGCCCGCCGCCGATGCCGGCCCCGGCAACGACGGCGGCACCGGCGCCGACGCAGGTGACACCGCCGGTCTCATCGAGGGCGGCGGCTGCACGTGCAACACCACCCTCTCTTCTGCCGCCTCGCCGTTCGCGATCGTCGGAGCTGCGCTGAGCGGTCTGCTCCTCGCGCGACGCCGCCGGAATCGCAATGCCGGCTCGTCCCGTGCGGACGACGCCGCGCAGCCCCACCCGAGCAAGTCGGAAGACCGCTGACCAGGATGAAGATGAAAACGGCAAGCACACTCGCGCTCGGCGCACTGTCGACCGCTATCCTCCTGTCCGTCTCCACTCCGGCGAGCGCGCAATCTCGCAGCGGCTTCGCGCTCAACCGCTTCGAGCCGGCAGAGCGCGGCAGTCAGTTCTTCGTCAACGACACGCTCGATCTCCGCGGGGATCTTCGCCCGGCCCTCGGAGCGACGCTCGACTACGGATACAAGCCGCTCGTCGCCTACGACGCGAACGGCAACGAGCGGAGCGCCATCGTGCGCCACCAGCTGTTCACCCACGTCGGAGGCGCGCTCGTCATCGGCGACCGCTTCCGCTTCGGCCTCAACCTGCCGATCGCCGTCTACCAGGACGGCGAGTCGACGATCGTGAACGGCGAGCGCTTCAAGGCTGCGGACAAGGCGGCGCTCGGCGACGTGAGGCTCGCCGCCGACGTCCGTATCCTCGGCGAGCACGGCGACGCGTTCACACTCGCCGGCGGTCTCCGAGCATGGCTTCCCACCGGCCAGCGCTCGCAGTTCACCGGCGACGGCTCGACGAGGCTCGCTCCTCAAGTCATGGCCGCGGGCGATCTCGGTCCGCTCACCTACGCCGCGAGGCTCGCGCTCGTGTACCGCTCGCGCGACGACGCCTACGCCGGCAGCTCGCTCGGCAGCGAGATGCTCGGATCGGCCGGCGCAGGGCTCAAGACGCTCAATGGCAAGCTCGTCATCGGCCCCGAGGTCTTCGCGACGAGCGTGTTCACCGACTCGCGCTCGTTCCTCAAGACACGCGGGACGCCGGCCGAGTGGCTATTCGGCCTCCACTACGACCTCGGCGACATTCGCGTCGGCGGCGGGGTCGGCGGCGGCATCACGCGCGGCTACGGCGCACCGCAGCTCCGCGCGCTGCTCTCGCTCGAGTACATGCCGGCGTACGAGCGCTCCGATCGCGACAAGGACGGGATCCCCGACGACGAGGACGCGTGCCCCGACGCGGCCGGGCCGAGGGATCCGGATCCGAAGAAGAACGGCTGCCCCGTCGTGGCGGAGGCGCCCGACGCCGACGGCGACGGCATCATCGACTCCGAAGATGCATGCCCGGCGGAGCGCGGTCCGCGCACGAACGATCCGAACACGAACGGCTGCCCCGATCGCGACAAGGACGGCATCGCCGACAAGGTCGATGCGTGTCCGAAGGTGCCCGGCGTGCAGGACGCCGATCCCAAGAAGAACGGCTGCCCGCCCGATCGCGACGGTGACGGTATCGCCGACGCCGAGGACGCTTGCCCCGACGTCCCGGGAGTGAAGGACGCCGCTCCGAAGAAGAACGGCTGTCCGCCCGATCGCGACGGCGACGGGATCATCGACTCCGAGGACGCTTGCCCCGACGTCCCCGGCCCGCGCGATCCCGATCCGAAGAAGAACGGCTGCCCCCTGGTCGTGGTCACCGAGAAGGAGATCCGGATCAACCAGGAGGTGAAGTTCAAGTTCGACAGCGCCGTGCTCCTGCCCGAGTCGGACGCGGTCCTCGACGCGGTCAAGCAGGTGCTCGAGGCACACCCCGAGATCAAGAAGGTGCGCGTCGAGGGACACACCGACAACGTCGGCAAGGCGGCATACAACAAGTCGCTCAGCCAGAAGCGCGCCGCGTCGGTCATGAAGTGGCTCACGGACAAGGGCGTCGCCAAGACGCGGCTCGTCTCCCAGGGCTTCGGTCAGGAGCAGCCGATCGACAGCAATGAGACCGATCGGGGCCGCGCGAACAACCGCCGCGTAGCGTTCACGATCCTCGAGCGCAACGCCGCGCCTCCGCCCTGACCGAGCTCGCTCCCCCTCCCCGCATGACCACGCAAGCCCTCGCGCCTTCTCGGCGCGTGGGCTTCGCGTTCCGGGATTGCGCAGGTGTGTGGCGCGGGCGCCCGGGTCCCGTGCGGGGCACGACTCACATCGAGAATCAAGCGCGGCCGCTCGCTCCGGCCTCACCGATGCGGCTACAGCGTCCGTACGCGCCAAAGGGGTGATAGGGTGGCGCCTGCAATGATCCGCCACCACGCCCTGGTCTCGCTCTCGGCTCTCGTCATCGCGGCATCTCTCGCAGCGCTCGGCTGCGAGGAGAAGAAGGCTACTCCGGCCTCGAACCCGGCCCCGAAAGAGGCGACTCCGGCCCCGAAGCCGGCCCTCACGGTCGACCGCGCGCTCCTGAACGCGTACGCGCCCCTGCCCGAGAAGATGCTGCCCCCGAGCGGAGCGCTCAGCGACGACGCCATCGCGCTCGGCAAGCAGCTCTGGTTCGATGCCCGGCTCTCGAAGAACCAGGACATCTCGTGCAACACGTGCCACGGCCTCGACACCTATGGCGTCGACAACAAGCCGCTGAGCCCCGGGCACAAGGGCCAGCTCGGCGCGCGCAACTCGCCCACCGTCTACAACGCGGCGACCAACAGCCTTCAGTTCTGGGACGGTCGCGCGAAGGACGTGGAGGAGCAGGCCCTCGGTCCGATCCTGAACCCCGTCGAGATGGCGATGAAGGACGAGGCGGCCGTCCTCGCCGTCATTCGCTCGATGCCGGAGTACGTCGCGTCCTTCAAGAAGGCGTTCCCCAACGACAAGGACCCCGTCACCTTCGCGAACGTCGGCAACGCGATTGGCGCGTTCGAGCGCACGCTCGTCACGCCGTCACGCTTCGACAAGTACCTCGGCGGCGACGACAACGCGCTCACGGAAGAGGAGCGCGCAGGCCTCGCGAAGTTCCTCGACGTAGGCTGCAACACCTGCCACACCGGGGCGGGCGTCGGCGGGCGCGACTTCAAGAAGCTCGGTCAGGCGAAGGCGTGGCCGACGGAGATCAAGGACAATGGACGCTTCGACGCGACGAAGGACGCCGCGGACAAGCACTTCTTCAAGGTGTCGGCGCTCCGCAACGTCGAGAAGACCGCTCCGTACTTCCACGACGGCTCGGTCAAGACGCTCGAGGAGGCCGTGAAGCTGATGGCCACCCACCAGCTCGGCAAGGATCTCTCGGACGCCGACGTCGCGAGCATCGTGACCTTCCTCAAGAGCCTCACCGGCGAGCTGCCGAAGATCGACAAGCCCGAGCTCCCGAAGAGCACCGCGAAGACGCCGAAGGCCGACGCGACCTGACGCGACCGGACGCGTCGCACGACCTCCACCTCCACCGCGCCGGAACGCGCTCGCCCGACCGTGAGCGAGCGCGTCTCGCGGAGCGCCGAAGGCCCACCATTGCGGGTCGTGAGGCACCGTTGCGCGCCGCTCGAGCGCGAGCGCGAACAGCTCAGCGGCGCACGAAGAGCAAGACGGTCGAGGCGAGCATCACGAGAAGCGCGAGCGTCACGAGCGCGGTGAGCAGCCTCGTCTCGATCCCCTCGATCGGGGAAACGTTCCTCGTCGGGTCGTTGTCGTACACGGGCTGCTTCGGCGGAGGCGTCATCCGGATCGCCTGCGGGGCCGCTGCAGTCGCGATGTTGTACTCGTACGGTCGATCCATCGGCTGCTCCCACGATGGGTCGAGCAAGCGCCGAACCAGCGTGCGCCGGAGCTGACCGCGAGGGCGAGCGGTCGCGCGAATGTGGAGCCCGGTCGAGCCCGCCGCTCGGGTTTGCGTCTCGAGGACGGACGCGCGGTCACGGCCGCGTTATCATGTCGACGTTGTCGCCTTCCGCTTCTGCTTCGAACCGCTGCACCCATTGTGGTGCCCCCACTGCCGGCAGGCCCGGCCAACCTTGCACCTATTGCAACGCGGTCCAGCCGGCGCCGGCCCCGCTGTCGCAAGCCGCGCTCGTCGCGGCCGTCCGCGACGCGATGCGCGCGGACCGCGACGGCAACGGGATTCCGGACGTGCTCGACGCGGCACCACCACCGCCAGCACCTCGACCCCAGCAGGGCGCCGCGATCGTCGTCGCGGCCGGCGCTGGCTTCGCAGTGCTCATCGGCTTGGTGACGGCCGTGCTCGTCGTCGGGCCGTCTCGTCCGATCCCGGCTCCGCGGCCCGTCCCGACACCGGTCGTCTCGGTGAGCCCCGCGCCCCTTCCCTCGCCGACCGCAACGGAAGCTCCGGCGCCCAGCGCGACATCGACCGCGACCGCGCGAAGCACCGCTCCGGCGAAGCCCGTCCCGAAGCTGACCAACGAGCAGTACGGCAAGAACATCGTGGCGGCGCAGCACAAGAAACTCCTCGGCTGCGTCGAGCAAGACCTGGTGCGCAACCCCAACGTGCCGAAGGCGTACACCGTGACGGTCCTCGTCGAGAGGGACGGCGCGCCGAGAAACTCGGCGACGACGTTCTCCCCCAAGCCGACCGAGGGCTTCCAGAGCTGCGCGCGCCACGTGATCTTCTACGGCTTCAACAACTCCGGACGGAACCCGCCCGAGCTCGTCGAGTTCACCTTCTCGACCAGCTTCGCCTTCCCCAACGCGAAACCAGCGGCGAAAGCCGAGCACGGACGCGGCTGGGACGACTGAGGGCGCCGCCGCGAGCCATGAGGCCGGCGGTAGCGAACCGGCTCCGGTGAGTTCCTATGCGCGCACGCGGAAGCGTACGAGCAGCAGGAGCGCCGTCGCCATGAACGCGCTCGCGGAGACGAGGAGCGAGGTGTGGACCGTGGCGATGCTTCCCACGAGCCCGACGGTCACGCCGCTGAACGTGCGGAGGCCGGCCGACGACATGTTGAAGAGACCGAGCACACGCCCGCGGATCGCGGAGGGCGCGTTCATCTGCACCAGCGTCTGCGTCATGCTGCTGAACGCGAGCTCGAAGAATCCAGCGCAGAAGAGGACCGCGAGGGCCACCGGATACGACCGCGTGAGAGCGAAGCCCGCCAGGCCCCCCGCCCAGAGGATCGCGAAGACGATCGCCGCCGACATCTTCGGCTTGCCAAAGCTGCGCCCCGTCTCGAGCAAGATGCCGGCGATGAGAGCACCCGCTGCGTCCGCGCCGAGCAACATCGTGTAGGCGGCGCCCGGATCGCCATGGCCGAGGTCGGATGCGAAGCCCGGCATCTGCGCCTGGTAGCTGTTGCCGACGAAGAACGACGCGGCTCCGGCGAGGACGATCATCGCGATCAGCACGGGGACCCCGCGCACGTCGCGAACGGTATCGACGATGTCCGCGATCCCGCGGACCGCGCGTTTGGGACCTTCGCCGGCCCCGCGATACGCGCGGCCGTAGGGAGCGCCGATCAGCCAGATGATGAGCGGGAGATAGATGGCGGCGTTGAGGAAGATGCCGCGCGTCGGTCCGAGCGTGCGCATCAGGGCGCTCCCCACGCCCGGGCCGACGAGGACGCCGAGGTAGCGAGCCGTCGCGTTCAGGCGCACGGCGCTCGGAAGCGCCGCGGGCCCGACGATGTCGTAGAGCAACATCTGGCTCGACGTCATCCAGAGCACGCCCGCGCACCCGTGGAGCACGAGGAGCACCATCGCATGCCACATCTCGAGCGTGTCGGTGACGAAGAACCAGCCCCACCCGAGCGAGACCACCATGAACAACGCCGCGCCGGACTGGATGAGTCGTCGCGAGTCGAACCGGTCGTTGAGCGCTCCGGCCGCGACGGAGAAGAGCAGGTACGGCAGCCAGTGCGCGACGACCGCGAAGCCCCCCAGCGCCGGCGACTGGAACTTCTGGAAGATCACCCAGTAGCTGATCACGTGCTCGATGTTGTCGGCCATCATCGTCAGCATGAACGTGCCGACGAAGATGCCGAACCCGGGGACCCTCAGGGCATCGAACGCGCGCGGAGCAGGCGCTGTCGTCATCGAAGAAGATGACGACTACCACGAGGAGCTGCGGGGCGCTCCAACCGACTCCACGAAGCCCAGCCGCAGGCAGCGCGAGTAAGACCGCGTGCACCGCGCCAACCACACGTGAGCGCTTCGAGCACGTGACGCTCCCACGCCACGCACTTCCCGGGGCGGTGATGGCAGTGAGGATCGTGTGCTCGTTCATCGCGAGCATCCGAGTCAGGTAGTCACCGGGCTTCGCGAGGATCGCCGCGCTCACCGAGACATCGCTCGCATCGATCCGCGCTCCGATGCCCTCCGGCACGGAAGGCGGATAGCGCGGGGACCATGCGTTGGTCGTTGGCCACGAGCGCTCTACCAAGGTGCTCCCGAAGCGCGACCGTGCGGCTCACGAGCGAAGCCATTCTGTGGGCGGGCTGGCGTGAGCCCCAAATTCATCGGCGGCGGGGCGCTTCGCCGTCTATCGTCCGGTCGAGTAGCATCGTGCGTCGAGGTCTCGGATCGCCGTTGAGGCTCATCGGCATGCGCGCTCGTGCGTGGGCGTTGGCGAGCGCGGCCGGGATCGCGGTCGCTTCGTGGCCTGCGCCGGCGAACGGCGCGCCCTTCGAGCTCGCCTGGTCGGCTCCGGCCGGCTGTCCGTCGCGCGAAGAGATCGTCGACGCGACGCTGGCGCGTCTCGGGGAGTCCCACTCCGAAGCCGCGCCGGAGCTCTTCGTGCAGGGGACGGTTCGAACGGTGAGCGGAGGCTTCGTGGTCACGCTCGCGCTGAAGGATGCGTCGGGGCAAGCCCTCGGCGAGCGCGATGTCCGCGTCGAGCAGAAGAGCTGTGACACCGTCTCGGCCCCAGCGTCGCTGGTGCTCGCGATGATGATCGCGGTCGCCCTCCCCCGTGTCGAAGAGCGCGACGACACGGGTCGCGCACCCTCGCCGCGAAGAGCCCGCTGCTTCGCAGGAGCCGCCGGCAATGCCTCCCGCGTCCGTCGGCGCGCGGGAGCATCCGCCAGCATCTCCCGCACCGCCCGCATCCTCTCCTGCGGCGGCCCCGCCTCCGGCCCGCCTCTTGGTCGGTGCCGCGGGCGTGGCTTCGCTGGGCATCCTTCCAACCGCCGGTGCCGGTGCTGCGCTCCGTGCGATGTACGCGCCGAGATCGACGGTGCTCGTCGGGCTCGAGGCGAGCTTCGAGGCGGGCGGTTCCGTCCGTATCGGGGCCATCGGGGTCGGAGACATAGGGTTTCAACTCTTCAGTGCCGGCGCGCGCGTGGGGCTGCCGGTACTGCACAGCGATCGCTTCGAGCTCATCCCGACGCTCGGCGCGCGCGGCGGTCTGCTCCACACCTCACCGACCGGCTTCCCCGTCGTCAAGAACGAGACCCGTGCAACGATGCTGGCCGGCGCCGGGGTGCTCGTACGTGCCAGGCTTGGACAGCACCTCTTCGCGGAGGCTCTTCCCGAGGTCGAGGCTGTCCTGGTTCGCGACCGCCTGCGGATTCGTGACGGCGACAAGCTCTACCATGTCTTTCGGGCGAGCCCTTTCGAGGCGCGTCTCTCGCTCGGTCTCGGCTACGAGTTTCCTTGAGCGACAGGAAACGACCGGCCTCGACATAAAAAGCGCGCGGCGCGTGCACAAACGGGAAGTGCACGCTTCGACCCTTCGGGTAGTCACCGTACGGGAGGCCGCTGGAGACGCGGCTGCTGCGCCCGTGACGATCGAAGCACTCTTCGCGGACTACGTCGGGTTCGTGTGGCGCAGCCTGAGCCACTTCGGTGTGGCGGAGGCCGACCTCGAGGACCAGACCCAGGAAGTCTTCATCGTCGCGCACCGCCAGCTCGCCCAGTACGACGTGCAGCATCCTCGGGCCTGGCTCTGCGGAATCGCGCGTCGCTGCGCCTCCGCGTATCGCCGCCGGAGTCATCGCCGGCACGAGTGCCCGGTCGAGAAGCTCCCCGAGAGCACCGACGCGTCCGATCCTTCCCTTCGCGCGGAGCTCGACCTCCTGAGCCGGGTCTTCGCTTCGCTCGACGAGCAGCAGCAAGAGGTCTTCGTTCTCTACGAATTCGAAGAGATGTCGATGCGCGAAGTCGCCGAAGCTCTCCAGTGCCCGCTCCAGACCGCCTACACACGGCTCTACGCTGCGCGCCGCGAGCTCGCGCGCGCCCTCGCCCTAGAGGAGACGACATGAAGATCGATCGCTCGGAGCGTCTCCGCAGCGACGCGCGTGCCCCCGAAGCGCTGCGTGAGTTCGCGCGCTCGGGCGGCCGGCGCGGCCCGAGCGACGCGGCCGTGGAGCGGATGGCGAAGGGGCTCGCGACGGCGGGCGTGCTGTCGGCACCGGCAGCCCCGGCGCAGGCCGCACCGCGAGCCGAGCCGAAAGCTGCGTACTACAAGCTTGGTGTTCTCGCGCTGGCGGTCGCCGGCGGATTGCTCGTCACGTGGCGGGCGACGCAGACGCCGACCTCGATCGCGACGAACGAGCTCTCCATCGACGCACCTCAGGGAGTGACGGAGTCGACGGCGCCCCCGTCCATCGAGCCTCCTCCCGCGGATCCTGCGGACGCTCCCAAGCCGCTCACCATCTCGGTCGACGAGCTTCCTTCCGCGGCTCCTCCGGCCACCGCGCTCGCTCCTCGCACGAGCGCGAAGTCGCCGACCGAGATCGCGGGCTCGGAGCTCGCGCTCGTCCACCGCGCCCAGGTGGCGCTTGCCTCCGATCCCCAGCGCGCGCTCACGCTCACGAGCGAGCACGCGCGCGCCTATCCGAACGGCGAGTTCGTCCAGGAGCGCGAGGTGATCGCCGTCGAGGCGCTCTCGAGGCTCGGCCGAAAAGAAGAAGCACTGCGACGTGCGCTCTCGCTCGTGCAGCGCTTCCCGCGTACGCCGTACGCCGCGCGCCTCGAGGTCGCCGTAGGGCGCCCCGTCTCGCCGGCACCGAGCTCCGCGGCCCCGACGACTGCCGGCGATCGCGGCAGCTCGCCCGCCGCCGTCACGCCGTGAACTCCTGATTGAGGGAGACCGACATGTTTCGAAGTATCGCGCGCGTAGGCGCGCCATTCACTCTGATCGCGTCGGCCACGTTCACGTGGCTGTTCGCGGGCTGCGGGACCGACGTGACCATCGCCGAGACGCGAGACGCTGCGCCGCCGACCTTCGTGGCCCCGGACGTCGCGACGACGGAGCCCCTGCCGGACGGGCTCACCGAGTATTGCCCTTCCAGCCAGTGCCCCGCCGGACACACGACGTGTCCGGGTTCGCGCTTCCCCTGTGAGGTGGATCTACGGACCGATCCGAACAACTGCGGCGCATGCGGCAACGTCTGTCCCGCACGAGGCGTGGACGAGACCTATGCGTGCGTCGACGGGCGCTGCGTGATGGCCTGCGACGTCGGCACGAAGGCCATGGATTGCGATGGCGTGCCCGACAACGGTTGCGAGACTCGTCCGAACCAAGACAACTGCGGCGCGTGCGGGAAGAAGTGCCTGAATCCCGCGAAGCCGTGTGTCGTCACGACAGGCGCCTGGCAATGTGGTTGCAACGGCAATGACCTCACCTGTCCGGTGGGCGACGGCTTCGAGTGTATCGACGGGCGCATGGACGACCGCAATTGCGGAGCATGCGGCAAAGTCTGCGATCCGTCCGGTGATGGCGGAGCCCCGCACGCCAATGCGTACTACGGCTGTGTCCAGAGCACGTGCGACCAGCCCAAATGCATCGGCGGCTTCGGCAACTGTGACGACGACATGTCCAACGGTTGCGAGACCGATCTCGTCGACGACGCCAACTGCGGGGCCTGCGGAAATGCCTGTCCCACAAATACGAAGTGCGTTCTCGACGATTCGTTTCGGCCGTTCTGTGCGTGCCCGGGAGAGCAGACCTTCTGCCCAGATTTCTGCTTCGGCGAGGATTGCATGGGCAAGTGCTTCGACCTCACCGCGCATCCATACAACTGCGGCGGCTGCGGGATCGAGTGCAACACTCCGCCGTACAGCGATCCCATCTGCAACTACGGAACATGCTCGTACGTCTGCAAGGGCGGACGGGCCGACTGCAACGGCAACCCCGCGGACGGCTGCGAGGTGAACACCCATAGCGACCCACGGAATTGCGGCGGCTGCGGCGTTGCCTGCGACACCGCCGCCGGTCAGGCGTGCGTCGCCGGCCAGTGCGTGGTCGAGCCATGCGACTCGATCCCGGACGGAGGAGTGACCGCCCGATGAACCCTCGAAGCTTGTTCTTGGTCGCGAGTGCCGCGGCGTGCACGTGCGTGATGGCACTCGGCGCCTGCGCGAACGACGGGGGCACGCTCGTCGTCGAGGAGCCTCGCGCGGAGGAGTCGGTCCCCGGCTCCGACAGCGGGATCGATGCCGACGGCGATGCGGCCGCGCTCTGCACCGGCGACTGCGAGTACTTCCCCGACGACTGCGCCCCGGACGCCTTCTGCTCGAATGGACCGTTCGACCCGAGCACCATCGGCGGCGCGCTGAATCTGCGGACCCGGATCAACGTCGTTCGGGGTCGTTCTCAGAGTGACGTCTGGGTCGCCGGCGCAGTCGGGACGCTTGCTCACTTCGACGGCACGTCGTGGACGCGCACGCCGTCCGATACGAAGGAGACACTGCAGACGATCTGGCTCCGCGACTCCGAGGAGGTCGCGTTCGGGCGGCTCGATGTCCTCTATTCGCGCGGCGGCGCTCTCCCGGATGCGGGCGCTCCTTCCGCAGGCGGCTGGGCGCCCCGCACCATCGATGCGTTCCCTCCCGAATGGCACTACCTGCCGGTACGGGTCACCGCCGCCTGGGCGCCGCCGGGCGCAGAGTGGCTCTGGATGGCGACGGACCCGGCCTATGCCTACCGCGGGCTCTGGCGTCTACGCGTGACTCCCTCGGGAACCTACGAGCTCGCGGTCGGCGCATCGACCGACCTGTGTTTGGCATTCTCGGCATGCGAGGTGACCAGCCTCCACGGCAGCTCGGCGAGCGAGCTCTGGGCGGTGGGGTTGACCGGTACGACGGTCCGGATCACCGACGCGCAGAGCGGCTCGCCCTCGACCAAGGTCTTCAACAGCCGGACGTGGAACGCGCTCCGCGGTGTGTGGGAGGCCTCGGCATCGGATGCATGGGCGGTCGGCGCAGCAGGCACCATCCGCCACTACACCGGCGATGCTCTGTTCTGGGAGGTCGTGAATGACGTCCCGACGACCGAGAACCTCAACGCCATTTGGGGTACGTCTTCTTCCGATATCTGGGTCGTCGGCGACAACGCGGTCATCCTTCACTACGACGGCAAGACATGGTCGCGTGTGAAAGTCGCGCGGCTCGGCGCGCGTCGGCCCGACCTCACCACCGTATGGGCCGCTGCTCCAGGTCACGTCTGGGTCGGTGGGGAGGGCGTCGTCCTTTCCCTTGGAGGGAAGCCATGAGAACGAGGTTCCTTCTCACGTGCGCGTCGCTCGCCCTCGCGGCAATCGCGGCGGCGGCATGCGCATCATCCGACGACGGAGAGGTGACGCAGCCCGAGCAGGGCCCGCCGACCGTACTCCCGGATGCGGGAACGACCGAGGCCGCGGCGGACGCGGCACCGGATGTCGAGCCAGAGCTCCCGCGATGCAGCGCGGCGGGCTGGTGCAAGACATCGCTCCCCGACTCCGACCTGGTGATGAAAGACATCTGGCCGCTTCGGGACCGAGCCTTTGCCGTCGCGGAGAGCGCCACCATCGGCATCAAAGTCCTCGAGTGGGACGAGGCGACCGACGGCTGGAAGTACATCGACGACGGAACCCAGAATGCAATCGGCTTTGGCAAGTACGTAGGCTCGGTCTGGGCCCCCAGCGCGGACGAGGTCTATTACGCCGTAGCACCGGGGACCATCTATCGTGGGAAGCGACCCGTCCCACCCGCAACGGCATGGGAATGGACACGCCAGCGGCTCGAAGACAACAGCCACAAGGGCGAGCCCGCGCACGACCCAAACCATGATCACGGGTCTCCGACCTACGGGCTTCGCAAATCCAACTACCCGGCGCTCGGGGTCTGGGGGACCGGCACCGACGATGTCTACGCCTGGTACTCGAACACGATCTTCCGGTGGAAGAGCGATGACGGCGGCGCACCTGCGTGGGTCGCCGAATACGTCGCGGACGACCACGACGGCGAGGACGAACATCTGTTCTTCCTGTCTGCCGGAGGAAGTCGCGGCGACGTCTGGTTCTCCGGAGCGCGGGACCGCGGTGACGCGTTCACGAGCGGCAACACTTACAACTGTGCCGTCGCCGTACGCAGGACCTCCGAAAGCTATCGGCGGATCGCGGACGGCGTCGCCAGCACGGACCTCGCTCATCCATGCACCGAGAGAACGGGATTCCTCCACGTCGGCGGACCGGCCGGGTGGCTCACCGACATCCAGGCGGCGGGAACGGACCGCGTCGTGGCCCTCAAGGGGACGCGCCACGTCGCGCGGATCTCGCTGGAGGACGGCAACTACGCGGTCGACTTCTCCAACGTACCGACCAGGGAGCCGGCGACCCTCTACTCACTTTGGTGGGCGCCGGAGAACGTTTGGCTGAGCGGATGGGGAATCATCCTTCGGGGCAACGACCTCGTCGGAGACGCCGGAGCATACGACGTGTCCACCATCTCGCTCACCGGAGCCCCTCTCGCCACGCCGATGTACCGAATTCGAGGCACGGAAAGCACCAACCTCTGGGCAATCGGAGAGCGCTATGCGCTTCACAAGACGACTCCTTGAACCGAACTGGACGGAGTCCAGCATCGCTGGACAGAGTCCGGTGAGGAACGAGAAGGCTCGGCGGAGGCCGAGCCGAATTGAACGCCGCGCCTCGGCAGCGCTCGTGATCCTCGCCTGTGCGACTGCCGGCAGCATGTCCGCGAGTTGCTCGAGCAAGGGTGATGAGCAACGGCCACTCGAGTCGACCGACGCCGGGTCCGACGCGACCATCACGCCGGGCGACGCCGGCCCCGATGCCTCGCCATTCGACGCGGCTGTACGCGACGCGGCCCCGTTCGACGGAGGACCGCTCGCGATCGTCTGCACGGAGCCTCCTTGCGCGAAGTCGCTCGTGACGACGCTCCGCGCGAACGGCAGCGACCGCGGCGAAGGCTTCTGCGCGTTGCTCGACGACGGGACGGTTGCGTGTTGGGGGGCAAACCTCGGTGGCCAGCTCGGTCGCGGCGAGGACGCCGGCTCCGATGACAGCTCGGTCCCCATGCGCGTCGCGGGCCTCTCGGAGGTCATCCAGCTCGATCACACGTGTGCGGTCGACAAGAGCGGTGAGACGTGGTGCTGGGGGACGGGGCCCTTCCTTCGAAGCACCACCCAGGCTTGGACCCTGGAGCGGACGCCGGTGAAGCTCCCCATTCCGCCGGCGACGCGCGTGGCCATGGGCGAGTGGACGGCATGCGCCGTCGTGAGTGACGGCGTCATCTGCTGGGGAGAGAACCGGCACGGCCAAGTCGCACCGATCGTGCCCGCCACTCGCTATGCCGCCCACCCCCCGCGCGCGATCGAGCTGCCTGCGGCAGCGCCCATCCGCGACCTCATCGTCGGCAACGCATCGTTCGCTCTCCGCGAGGACGGCACGGCCGTGAGCTGGGGCTCGAGTGCTTCGATTGGGCGCGTGTCGTCGATCTTCCCGGACCCGTACGCCGCGCCGGTCGAGCTCGACGGTGTCGCTTCGATCGACATCGTCGGCGAGGACGTCTGCGCTGCGGCTGCAGGGAGTGGATACTGCTGGGGACCGGTCGTCCCGAAGCCCAACGGCTCGACCGACGAAGGTCCTCCGATCGGACGCGCGCTCCCTGAACCGGCGCTCGTGCCCGAGCCCGTCGTTCAGGTCGCCGTGACGCGCACCGCCGTCATCTACGGCGCCGGTAGCCCGCTCGTGGAGCCATACCGGTGGTGTGCCGTCGCCGCCGAGGGCCACGTGTACTGCTGGGGCGCCAACGCTAGTGGTCAAGCGGGGGACGGGACCAAGGAGTACGCGTTCGAAGCCGTGTTGACCAAGGGGCTCCCAGCTCCCGCCGTGCAGGTGAAGACGATGCCATCCTCGACATGCGCGCTGCTGACGACAGGCAAGATCTTTTGTTGGGGCAGCAACTTCTATGGACAGCTCGGGAATGGCGGGCCCAAGGGAGCGAGTGTCGTTCCGCAGGAAGTGGTGCTGCCATGAGACGGGCGCTCCATCCGAGACTGACGGTTCGCGGGGCCACGCTCGGCCTTCTCGGCATGTCGCTGTTCGTGGCCGTCGCTTGCGGCGAGGACCGGAGGGCGTTCCCACAATCGGACGACGTCTTCGGCGTCGACGCCTCGAAGCCGGATGCCCCGACTTGCGGACTGCAGTGCTCGCTCGACGGACGTTCGATCGTCCAGACCTGCACGGGCGAAGTCGTCGAGACGTGCCCGCCGGACCTCGCATGCGGGGCAGCCACGTGTCAGGAGCCGTGCGCTGCCGCCGCGGCGGATCGAAGCTCGAATGGGTGCGAGTTCTATCTCCAGACGCCGCGGCTCTCGAAGCTCCTTCCCCAGTCGTGTCACGCGGCGTTCATCGTCAATACATCGACCAAGCCGGTCGACCTCTCTCTCGAGCTCGAGGGAAAGTCCCTCGACGTCTCCAAGGCGCTCTTCCGCTCGAATCCGGCAGACGCGTCACTCGTCCAGCACACCGGCCCGATCGCCCCGGGTGAAAGTGTCGTCCTCTTCCTTTCCGATCGCGACCCGACCATCGCGCGCTCGTGGGCGGACAACGTCGACTACGCGGCTTGTCCAGCAGGCGTCGTTCCTGTCGTGCATGCCGACATCGCCCCGATCGACACTGGAATCGGCTCGTCGTTCCATCTGAAGACGAGCGGACCGGTGAGCGCTGCAGCGATGTACCCGTTCGGCGGAGCGGGCAGCTTCGTGAGCACGGCGACGCTTCTCTTGCCCGTCGCGACGTGGTCGAAGGAGCACATCATCGTCAACGGATGGGAAGCGAGCCACGGTCAGCCTGGCGCGCAGATCGTCGCCTCCGAGGACGACACCGAAGTCACGCTCATCCCCACCCGTGACGTCCAAGGCGGCGTCGGAGTCGCGGGAGCCCCTGCGCGTGTTCCGGTGACGTACAAGCTCGGCAAGGGGCAATACCTGCAGTTCATGCAGCACGAAGAGCTTTCGGGAAGCTTCGTCACTTCGAACAAGCCGACGACCGTATTCGGCGGAAATGAGTGCGCGAACGTCCCGTCGACTCAGATCGCCTGCGATATTCTGAATCAACAGCTCCCCTCCTTCGAGCAGTGGGGAAACGAGTACGTCGGCGCCGGCTATCGGCCGCGCCTCGGGAACGAGCACGAGTCGGTCGCCTATCGAATCGTCGCAGCACGGGACGGAACGCGTCTCGACTACGATCCGGTCGTGCCGCCCGGTGCGCCGATCGAGCTCTCTGCCGGTCAGGTGGTGACCTTCCATTCGGGAACCGGAGACGCGTTCGTCGTCCGGAGCCAGGACGTCGAACATCCGATCTATCTCGCCGCGTACATGAGCGGATCCGAAGGGCAGTTGTCCTTCGGCGGACGCGGGGATCCGGAGTTCGTGAACGTGGTGCCCACTGGGCAGTACTTGAGCTCATACACCTTCTACGCGGACCCGACGTACGCGGAGACGTCCCTCGTCATCATCAGGGCGAAGCAGGGCGGTGCGTTCAAGGACGTCTGGCTCGAGTGCGCCGGCAACGTGACCGGATTCCGTCCCATCGGGACCCGAGGCGAGTACGAGCTCGCAAGGGTAGATCTCTCACGGGACGGCGAAGCGGGCGACACGTTCGGCGATCGTGCCTGCCGGACCGGCGTGAATCGCATGAAGAGCGAAGGGCCCTTCGCCGCGACGATCTGGGGGTGGGACAGGTACGTCAGCTACGCGTATCCCGGCGGCATGGCTCAGCGGAAGCTCGTCGATACCCCGCTGGTGCCGGTCCACTGAGCTCGGGCCCGCCCGCCTCTCGAGAAGCCGATCGGCGGCGGGCCCGTCTCCTACTGAAGCGCAACGCTCACGTGCCGGATCGCCATCCGCCGCCGAGCGCCTGGTAGATGCTGACCATGGCCTGCAACTGCCGCTTCTTCGTCTCGGCCAGCTCCATCTCCGCCTCCAGCGAGTCGCGCCGGGTCAGCAGCACTTCCATGTAGTCCGCGCGAGCCGACTGAAAGAGGATGTTGGAGACCTCGCTCGACCGGGCAAGTGCTTCCACCTGCCGCGACTGGAGCTCGTAGGCCTTCTGCAGATTGTCGATCACCGCCAGCTGATTCGCGACATCGGTGAACGCCTGCAGGAGGGTCTTCTCGTAGTTGAACACGGCCTGGATCTGCCTGGCATTCGCCGAGCGGTATTGGGCCTTGATCGCTGCTCGGTTCAGGAGCGGCGCGGTCAGATTGCCCGCCAGGCTGTAGACGAGGGATTCCGGCGTCGCCACGAGATGCTCGGCGTTGAACGACCGGTAGCCGACCCCGGCATCGATGCTGAGCGAAGGATAGAACGCCGCCTTCGCTGCCTTCACGTCCAGCTTCGAGGCCTCCAGCTCCAGCTCGGCCTGCCGCACGTCCGGTCTATTCTCGAGTAGCTGAGAAGGGAGCCCCGTCCCGACCACGTCCGGCAGCGGGTCTTTGAACTTCTGCGGGGCCCGTCCCACGGGTTGCGGGTATCGACCAACCAGGAAGTTGATCCTGTTCTCGGTCTGGACCTTCTCCTGCTCCAGATCGTAGAGGCGGCTCTTGTTCTTCAGCACCTCGGCTTCGAATCGCTGGACCGCGAGCTCCGTCACCCGGGCCGCCTCCTTCTGCAGCTTGACGACATCCAGGGCGTCCGTCTGGACTTCGATGTTCCGCCGGAGGATGTCGAGCTGATTGTCGATGGCGATCAGCTCGAAGTAGGACCGGGCGATCTCGGCGACGATCTGCGTCACCATGAAGTTCCGGCCCTCGATGCTTGCAAGGTAGCGGAGGTCGGCTGCCTTCGCGGCGTTGCGCAGCTTCTTCCAGATGTCGACCTCCCACGTGCCGGTGAGCCCGAACTGGAAGTTCCCCAGATGCTCCGGCACACCGTGGGCTTCGTCACTGACGCCTTGGCTCGTGTGCTTACCCACCTTCTCGATGCCGGCACCGGCACCGGCGCTGACCCTCGGGAGATACTCACCTTGCCTCGCCGATACCTCGGTCTGGGCGATGACGACCTCTTGCAGCCGGATGTTCAGCTCCTGGTTCTTCGCGAGCGCGGTCTCGATCAGCGCCACGAGCTCGGGGCTGCCGAAGAGCTGACTCCATGTCTTCTGAGCTGCGCTCGTGGTCTCTCGAGCCGACGCGTCGCCGAAGCTCGCTGGAAGCGTTTTGTTCGGCTCTCTGGGCTCGTTGCCCTTCAACGAAGGTGCACAGCCCAGCGCGAGACCGCAGACCGATGCCAGCGCCACGACTGACGATGTCCAACGTGTCCTAGACATGGTGCGCCACGTCCTCGCTCAAGGGCTCGTCCTCTTCGTCTCGGATCAGACTCCTGCCCTCGGCGAGCGTCCCGAAGATGAAGTACAGCCCCGGCACGATCACGACGCCGAACACGGTGCCGAACAACATTCCTCCGAGCGCCGACGCGCCGATCGTGCGATTGCCGACAGCGCCTGGTCCCGTCGCCACGACCAGTGGGATCAATCCCGCGATGAACGCGAACGACGTCATCAAGATCGGACGGAAGCGTGTCTTGGCGCCTTCGATCGCCGCCGCCGCCACCGATGCACCTTCCCGGTGCTTCTGCACCGCGAACTCGACGATGAGCACCGCATTCTTCCCGAGAAGGCCTACGAGCATGACGAGCCCGACCTGGGCGTAGATGTCGTTCGCCAACCCGAGCTGCTTGAGCAGGAACAACGAGCCGAACACGCCGACTGGCAACGACAGAACGACCGCCATCGGGAGGAGGAAGCTCTCGTATTGCGCGGCCAATACCAGGTAGACGAACGCGAGGACGACCAGGAAGATGTAGAGGGCCTCGTTCCCGCGCTTCGCCTCGTCGAAAGAGAGCCCCTCCCAGGCGATGTCATAGCCTCGCGGCAAGGTCTGCGCGGCGACCTCCTTCACCGCCTCGATCGCATCTCCGCTCGTGTACCCCTTGGCGGGCTCTCCACGGATGGCCGCGGAGTTGTACATGTTGTACCGGGTGATCTCGTTCGGCCCCTGCGTCTTCTTCAGCGTCATGAATGCCGAATACGGGACCATCTCGCCCTGCTCGTTCTTGACCGCGAGCTTGAGGACGTCCGACGGGAGTCGCCGAAACTCCGGAGCCGCCTGCGTGTACACCTTGAAGAAGTTCCCGAACCGGATGAAGCCCTGCTCATAGGTACTCCCGATCAGGATGTCGAGGTTGTCCATGGCGGCCTTGATCGAGACGCCCTTCTGCATCGCCAGCTCGTTGTCGATCACGAGCTCGTATTGCGGATAGTCGGCCGCAAAGAACGTGAACAACCCGGTGAGCTCCTTCCGCTTCCGCAGGTTGTCCATGAACTCTTTGTTGATGCGGTCGAACTCCTGGTAGTTCGTCTCGTTGTTCTTGTCCAAGAGGCGCAGCGAGAAGCCGCTCGCGGCCCCGTAGCCGGGAACGGCGGGAGGCTCGAAGAACTCGACGATCGCGCCGATGTCCTTCGATTTCGCCTCCAGCTCTTCGATGATCTGGGCGACCGAGTGCTTTCGCTTGGACCATCCCTCGAGACTGATGAGACAGGTTCCCGCGTTCGAGCCTCGTCCCTCGGTCAGGATTTCGTACCCCGCCAGTGACGAGACCGACTCGACCCCCTCGACCTTCTCAGCGACCCCCTGCAGCTGTCGCGCGACGTCGTTCGTTCGCTCGAGGGTCGCTCCCGGTGGGGTCTGGATGATCGCGTAGATCATCCCCTGGTCCTCGTTCGGCACGAAGCCAGCGGGGAGGACCTTGTTCACGCCGACGATCCCGATGCCGAAGGACAGGAGGAGACCGAACGTGAAGGCTCTTCGATCGACGATCCGCCGAAGCCCGCCGACGTAGAAGCCTGTCACGCGCTCGAAGGCGCGGTTGAACGCGTCGAGAGCCATGCCGATCGGCGTCCGCCTCCTCGGCTTCCCGTGCTCGTTCTTCAGGATCATCGCGCAGAGGACGGGCGTAAGCGTCAGCGCGACGACCCCCGACAGGACGATGGACGTGGCCATCGTGATCGCGAACTGACGGTAGAAGATCCCCACCGGGCCGGTCATGAACGCCACGGGCACGAAGACGGCGGTCATCATCAAGGTGATCGCGATGACCGCACCGCTGATTTCACCGAGGACCTTGGTGGTGGCGCTGTACGGCGACAGATGCTCTTCCGCCATCTTCGCGTGAACGGCCTCGACGACGACGATCGCGTTGTCGACGACGATACCGATCGCCAGAACGAGCGCGAACAGCGTGATCAGGTTGATCGTGATCCCGAACACCTGCATGAACATGAAGGTGCCGACGAGGGACACCGGCACCGCCAACGTCGGAATCAGCGTGGAGCGCCAATCTCCCAAGAACAGGAACACGACCAGCGCGACGAGGACGAACGCTTCGCCGAGCGTGTGCACGACCTTCTCGATCGACGCGTCGAGGAAGCTCGAGACGTCGTAGCTGATCTTGTAGTCCATCCCTGCTGGGAACGAGCTCTGCTTGAGCTCGTCCAGCTTGGCCTTCACGTCCGCGATGACGTCACTCGCGTTGCTGCCGTAGGTCTGTTTCAGCACGATGGCCGCGGAGGGATGGCCGTCGAGGTTGGAGTAGATGTCGAAGAACTCGCTCCCGAGCTCGACCGTCGCGACATCCTTCAGCCGGAGAGCCTCGCCCTCGTGATTCGCTCGCAGGATGATGTTCTCGTATTGCTCCGGCTTGTTGTACCGACCTTCGTAGGTCAGGACGTATTCGAGGGCCTGCGATTGCTTGCCCGAGGCCTGCCCGAGCCTTCCTGGGCGTCCGATGACGCTCTGCTCGTCGATCGCCTTCATCACGTCTTCGGTTGAGACGCTGTACGCTCGCATCCTGTCCGGATTGAGCCATACCCGCATGGCGTATTGGCGAGAGCCGAGAATACGCGTCTGCGCGATCCCCTTGATGCGCGTGAGCTCGGGCAGAAGATTCGCGTTGGCGAAGTTGTAGAGGAACTTCTGATCGGCAGTCTTCTCCTCACTGTAGAGATTGACGTACATCAACATGCTCGGCTGCACGCGATTGACGACGACACCTTCCAGCTGGACGAGGGGTGGCAATCGACTGAGGACCTGGTCGACCCTGTTCTTGACGTTGACGACGGCTTGGTTCTCGTCGGTCCCCAGCTCGAAGATCACCTGAATCGTCGCTTCACCGGCGCTCGTCGCGTCGGAGGTCATGTAGCTCATGCCCGGAACGCCGTTGATCGCGCGCTCCAAGGTGATGAGCGAAGACTGGACCAGGACGTCGGCGCTGGCTCCGGGGAAGTCGAGGGTGACGATGACTCGAGGCGGCGAGATCTCGGGAAACTGCGAGACCGGTCGCGCACGCATGGCGAGCACGCCGAGGAAGACGAGCGCGATCGAGAGGACGATCGCAAGCACCGGCCGGTGCATGAACTTGGTCGTCGCGCTCATTCGACCGGTACCTCCAGGTGCGCGAGCACGTCGGACGGCTTCTGGTAGGAAGCCTCGACCACGGCTCCGTCTCGGACCTTTCGCAGGCCGTCGAGGAGGATCTTGTCGTGCTCCTCGAGGCCGCTGTCGACGACGTAGACCTGCGGCATCTCCGCGGAGACGGTGATCGGGCGTGAATGGACGACGTTCTTGTCGTCGATCACGAATACGAATTTCTTGTCGAGGACGTCGAAGGTCGCCTTCTGCGGAATGAGGAGGGCATTCCTGATGGGCACCGTCATCAAGACCTTCCCGGTCTCGCCGTGCCGGAGGAGCCCCTTGGGGTTCGGGAACGTCGCGCGGAAAGCGACGGTGCCGGTCTCGTTGTTGAAGTCGGCCTCGATCGTCTCGACCTTACCGGGCTGATCGAAGATCTGGCCGTCCGCCATCCGAAGCTTCACCGGCGTGGGCGTGTCCGCATCCGGCTTTGCTTTCCATTTGAGGTACTCCGCCTCGCTGACGTTGAAGTAGACCCACACCGTGCTGTTGTCGGAGAGCGTCGTCAGCAAGTCCCCCTCGTCGACGAGGCTGCCCATCCGGACGCGAAAGCGCCCCATGATGCCGTCGAAGGGCGCTCGAATCTCCGTCATCGTCTTGTGCGTCGTCGCGAGCGCGACCTGAGCCTTGGCCTGGTTCAATTTCGCCGTGGCCAGGGCGAGCTCGTTGGGAGAGACGACGTTCTTGTCGGCGAGGAGCTTCGTGTTCCTCAGCTCGATCTCCGTGAGGTCGGCCTCCGCCTTCGCCTTCTGGACCTCTGCTTGGTAGATGAGCGGCATGATCTGGAACATCTTCGTGCCCTTCCCGATCCGCTGTCCTTCGTCGGCGTAGATGCCTTGGAGGTAGCCTTTCTCGAGGGCGCGCAGTTCGATGTGCTGGATCGCGCGGATTTGAGCCACGTAGTCCTTCGTGAGCTCGGTGTCCGTTCGGAGAGGACTCGTCACGAGGAACTTGCCCTCCTCCGAGTGTCCTTGATGTGCACGGTGGCACCCCATCGTCGAAAGGGCTGCCAGCAAGACGAGAGGAGTCGGGAATCGGTACATGGTTCCTGTATTCGTCGGAGGTCCGCCGCGACGTCACGGCGGTCCTTCCGGGACGGCGATGGTCCTGGAAGGGTGAAACTTGAAATGTGCCGGTGACGGCGGGCCGATGACGGCTCGCTGCGCCCGCGACGTCGAACGGCTCATCGCCGAGCGGACGCCACGAGCACCGTGACCGGGGCTCAGGCCTGCGCGGCGCGAAGGGCCTGCCACTTCCCTCGCGTACGGCGAATGCAGTGGCCAGGATCGACCCATCGCAAGTCGGCGTCAGCGATCGAGATCCCGAGACAGAGCGGCTGCGCGACCTCGAGGACAAGAAGGCCGGCGAGCCCGTCTGGCTTCGAGTTCTGAAGGAAGCCGGCGAGCCCGTCACGCGGGACCTCGCTCGACGCGGAGGTCACCGAAGACGATGGGTTGGTCATCGCGTCGCGACATGGCAAGCCGTGTGCCCCCGCAAATACCTCCACAAAGACGGGCACTTTACGGATGAGCGTGTCGTAGCGACACACATCGCAACGAGAAGCGAGTCGTGTGGACTCGCCTTCCCCGGCCCTGCACTGCGCGCGCGGGGGACATCCGCCTGCGGACCGCATGGCATGAGCGGTGCTTACGGCGGCCACACTTCAGCGCCTTCGCTCGGCGCGGTCGCCTTCCTCCTCGTGTTCATGGCAGCAGATCGCTGCGAGGCGGAGAGAGTCCGTCGCAACGCGTAGCCGGCAACGCGATCTCGGGAGCGGTCCGATCAGCCGTCGGACTTCGGCAGCTCTTCGTCTCCGCTGCGCCAGCCCCACTGCTCGAGCTTGCGGTAGAGCGTCTTGCGCTCGATCTGAAGGATGCGCGCGGCAGCCGCCTTGTTCCCCGCGACGCTCTCGAGCACGTGGATGATGTAACGCCGCCCCATCTCCTCGAGCGACACGAGCTCGCCCTGTGGCTGCCAGGTCCGCGCGGCGTCGGTCGGCTCCGTACCCACCACGCGCGCCGGTAGATCGTCGATCCCGATCGTGTCGAACTGCGCGAGCGCCACCGCCTTCTCGATGCTGTTCTTCAGCTCGCGGACGTTGCCCGGCCAGCGATGGGCGATCAGGCGCTCCGCCGCCGCGGTGGAGATGCCGCGCACGGGCTTCTTGAGCTGCGTGGAGAAGTGAACGAGGAAGTGCTGCACGAGCGCGAGGATGTCCGCCGAGCCGCGCGCGCGGAGCGGAGGCAGCGCCATGTCGACGACGTTGACCCGGAAGTAGAGGTCCTCGCGGAACGTGCGCGCCTCGACGGCCGCCTCGAGGTCACGATTCGTCGCCGAGATGAAGCGCACGTCGATCGGCACCTCCTTGGCGCCACCGATCGGACGTACCGCCCGCTCCTGGAGGACGCGAAGCAGCTTCGGCTGAAGGCCGAGCGGCATGTCGCCGATCTCGTCGAGGAACACCGTCCCGCCTTCGGCGTCGCGGAGGAGGCCCGTCCGTGACTCCCGGGCGTCGGTGAAAGCACCACGCACGTGACCGAACAGCTCGCTCTCGAGGAGCGCCTCGGGGAGCGCGGCGCAGTTGATGGCGACGAACGGCTTCTCGGCGCGAGGGCTCGCCGCATGGATCCGGCGGGCGACCACCTCCTTGCCCGTCCCGCTCTCGCCGGTGATGACGACGGAAGCGTCGGTCTGCGCCACCCGACCGATCAGGTCGTGCACCGCGCGCATCGCAGCGCTACGACCGATCACGTCGTCGGGAAGCGCTGCCCGGTCCACCTCCTGGCGGAGCCGCCGGACCTCGGTCGCGAGTCGGCGATGGTCAGTCGCCCGCTGGAGCGCGAGCGCAAGCGCGTCGATCTTCACGGGCTTGGAGATGAAGTCGTAGGCGCCCGCACGGATCGCCGCGACAGCGGTCTCGAAGCTGCCGAACGCCGTCAGCACGATCACCGGGACGTCCGACCGCGCCGCAACGATCCGCTGGCAGAGATCGATCCCGTTCATCGCCGGCATGTTGACGTCACAGACGATCGCGTCGAAGTCCTCGTGGAGGACGCGCTCGGTCGCCTTCGTCGGATCGTGGATGACCGCCGCTTCGTAGCCGCGCCGCGCGAGGCCATCGCGGAGCGTCTCGCAGAGCCCACGATCGTCGTCGATGAGCAACACCGGGATCATCTGGGCGCCTCCGCTGGAAGGAACATCTCGAAGGCGGCCCCGTTCGGTCGCGCCGCCGAGACGGAGATCCAGCCTCCGTGATCGCGAACGATGTTCTCCGCGATGCTGAGCCCGAGACCGGTGCCGCTCCCCACCTCCTTGGTCGTGAAGAACGGCTCGAAGATGTGCGGAAGGTGCTCGGCCGCGATGCCGGGGCCGTCGTCTTCCACACGGACCTTCACGAAGCGCCCGCCCGCGGCGGAGGCCCCTTCCGGTGGTACCGCGTCGAGGACGGACTCCACTCTCACCCGGACGTTGCCGCCGTCGGGCATCGCTTGCACGGCGTTCATCACGAGGTTCGTCAGGGCCTGCTGGACCTGGAGCTCGTCCACGTTGGCGACGGCGTCGCCCGCGGCGTCGACCTCGATCGCTACGCGCGTCTTCGAGCCGAGCGGCGCCACGAGGGCGACCGTCTGTCGAGCGAGACGCGCCACGCTCGCGGCGGTGCGCTCGAGCGCCTGCGGTCTGGCGAAAGCGAGGAGCTGTCCGATCGTGCGTGTCATCCGCTCGCAGCTCTCCACGATGACCGCGGCGGCCTCCTTCGCGGGCTCGCCGCCGATCTCCCCGGTGGCGATCATCGACGCTCTGACCTCGACGACGTTGAGCGGAGTGCCCATCTCGTGCGCGATCCCCGACGCGAGGCGGCCGACGGTCAGCAGGCGATCGACGTGACGGAGCTGCTCGAGCGTCGCGATGCGGGCGCGTGTCTCCTCGGCGGCCTTCGCGGTGGCATCGCGGAGCTGAGACGCCATCGCTCGCATCTCCAGCGCGAGCGCGCCGAGCTCGTCGCTGCTCCCGAGCGCGACGGGTCCCTCGAAGTCGGCGCGGCCGATGCGCCGCGCCGCGGCGATGAGCTTCCGTGTCGGCCGACCGACGAGCACGGTGCCGAGCGAGAACGCCGTGACCGCGAACGCAATCGCCATCGTGGCCGCGGAGACGAGCGAGTCGGAGAGGACCTTGCGCGAGTAGGAGCGCAGCGCGTCGACAGGCTCCGACACCTCGATCGCTCCGGCGGGAGCGTCGCCGGGGACGCGAACCCACGTGTACATGCGCTTGAGTCCCGCGCTGTCCTCGGCGATGCGCGAGAGCTCGGCCGCCAGTGGGATCTTCGAGAGCTCATCACAGCTCACGTGTGTCTCGCGCAAGCGGCTCGGATCGCAGACCCATTGAATCGCCAGCGAGCCGTCGCGCGCGCTCGCCTCGTGGATGAACGACCGCGACGCCTCGGCGCCGTCGTTGTCTCGCACGGCGCTCGCCGCCTGCGCGAGGGCATGCGCGATCCGGCCATGATCGAGGACCAGATCCGCGTGAAATGCTCGCTCCTCGTCCCGGACGCGGAAGACGCCGTTGATCGCGAGGACCGCGCACGTGACGATCATGAAGGCGACCGTCAGCTTGGTAACGAGCTTCATGCAACGCGGGTCGTACCCCAACTGTTTGCTCCGCGCACCCCCCGCCCGGACGATCGGATGAGCTCGCTCGGCGCGCCCGGTTTTCTCGTATTCTCCACCCGTGATCCGGCCACTCCTCGCGCTCCTCCTCGTCGTCGTGCCTCTCGCCTGCAGCGGCCGCCAGCAGGCGAACAACGCGCCGTCCGCGGCAGGGGCGCAGGCGTCCTCCGCGCCCGGCGGAGCGAAGTCGCCGCAGCCTTCTGCCGCGAGCGCCGTCGCGGTGCCCGATGCGGCGGCTCCCGACGCAGCGGCGCCCGCCGAACCTTCGCCTCCGCCTCCACCGGTGACGCGCACCGGAAAGGTGTGGCCCTTCCACGCGTGGGATCGCGCAGAGGCCGTCACGTTCAATCAGTTCCGTATGCGCCCGGGAGCGCCGCTCTACGCGTACGACGAGAAAGGTTGGAGCCCGCACCTCGTCGACCGAAAGCCGATCACGGGCGCCCAGGCGAAGACCGCCGTCGACCTCGTCGATCAGACACAGGGCGACGTCGCCGTCTCGAAGTGCCCGTTCCCGCGTCATGCCGTGGTGCTCTACGAAGGTGAGGTGCCGGTCGCGAGCATCAACGTCTGCTTCTCGTGCGGCGACATCCTCCTCTGGCCTCGCTGGTCGCCCGCGCCCGACTGGGAGAAGATGACGAAGAAGCAGCTCGCCGAGCACGAGTTGCATCAGAAAAAGCAGCTCGTGATGTACGACAAGGCGTTCCCGCGCTGGAAGGAGCTCTTCCGCGACGGGATCCGCTTCCCGATCGACGAGGGCTACGACCACTGAGCGAGCGCGACCTCGGAGGTTGCTCGCGCACCTGAGCTCCGACCGGCACGCGCCGCTCCGCGAGCACGAGCCGACCTTCGGACGACCCCGCCGCCCGGTACGTCCGATGCAGCGTCATCCAGCATGGCCTTCGATGAGACGACATCGAACGAACGCTACCGGCCGCGCAACGCGATCTGGAAGCTCGTCGCCGCAGCTGCGCTCGGGGCGGCCTTGTCTGCCGCCATTGTCCTCTCGTGCGTCGACCGTCGTGAACGAGATCGTCGCGTCGAGCCTCAGGGGCACGTCGAGACGACGAACGCAACCGAAGCGAAGCCCGAGGCGGCATCACGAGAAACCTCGTCTGCCGAGGGCGTCGGGAGCGACCAAGCGCGACGGGCAGAGGCTCCGCCGCCGTCCGCATCGCCCGTCGACGAGCGCTCGGCGCCCCAAGGACCTTCCGCCGACGTCGCGCCGCCGCTCGCCGCGATGCAGGAGCCCCCGACCGATGCTGAGCCGCCCGCCGGATCGACGGGGACGGCAGCCCCTACCCGTTCGTCATCGGCCTCCGAACCATCGACAAGCGAGCCACGACCGCCGGCAGCGAGCGCGATGACGACGGATCGCGATGCCGGCGCGGGAGCATCCACGAGGCGCGCACCTCGCCGCGCGGCACGTGCCGTTCCGCCCCCGGAGAGCGCCCCGGGCACGGAAGCCGGTGGTCCGATGCCGCTCGGGGGTGAGCCGTTCGTTCCGCCGATGGCGACGACATCCGGGCTGCCCGCGTCGTCGTTCGAGCCGCCCCGGGCTGAGCCGGATCTCGCAGCCGCCGAGGAAGCGAGCCTTGCCAGCGTCGCTCCGAGCGGCACGGTCCCCGGCACGAGCGCGGTGCCGCCTCGGGGCCCGGCAGAGCCGGCGGCGAGCGCGCCGCCGGCGGTGGTCACGATCGTCGTTCCGATGGCTCCGATGAACACCGGCCCGGTCGTTCCGTCGAGCGTGGCCCCGAACGCGATCGGCGGTGTGACGAACACGATGACGGGCTCGACGCCGCCGGTGCCGATGGGCGCGAGCGCGGGGGCAACCGCGGTCGTTCCCCCCGGTGCAGCAGCAGGGGCGAGCTTCACGGGCGGAGCGCTCGAGGTCTCCTCGCCGCTTCGAGGCGGCACGTTTCCAGCGTCTCCTTCGCTGTTCGGCGGGACGACGAGCCCCGCAGCCCCGTTCGGCGGAGGGCCGTCGCTCGCGGGATGGCCCACGAGGCCCTGACACACGGCTCGCCGTGCGCTTCAGATGCGGTGCTTGCGCTTGAGCGCCTGCACCTGCTCGTCACACTTCGCCAGGCCCTCGTGACCTTGCTTGAGGAGCCGCTCGGCTTCGTCGAGCTTCTTGGGCAGCTCCTGCGCTTCCGGCGAGTCCTTCGCGAGCGTTCCCTTCTCGAGCGCGCCGAGGCCCTGTTCGACCTCCGTCTTCAAGCGGAGCGCCTTGGCGGTCGCCTCGCCCGTCGCGACGCAGTCGTCGCGCGTCTTGCACACGTCGAAAGCGGTGCACGGCGTCGCCTTCAGCGCCTCGACCATGGCGGGCGTCGACGCGTTGTCGGCGGAGCGAAAGCGCGCGACCGCGGTGACGACGCTCGCGGCGTCGCGACGTTCGGCGCCGTCGCAACCCGCGAGCACGGCAAGCGCGACGAACGAGGCCACGAGCCCGGACCGACCAAGCGAACCGACCGTCATGACAGCTCCACCTTGCTCCACATCTCGCGGAGCATCTTCTCCTTCCGGCGATCGGAGCGCGTGATGACCCGCGCGACACCCCACGCCGCGAGGAGCTCGCCTTCTTGACCGAGCGCAGGGAGGACGCTGCGGCCGGTGACGAACACATTTCCGAGGCCGGTGCGAATGGGCTCGCCGGCGAGCCCCGCGAGCTGCGGAGGCGTCACGCGGAAGCGCGGCACCATCAGCTCGGGCTCCATCGAGCCGCCGCTCGCCCGGAGCCGCGAACGATCGACCATCTGCGCGCGAAGGCCCCACGACTCGTGGCCGATGCGCGGATCGCCGCTGGTCGGATTGCGAAAATCCCAGAGCGGCCGGCCGTCGTGCGGCGAGTCGCAGATGAGGATGTGTCGCTCGATGAACGGGAGAAACTCCATCACCGTTCCGAGGATCTCCTCGCGCGTGCGTTCGAGGTCCGCGCCGTCGTCTTCGATGAGCGCCTCCGCGATCAGGAGCACGGTGTCGGGCGACGCGCCGGGCACCTTCTGGAGGTGAACCGGCCGGCCCGACTTCGGGAGGAGGAACGACTCGGTCGCGAGCTGCTGCGGCAGCCCCTCGGGACGCACCACCATCGAGACGACGAACCGCGCCCCGGACGGATCGACGTCGGGGTCCTTCTCGCTCCGCGAAGGCTCGAAGCCCTTCGCCAGATCGAGCAGCTGCGGAGTGGCCATGTCGGAGACGACGAACGTGACCCCGATGGGCGCGTCGTCGCCGTCGACGATGACGCCGCGGACCTTGCCACCCTTGTGCACGAGCTCACTCGCTCGATCGGCGAGGCGGGTATCACCACCGTGCGCGCGGACGCGGTCGAGGAGGAAGTCGATGAGCTCGTCTTCGCCGTCGGCGAGACGGCTGACTCCGCGTGTCCACGCACCGTGGAGCCTCGCGAGCGCGAATGCCGGGACGTTGTCGCCGAGGTCGCTGGCGAAGACGGCCGGTGCGGTCACGACCTCGCGGAAGGCGTGGTCGCGCGGGAACTCGACGAGAAAGTCGGTGCCGTCGAGGTACGGCAGCGTCGCGAGCACACGCGACGTCTCGCGCCGCTCCCAGAAGCCTCCCGGCGGCCACACGACGTCGCGCTCGAACGCAGCGTCGGCGGCGGCATTGGTGCGCGCGAGCTCCGCATAGAGGTCGTCGACGACGCGGCGGACGGCCGGGAACTCGCGATCGATCTCCCGGGCGAAGAGCTGCGTGTCCGGCGGAAGATCGAGCCGCATGTCCGGCGCGAGCACCTGGAGCATCGGATCGAGCGAGGAGAGGCGACGCCGGAACGTCTGCGACTGCGCGAGCTCGACGAGCACGCGCCCCCACGCAGGAGACGACGCAGAGAGGAACGTGAACGGCCGGCGCGCGAGCGTGAGGCCGTCGTAGGTGTACGTCGGCCGCAGCCAGCCTTGTCCGAGGATGAGCACGCGCCATGAGCGGCGCGCGAGGAGCGCTGCAGTGGCAAGAGCGCCGAGGCCGCAGCCGAGGATGACGACGTCGTAGTGCTTCGACGCCGAGGTCATGGGCCGAGGCGAATGCGCGTGCGAGGCCGGCCGCCTTCGGGCTGCTCCACGACGACTCTGCCCTCGACGAGCCACTGGAGCACGATCGGCAACAGCTCGTGCTCCTTCTTCAGGATGCGGGCCGTCAGGGACGCCTCGTCATCGCTGTCCAGCACGGGGACCGGCGACTGGGCGATGATCGGCCCGGTGTCCGTCCCTGCGTCGACGAAGTGGACGGTGCACCCCGAGATCGAGACGCCGTAGTCGAGCGCCTGACGCTGCGCACGTACGCCGGGAAACGCCGGAAGGAGCGCGGGATGCACGTTGACCACGCGGTTCGGGAAGGCATCCAGGATCGTCGAGGTCACGATCCGCATGAAGCCTGCGAGCACGACGCAGTCGACGCGATGAGCCTGGAGCACCTCGACGACGGCGGCGTCGAACGCCTCGCGTGAGGAGAAGGCCTTGTGGTCGACGACGATCGCGGGAATACGGGCGGCCTTCGCCCGGTCGAGGGCCTTCGCCGTCGCCACGTTCGACACGACGACGCCGACCTTCGCCTGGAGGGTCCCCGCCTCGATCGCATCGAGGATCGCCTGGAGGTTCGTGCCCGAGCCGGAGACGAGCACTCCGAGGACGAAGGGACGCTCGCTCACGGGAAGATCACCCTGGCCTCGAAGTCCGTGTCCGCGGGGACCGAGACGACCTCGCCGAGATCGATCGGCGCCTCGCCCTGTGCGACGAGCGCGTCGACCGTGCGCGCCGCGTGCTCCGCGGCGACGACGAAGACGAAGCCGACGCCGAGATTGAAGACGCGCCGGAGCTCGGCCTCCTCGACCTTCTCGGCAATGAGCTCCAGGATCGCCGGGCGCTTCCACGGCGCGCCGAGGCGGACGCCGAGACCGTCGGGGAGGACGCGCGGCAGGTTGCCGGGCAGCCCGCCGCCGGTGATGTGGCTCATCGCGCGGACGTCGGCGCCCGCGGCGAGCACGGCCTGGACGTGCCGTGAATAGAGGCGAGTCGGTGCGAGAAGGGCTTCGCCGACACTCTTGCCCTGGAGCTGCGGAGGGCGATCGGCGGGCGAGAGCTTCATCGCGTCGAACAGGACGCGGCGCGCGAGCGAGTAGCCGTTCGAGTGGAGACCGCTCGAGGCGACGCCGATCACGCGATCGCCGGCGGTGACGCGCTTTCCGTCGACGATCGCCGGCCGCGAGACGACGCCGACCGCGAAGCCGGCGAGGTCGTATTCGCCCGCGGCGTACATGCCGGGCAGCTCCGCGGTCTCGCCGCCGAGCAGAGCGCAGCCGGACTCCTTGCAAGCCTCGGCGATGCCCTTCACGACGCTCTCTGCGACGCCGATCTCGAGCTTGCCCGTCCCGAAATAGTCGAGGAAGAACAGCGGCCGGGCGCCGGTCGTGATGATGTCGTTCACGCACATCCCGACGAGGTCGAACCCGATCGTGTCGTGGACGCCGGTGAGGAACGCGACCTTGAGCTTCGTGCCGACACCGTCGGTGCCGCTCACGAGGACGGGCTCGACGATGCCTCCGGGCACGGCGCAGAGGCCGGCAAACCCGCCGACGTCGCCCAGGACCTCGGGAATCCGAGTCATCTTTGCGAACGGCTTGATGCGCTCGACGAGCTCGTCCCCTGCGTCGATGTCGACCCCGGCCTCACGATAGGAGATGGAACCCATCGGCGAGACCCTTAGTCCCGAAGCCCTTTCGCGACAACAGCGCCGAGCCTCTCTCGTCCGGACGCGGCCCCGATGCCTCGAAGATCCCGGCGGGGAAGCGCGGCCGTTCCGCAGGACTCTGCGGTCGAACGGCCGGTCCCGGCGGCCTCTAGCTCGCCGCCGGCGATCGCGCTCCGGCCGGCCGCCGACGTCCGAGCCCGACGGACGAGACGGCATGCCGACTGCAGCGCTGCGGGCCGAACAGGACGTGCCGGACGCGCTCTCGTCTTCGAACGAAGCGCCGAACGAAAGGAGGCTGGGACTCTCTCGCGCGGTCCCGCCGTGAGGCTTCGCACCCCTTCACGGCGGGCCGCTCGACTTCTCGATCCGCTCTCCCGCCGGTGGCTGGGGCGGCCACTGCGGGTGGTTGGGGCGCGAGTCCCAACCTGGCGCCGCGGCGCCAGCCGCTGCGACGCCCCCGGGAAAGCCCTCAGTGCGCGCCGGCCTCGACCTTCGCGCCCGCGCTCGGCCGGCCCAGGAGGAGGACGAGCGGGATCGACACCAGAACGAGGAGCGCGGTCACGAAGAACGTGTCGTTGAACGCCAGCACCGAGCTCTGGAGCCGCGCGGAGCCGTCGAGGATCGTCATCGCCTGCTGCTTCGCCGTCGCTGCATCGGCGCCCTTCGCTGCGAAGCTGGCCGTCATGCCGGCGACGCGCGCTTGGACGCTGGGATCGCTCACGACGAGATGCTCGACGAGCACGCTGCGATGGAACGCGGTGCGGCTCCCGAGGATCGTCGAGAGGATCGCGACGCCGACGCTGCCGCCGAGCTGGCGCGTGAGGTTGTAGAACGCCGACGCTGCGGCGATGTCCTGCTTCGGGATCGGTCCGAGCGCTGCCATGTTCAGCGGGAGGAACATCAGCACCGTCCCGAACGCGCGGACGAGGAGCGGCCAGAAGAGGTCGGACGCCGAAGTGGTGGTCGTCAGGCGGCCGAGCCAGAGGACGGAGGTGACGAGGATGAGCGCGCCGATGGCGAGCAGGACCCGCGGATCGAAGCGGCGGACGAGCTTCGATGCGATGACCATCGTGAATGCCGATCCGAGCGCGCCCGGGAGCATCATCAGCCCGACCTGCTGGGCGGTGTAGTGCATCACCGTGGACGCGAAGATCGGCACGGCGAAGAGGGCGCCGTAGAGAGCCATGCCGATGACGACGGAGAGGAGGCTGCCCGCCCAGAGGGAGCGATGCCGGAGCACGCGAAGGTCGACGACCGGATGCTCCGCTTCGAGCTGGCGCACCACGAAGAGCACGATCGCGACGACGGAGAGCGCAGCCGAGACGCAGATGAAGGTCGAGTCGAACCAGTCCTCGGAGTAGCCCTCCTCGAGGAACGTCTGCAGCGCTCCGAGACCGAGCGCGAGGAGGATGATCGCCGTCCAGTCGACGGGAGTCCGCTTGGCGAGTACGCCGTCGGGAGGAAGTGCGCTCGCGCACAGCATCGTCGCGGCGATGCCGACGGGGACGTTGATGAAGAAGATCCAGCGCCAGCCGACGTTCGTGACGATGTAGCCGCCGAGCGTCGGCCCGATGACCGGTCCGGCAATGACGATCGCGCCGAAGAACCCCTGCGCGCTGGCCTGCTCCTCCTTCGGAAAGGTCTCGAAGAGGATCGCCTGCGCCTTCGCGAGCAGGCCGCCGCCGAAGAGGCCCTGAAGCACACGCGAGACGGTGAGCATCCAGAGCGTGCTCGAGAGACCGCAGAGGATCGACGCGGCGGTGAAGCCGACGAGCGAGAAGACGAAGTAGCGCTTCTTCCCGAAGCGCACGCCGAGCCACGCGCTCAGCGGGAGGATGATGACGTTCGCGATCGCGTAGCTCGAGACGATCCAGCTCATCTGGCTGAGGGTCGCGCCAAGCGACGCCTGCATCTCCGTGAGCGCGACGTTGACGATCGAGGTGTCGATGATCTCCATCAGCGCGCCGAGCGCGACGGCGATGGCGATCAGCCATTTCTTCGACGACCCGGCGCTGGCGCTGGCGTTCATCGTAGGCTCGGCCGGCTCACTTCCGGGTATCGACGCTGAGCTCGACGCTCATGCCGGGCCGGAGGGCGACGGACTCGGGGACGCCCTCGAGGCGGATGCGCACCGGGAGGCGCTGGACGACCTTCGTGAAGTTGCCGGTCGCGTTGTCGGGGGGGAGGAGCGCGAAGCGCGAGCCGGTCGCCGCGGAGAGGCTCTCGACCGAGCCATGGAGCGTCTGCCCCGGCGCGGCGTCGACGTGGATCTCGACGGGCTGCCCCGCGTGCATCTTTCCGACCTGGGTCTCCTTGAAGTTCGCCGTGACCCACACGCCCTTTGCCGAGGGAACGAGCTGCGCGACCGGCGCGCCTACACCGAGCGTCTGGCCGACCGAGACGTTCTTCTTCGAGACGACACCAGCCTGCGGCGCGACGATCTTCGTGTACGAGAGCTCCAGCGCGGCGAGGTCGCGCGCGGCCTCGAGCTCGGCGACCCTCGCGCGCGCGCTCCGGGCCCGGGCCTCGGCGAGCGCGACGAACGCATCGACGTCGCGCGTCTGATCCACCTTCGCAGAGGCCTCTCCGACTCGGCTCATCGCCTGCGCCGCGCTCGACTCGAGCACCGAGAGGTGGGCCTGGGCCTGAGCGAGGTTCGCCTGCGCGGTCTCGTTCGCGGTCCTCGCCTGATCGAGCTGCGCCTGGGAGATCGCTCCGGACTGCGTGAGTCGCTCGATGCGATCGAGATCGGTCTTCGACTGAGCGAGCGCCGTCTCTGCCGCACGCACCCGCGCGCGAGCCTCGGAGATCTGATCGCGCGACGCGGTCGCGCCCGCGCTGGCCGCCGAGAGCGACGCGCTCGCGGCGCGGTTCGACGCCTTCGCATTCGTCGCCGCGAGGCGGGCGTCCGTCTCCGCGGCGGTCGCCGCCGCGCGTGCGCCTTCGAGGTTCGCCTCGGCTTGCGCGAGCTTCGCCTTCGCAGGCTCGGGATCGAGCTCCGCGAGGACACGCCCCGCCTCGACGCGATCGTTGTCCTCGAAGCCGACCTTCACCACGACGCCGCTCGTGCGCGGCGCGAGGGCGACGATCTCGGCGTCGATCTGCGCATCGTCGGTCGACTCGAGCCCGCGGTGTGCCAGCGCCCACCCGCCCGCGCCCACCGCGGCGGCGCCGAGGACGGCGAGCAAGACGACGCGCCGCCGTGATGCGCCGGGCGGTGAGGCTGCAGACCCGCGCTTCGACGCGGTTCGGTCACCGCCTCGCCCGTCGTCGTGGGCAGCGTCCTTCCGGTTCGACGTCATCTCATCGCTCGCGGCTGCGGTCATCCAGGCACCCCATCGACTAAACGCTACTGACGATTGCCTTAGGGACGCTACGACGCCGGGCTTGCCAAAGGCAACGAGTTGTTGCCATTTATCCTCCGTGGACGGAGAAGGACGAAGCGGACCCGCGCGCAGAACCGCAGGCGTGCGCACCGGAGGCAGGAGCGAGCGTGTCGTCGCCTCCGTCCTCGAGGCTGCGCGCGCCGAGCTGGCAAGCGTCGGCTATGTGGCCCTCCGCCTGGAAGATGTCGCCGCTCGCGCCGGGGTTGCGAAGACCACGATCTATCGCCGCTGGGCCACCAAGGCCGAGCTCGTCCACGCAGCCCTCCACGAGGCCGGTCACTACGACGATCCGCTGCCCGATACGGGATCGCTCCGGAAAGACATGCTCGTGATGCTCGAGCACGCCATGGACCTCGTCAGTACGCCCGAGGGCCGCGCCGTGGCCCGCATGGTCACGATCGAAGGCTCCAATCCGGAGGTGGACGCCCTCTGTCGCAGCCTCAAGGAGGAGTCGAGAAGGCACCGCGCCGGCCTCGTCGTCCGCGCGCAGGAGCGCGGGCTGATCCCGGACGGCGTCGACGCGCCCCTCGTCACGGACTCCGTGTTCACGCTCGTCCTCTCACGCCTCGTCCGCTTCGGGGAGCGGGTCGACCGCCCCACCTGCGAGCGCCTCGTCGATCTCGTGGTGACCGGCGCCGAGAACGGCGGCGGCCAGCGTCCCCGCCCGACACGCGCGAGCGCTCACCCGAAACGATCGAAGACGCGCCGCTGAGCGCGACCGTTCGGCGATCGCGGCCGATAAGTTGCGCACCGTCCGGCGACCGTCGTCCACTTGTTCCATGAAGATCGGGACGAGGCGGGCTGCTCCCGCTGCGATGGTCGTGTGCGCGCTCTTCTCGGCGATGACGTGCGCCGGCTCGGCGATGGCGGCCCCCAAGCGGAGTCCCGCGAAGCTCCTCCGCAACGCCTCGACGACGCTCTCCTCGGAAGCGATCGCCGCGAGCGAGCCCCGCGCGCCCGCAGCTCCCGGGCTCCGCTGGGTCACCGGCCACCTCCCCGCCGGCGGCGCGCTCGCGGACGGAGGCACGTCCGTCGTCCACACGGTACGGACCGGCGAGACATGGCAGTCGATCGCCGACGCGTACCTCGAGCTCACCAGCGTCTACGAGGTCCAGGATCTCGCGAAGGCGATCGTGAACGAGAACCTGCCCGCGGCGAAAGGCGGCCCCACGCCCGGCCTGAAGCTGCGGATCCCGAACATCCTCGCCTCCGCGCCGAAGACCGGCGCCGCCGAGCGCATCGGCCTCCCGAAGGACGGCGTCCTGAAGGGCCTCTACGTCCGCGGCTCCACCGCCGGAGCCCGGACGTTTCCGGCCTTCCTCGATCGCGTCGCCGCGCATGGCATGAACGCCATCGTCCTCGACGTGAAGGACTACGACGGGCCCCTCACCTACCCGTCCAAGGTCCCGCTCGCGGTCGAAGCCGGCGCGACGCAGAAGCCGCCGATGCGCTCGTACGCACGCGCGGTCCGCTTCGCCCACGAGCGCGGCCTGCGCGTGATCGCACGGGTCTCGTGCTTCAACGACCAGCTCATGGCGAAGGCCCACCCGGGGATGGCCATCCGCGGCATCTCCGGCCACGTCTACCGCAACGGCTGGCTCGATCCGAAGAACGAGCGCGCCCAGGCCTATGCGATCGATCTGGTCAACGAGGCGATCGCCGCCGGCGCCGACGAGATCCAGCTCGACTACGTCCGCTTCCCCGTCATCGGAATGAAGAACATCGACTTCGGCCTCGACACGAGGAAGAACCCGAACGCGAAGGTCGATGTGATCACCCGCTTCGTCGAGCGCGTCCACTCGGTCACGCGCGCACACGGCGTCCCGCTCTCACTCGACGTCTTCGGCGTGATCGCCTTCGGTAAGAAGGTCGATATCCAGAACCTCGGACAGGACCCCGTGGAGCTCGCGAAGCACTCGGAGTTCCTGAGCGCGATGGTCTATCCGTCTCACTACGAAGAGGGGTTCATGGGCCTCGAGCAGCCGGGCGATCACCCCGAGCTCGTCGGCATGGGCGTGAAGCACATGCGCGCAGAGATGGTCGAGCGCGGCCTCGACCTCGACAAGGTCGCCAAGATCCGCCCCTGGCTCCAGGCCATGCGCCACAAGTCATCGAACTACGGGCCCGGGTACATCCAGGAGGAGATCCGCACCGGGGACAAGGCCGGCGCGACGGGCTGGCTCCTCTGGAACCCGGGACAGGTCTACGACGTCGCGTGGCGTGCGGTGCCAAAGCAAGAGGTGCAGCCTGAGAGGCTCATGCGAGCCTCGCTGAAGCGCGCGCGCTGAGGTGCGTGAGCCTCAGCCCGAGGACCGAGCGCAGCTGGAGTGGAGACAAACTTGGCCCGACCTCGTCATCCCTCTTAACCGGGGAGTGAACGAACCGACGTGGTCTGCGCTCCAGCTCGCTGGACCCAGCCAGTCAGGCCTCAGAGGCCGAAGTCGGCTCCACGAAACTCCTGGGAGGTCCTCTCATGCGCCGATCCGCTGCGCTGTTCCTTGCTGCTAGTGCCGTCGCTCTCGCTCTCGGGGGCTGTGCGAAGAAGCCGGTCGCGAAAGACCCGACCGAGTCGACCTCCGCGCTGGCGCGGAACAACGTGCGGGTCTCCGAGGACATCATGAAGGCGTGCCAGATCCACGTCGACAACGTCGATCGGGCGCCGAAGTTCGACTACGACGACGCCGATCTCCAGCCCGAAGACCGCGACGTCCTCGAGCAGGTCGCGAAGTGCGTCACCACCGGCCCGCTCAAGGGCCGTCACCTCTCCCTCGTGGGTCGCTGCGATTCGCGCGGCGAGGTCGAGTACAACATGGTGCTCGGCGAGTACCGCGCAGAGAGCGTGCACGACTACCTCGCGAAGCTCGGCGTCGATCCCGACAAGATGGCGAAGACCTCGCGCGGTGAGCTCGATGCCGACGGCAAGGACGAGGACGGCTGGCGGCGCGATCGCCGCGTCGACATCTCGCTGAAGGCCAAGGCCGGCCTCGCCAAGCACGACTGACGCGGGCGCCGACCAATCTCGGCCGCACCGAAGCAGACGATCCCAGAAGGCGGGAACCGCTCGTCCCACGAGCCGGCTTTCCCGCCTTTCGACGTTCGAAGCTCCCATGCTCGCGTCTGCTCCCGCCTGCTCCCGTTCGCGTGGCGGGGACGAGCGGCGGCCGCTAGGGACGGCGGCCCGTCCTCGCAGTATGATGCGACTGTCCCATGGAAGCCGCGGAGAGCACGCTCGTCCCAGGCTATCGGCTCGATCGCTACGAGCTGCTCTGCCCGATCGCGTCGGGCGGCATGGCGAGCGTCTGGCTTGCGCGCCTTCGCGGCAAGCGCGGCTTCGAGAAGCTGTTCGCGATCAAGACGATCAAGACCGAGCTCATCTCCGAACCGCACTTCCAGGAGATGTTCCTCGACGAGGCGCGCATCGCCTCGCGGATCATCCATCCGAACGTCGCGCAGATCCTCGAGCTCGGCGAGCAGGACGACATCCTCTACCTCGTGATGGAGTACGTCGACGGCGACTCCCTCGCGAAGATCAACCGCCTCACGCTCAAGCGCGGCTCCCCGCTCCCGCCGGGCGTCTCGCTGCGGATCATGGCCGAGACCTGCGCCGGCCTCCACGCGGCGCACCAGCTCAAGGACGCCCAGGGCGAGAGCCTCGGCGTCGTCCACCGGGACGTCTCTCCGCAGAACATCCTCGTCTCCACCGAGGGCGCCGCGAAGGTGATCGACTTCGGCCTCGTGAAGGCGAAGAACCGAAGCGCCGGAGAGACCGGTCAGGGCGTCGTGAAGGGCAAGATCCGCTACATGGCCCCCGAGCAGGTCTCTTCGAAAGGGACCGACCATCGCGCGGACGTCTGGGCCGCGGGGATGTGTCTCTACGAGCTGCTCGTCGGCCACTCGCCGTATCACACCGAGGACGATCTCGACGTCGTGAAGCGGCTGATGAGCCCCGACCCGCTGCCCGCCTTCGACGTCGCGCTCCCGCCGCCGATCGAGAAAATCCTCGCCAAGGCGCTGGTGAAGGAGCCCGACGACCGCTACGAGTCGTGCGCGCAGATGCGCCGCGCGCTCGAGAGCGCGATCCACGAGCTCGATCTTCGCGCCGAGCATGAGGACGTCGCCGAGTTCCTGAAGGAGACGCTCCCGGAGCTCGCCTCGAAGCGCGCGAAGACGATCGCGAAGGCCACCGAGGCGGCAGAGTCGCGGCAGGCCCACTCGGAGTCGCTCGAGGGCCTCGGCTCCGCGGACATGGCGTTCGCCGCGACCGAGGTCTCCGCGCGCGAAAAACCCGCCGCGGATCCGTCGCTGCCGCTCACACGCCGCCGGAGCGTGCAGGACGAGAGCGATCCCGACCGCGCCGTGTCCTCGAGCTACGGCGCGAGCCGCACGACGAGCGCGACGTCGCTCCGCGATCAGCTCGGCGAGCGGAAGAAGCGCGGCAGCGCCGGGCTCTGGATCGCCGGGCTCGTCGTCGCCGGTGCGGGTGCCTGGATCCTCTGGCCCCGCCCGGGTGCGCCGACGACCGATCCGCCCTCCGCGGCATCGAGCACGGCGTCGACGGTCTCCCCAGGGCCAGCGGCCTCGCCGTCGTCGTCGACCTCCGCGATCCCGGACGCCGACGCGTCTCCGGTCGGGGCCCCTGCCCCCGAGATCGACGACGAAGCGGACGCCGACGCCACGAACCGAGCGCCTGCGCCGATCCACAACGGCGGGGCGAGCGCACCGGTCCCGAACGGCGCGTCGGCATCCCCTGAAGCGGGCGCCGCTTCGGCTGCGCCGACGTACAACCCGGCGTGGTCAATCCTCACGAACCCGCCCGAGGCGGGCGTGCCTCCGCCGCCGCCCGCAACGGGGGCGACCGAAGCGCCACCTTCCCCCGCACCGTCGCCCGCCCCCTCGCCGCCGGAACATCCCAACTAGCCCTCAACGTCGACGCCCGATGAGCCGACGCCATCCGGCAAGCAGGCACCGTCAGGCGTTCTCCACGGTTCTCTCGGGCCCGCTTCGTCGTTAGAGTCGTTACATGGATCGCGAGGGGGACGCCCCGGCAGACGATGCCGAGATCGCAAAGAAGCCGTCGTCGAGCATCGCTCCGGTGGCAGAGACGCCCCACGCGACGGAATGGCTGCTCGACGCCATCGTCGAGAACATCCCGAACATGATCTTCGTCAAGGACGCGGAGAATCTCGAGTTCGCGCTCTGCAACCGCGCCGGCGAGGCTCTCCTCGGACTGTCACGCGACACATTGCTCGGGAAGTCCGACTTCGATCTCTTCCCTCGAGCCGACGCGGAGTTCTTCCAGAAGAAGGATCGCGAGACGCTCGAGAAGAAGGTCCTCGTCGACATCACCGAGGAGCCGCTCCGGACCGACAACGGCGTTCGCTGGCTCCACACGAAGAAGGTGCCGATCCTCGATGCCGAAGGCCGGCCGAGGTTCTTGCTCGGCATCTCCGAGGACATCACCGACCGGAAGCTCGCCGATGCCGCGCTCCGCGAAGCCAAGACGAGGGCCGAGGCCGCGAGCGCCGAGCTCGAGGCCTTCTCCTATTCCGTCGCGCACGACCTGCGCGCTCCTCTCCGCGCGATCGACGGCTACAGCGAAGCCCTCCTCGACGACTACGCCGACAAGCTCGACGACGAGGGCCAACGGCATCTACGTAGCGTGCGTAAGGCCGCCCAGCGGATGGCCGACCTGATCGACGATCTCCTCACGCTCTCGCGCACGTCCCGCGCCGAGCTCCGGCGCGAGCGGGCCGATCTCACCGCGCTCGCGCGGGCGACCGTCGATCGTCTCCGCCGGACCGACCCGGGGCGCGCCGTCGATGTGATCGTGGAAGAAGGACTGACGGCGCTGGCCGATCCGCGTCTGGTCGCGGTCGCGCTCGACAACCTCGTCGGCAATGCGTGGAAGTTCACGAGCAAGAAGCCCCACGCCCGCATCGAGGTCGGAACGGCGCCGCAGCAACGAACAGGCGACGCGGCGACCTTCTTCGTCCGCGACGACGGCGTCGGCTTCGACATGACCTACGTCGAAAAGCTCTTCAACCCATTCCAGCGACTCCACGCGCCGTCCGAGTACGATGGCACCGGGATCGGGCTCGCGACGGTGCAGAGGATCGTGCGCCGGCACGGAGGGCGCGCATGGGCAGAAGGAGCGGTCCACGCCGGCGCCACGATCTACTTCACGCTCGAGACCGACGAGGACCGTTGAGGCGACGCGGGTAGCGATCGAGACCGCCGCACCGGAGACGCGAGAGGTGCTTTCCCGGGCACGCTAGTCGCCTCGCCCACGTGGATCGTGTCGACCGCCTTCTGAGCCCAGCCGCGGCGCTCCGGGCTTTCGCTTTCGAGCGGAGGAGAGGTAAAGATCGCACGATGGCTCGTCATGGCGCTCTCGTCGGGTGCCTCGTCGCGGCGGCGCACCTGACGGCGGCAGACGCGCGGGCGGACGCGGCCGTTCCGGCGCGCCCTCTCGCCGAGACGATCGCCGTGGATCCGACCGAGTGCCTGTCGCCCGCAGCGCTGACGGACAAAACGACGGGCTTTTTGCAGCGAGATCAGGTCGACGCGCGCCTCTCGATGGCCGTGACGATGCGAGGTCCGGACGCATTTTTCCAGCTCTCGCGCACCGGGGTCGTCATCGGCGAGCGACTCGTTCCGCGGAGGCACCTCACGTGCGAGGAGTTCCTCTCCGTGGTTGCGCTCGCGCTCGCCGTCGCGATCGATTCGGCGCTCCTCGCCGCGACGAGCGCAGAGGAAGTCGAGGTCGCGGAGGACGAGGGCGCCCCGGTCGAACCGCTTCCCGCGGTCGTTCCGGCGTCGCCTACCTCCGAGCCTGTGACGAAGGGCCCGCCGCCGAGCCCGCCGAAGCTGGGGGAGCGCCACTCGCTCGCGCTGACCTTCGAGCCGGCGGTACTGTCGGTGCTGCACGAGCCCACGATCGGCGGCGCGCTCGGACTCGTCGTCGCTCGGCGCGGCGTCGGTCGCCTCGGGCTCACCTCGCTCGCGACTGTCCCGGCGACCACGGACCTCGGCGGTGACCGCGCGCGCGTCGGTCTGATCGCCGGCCGCCTCGACGCTTGTCTCGCGCCCCCCGTCCGCACGGTCCCGATCGCGCCGTGCGCCGGCGCCATCTTCGGCGTCCACCGCGCCGAGGGGGTCGTCCTGTCGACCGAGGCTTCCTCCGTCACGGACTCGGCGCTCTGGGGTGCGCTCGCGCTCGGGCCGGAGCTCACGCTCGCGTTCGGCCGTTGGTCCGTCGCCGCGCGCCTCGAGCCGTGGTGGGTCGTCCGCCCGTCTCGGCTCGTCACCGTGCGCGCGGGCCGCGAGCTCAGCGTTACGGGCACCTCGTTCGGGGCGGCGGCCTTTCTCGGCGTTCGGCGGACGATTTTTTGAAGCTTCGAGCCGAACCGGCCAACAACGAGAGGACCCCGCGCTCGGATGCCGACCCGGCAGGTCCTCGATGCCTCATGTCGACAGCCCCCATGCATGAGCCTGTCCTGCTCGCAGGACACGCCGACGACTGGAGCACGCGCAAGGAAGTGTGCCGCGCAGCCGATCCCGCGCGCCCCGACGCAGCGTCGGTCGACGCCAGCCTCGAAGACCTCGGCAAGCTCTACCATGAGCACGCCAACTTCGTCGCGCGCTTCATCGCGAGGATCGGCGCGCCTCGTGCCGACATCGAGGATCTGGTCCAGGAGGTTTTCCTCGTCGCCCACAGACAGGGCGGCTTCCGCGCGCAAGGCGCGAAGCCGACCACGTGGCTCGCCGCGATCGCGTTCCGGATCGTGGGGACGCACCGTCGCGGCCTCCGCCGCCGCGACGGGATCCTGTCGTCGAGCGAGGCCGCCGATGCGAAGCGCGAGGTGATCGCCGACGGGGCTCCGGACGCATTCGCGCTCCAGGCCGCGAACGAGCAGCTCACCGACGTCCAGCGCGCGCTCGCGACGCTCGAGCCCGACCAAGCGGCCGTCTTCGTCCTGTTCGAGATCGAACAGCATTCGTGCGCCGACATCGCCGAGACGCTGGGACTGCCCGTCGGGACCGTCCATTCGCGCCTTCACTACGCACGGACGGCATTCACGGAGGCGTTCGCGAGGATCTCGCGCAGTCGCATGAAGCTCTCCGCAGGCACGCCGAAGGGAGGAGGCCAGCCATGAACGACCCGCGCCGATTGATCGATGACCCCGACGTCTCCACCTCGATCCGCGAGGCGCTCGCAGGCGAGCGGACCTCGGAGAGTCTGGTCGACGTCGAGGCGGGCTGGACGAAGCTCCGCGCCGCGGCCTCTTCGGCCAGGGTCGGCGCGGTGCTCGCGGAGCCGCCCGCGACGTCGCCTCCGGCGACGAGCACCCCCGCAACGGCGGGAGCGAAGCTAGGTCTTGGCACCTCCCGCTTGCTCAAGTGGGGAATCGCCATCTCGACGATGGCCGCCGCGGGGCTGTCATGGACGGTCCTCGACTCGCCGACTCCGACGGAGTCGCCGACCGCGCCGCAAGGCGAGCTCGCCGCGCACGAGGCCGCCGGCCCGACCCTGGAACAACCGAAAGCGCCGACCGCAAGCGAAGGCGCCGCCGAGGCTCCCGTCGTTTCGGTGAACGCGCTGCCCTCGGCCCCCACGGCGAAGGCGCCGCGCGCTACGACGACACCGCGACCCGCGGCGCTCGACGACGACGCGCTCCGGGAGGAGCTCGAGCAGATCCGGCAGATCCGTTCCCTGCTCGATCGGGATCCGGCGGCCGCCCTTGCCCTCTCGGTGGACGGCCAGCGGCGCTTCTCGAACGGACATCTCGTCGAGGAGCGAGAGGGCCTCAGCGTCATCGCGCTCGCGCGGCTCGGCCGTCGTGACGCTGCGCGCACCAAGGCGAGGGCGTTCGCGAGCCGGTATCCGAAGAGCACCCTCGTCGATCGGATCGAGGCGGAGCTGGCGTCGGTGCCCTGAGACACGGGGCACCTGAATTTTCGGTGAAGGGATCTCGACCGTGCGGCAAAGAATGGAAATGAAGCTGAGGAACGTCGAGCTCGCAGCGGCCTTGCTCGGGGCGTGCGTGATCATCGCGGCCTGCGGTACGAGCGAGCAGCGTGTGGTCTTCGATTCGGAGCCGCCTCCGGGGCCGCCGCCTCTGACCGCGCCGGACGCGAGCGCGCAGGACGCGAACAGCCCGGAGCACCCCACGATGACGATGTGCGCGTCCGCGAAGTGCCAAGCGCCGTTCGAGACGTGCTCGCACTCGAAGTTCCTTTGCGACGTCGACCTCTCCACCGACTCGCTCAACTGCGGGAGCTGTGGCAACGAGTGCCCCACGGACGGATGGAGATCCTCGCAGCTCAATGCAGCGTGGAAATGCATCGACGGCGGCTGCCGAATGACGTGTGCCAACACCCTCTTTGCCGACTGCAACGGGCGGATCGAAGACGGCTGCGAGACCAGTCTGAGCTCGGTTCAGAACTGCGGTGCATGCGGCGTCGTCTGCCCGGCAGGTTCGCGCTGCGCAAACGGAATCTGCACGACGTGCAAGCCTGACGAGGTCTTGTGCGGCACGCTATGCGTGAACCTCAAGAGCGACTTCGGCAACTGCGGTGCATGCGGAAACCGGTGCACCATGTTCCCGGCCGGCTTCCCTCCCCCGAAGGCGAACATGAACTACGGGTGCGAGGAGGGCACCTGCAATCATCTCCAATGCAGTCCCGCGTGGCTGAACTGCAACGGTGACCTGGAGGACGGCTGCGAGGTCAATTACACCACCGACCCGAACAACTGCGGTGGGTGCGGGAAGAAGTGCGCCGCGGGTCAGGCCTGCATCAGCGGGAACTGCCAATGCGATCCCGGCCCGTCCGGCTGCGATTGTCTTCCCGACTTCGAGTCCAACGTCATGCACTGCGGATCGTGCGGGCTCAAGTGTTCCGAGCCACCCAACTCCACGACGAAATGCGAGGCCGGTCGTTGTGTCTTTACATGCAAGGCCGGAATGGCCGATTGCAACCTGAACGACGCGGACGGCTGCGAGACCAATATCTATAGAGACCCGCAGAACTGCGGCTCCTGCGGCGCGGCGTGCGAAACGGGACAAGCGTGCATCGACGGCGCTTGCGCCACCGAGCCCTGCCCCGATGGAGTCGTGCAATGAGGACGCGCAGCATCGACGTTCGACAGAGAGCTGTTCTCCTCATGGCAGCGCTCGTGCTCGGCGCACGCACGGTCGGATGCGCGGCCGGTACGGAGAAGCCGGACGAGACCGAGAGCCCGCTCGGCGACGGCGGCGAGCCTCTCCCGGAGGCCGGAGCGGTGGACGCTTCGACGTCGGTCGATGGCTCGCCGGACGCCGGTGATACGCCGGCGAACGAGCACTGCAGCGAAGACGGCTGGTGCCGTGTGGACATGCCCGACGACAAGGCGGCCCTCTATGGCATCTGGGGGAGCGGGCCCAACGACGTCTGGACCGTTGGCTCGAATGGAGCCGTCTTCCACTGGGATGGCACCAAGTGGAGCGCTCAGCGCGTCGAGACCGCTGCCGGGCAGCCGAGGCCGCTCTACGGCATCTGGGGGAGCGGGCCCAACGACGTTTGGGCCATCAGCGGCACCGAGCTCTATCATTCGAACGGCTGGACGGACCAAGGGGCGAACTTCTCGAAGTTCGAAGTCATCAAGCGCACCGGCCAATTCGCGTTTTTGCCGGTTGCCTTGCGCGGTGTCTGGGGCAGCGGCTCCACGGATGTCTGGGTGCTCCAGGCCACGACCGGCTCGCCCGGGGCGGCTCCGTTCGACAAGTGCTCGCGCACCGAGGGGTGGGGATCCGGAGAGCCGAAGCTGACCGCGGCGTTCGCAGATCGATCCCCGACCAAGGGATTGAACCTCGCGGCGATGTGGGGCACCGGCGCGCGCGACATCTGGATGGTCGGCGAGTCGGGCCGAATCTTCCACTCGGATGGCCACTGGGGTGGATCGGTGGAATGGATTCAGGCCAACAGCAACACGCGCACACATCTGCACGCCGTCTGGGGGACGAGGGCCGATGATGTCTGGGCCGTAGGCGACAACGGCACGGTCCGTCATTTCACGTACGACGAGGGCGGCGAGCTCCTCTGGACGATCGAAGACACGAAGACGACGAACGCCCTGCGCGCGGTCTGGGGGAGCAGCGCCACGGATGTATGGGCCGTCGGCGACGAGGGCACCATCCTGCACAGTGACGGTTCGAGCTGGTCTCGCTCGCGGGTCCCGTCGCTACCGCCACAGGCGACGCTCTACGGCGTCTGGGGGAGCGGCCCCGATGACGTCTGGGCCGTGGGACACCACGTCCTTTTGCATCGAAGCGGTCCGACTGGAGGAGTGAAATGATCCGAACGAACCTGCGAGCGATGGGTACGCGAGGAGCGCTCCTCCTCGTCGCCGGCTGCTCGGCGGCCGCGCTCTTGCTCTTCGCATGCGCGAACGATGGCGGCCAGGCTCCGGAATCGACGCCCCAAGACGACGGTGGCGCGACCGTGCCGGGCGATGCCTCGCGAGCGGATGACGTCCTCGACGGCGCCGCGGATGGGAACGGCGAGCCTGGCGACGCAGGCGATTCAGGTGACGCGGGGATCGAGGATCCCTGCACCGTGGACTGGTGCAAGACACCGCTGCCGATTCCGGACGGCGGGAAGCTCACGCTCGTGGGCGTCTGGGTGCCGGGGCCGAACGATGCCTGGGCCGTCAGTGAGGAGGGGCTCGTCCTTCGCTGGAACGGGACGCTGTGGTCGGTCGTATGGGACGCAGGAAAGCCCCTCTACAACGTGTGGGGCGACCATGAAGGCACCCTGTGGGCCGTCGGTGGTCAGGGGTCGATCTTCCACGCTCCCGGTGGGACGAACTGGACGGCGATCCCGAGCGGCGTCACGACCGATCTGATGGGCATCTGCGAGGGAGCCCGCGACGCGCAGCACCCACGCAACATCTCCATCGTCGGTTGGTCGGGCACCGTCCTCCGGTGGAACGGCGACACCGGAGCGGACGGCAAGCCCTCGTGGGCCACGTCGACACCGGGCGCGAGCCTCCAGCTCCACGACGTATGGTGCGCGGGCTTCGATGTCTGGGTCTCTGGATACTCGGGGGCAGCGCCTTTCGGGGGCGCCCTCTTCCTCGGCAGCGACGCGGGCTGGGAGCGTCAGAGCGTCATGAACGGCAAGGAACGCGACAGCGAGGACTACCAGTGGGGCGAGACATTCTCCTCGGTCTGGGCCCACGAGCGGCAGAACGTCTGGGCGCGCGGAGAGGTCGGCATCACTCGCGGAACGGCGAGCCTCGCCGATCCTGCCTTGAAATGGTCGCGGGAACGCTCGGTCACGGACGGCTACGGCGTCAAGCGCGCCTCCGATATCTGGGGTACCGGGCCGAACGATCTCTGGTTCGTGTCGTCGGTCGGTAGGATCCATCACTGGAACGGCTCGACCCTCGCGATCACGGCCACCACCAACACCTGGGACGTGCTCGCCAACAATCTGCGCGCGGTCTCCGGGAGTGGTCCCGACGACGTGTGGGTCGTCGGCGACAACATTGCCCTGCACCGCAACGTCAAGAAGGGCGCTCAGAAGTGATCGCAATCCTCCACACCTCTCCCGCTTCGACGGCGCGTTGCGCTGCTCTGATCGCCCTTCTGTCCGCAGGAGTGCTCTCGGCAGCATGCTCGGACGGGAAGGATGTCACGGTCCGCGTCATCGACGATGGAGGCGGCGCCGCCGACAGCGCGCTCGACGCGGGTGAAGGTGCAGGTGAAGGTGAAGGCGACGCCGGCGTCGAGGGCGACGCCAGCGCGCACGCGCCCGAGTTCTCCGGCGAAGTCACGTGCACGGTCTCGCCGTGCGTCACCGCGCTCTCGGCCAGGGGCGGCAGTCACATCTGTGCACTCCTCTCCGACAAGACCGTTCGCTGCTGGGGAAGCAACTCGAGCGGCCAGCTCGGAGCGGAGACGCCGCTGACGGACGACGCCGGTGCAGGGGGCGGTGGGGCTTCTGGCGGGCCGTACTCCGGCAAGCCCGTGGCGGTCGCGAACCTTGCGGACGTCACGCAGATCAGCGTGTCCGGCGGCAGCGGTGGAACGAGCTGCGCGCGCGTCTCGGACGGCTCCGTCATGTGCTGGGGCTCCAACACGTTTGGCCAGCTCGGGATGGGCGCCGATCGAGTCATCGCCGACGCGGTTGCGCATACGAGTGCTGCGCGCGTCCAAGGGCTGCCGCTTGCCAGCCGCGTCGACGTGGCCGGCGCGTTTGCGTGTGCGGTCGGCGAGCTCGGGCCGGATGGCGAAGGCAGCAGCATGTTTTGCTGGGGCGGCAACTCGGTCCTGCAGCTCGGACGCGGGTACCTGCCGAGGCAGAACGGTGTCGCCGGTCCCGTGAACCTCCGCTACCACCGCGTGCTCGCAGGGGCCGGGACGACGCGCGTCGGCTTCGCGCTGGGGGACGACGGTGACGTCCTTTCTTGGGGCGGGGCCGAGTGGAACGTCACCGATGCCACCAAGAGGGACGCGTTGGCGCGAGAGACCTCGTTCTCGCCCGACGGAGATCCTCGAGAGATCCCCCGGCTTCATCACGTCACGCGGATCGTCGCCGGAGACGGGCATGCCTGCGCGCTCTCCCAAGGCACCGTGTATTGCTGGGGACGAAACACGACCGGAGCGGTCGGCAACAGCTCGAGGCTCGATGTCTTTGCCCCGTTTCCCGTCGCTCTGATGGGCGCCCGCTCGATCCGGGAAATGGCCGTGAGCAACCTCACGACCTGCGCAGCCGATGAGCGAGGTCGTGCCTATTGCTGGGGCGACAACACGAGCGGGCAACTCGGCAGCGGCGACGCCGAGCCGACGCTTCTTCCGGTCGCCGTCGAGGGGCTGAAGAAGGACGCCCGCGTCGTTCAGCTCGCGACGATGGACAAGGCAACGTGCGCGCTCCTCGAGGATGGCTCGGTGCAGTGCTGGGGTAGCAATGCCCTGGGGCAGCTCGGAATCGGCACGAAAGACGATCTCCCGCACCACGCCCCGCAGACGGTCGTCTTCTGACTCTCCCGGCGAAAGAGCGCATTCATTTTCGAGGATGTACACATGAGAACGCGTCGTACGAGCGGATCTTCCACCCAGTCGCGCGGATGGTTTACACGGCGTACGATCGCGTCGTGGGGCTTCGCGATCGCCTGTGGAGCCAGCCTCATGGTCGCCTGCGCGACGGATCGTCCGTCGTTCGTCGAGAAGGAGAACACCGGTACCTTCGAGGAAGCCGATGCTCGGAGCGACGCATGTGAGACCTTCGTTTGCTCTCGAGACCTCCATTCGGTCCTGAGCAGCTGCTCCGGCGAGGTCGTTCGCGAATGCCCTCCTGACATGGGATGCGCGAACGGAGCGTGCGTGCCCGCGTGCTCGAGCGCCGAGAGCAACGAAGGAACGATCGGTTGCTCCTTCTGGACGACTCCCGCCGTCGCGACGGGGGGGGCCGTGTCCGGCTACATCAAGCAGGACCACCGCAGCTCCTGCTTTGCCGCCGTCGTCGCGAACACCTGGAGTCGGCCCGTGAACATTCGGGTCGAGCACATGGGGAAACCGCTCGATCTCTCGCGGAGCATGGCGATCCCGCGCACGAGCGGGAACCAGGTGGACTACGAGGTCCTCGACGGCCCGCTTCCCGCCGGGGAGGTCGCCGTCGTGTTCCTGTACCAGAACCTCGTCCCACCGCCCAGCGCCAACGCCCACGTCGCTTGCCCGCTGCCGGCAGCACTGGAGTCGGAGGACCCCACGATACCCATCTCCTCGGGGGTGGGCGCTGCATTTCACATTGCCACGGACATGCCGGTCAGCACCTATTCGATTTTCCCGTATGGCGGCGCGGAGAGTTATATCCCCACCGCGACGGTCCTCTTGCCGACCAGCTCGTGGGACACGAAGTATCTCGCCGTGGACGGGTGGGATCCGAACGATCGCGGGATATCGCCGCAGGTGCCCACGATTCAAATCGTCGCCGCGCAGGACGATACGGAAGTCCGGATTCGTCACGACAGCAGCAAGCTCCTGGGGTCGACAACGAGCAGCGACGGCCGTTCGCAAGTCTTCAAGCTCGCGAAGGGTGAGGTTCTCCAGTTTGCCGTACATCAACAACTCGCGGGAGCCCCGATCGAGTCCGACAAGCCGATCGGGCTCTTTGGCGGGTCGAACTGCTCGATCTTTCCCCCCTTCTTCGGGATGTGCTGTTGCGACGTCACGCAGCAACAGATTCCGCCTGTTCGTGCGTGGGGGAACGAATATGCAGCCGTTCGCTACGAGAACCGAAGGACGCTGCGCCTGAGCGAGGACAACGCCGACCGAGCCGTGCAGGAGTCGGCCCCTTGGCGTCTCATCGGAGCCGTCGACGGCACGAAGCTGGAGTATCAGCCCAGGCGCCCCGAGGGCGCGCCTGTCACTCTCTCGCAAGGTGAGGCGGTGACGTTCTGGACGATCGAGCCCTTCATCGTCAAGAGCCAGGACGAACAGCACCCTTTCTACATGGCCGGCTACATGTCGAGCTCCAACTTTGGTGATGGATCGGGATCGCCGGCAAGGCAGATCGGGGATCCCGAGTTCGTCAACGTCGTCCCCGCACGGCAATACCTCGATGCCTATACGTTCTTCACGGACATGACGTACGGCTACACGACCCTGGTCGTCGTCCGTCAGGACCGCGGGAATGGATTCGAGGACGTGACCCTCGATTGCGCAGGGACGATCACGGACTGGAAGCCGATCGACGCCCAGGGGCAATTTCAGTACGCCCGCGTCACGCTCGTGCGCAAGGGCGAGCCGCAGCAGTTCGCTGCCGGCACCTGCACCAACGGGCGACACGAAATACGAAGCAAGGAGCCGTTTGGGCTCACCGTGTGGGGGCTCGATGTCGCTTCCAGCTATGCCTATCCGGGCGGCGCAGGGCTCCGTCCGATCTCCAGTGTTCCCATCTCAGTGCCGCGCTAGTACCGAGTGCCCCAAGTTCGTGCGGGGTACCGCACGAAGCGATGCTTCGCATCGCGCACTCGGTCCTAGTCTTTCATCGGGGCTCCGCCCCGCACTCCTCGCTTCGCTCGTCGTCCCCGCAATTCGCTCCCGCGAATTGCCCTAGTACGGCGCAGCTACGTCCAACCCCTCACGAACATTCGGCGCGCCGTACTAGTCGAAGCGGAATGGCCATGATCGGCGCAACAGCGTTTGCGCCTCAGCGAGCGTTATCCATGACCAAGTTGCACCTGAAGACGTTCTCGGCGGCATGCGTTCTGATCCGGCTCCTGGTCGGGTGCAGTAGCGATCCGGATGCGCCTGCCAACACCACGGCTCCGCCGGATGGCGATCAGGACTCCGGCTCGAGTGGTGTCGATGCGGGCGGCATCGATGCGCACGTCGAGGACGACGCGGCGGCCGACGCTGCGCCCGACCGCCGGATCGAGTGGGACAGCGGCGGCGACGCCGGAGCGCCTGTCGTCCACGAGATGTGGGCACGCGGGAACGCCTTCTGTGCCCGCGTGCAGCGGCCGAGCGGGACGACGGTGGAGTGCTGGGGAAACAATACCTCTGGCGAGCTCGGGCGCGGCGAGGTCACCACGATTCTCACGAGGGGAACGACGTTCAAGCCGTTTCCAATCGACTCTCCGGACGCGCCGAACTTCAGGGTGGTACGGGGCTCGAGCAACCTGGGCAGCGTCATGTGCGGCGTCACGAACGACGACGAGCTGAAGTGCTGGGGAGCGACCTACGGCTCGAGCGCCGTGAGATCGAGTGTTCCCGCCGAGCCGCTGCGGACCGGCGTCGCTGACGTCTCCGTCGGCCCGAATCACGCCTGTGCGCTCTTGACCGACTCCCGTGTCGCCTGCTGGGGCTCGAACACGTACGACGGCCTCCTGGGGATGGGGACCTCGGGGGGCCTGGTCCAGCCCGTGCCGCAGGTGATCCCGAACTTCACGGCGGACCAGGTATCGAGCGGCGTTACCACCACTTGTGCCGTGAAGGACGGCGAAGTCTGGTGCTGGGGAGCCGGTCATCTGACGGGCAACGGTTCGCTGTTCAATCCGGTCACCAGCCCGACGCGCGTTGCCGGACTGACCGGCATCAAGAAGGTTCAGGCCCACACCTATACGTTCGCCCTCGCGGAGGACAAGACGCTGTGGTTCTGGGGGTCGGGACCGGGGAGCGCGCTGTCGTATACCCCGATGAAGGTCCCCGATCCGACGCCCGATGACCCGAATCGGGTCATGTCCGACGTCGAGGACGTTGCCGGGGACTGCCTCCGGTTCACGAACGGCAAGGTCCGGTGCCTCTCGGTCACCGGCGCCACCTACCGCTTCAACGAGATGCCGCGCGTCAGCGACGCGGTGCGCCTCGAGCCTTTCTGCGCGTTGAGCTCGGCGGGAACGCTCCGCTGCTGGGGGGCCAACGCCGCCGGGCAGCTTGGGGTGCCTCCGACCCTGCTCCCGAGCGCGCCGGCGTCCGTCGAGGTCAAGCTCTGAGGAGCGCGACCACGCGAGGCGCTTCCAGTCGGGCGGGACTGGTCGAGGAGCACCTCGACGTCGCGCCCGACCACCGGTCTCTCAACGGTTCATCGCCGCCGCGTCGGAGAGCTTCGTCGACTTGTCGACGGTGCCCATGTCGACGTATCCACGGTCGATCATGACTACGAACGGACGCTCCTCGAACGAGATCTTGCCGTTGCCGTCGTGCTCGACGACCTGGAGCTTGCCCATGCCGTAGCCCATCGGTCCGCGCGAGTAGTAGTGCGCCTGGAGCGTGTACGGGTATGCGCGCCGCTCACGCGGGCCGCGAATGGTGAAGCACTCGGGGCCGTAGCCGTTGGTGACGTCGGCATAGAGCGCGCCGCCGGACGCGAGGTCCTGCTGGGCGTAATACGCGTGGCCGCCCTTGCCGTCGTAGATGTGGAAGTCGACGTCGTTCGCGTCGGTCTCCCAGTTGAGCACGAAGCGGAGACTCGGTCCCTTCTCCTCCGTGCCGCCGGCCGCGCGGAGCTTCGCGCCAATCTCCCCTGCCCGGCTCGGCTGCGCGTGGCTCCACGCGGCCGCGATGAGACCGAGGTCCTCCTTGAGGATGCGGTCGACACCGCGGAATCTCCCCCTCGGGTACGTGCGCGTCGCGCCCGTCTTCATCGCCTCGAAGGCCTTCTCGTGCTCGCCCTGCTTGAGGAGCGCGAACGCGTAGAGGCGGTGGCTGGCGGGATGATCGGGGCGCTGCTCGGCCGCCTTGCCGTAGGTATCGACGGCGAGCGCGAGCGCGCGCGCGTCGGCGAGGCGCTCGAGACGCTCACCCGCGAAGCGGCGAGAGTCGGCGCGGAACGAGAACAGCTCGAGGATCGATCCGTAGGCACGCGCGGCGGACTTGAGATCGCTCTTCGCCTCGAAGACCTCGCCGAGCGCGACGAGCGAGAGGACGTCGCCGGGCTGGTCGGCATGCCACTGGTTCGCCTCGGTGAGGGCAGCGTCCTTGTCCCCGCGCGCGAGTGCTTCCATCACGATCTTGAAGCGTCCCTCGTACGGGAGCGCCCGCGGGACGTTCGGCGAATTGGCCACGCTCCCACCACCACCACCGACGAGATCGAACGTCTGCGCGAAGCGCGCGTCGCTCGATCCCGGTGCGGTGAATCGAAGCGCCTTCGCGACCGCAGAGAGGCATCCCTTGAACGTATCGCTGCCGGGGGCCTCGGAGAGCTCCGCGACCTTCACGGCCCCGGTCGGATCGACGGTGAAGCGGATCGTGAGCCGTCCGTTCGTGTTCGGGCTGCGAGAGAGCTCGGTCGTGTAGCAGGTGCGGAAGCTCGGGACGGCGCCGCGGATCACGCGCTGCACCTCGTCGGCGGCGATGCCGTTCTCGATCGTGAGCGAGCCGGGCCGCACCGCACCGGCGGCGCTCTCGTCGGCACGTGGAGCGCGGTCGGGCCCGAGCTCGACGCAAAGCGGGTCGCCGGGCGGGCAGCGTGGCGGCGTCGACGGACGCGGAGCCGGGCGTACCGCGCGTGCGCCCGGAGCCTCCATCGCGGGCTCCGGGGCCGCGGTGGCGGCCGGGGCTGCAGAGGCCAGGGGCTGAGCGTAGCCATCGGCCGGACCGTTGCCCGCGCCGCGGCCGATCGTCCCGATGCGACCGAGGCCGATGCCTTCACCCTGTCCACCGCCGCCTTCTCCGATACCGCTGAGGCCGAGGCCGCCGGGCGCGTCCGCGAGAGCGTCGTTGTCGACGCCGCCTCCCGACAGGTCTCCAGCACGCGCGGCGGGAGTCGGCGCGTCGTCGACGGCAACCGTCGCCGTGGCGGCGGCCACCGGTGCGGGCGGTGCCGCCGGAACGGGAGCAGCGGCGCTCTGCTCCCCTTCCTCGTTTCGTGCGCGCGTGCTCCGCGCGGCCTGGCCCTTCGGAGGCGTGGGCACCGGGCGGAGCTCCTTGTTGCGCTCCTCTTCCCATCCGCGCGCTCCTTGAACGACGGCGACGCGCCCGTCCTGGACGGCGAGGATGTCGACCTTCGCGGTGCGATCGATGTTGAAGCGTCGATAGTCCCAGTCGGTCTCGAGGACCAGCAGCGCCGTGTGCGGAGAGAGCACGCGATGCCGTGTCGAGAGCGCGATGATCTGCTGCTTCGTCGCGGCGGGCGACTCCTTCGGCGCCTCGACGAGGCTCTGGATCTTCGCCTGCGCCCACGCACGCTCGACGAGCGGGCGCTCGATCGTGCGAAGGTCAGGCGTGAACTGCTGGCCGCCGATGTCGATCCGCACCGGAGTCGCCCCGCCCGCCTCGCTGGGCAGCTCCGCGTAGACGAGGACCTCGTCACCGGCCTGGAGGCCGTCGAGCTTCTCCGGCCACGACCACCGCGCGCCCTCGACCTTCACGGCAACGCCCGAGCTCGTCGCCTCCCCGAGCCGGCGCGCGAGCGCGTCGGCGCCGAGCTTCGCGTCGAGCACGACACCGTCACGATCGAGCACGCCACGCACCACGGTGCGGAGGAAGCCGTCATCGCGGATCCCGCCGATCGCGATCGCGTCCATGCGCGCGACGCCGGAGGAACGAAGCTCCTCGACCTTCATCTTGAGCTTCTGGCCGTCGGTCTCGCCCGCAGTGGCGACGCCGTCGGTGACCATGATCACGCGCGTCGCCTTCACCTTCTTCGACGCCTCCGCCGCCCAGGCGATCGCCTGCTCGAAGTCCGAAGCGCCGAGCGCCCCGCGCGAGACGATCGCCGAGACCTCTTTCTGGCCGAAGCCACTCGCCCTGCCCTCGTAGATCGGGACGACCTCCTGATCGAAACAAGCGACCGTCAGGCTCGTGCTTCCCGGGAGCTTCGCGAGGATCGCCTGGAGCGCCTTCGCCTGCTCGGCGATCCCGAGGCCACGCGAAGCGCTCGTGTCGACGAGGACGACCGCCGAGCCGACCGGCTCGGGCCGCGACGAGGCGAACGGCACGACGCGCGCGATCGCGAGCTCGCCGCTCCGGAGGCCGGGGCTCCGCGGGACGTGCTTGCCTTCGACGACGAAATCGCCCGCCGGCGTGAACCGCTGCTGATGAAGCTCGAAGACCCCATCGGTCTTTCCGCCCTCCGCCGCCTTCGAGCCGGCGACGTGCACGTTGACGTCGAGCGCGCCGAGCTGCGGGAGGCCGCGAAGCGGAAGCACGTAAGGTGCGCCGAGCTCGACCGCCTCGGCGTAGGTGACGATGATCTCCTTCGTCCCGCGCGCGGGGATCGGGAACACACGAGCGGAGAACTCGTTGCCCGCTCCCTGCTCCATCAGCGCCGGGTCCTGCTTGCGGTGGAGGAAGTCCTCGTACGCCCGGCGCGCGGCCTGCTTCTCGACGACCTCGCCCTCCTGCCAGGCATTGCCGACCTTCATCGCGAAGCGGCTGAGCGATGCTCCCTGCGGGAGCGTGATGCGGAACGTCCCTTCGAGGACGCGATCTTCCGGGTTCTCGAAGGTGAGATGCAGCTCGGTCAGGGCCAGCGGATCCTCCACCGCCGCTTCGGCTCGCAGGGCGACGAGCTTGAGGCCGGTGCCGTCGGAGGCCGTGAGACGGACGGGCACCTCGGCTCCCAGCACGCCCTTCGACGTATCGATGAGGGAGACCGGCGCGATGACGGTCGGGGGGCTATCCGACTTGGCCTTGTAGACGCCGATCGCAGCCGCGATGACGGTGAATCCCAGAGCGCTATAGAGCAGCGTCTTCTCGTGCATATGCCTTCTCGGTTACGCGTCCGAGCCCGACGAACCTCGGACTCGGGACACTGGGACGGACGAGACGCGAAAAAGTTCCGATCCCCCGCCTCGACCGCACGCCTCTCCCGGGAGCCGATGGTAGCCACGTCCCGCCCGGAGCGGGCGACGATCTCGGGACGGGGGCCATCAGAGCCGCGGGCTCGGCGAGTGCCCGGTCGCCAGCGGGAGGTGGAGGTGGAGGAGAGGGCGCGATCCGGGCGCCGCCTCTTCTTGGATCGTCTTTGCACCAGATCATCTTCCAAACCTTCGTCTCCTCGTCGGCATGCATCGTGCGAGAGACCTCGTCGTGTCCTCGCCCCTTCGCCTCCTCCGCCTCCTCTTCCCACTGCTGGTCCTCCTCGCGATCGCGTGCGCCGGCTGCGCGGACGAGGGGTTCGAGGATGCCGACAGCAGCTCCGCCGCGGCGACGGACCTCCCCGCCGCGAAGGTGGCCACCGACCAGCTGAAGGAGGCGGTCGAGAAGAAGGACGCCACCGACGTCCGGCTCGGCCGCGCGCTCGCCCGCGTCTCGCCGATGATCACCACGGAGCAGAACCGAGCCTTCGTGAATGCGTTCCAGGCGCTGCCGGACGTGCACGAGGCCGCCGCCGGCTATCACAAGAGCGCCGCGACCCTCGACGCCGAGCTCCGGCGCATCCTCGCGAGCAGCTCCGAGCGCGCTGCCGTGATGAGCGGGCTCAAGCGCCCCGTCCCCGGGCGCGCAGCCGTCACCGTGTATGGGCCGAAGGACGTCTTCGAAAGCTATGCGCTGCTCGCGCAGTCGCCCTCGGCCTCCGGCGCTCTGACCTTCGCGATGCGCCTCCTCGCGGACGATCCGGCCCTCGCCGCGATCAAGGCCACCGACCAGGAGGTGATCGACCGCATCCTCATCCCCGCGCTCCCCGGCACCTATCTCGAGAAGCTCCTCGCGACCGGCAGCAACGAGAAGGCGACCGATCTCACGAAGGAGATCCTCTCGAAGGGCGGGGCCAAGGTCCGCTCGGTTGCGGGCTGGCTCGACAAGCACGACAAGCTCACGGGCAACGACCTCACCGCCGACACGATCAACATCTCGGGGCGCTCCGTCGGCCAGGCCCTCCGCGGGGTCGCGGCCCTGATGGCGATCTGGGAGCTCGGCGGCGACGTCGCGCGCGGCGATCTCGACGCGGCGATCCAGAGCTTCGTCAAGGGCGGCCCCCAGGCGATCAGCGGTCTCGCGGACGCGACCTCGCTCCTTCGCCGCGTCCTCCTCGGCATCGACGAGACGCCGCTGGCGGCGCAGATCGTGAAGTACTCCGGCCACCTCGCGAAGGGCATCTCGTTCGTCTCGAACGTCTTCACGCTGATCCAGGACGCCGGGCAGTGGAACGAGAGCGTGGCCGCGAAGGTGCGCGTCGCCGGGGACCTCGTCGCGCTCGGCGCGAGCGTGCTCGTCCTCCTCAGCGTCGGCGGACCTGCTGGTCCCATCCTCGCGACGGTGGCGGTGGGCATCCACCTCCTGGCCGACTGGATGGATGGACGGGCCATCGAGGAGCAGGAGCGTCGCGATCTCGCCGCATGCCTCCCGGTGACCGGCCTCGACCGCGTGATGGTCCAGCGGATGATCGACGCTCACCCGGCGCAGGTGCGCATCCTCAGCGAGACAGTGAAGCTCTCGCCGGCGGACCTCCAGTGGTTCATGAGGGTGTATCCGGAGGCGGTCGACAAGAACTCGTACACGCCGCTCCAGTACATCGGCGTCCAGGTGGCGCAGAAGATCTTCGACCTCGACGGCACCGAGACGAAGTCGATGCTCGCAGCCGTGGCCGGCAGCGAGAAGGATGCCCAGCGCGTGACCCTGATGATGGACACGTTCCTCCGCGGCATCGAGTTCAACCAGAGCTGGAACGGTGAGCTCACGAAGCCCCAGGCGCTGGCGTGGCTCGACAGCGAGGGTGCCAGCACCACGTCACGTCCCGAGGAGCGCGAGCTGCGGCGCACCGCCTTCCGCAACGCGCGCGCCCACCTCGCGACGAAGTGAGCCCGGACGTCGGCAATCGTCACGACCGACGACTCTTGGTAGGATCGCTGCTCGTGAGAGCAGCGCGGAGCAGATCGTGATTCGCGTCGTCTCGTGGAACGTCCTCGCGGACGCTTACGTTCGCCGCGAGTACTACCCTCACACGACGCCCGACGTCCTCGATCGCGCGAAGCGCCGAAGGGCGGTCGCCGACCGCATCGCGCGACTCGGCGACGTCGAGGTGCTCTGCCTCCAGGAGGCCGACTCCGCCCTCTTCGAGCTCGCGCAGGAGAAGCTCCCCGAGGCGACGGGACAGCTGTTCCGCAAGCGCGGGCGCGGCGAGGGATGCGCCATCTTCGTGCGCCGCTCGGTGACCACCGAGCCTTCCTTCCGCGAGCTCGTGTTCTCCGATCGCTCCGGCCACGTCGCGCTCGGTGTCACGTTCGCCGACGTGAGCATCGTGACCACGCACCTCAAGTGGGAGCCGGAGGGCACCCCGCCCGATGCCCATCGCGGTCGCGTGCAGCTCGCCGAGCTCCTCGACACATGGCCGTCGGGTCCACGAATCGTCTGCGGTGACTTCAACGCCGAGCCCGACAGCGACGTCCTCGTGCTCGCAAGGTCGCGCGGGCTCGAAGACGCCTATGCGTCGCTCCCCGACGCGTACACGTGCAACTCGAACGACAAGAAGAAGCGGATCGACTTCCTCCTCCACTCCTCCGACTTCGTCGCAACGCCGTCGCCCACCCCGCCCGTCGACGACGACACCCCGCTCCCGAGCGAGCTCGAGCCCTCCGACCACCTCCCGATCGAGGCCCGCTTCGAGCGACGCTGAGACGCTCGCCCACCCCGATAACGCCCCGCGTCAGGCGAGCTTTTCTTGCGTGGGCAAACCATGCCCCACCCCGTCAACATCCGCACGGATTGTTTGCGAACCATGAGGAAGGTTGTTTTCAGCGAAGATTGCGCTATCGCGTTCGGGGTCTGATTGTTGCTGGAGGACGCTACATGATGCGTGGTCGGACGTGGGGCCAGGTGCTGATCGCAGCCAGCCTCGTGGCGTGTGGTGCGAACGAGACCGGCGGAGCAAGCAGCGGCGCGGCCCCGGAGCCGGACGTGTTGGCCGACCTGCGGGCCGACTCGAACCGTGACGGCGAGGTCACGTTCGACGACGACTCCGACACCCACAAGCGGGAGTGGGACAAGACGAACGGCGCCGTCTTCCTCGCCAACATCGACGACGACAACGAGCGCTGCAAGGCGACGGGCGACGACATCGCGATCGCCAAGTGCAACGACGCGCAGGACGACGTCGTCAACGGCGACGACGACGCCCTCGATCTCGCGCGACTGAAGAGCCGTCCGTGGCCGAAGACGCCCGCCGACGCGACCGGACACATCGCGATCCTCACCGAGGCGGCGAAGGAGCACGTCCGCATCTTCAGGAAGGTCGGCGAAGGCGCCGCCGATTTCGAGGTCCTCGCCGAGGACTACGTCTTCACTGCGGCGGAGATCCAGGCGGGCTTCGAGCTCGGGATCGAAGCAACGGACATCGTCCGTGACCAGGAGGCGTGGGACGGCTACGTCGAGGTGCAGCTCACGGTCACGTCACCGACGAAGGGCGAATCGACCGATGTCGTCCTCATGCGCGTCGCGCCGGTCCTGACGTTCCATCACCTCCTCCCCACCGAGCAGGTCTGGGTCTCGAACACGAGGTCGGCCGGGAACGCCGCGATGCGCGCGGATCTGGCCGCGTCGTGCAAGGCCGCCGGTCTCCCGGAGCCGAAGACGATCGACGACGAGGATCCCTGGACCCAGGACTTCTTCGAGCCTGCCTACATGACCATGCCGGGACAGGGCGGCACCCAGCACGTGATGCGGGTGAACTACCGCTCGGCCAACGTGTTCGAGCCCGGGAAGAAGAAGAGCCCGCTCCGCCCCGCGGGGAAGTTCGTCTTCAAGCAGCGCGGACGTGACATCGCCGGGATTCAGCAGTTCGACATCACCCACAACCCGGACATGGACACGCTGAACTCGTTCGGCAACTTCGAGACCGTGCCTCCGCACGAGAAGGACGGTGAGTCGTTCCCGTTCGGACGCGTCGTCCGCGGCAAGACGAAGTCGTATTACCCCGACAAGAGCTTCACCAAGATGGTCGCGGCGCAGGGCCAGCAGCCCCTGATCGACGTCGACACCTCGTGGCTCCTCGTCGCTCACATCGACGAGACGATCTCGTTCGTGAAGGCGCCCACCCCGCGCGGCTGGGTGATGCTCGTCAACGACGCGAGGCTGGCGAAGAAGATGCTCGAGGACGCGGTGAAGGCCGGCAAGGGCGACACGCCGATGTTCGTCGGAAAGTCGTGGGTCGATTTCGACTCCGGTGAGGAGACTCCGGCCGAGATCTCGATCTCCGAGGTCCTCGCCGACACCGAGGTGATGAAGGCGAGCGCGGAGGCTGCCGCCGAGGTCGACGCCCAGGTCGCGATCCTCAAGAAGGAGATCGGGCTCACGGACGACGAGATCATCCCCGTCCCGTTCCTCCACACCACGTACGCCGGTAAGTCCGCCGCGTATCAGCCCGGCACGGTCAACGGGATCTACATCTCGGATACGCGCTTCGGCGCCCCCGACCCGCACGGCCCGACGATCGACGGCAAGGACATCTTCAAGACGGCGTTGTCCGCGCCGCTCGCGAAGATCGGCGTCACCGTCGACTTCATCGAGGACTGGGACGACTACCACCTCGGTATCGGTGAGGTTCACTGCGGCACGAACTCGACCCGGACGATCCCCGAGCAGCGCTGGTGGGAGAGCGGACGATGAGGACCCTCGCGATGAAGAAGCTCTCTTTCTCCTGCACCCTCGCGCTCGCCCTGGCGACCCTCGCGACGACGACGACGATCACGACCAAAGCAGCGGCCGTGCCGTCGAACGCGACGGCCACGGTCCGTTTGCCGGCGAGGTCGCTCGCCGAGCTGAAGATCGAGATCGCCAAGGCGCGGTCGATCGATCCACGCGCGTTCGTGGCCGTGAACGGGGTCATCTCCCATGCCGCCGACGCCGACGCACGCGCGCGCGGCCGGAAGGCGCCGGTCGCGCTTTACCTCGCGAAGCTCGGCCCGAGCGCGCTCATGCCGATGCTCGAGATGCTCGCGGTCGAAGCGCCGCGAGGTGTACCCGCGGCGTCGGCGGCCGGCGTACGCCGCGACCTGATCGAGGCGCTCGGCCTCCTGAAGGACGCCCGGGCGCTCCCGGTCCTGGTCACGATCCTCGAGGACAAGACCGAGGACGCCGCGACGACCCGTACCGTGACCGAGGCCGTCGCACGGATCGGCACCGAAGAGGCCGCAACGCGCCTGCTTGGCGCGCTCGACTCCTCGAGCGACGAACGCACGCGCGCGATCATCGCCGGCATGGGGGACTGCCGCCGCCTTCGCGTCACCGAGGCCCTCGCCTCGCGCCTCCGCACGACGAACGACGACGCGATCGCTCGCGCGGCCGCTCGCTCGCTCGGCCGCGCGGGAAACGCGTGGGCATGGCAGACGCTCGCCGATCGCGGCGAAGAGGCTCGGATCCGCGAGACCGCTGCACGCGCGCTCGTCGACGCATACGTCCGCCGCGTCGGTGAGGAGCGCGACGCCGCGTCGAACGCGCTCATGGTGGTCGACGCTCCCCAGACGCCGGCCATCATCGCCGAGGCGAAGAAGGGCGCATCCCCCGATGGCGTGAAGGCCCTCGACGCGCTCGCCGAGCGCTTCGCGCGCAATCCGTCGCGCGTGCGCTGAGCGGCGCGACCGCCGCGCCGGGTGCACCTTTCTGGTATCGTCCCGCGCATGCGCCGTCGTGCCATGCTCGGTCTCTTCGTGCTCGCCGCGGCGTGTGCTCCAGCGACGCCCGCGCCCGAATCCCCGTCGGTGGCGAGCGCCGCCCCCTCGAGCTCCTCGATGAAAGTACCTCCGATCGTCCAGACGGGAGCCCTCGTGCTCCGCTCCCGCGCCCAGGAAGTCCCCGCCGAACGCATCCAGACCAAGGAGATGCGTGACCTCGTGGCCACCATGATCGCGACGATGCGCGCGGCGCCCGGCGTCGGACTGGCCGCGCCGCAGATCGGCATCCCGCTCCGGGTGGTCGTCCTCGAGGATCGCGAAGACCTCCTGAAGAACCTCACGCCCGAAGAGCGGCGCGAGCGCGAGCGCTCGCCGTTCCCGACGCGGGTGTTCTTCAATCCGGTGCTCACGCCCGTCGGCGAGGATCGCGCGATGTTCTTCGAGGGTTGCCTGAGCGTGAAGGGCTTCGTCGGATTGGTCGATCGGAGCCTGGAGGTCGAAGTGAGCGGCCTCGACGAGAAGGCGCAGCCCCAGACCTGGCGAGTGCGCGGCTGGCCGGCGCGCATCCTCCAGCACGAGGTCGATCACCTCGACGGAACGCTCTACATCGATCGCATGAAGACCCGCTCATTCGCGACGGCGGAGCACGCGAAGGCGGTCTACAACGGCAAGTCGATCGCCGACATCAGGAAGATGCTCGGCCTGTAGCGCAGCGGCATCATTCGACTCACAGTAGAGAGCGCATCGAGATACGTCGCGCGAGCGCGTGCTTCGCGCCGAGAACGACCGCCGGCGGTGATATCCTCGCCACGTGGGATTTCCCTCCACGATCCTCGACCCCGGCACCACCGACATCGTCGGGGATCGCTACGAGATCCTCGGCCTCGTCGGCGCCGGTGGAATGGGTACGGTCTACCGCGCGCGCGATCGCGAGCTCGACGAGGTCGTCGCGCTGAAGGTCCTCCGCGGCGACCTCTCGTACGACCCGCAGGCGCTCGCGCGGTTCCGTCGCGAGGTGAAGCTCGCGCGGCGGGTCACGCACAAGAACGTCGCGCGCACGTTCGACATCGGCGCCCACGGCGGCACGGCGTTCCTGACGATGGAGCTCGTGCAGGGCGAGTCGCTGGCGCAGCTCCTCGCGCGGAAGACGCACCTCGCGCTCGATCGGGCCGTCGAGATCGCGCTCGAGATCGCGCACGGGCTCGGCGCAGCGCACGAGGCCGGCGTCGTTCATCGCGATCTCAAGCCGGACAACGTTCTCGTCTCGCGCGACGGCCGCATCGTCGTGACCGACTTCGGGATCGCGATCGCCGAGGAGGCGCTCGCAGCCGAAGGCGGCCCTCGGCGCATCGTCGGGACGCCTGCGTACATGGCGCCGGAGCAGCTCGAGACGCCGGACAAGATCGACGCGCGGGCCGATGTCTACGCGCTCGGCCTCGTGCTCTACGAGATGCTCACCGGCAAGCTGCCGTGGACCGCGAAGACGGATCTCGCGCTCGCGACGGCTCGCATCCTCAAGGCGCCACGCGATCCGCGCGAGCTCGTACCCGAGCTTCCGGCGTCGATCGTCGCGATCCTCTTCGCCGCGCTGGCGAAGGAGGTCGGCGACCGCATCCCCACCGCCGAGGCGTTCGCCGCGAAGCTGTCGAGCATCGCGATGCCGACGCGCCCGACGATGCTCGACGAGAGCGGGACCTACCCGAGCATCCGCCTACCTCCGCCGGTCCAGCGAAGCCTCGCCGTGCTCCGACTCCGTCACCTGGGCAACGAGGACGACGACTACCTCCCTTTGGGGATCAGCGAAGCGCTCATCGACGCCCTCGCCGGCGCGGGCATGCGCGTGCGCGCCGCTCCGGCCGACGTCCGGGCTCGCGATCCCCAGGACGTCGGGCGCGAGCTCGGTGTCGATGCCGTCCTCGCGGGGGCCGTCGAGGTCGAGCCCTCCGCGCTCCGCGTCGTTCTCCGTCTCGTCGGCGCGCACGATGGCTTCGCGCTCTGGGCCGGTCGCTTCAACGGCAGCCGCGGCGATGCGATCGCGATCGCCGGCAGCGCCGCTCGACAGATCGCCGAGGCGCTCTCGGGCACCCGCGCGCCGACGCCGACCCGCGACCTCGCCGGCCCCGAGGCCGTGGACCTCTACCTGCGCGGCCGCCGCACGTATCATCGCTTCTGGCGCACGGGCGAGGCAGTGACACTCCTCGAGCGAGCGCTCGCGAAGTCCAACGACGACCCGCGCATCCTCGCGGCGTTAGCGCTCGCTCTCTGCCGCGAGACGGGCGCCGAGACCGACACCGCGGCGGCGCGCCAGGCCGCCGTCGCGCGCGCGGAGCGAGCCGTCGCCCTCGCGCCGTCGCTCGCCGAGGCACACGTCGCGCTCGGAGTGTGTCGCCTCCGTGACGGAGACGTCGCCGCCGGATCGACGCTCATTCGTCGTGGCGTCGACCTCGCGCCGGGCAACGTGGACGCGCTCGAGCACGCCGGACGCATCTTGCTCGAGACGCGCGCGATCGAAGAAGGCATCGCGCACGCGGAGCTCGCGATCCGGATCGAGCCACTCCTCCAGCTCGTCCTCCAGTACCAGGTCATCCGAGCACGAGCGCTGCTCGGCGAGTGGAAGGCCGTCGACGCCGAGCTCCGGCAGGTGCCGACCGAGGCCGCCGCGAAGATCGCTTACTGGCTGACGCGGATCCGACTCGCGCTCTGGCGGAACGATCCTTCGGAGGACGCGAGCATCCTCGCCGGCCTCGCAGCGGACACCTTCCCGAACAAGGCCTTCCCCCTCGCCTATGCGGGCTACCTGAAGGACGGTCGTCCCGGGCCGGTCGAGCGCCAGCTCCTCGACGATCGGATGCACTCGCCGCGGAGCTCGCCGCGCCAGCGCTCGTTCTTCGCCCAGCTCCGCGCCGAGCTCCTCCTCCGCAACGGCGATCGCGAGGAGGCGCTGGCGGCGCTCGAGGCCTCCGTCAACGACGGTCTTTTCGACGAGGCCTGGCTCGACCGCTGTCCCGCGCTCGACGCCCTCCGCGACGACCCGCGCTTCGCACGCGCCCGCGAAGAGGTGCACGCACGCGCCGCGGTCGCCGTTGCCACGCTGCTCCGCCGCACGTCGACGGTCAGCGTCGCGGCTTCGACTTCGGCGCGTTGACGAGACGGGCGAGCGGAACGCGCCCGATGACGTTACGGATCTGCTGCGCCTGGTGGTCGGTCACGCTACCGATGAGCTGAACCTCGGCGCGTCCCGACGAGCGCAGGATCCGCACCTGGAGGCCGTCGATCGGAGGGCGCTTCGCCACGTCGCGAAGGTCGGCGAGGATCGGTGGGGCGATCCCTCCGCGCACGACGCGGATGATCCCGCGCTCGATGTCGAGCTCCGCGATCGTCACCGCCCTCCGAGCGGCGACGTAGAGCGCACCGACGGCAACGGCGAGAGCGAGCAGGGGGAGAATGAGCGTGGAATCCAAGGCTGATTGTCGGGACGGCGCGCCGCTCTCCGGTTTAAGCTCCCGGAGAGCCCGTGTCCACCCGTGCCTTCTTCGATGACGCCGCAAAGGCGGCGGTGAGCGCTGCGATCAAGCGCGTCGAGAGCCAAACCTCTGCCGAGGTCGTCGTCGCGGTGCGGCGCCAGGCCGGCGTCTCGTATCGCGACGCCGACCTCGTCCTTGGCGCGATCGCCGCCCTCGCGACCCTCGCGATCCTCCTCTTCGTCGACAAGGAGTTCGCGACCACGTGGATCCCCGTCGATGTGGCCGTCGCGTTCGCAGCGGGCATGCTCCTCTCCCGCTACACGATGTTCCTCCGCCGGCTCCTGACGCCCGGCTCGCGCCGTCGCGAAGAGACGCGACGCGCGGCGTGCGCGGCCTTCAACGAGCTCGGTATCGGACGCACGAGCGGGCGGAACGGCATCCTCGTCCTGGTCGCGCTCTTTGAGCACGAGGTCGCCGTCGTCTCGGACGTCGGGATCGATCCTGCCGTGATCGCCCGCGCGGTCGCTGCGCTCCAAGGCTCCGTCGCGCGCGCCGTCCCCGACTTCGACGCCTTCGTCGCTGCGCTCGACTCCCTCGGGCCCGCCCTCGCACCGACGATGCCGCGTCGCGACGACGACGTGAACGAGCTCCCCGACGAGGTCGCATGAGCTCGCTCTTCCGTCGCCTCGCCGATCCGAAGCGCTCGCGTTGGCTCACGCCCGCGATGATCGTCGGCGTCCTCGTCGCCGTTGCGCTCGTCCTGGTCGCGGTCACGGCCGCCGCGAGACCGGGCGGCGGGAGCTCCTACTCCGGCGGCTCGCGCTCGTCCGGCGGTTCGCGCTCGTCCGGCGGTGGTGGTGGCGGCGGTGACGGCGGGGCGCTCGTGGAGCTGCTCGTGTGGCTGTGCATCGAGCATCCGATCATCGGCATCCCGCTCCTCCTGATCGTCGTCGGATACTTCGTGGTGAAGAAGGTCTCGGGCGGCAAGCAGTCGGACTGGAACAGCGGCGTCCCGAGCTACGCGCCGCCGTACGTTCCGCCGATCGAGGCCGATCGGCCGCCGCCCGTCACGCTCGAGGTGATCCGCAGCATCGACGCCAACTTCTCGCGCGTCGTCTTCGAAGACTTCCTCTATTCGCTCTACGCCGAAGTGCATCGCGCGCGAGGCATGGGCGCGCTCGACCGCCTCTCCGCATACCTCTCCCCGCGCGCGGCGCAGACGCTCCAGCACGGAACGCGCGGACCGATCGAGGGCGTCATCGTCGGCGCCATGCGCATCGTCGAAGCCAGCGCGACACCGCAGTCCGGCGCACGCGCCGTCATCGAGTTCGAGAGCAACTACACCGAGGCCGGGCGCGGCTGCTACGTCGTGGAGCAATGGACGCTCGTGCGTGGACCGTCGGCGAAGTCGCGCACGCCGGATCGCGTGCGCGTGCTCGGGTGCCCCAACTGCGGCGCGCCGCAGGAGCAGCTCTTCAGCGGAACGTGCAAGCACTGCCAGCGCGTCGTCAACGACGGCTCGTTCGACTGGTCGGTGCAGAACGTCCAGGTGCTCCAGCGTGAGGAGCGCCCGCCGATGCTCGGGTCGAGCGCCGAGGAGCAAGGCACGAACGATCCGACGATCCGCGACCGGAACCTCCCGCAGGCGATCGGTGCGCTCCGGGCGAAAGATCCGGCCTTCGACGTCGGCCAGTTCCAGGCGCGCATCGGGCTCGTCTTCCAGCAGTTCCAGATCGCCTGGTCCGGACGCAACCTCGCCCAGATGCGCCCGTTCCTCAGCGACGCGCTCTTCACGACGCAGCAGTACTGGATCTCGGCCTACATCGCGCAGCGCCTTCGCAACGTCACCGAGGGCGCGCGGATCACGAACCTCGAGCTCGTGAAGGTCGCGTCCGACGCGTTCTACGACGCGATCACGGTCCGCCTGTTCGCCACCGGCCTCGACTACACCGTGTCCGACGACGGACGCCACGTCTCGGGCAGCCGGACGAAGCAGCGAGCCTACAGCGAGTACTGGACCCTCATCCGCGGGACGAACCGCAAGGGCCCCACGCGCACGGATCTCGCGTGCTCCAACTGCGGCGGCCCGCTCGCCGTGAACATGGTCGGCCAGTGCAACTACTGCAAGGTCAAGGTCACCACCGGCGACTTCGACTGGGTGCTCTCGCGGATCGAGCAGGACGAGTCGTACACGGGCTGACGGGACGAGCGCGGCGGTCTGCGCCCGATCGCGAGTGCTCGACGGCGCTGCCTTGGGACGCCTCGGGAGTCGATGCGGCGCGCTGCCGAGGGTGAGCCTTCGCCTTGACGCCCGCCAGTGCAGCTGGTCTCTGTCACCCATGTCCGAAAAGAAGACCTACGAGGGTGGCTGTCACTGCAAGCGCGTCCGTTACAACGTCGCGACCGACCTCGCGCAGGTCATCGCATGCAACTGCTCGATCTGCGCGAAGAGCGGCTCGCTCCTCACGTTCGTGACGCCCGACCAGTTCGAGCTCCTCTCGGGCAAAGACGCGCTGACCGACTACCAGTTCAACAAGAAGGTCATCCATCACACGTTCTGCTCGACGTGCGGGATCAAGTCCTACGCGATGGGCACGGGGCCCGGCGGGCAAGAGATGGTCGCAATCAACGTCCGCTGCCTCGAGGGCGTCGATCCGTCGACCCTTTCGCTCATCAACTACGACGGAAAGAACCACTGACGGCACGCGCTCCCGCGACGTCGCGTCCGAGAAGGACGTCGCACTCTCGAGCGCAACGCGCGTCTTGCGCGAGGGCTGCAGAGGGTGCGTTGCGGAGCGGACATCGAGCACGCGGGCGCACGAGTCAGCGTGCCCGCTCCGCCGCTCGTCGCGCAGCATCACGGCGCGACGGGCGCGTCGCGCCGAGTGGCACGGGAAGTGGAGTGCGGTGCGGCATGACATGGGACCGCTCCGCCGGAATCACGATGACGGCCGCTGAGCTAGCGCGCTCGACGCTCGTTGGAGGAGATGCTGCAGCGACGTTCGTTCGTGACGGTCACGAGTGGCTCGAGGTGCTCTACGCCGCGCTCCTCGCCGCCTTTCGCCACGGAGACTGGCCCGACGTCACCGAATACTGGCAAGAGCTCGAGCGTGCTCTCTGCGCGCACATGGACGAGGAGGAGCAGCAAGTGTTCCCGGTGTTCCGCGCGGTCGAGCCGGCAGAGGCCGCTGCCCTGAAGGCCGATCACGACGAGCTCCGCGGGCTCGTCGAGCTCCTCGGAATCAAGATCGAGCGTCGCTCCCTCACCGAGCCGGATGCCCATGCGCTCGTACGGCGGCTACGCGCCCACGGCGCTCGAGAGGAACGTGTCCTCCATCCATGGATCGATGCGATGAGCGCTTCGCCCTTGGGCGATCGCATCGGTGCGCCGCCCCGGCAGGTGTTCGAGTCCTAGCTGCTCGCGTCGGTCTCGAGCGCGCGAGTAGCCCCGACGGCAGCGCGGTGTCGGGCTCGAACGATGCGCGCGTTCGATCGCCGGACGCAACTCGGCCCGCGGACATCGACCGAGTCGATTGCTCTCTCAGATGCCCGCGCTCTGGACCTTCTGGAGCTTCACGCCGCCGCCCTTCTTCGCAGGCTTGCGCGCAGGCGCCTTCTTCTTGGCCTGCGAGGCGGCGTAGGCCGCGGCCGCGGTCTTCCGCGAGTAGTCGGGGCCTGCCTTTGCGGTCGGCGCCGGCTCCGGAGCAGCGGCGGCGGGCTCCGGGGCGGCCGGTGCGGGCGCCGGCTCGCTGACGGGAGCCGGAGCGGTCACGGCCGCAGGCGGAGGCGCGGCAGCTGCCGCGGGTGCCTTCGCGGGCTCGCTCTCTCCGCCCGCCGTGATCGCGGCGATGAGGATCCCGATGACGGTCATCGCGCCGATCGCACCGCCAACGATCTTCGCGCGTGTGCGGGAAGCCCGTCGAGCGATGTCGAGCGCGTCGAGCTCGTCGTCGTCGTCGCCGGTGTCGAAGCTGACCGCCGGTGGAGGCGCGCTCGGCGCCGGAGCAGAGAGGCGCGCCGCCTCCTCCTCGTGGACCGCGAAGAGATCGATGATGCCCGAGTCCCGCGTGCTCATGACGAGGAGCCGAGCAAGAACGCGACCAGCTCATGCGCCAGCCGATGCGAACAGAAACCCAAAGCATGCCCGACAGATGAAAACCTTCACTCTCACGGAATGGGTGAACTGGATCACCTCGACCCCGCCATGGAGGCCTCAGCGCGGACGGGAGACTGCACCGATCATCCCGCAGCGACGGGAGCTGCGCGCGCTCACGCAAGCGCCCCGAGCCGTGTCGAGTCCCGTCGCAGACGGCCCATCGCCGTCTCGTCGGATCAGGTGCGAAGCGCCGCGACGAGACCGTCCATGCTCTTCTTCGCGTCGCCGAAGAGCATGCGCGTGTTCTCGATGTGGAAGAGCGGGTTCTCCACGCCGGCGTAGCCTGCAGCCATCCCGCGCTTGAGCACGACGACCGTCTTCGCCTTCCATACCTCGAGGACGGGCATTCCGTAGATCGGGCTCTGCACGTCGTCGAGCGCGCCGGGGTTCACGATGTCGTTCGCGCCGATCACGAGCACCGCGTCCGTGGACTGGAAGTCGTGGTTGATCTCCTCCATCTCGAGGACGATGTCGTATGGGACGCCGGCCTCCGCGAGGAGAACGTTCATGTGGCCCGGCAAGCGTCCGGCGACGGGATGGATCGCGAAGCGCACCGTCGTCCCGCGCTCGCGCAGCACCCGCGTCAGATCGTGGACCGCGCTCTGCGCGCGCGCGACGGCCATCCCGTAGCCAGGGACGATGACGACGCTCTTCGACTCCCGCAGCATCGCGGCGACGTCCGCCTGCGACATCTCGATGACCTCACCTGCGGGCGCGGCCGCAGCCGGGCCCTTCGCGTCGGCCGTCCCGAAGCCGCCGAAGATGACGTTCGTGATCGAGCGGTTCATCGCCCGGCACATGATGATCGAGAGGATCGCTCCGCTCGAGCCCACGAGCGCGCCCGTGACGATCAGGAGGTCGTTCGCGAGGACGAACCCCGCCGCCGCGGCAGCCCACCCGGAGTAGCTGTTGAGGAGCGAGACGACGACGGGCATGTCGGCACCGCCGATCGCCATCACGAGGTGGATGCCGAGGACGCCCGCGAGGATCGCGATCGCGATCAGGTAGGGCAGCCCTGCGGTGCCCGTCGCAAGCACGGTCGGTACGCACAGGCCGAGCGCCCCGCTGGCCACGGCCGCGTTCATCATGTGTCGTCCGGGGAGGAGCAGCGGCTTTCCGGAGAGCGAGCCACGGAGCTTGGCCCACGCGACGATCGAGCCGGTGAACGTCAACGCACCGACCGCGATCCCGACGCCGATCTCGACGAGATGGACGGTGCGATCGACGCCGGGCGCCATCGCCGCCGCTGCCGGCGACAGGTAAGACGCGAAGCCGACGAGCACGGCCGCGAGGCCGACGAAGCTGTGGAGGACGGCGACGAGCTCCGGCATTCCGGTCATCTCGACCCGCCGCGCGAGCACCGCGCCGATCCCGCCGCCGACGACGAGCGCCGCTCCGAGCAGGCCGATCGCGCCGAAGTCGCTCCCGAGGTCGCGCCCGGGATGGCTCGCCCAGGCCGCCGCGGTGACCATGACGGCGATCGTCATGCCGACGATGCCGGAGAGATTGCCGCGTCTCGCGGTGTCCTGCTTCGACAGCCCACCGAGGCTGCGGATGAAGAGGACGCCCGCGACGAGGTACGCGACCGTCAGCACGCCGTCGGTCATCATCATCGCGAATGCCCCTTGCTCCGGGCGTCGCCCGCCGAGGGCTCGCGCCTGAACATCCGCAGCATGCGCTCGGTGACGAGGAAGCCGCCTGCGATGTTGATCGCCGCGAAGAGCGCCGCCAGCGCTCCGAGCACGCTCGCGGCGTCGAGCGTCGACGAGACCTGGAGCATGCCGCCGATGATGATGATGCCGCTGATCGCGTTCGTGACGCTCATCAGCGGCGTGTGGAGCGCAGCGGTGACGCTCCAGATGACCTGCCAGCCGACGAAGCACGCGAGGATGAAGACGGTCGAGTGCTGGAGCAGATCGGACGGGGCGAAGCGGCCCGCGACGAAGAGCGTGACGATGACGACCATCCCGCCCACGGTCGTGCCCCATGCGCGACGCGTCGGAGAGCGGATGTCCTTCTGCGCCGGCTTCGCCTCGGGAGCGGGCGGAACTCGCGGGCGGGTCGACGCGCGCGGCGGCGGAGCGACGGGCTTGGGCGCCGGGCGGGGCAAGACCTCGCCGGCGTGCGTGACGAGCGCGGGCCGGATGACGTCGTCCTCGAGGTCGACGTAGAGCTTCGCGCCGTCGACGATCTCGGCGAGGAGATGCACCACGTTGTTCGCGAAGAGCCGGCTCGCCGAAGCGCCCATCCGACTCGCGAGGTCGGTGACGCCGACGATCGTGACGCCGTGGCGTTCGACGATCTCCCCCGGCACGCAAAGCTCGCAGTTGCCTCCCTGCTCGGCCGCGAGATCGACGATGACCGACCCGCGCTTCATCTTTGCCACCGCCTCTTCTTTCACGAGGACGGGAGCCTTCTTCCCGGGGACGAGCGCAGTCGTGACGATGACGTCGACCTCGGAGGCCTGCTTTCGGAAGAGCGCCATCTCGGCCTCGATGAACGCCGGGCTCATCTCCTTCGCGTAGCCGCCGCCCCCCTCCCCATCCTCCTCGATCTCGACGGTGAGAAACGTCGCGCCGAGGCTCTCGATCTGCTCCTTCGTCGCCTTCCGCGTGTCGAACGCGCGCACCTCGGCGCCGAGCGCCTTTGCGGCAGCGACGGCGGCGAGGCCCGCGACGCCCGCGCCGATGACGAGCACGCGCGCCGGCGGCATGGTCCCCGCAGCGGTGACCTGAGGACCGAAGAACCCCTGGTAGTGATGAGCGGCCTCGAGCACCGCGCGGTAGCCGGCGAGATTCGCCATCGACGAGAGCACGTCCATCTTCTGCGCGCGCGTCACGCGCGGGACGCGCTCGAGCGCGATCGCCGATACACGCCGGGCCGCGAGGAGCGCCGGCAACGCGTCGTCGCGCTCCGGCTGGAGCAGCGAGACGAGCATCGCCCCATCCTTGATCTTCGCGACCTCCGGATGCGACGGCGGACGCACCTTGATCACGACATCGCTCTCGCCCCACACCGTCTCGGCGTCGGCCATCGTCGCCCCGACGGCCTCGTACGCCTCGTCGGTGTAGCCCGAGCCCGTCCCGGCGGTGCGCTCGATGACGACATCGAGGCCCATCGCGCGCAGCTTCTTCACCGACTCCGGCGTGGCAGCGACACGACGCTCGCCCGCGTAGATCTCCTTCGGCACTCCCAGTCGCATCGGCCCCGCCCCTCGTTCCGCCCCCCAAGCCTGACGAGAAAACGATACATCACCACGGCGTAGATGGCCGTCTCGATCCGTGCTCGTGCTCCGAGCGCCCAACCGTCGACGAGACTCGATCTCCGCCGCTCGCCCCCGAGATGCGATATCCTCTTCGCATTACGTGTCCCGTTCGTTGGGGTCGGGGGAGACGACGCATGACGCGGCAGAAGATCAGGGCAACCCTCGCAGTCCTCGTCGCGCTGAGCCTCGGCGGCTGCTCCTTGCTCGTCGACATCGACCCGGACGTCTCGAGCCCGCCGGCCGACGGCGGATCCGATGCGAGCCCGCGTGACGACGCGAACGCGACCGGCTCGACCGACGGAGCGAGCGAGGCCGGAGATGCCGGCGACCTGACGGATGCCGGCGACGCCGGCACCGACGCGTGTCTGCCGCCGATCGCGTCCGACACCTTCACACGCGAGGTGATGGGCGGTTTCGGCACGGCCGACGTCGGAGGCGCGTGGAAGGCATCGAGCACGACGAACACGAAGGTCCTCGCGGACGTGGGCCTCATCATCATGCCGGCCGGCAGCGGCGCCGAAGTGGCCCTCGAACAGATCTCGATCCGCGACGTCGATGCGATGGTCACCATGATGTTCGACAAACAGTCGATGCCAGGCGACGCGGGCGACGGCGGCGAGTTCTACGCGCATCTCATCGGCCGGAGGACCAACGCCGGCCTGTACAGCGTGTTCGTCTACGTCACCAACCAGAACACGCTCAGGCTCCACGCGAGGCGTGACGTCGACGGCTCGTCCACGACCATGGCACAGTCGAGCGAGATCCCCGGAATCACGAACACGCCAGGGATGAGGCTCCGGCTTCGAGCGCGCTTCGAAGGAGCCTCCCCGACGAGGATCCGCGGCCGCGTGTGGCGAGAGGGCTCCAAGGAGCCAGATGGATGGGCGATCGACACCGTCGACAGCGCGCCGGCGCTCCAGGTTTCCGGTGGGCTGGGGCTCCAGGGGTACCTCTCCTCCCGCGCACCGAACGGGCCGGTCATGCTCGCGGTGGACGACTTCGTCGCGCGTCCGATCAGCGGCTGCACGCCGTGAGGCGAAGCGACCTCGAGGTCTCTTCGCGCGCTGATCCATCGGCGACGGCTTCAGCGCGCGCCGATGGCGCACCATGCTGCGTCTCCGAGCCTCGGCGCCGCGAGGGATGACAGCGCGCTGCGACTGGTGTCTCTTCGGCAAGGGGGCGACGATGGAGATCCGGAGCAGCATCGAGGTACGCTGGTTCGTCGACGACGCGAGCGCGGAGGCGAAGGCCGCGAGGGCGTGGTTTCGAGACGTCGCGCCGCAGAGCAAGCGTGAGGACCACTATCTCCTGACCGGCCGCAACGACGTCGGCTTCAAGGCGCGCGTCGAGGAAGGACTGCCGGCGAAGCTCGAGACGAAGTTCCTCCTCGGCTCGCTCGGTCCGGCGCTCCTGCACGAGCGGTTCGTCGGTCACATCGAGCGGTGGCGCAAGCTCTCGCTCACCGCAACCGATCCCGAGCTGGAAGCGAACGGCAAATGGCTCCGCCTCACCAAGACGCGACGTCTGCGGAAGCTCGCCTACGAGGACGGCGTGGTGCGCCCCGTCGACGTCGTGGACAATCCCGCAGCGGGCTGCGGCGTCGAGATGACCGAGCTCGCCTTCGAGATCGACGGCACATCGCAACGAGCAATCACGGTCGGACTGGACGCGTTCGGCCCCGAGTCGATGCTCCTCGAGGTGCTCCTCCGCACATGCACGGTCGCGTTCGAGTCTTCCGCGAGCCTCGAGCTCGGGTTCGCACAGTCGGAGAGCTATCCAACGTGGCTCGCCCGAACGGCATCCAAGCTCTCCTCCAGTCCGCGGGGGCCGTGACCATAGCCGCGGCGTCGACCCGGCGTGACCGTCAGGAACGGTTCGACGACATCCGCTGAGCGATCATCGCTGCGAGCTCCTTCAGCCGCGTGTCTCGCGGAGCGAGCACGAGCGCGCGCGACGTCGTCGCCTCCGCGGCACCGAGGCGGTTCGCCGCGACATAGATCTCGGCAAGGGTGATGCGGTGCGCGATGCACTTGGCGTCGAGCGCCACGGCCCGCTCTGCGAGCGCCGCGGCCTCGGTGAGGTCGCCTCCGCTCATCCGCAACGCATGACCGGCGCGCGCGGCCATGTCTGCGTCGGGTCGCGCCTCGTGTGCTCTCGCAAAGAACACCGCCGCGTCCGACCAGCGCGCATCACGCGCTGCCGCGCGTGCAGCTGTGACGTTCTTCTCGAAACGCAGCACGCGCGCACGCCCATCGCACGCCTCGTACTTCTCGCGAAGCCGGGGGTCCTCCCGGTACGAGAGCGCGAGGCGATAGTTGTTGGCCGCGGTCACGACGTCATTCGTTCGAAGCGCCTCTTCCGCGGCCGTCACGAGGAGGTCGACCTTCCTTTGCGCCTCGATCTCGCCCATCGCCGCTCGCAGCTGGCGCATTCGCTCCGGCCCCAACGTCTTCGCAGGGCTCGCAACAACCGACGAAGACGCAACCGAAGGCGCAATCGGCGGAGGCGCAACCGACCGAGACGCATCCGGCGGCGGCACAACCGACGGAGACGCGACCGGCGGCGGCGCCTCCACCGCACGGAGCCCCTTCGATGACCGACGGCGCGGAGCATTCTCCTTCGTCACCGCGCCCAGCTCGCGCGAGATCCTCTTCATCCGGTTCGACCGGCGACGCTCCGAGGGGGCGGCTTCCCTCGGGAGCGTGGCATCGTAGGCCGCCCGACGGTCCGGCGCTGTGAGGGTGTCGTGCGCCTCGGTAAAACGCAGGAAGATTCGCTCGACCGCCGCGCGTGCGGAGCCGAGCCTCTTGCCGAAGAAGCGGTCGGGATGGAACGTCGCCGACAGACGGAAGTACGCTCGCTTGATCGTCTTCTTGTCCGCGCCGCGTTCGATCTCGAGCAGACTGTAGTGGTCCCTCTTCTCGAGCCTCGCATCGAGCGCGATGATCTTCGCGACGGTCGCGTCGTCCAGCTCGCACACGACGTCCTCGGTGCCGGTCGCCACGTTCGAAGCGGCGCCGATCGCGCCCCGGGAGCGCCGACGTTCGGGCCGGGGCGTCGGACGGCGGAGAGGTGTCGCGTGCGCCCTCCCAACCCGAGGAGGAAGCCCCTCGGTGCCCCCGGTCCCGGCAACGCTCGACCGCTGCTCGCCGCGCGCGGGCGAGACGAGCGGCGAACGTCGCTCCGACCCTCGGAGACTCGTCGGCTCGAGCTCCGCGCGCGGGTCGACGACAGCTCGTCGCGCATGCCGCTCGAGGGCGCCACTGCCATGCTTCGAGCGGCGCTCGGCGCCCGCGAGCGACGGTGGCACGGACTCACGAACCGCGACGGCGCTGAGACCGAGGAGCTTCGCCGCCATTGTGAGAGCTCCATCGAGGTCCATCCCGACGACGGCCGCCAGCTCGTCGAGGGTCACGACACCGTCGACCTGCGCCAGGAAAAATGCCTCGCGCACGTCGAGCGGGAGAGACCTCGGATCGCAACCCGTCGACTTCAGAATCGTTCGTCCGTTCATCCAGCCCCCTGGGTGATCGGCGATGATACCTCATCCACACGTGCCGCCCCTCCTCGATTCGAAGAGGAGCCCGACGAGCGCCAGGCGGCGCTCGGCTCGTCGGCGCCGCCTCGCGCTCGACGAGGCGGGAGCAGGGCTCGGCCCGAGCGCGCCAGGCGGCGCACGCAGGAGCCGAGCCTGCCCGCACGGGATTGCCGCGGCGCGCGACGGGAGTGCTCACCGCGACGAACGACGCCTACCGGCTCAGAACGCGATACCGGACTGGAGCTGGAACCCGACGCTCGGCTGCATCTCGCCGCCGTTGTCGCGGAGGAACATCGGGAGATCGCCCTCGACGAAGTACGTCAGCTTCTCCGAGATCTTCGCGACGGGCAGCACGAGGATCGGGACGAGCCCGATGTTCGTCGGCGCGCCAACCTGCGTGGCGACGCGTAGACCGGCCGAGAACGGACCGGCGTTGTAGATCACGCCCGGATCCACGATCCACGTCGTGGTTTGTTGGCCCTTCTTGAGCTCGTTCATCGCGATGAACTCGAAGTCGATCGACCAGCGGTCGTCCAGCTTCACGGTGAGGCCCGGCGTGAGGCCGATCGAGACGAAGTCCTTTCCGATCGCCGTCGTCTGATCGCCGATCGAGACGATCGGCACGGCGGCACCGAGGTGACCGCCGATGCGCGGGAAGCCGTCGCTCGGCGCCGACGCCGTGGGCTCAGGCACTGGCGCGGTGGCAGCGCTCGGCGCGGCCTTCACACTCGCAGAAGCCGCCGGAGGCGACTCCGCCTCGTCAGCGAAGGCCGGAGCAGAGACGAAGACAAGCGCCGCGCAAGAGGCGGCGGCGAAGCGATATGGATACGACATGTAAAGTGGTCCTCCGCACGCCGACCTTGCAGCGCCCGTACCGACCGGCAGGGCAGCGGCAAGCTCGCGAACAATCCGGGTGTTTCGTCGCGCCCGCTGCGCGCGCGAGGGCAGTCCGGCTGTCGCGTCGACGCGACGGTCGGTGCTGCGAGCGCGCTACACGTCGTCCGTCATCGCGCGGACGAGCTTGCTCGCATCGAGAGAGACGCCTCCGCGCGCGACGGTACGGATGGCCGGCGAGCCTCGCCACCATGGGCACGACATGCGGGATGTCGATCTGGCCCGCATGCGTGTGCCCCGAGAGCACCAGCGGCGCGCCCGTCCTCGCGATCGTCGGCGCGGTCCGCGGATCATGTGTGAGGACGAGGGCACGTCCGGGCGTCCTGACGCGCGCGAAGGCGAGCTCGACGTCGTCGTTCTTGCTCCGTCCGTCATCGACGCCGACGACGGCGAGCGCTCGACGCAAACCGCTTTCGTCGGACTCGTGAAAGATGGACCACGATGAAGCGTGGGCTGGGCATGCTCTTCACTGGGGGCACCTTGATCGCTGCTCTCGTCGTGGCCCTCGTCGGCCTCGGCTGCACCCCGGAGCCGGATACGGCGCATGAAGCGGTCGTGAAGGTGAAGCGACGCGCGGCTTCCGACTTCGACCGTAACGAGCGGGAGATCCGAACCAAGAGCTTCGACGAGCGCACCAAGATCGCCGAGGGCTGCGGGCAGCGCGCGACCTACATCGAGACCTGCGAGGCGTGCGTGACCGGCTTCGGGGACTTCAAAGACATCGAGAGGTGCAACTGCACCTGGGTCATGGACACTCGAACGCGCGGCCGCTGAACGCAGAGGACGCGCCGGAGCGCCCGAACCGAAGGCGCTCAGCGCCTCCCCCTCTCCCCGCGAGCGGCGATGAGACCAAGGGTCGAGTCACTCGCGACGAAGCAACCATCTCGACGTCGGATGCCAAGCCAGGCGTCGTGACTGGAAGGCCCCCCCGACGGCCGACCTCGTAGTAGAGAAGCACCGATGAGGCGTCGCGCGGCACTCCTCCTTTTAGGCGTTGGCGTACTCGGGGCCATCGGGCTCGAGGCGCTCGGTTGCGAGGACGCCTATACGCCTCCTTGCCGAGTCGAACGCGACGCGTTGCTCGTCGACGATCTCGCGATCGGGATACGCCCCATGCTCGTCCGGTCCCGGACTCGCGTGGCGGCCTCTTGGCCGCGACGCGACGTGACCGATGGCGGAGGCATCTCGGTCAGCGCCATCGAGCTCGCCGTCCTCGGTCCGCGAGGTGCGCTCGACAGACGAACGCAGATCCCCGCGCCAGCCGGGCTTCGCGCACGGCTCGACGGTGTCACGAGCGAGGGTGCCGTACTGGAGGACGGAGCGGCCCTCATCCACTGGATCGAGACGACGACGCTGACGGACGACCGCGGCCGCGTCTACACGAACGCAGCCCTGAGGGTGTCCTACGTTCGCGACGATGTGCTGTCCGATGTCGATCTTCCGCCTAGCGCCTCGTGCGAACACTGCACGATGACGCTCGCCGCCGCGGAGCTCGAGCGCGAGTCCGTTCTGTTCGTCCGGATCGACCCGCAGCCGACCGAGGTCGTGTTCGGTGTCCCGATCGTGCCGAGCTTTGCGGCGCTTCGCGTTCGCCGCGACGGCGTCGTCGTCGACGAACCGGTGCCGTGGCTCACGGTGTCCGGCACGCGGGGCGACGGCGGTGTCATAGCGGCATCCGGCACGGAACCCGCGCCAGCGCTCTCCGTATACGTCGACCCCGAAGGCCGCATCGGCATCGCCACGAAGGACCGCGCATGGCTCGTGGACCGTGCGCTCCAGGTGATCGAGGGACCAATCGTCCTGCCGCCGTCGCCCGATCCGCGCGTTGGCTGGGATCCCTCGGGCGGAGCGTCGCTCGTGTGGTCGCTGTCGCCGTTCGTCGACGGTCGGGCATCGTCGCCCAACGTGGTCAGCGACATCTTCACGTCGGCTGTCCCGCCACGAGCGAATCAGATCGCGGCGCGAGAACGGCTGAGCAGCGGTCGGGCATCGCTCGCAGTCGACCGTCGTGGCGAAGATGTCGGAGCGCTCTTCGACTCGGCGGCGCGCCGCATCTTCGTGGCGACCGATCCCCGTGGGCGGAAGCGGGGCGGTGACCTCGTCCTCGGCGCAGTCCCGATCGCGCGGGGCGGGGCAGCCGCGCAGTCGAACGTACTGCTCGCCGCCGGCGACGGACGCTTCACCGCAATCGCGTTCGGCGCGGGCGAGCTTCGCGCGACGGAGATCGCCTGTGCTCCTTGATCGAACGTTGCGGTCACGTGCTCGTCGAGCGCTCGCGCAAGCAGCCGTCTTCCTGGGACTCTCCTCCCCTGCCCTTGCCGTCGCGGCCGAGGCTCCCCCTCCGCGCGAGCCGCTCGTGTTCGTCGGCGACCCGCAGCTCGGAGTGGAGACCAGCGTCCGCACGTTCGACTCGCTCGGGCGGCTCGCGTTCCGCTACGAAGACATCCTTCCATCGCCGAACGTGGGGAGCGGCGCGCTCGGGCGTCTGCTCCGCTTCGTCGGCCGAGGGCTGGAGCTGGTCTTCCTCGACGAGCCGCTCGCAGAGCTCGTCGCGATCGGCGTGCACGAGGTCGGTGGACACGGCGCCCGCGCTCGCGAGCTCGGGACCCGACCGACGTACTCGTTCTTCCTGCCCGGAATCTATCGCCCCCTGTTCTCCGCGAGCACGGAGAGCAGCGTCTCCGGCCTCACGATGTACAACACCGACGGGATCATCGAGGGCTCACGCGCCATCGTCGGCTCCGCCGGCGGGCTCGAAGCCGGCCACGTCCATGCTTGGTGGATCAACGCGCGCATCGTGCGCGCCCAAGGATGGGTGCATCACGGGGACCTGCTCGTCTACGCGCTGACGAAGACGGCGTACATGGACTCGTTCCTGTCGTCGTCGCTCGGTCGTCGCGGTGAGCAATCACCGAATGACGTCGCCACATACGTCACCGAGCTCCAGCACCTCTCGAACGGGTGGCGTGCCGAGGACAGGGTGCGCCTCGCACGCCGCATTCGGGCTGGCTACGTCTGGAACCTCCTCGATCCGACTCTGCTCTACGCGATGTGGGGCACCTTCGGCTTGAAGCTCTTCGCGGGCGAGCGCACCTCGCGGATGCCGCTCCCCAGGATCGGAGACCTGACGTTCTTCCTGTCGCCTCGCTACAATCTCTCCCCGTTCGGTGCAGAGCAGATGCTAGACGTGATGCTCGCAGATCGCAGGGGACGCATGCTCGACGTCTACGCCCGCATCGGCACGAGCGGCATCACCAGCTACTGGGGTGCAGGCGCACGCACGCTCGGCATCCGTGCAACCGATCGCGTGACCCTCGGAGGAGAGCTCGACGTCTGGCGGCAACCGGAGGTCCTCCTCGACCAGCGCGGCGTGTTCGACCCGCCCCAGCGCGTGGGCATGAACGCCTCGCTCTACGGCGACGTCCAGGTGACGCGCGAGCTCGGCATCACCGGCAAGCTCGGCGCGAAGACGCCCGGCTACATGATGGGCCTCCCGATCGACGCGGGCCTTCACGGCTACCTGGGTATCAGCCTCGCGATGTTCTGAGCGTCAGCGCTCATCCCGAGCGTCGAACGCGTCTTGGGAGCGGCCGATCCGCGCTCGAAACGCAACGCGGGCACGTCCGGTCTACTTCCCGCGCATCACCGTGATCGGGACGAGGATGAGGCCGGGACCTCCCGAAGGCGGAGGAAACCGCGCCTGTCGAAGCACGTTCTCCGTGCAGTCGGACGTCTGCGCCGGCAAGTCGGCCGGCGCACCGGTCGCGAGCGCGCATTGCGTGCGGCCATCGGTTCCGACGCGCGCCCCGACCATCACCGAGCGCACGCCGCTCGAGCGATCGAGCTCGCGAATGCACGCCTGCAGCTCCGGCACGAGTGACTCGAGCACGTCGAAGGCGTCCGCCATGCGATAGGTCTCGACGCTCCCGAGCTCCACGCTCTCGGGTGCGCGCGACCCGAGCTGGACCTTGCCGCCACGAACGGCCACCGGCACCGCCACGGTCCAGGCTGGACCGGCGTCGAAGCGCTCGGCCGCGAGCCGCTCCGACATGCAGTCCTCGACCTCCTTCGTGAGCCCCGTGTCCTCCGTGGGAATGACGCAGGTCGCCTTGCCGGAGGCATCGATCGATGCGTTCAGCGTCAGCTTGCCGGCCAGCATCGTCGGCACCGCCTTCCGTCCGCGCTCGTAGCAGGCGGCGAGATCGGGCTCGAGCCGCGCGAAGATCGCGACCTCGTCGGGACGCGGCTTCAGCGAAGGCGTCGACGCCGTCGGAGACGGCCGCCCGCTGGAGCCTGGCGCCATGCTCGTCGGTTCGCTCCGCGATGAAGCCGCCCCGTTGCTCGGAGCCGGCGAGTGCGCGCTCGGCGCGCCACATCCGAGCAAGGCGACCGTCATCCAGACGACGGAGCGGAGACGCACGCGGCGCGCATCGCGCCGCGCCTGCGCTTCGCGAACGACACCGCCTTCGAAGACGACGATACCGCGCTTCGCGAGCGCCTCGCGCTCCTGCGGATCGAGCTCGATATCCATCGGCGCCAGCCTACGCGGGCCGCGTCGGTGAGTCAGCGTGAACGATGATCGCTGCCGACGAGCTCGAAGAAACGCTGGCGCTGATCGTAAGGCTTGGTGGAGCTCGGTCCTTCGCAGGTGCGAACGCTTCCTCTCGATGGCTCGTCCGCGCCCGGGCGCTCAAGGTGGCGCCCTCGGCACGACCATGTTGCTCGCGTGCCACCGTCGAAAAGTAACGTCCCCCGTCGCCGTCGGAGCCGTGTGCACGACGCTGCGTGTCCCAATTCATCGAGAGGACGACGATGCAACGAGGCGTTTCGAAGTGGGCGATGTGGTCGGCGCGGATGGTGGTCGCTTCCACCGTGGCGCTCGGGCTTGCCGCATGCAGCGGTGAGGATGGCAAGAACGGCGCCGACGGAGCTCCGGGAGCGAGCGGAACGAACGGCTCCGCCGGACCGACCGGGGACCAGGGCGACAAGGGCGACAAGGGCGCTCCTGGGGCGCAGGGGCCGACGGGAGACTCCGGCGCCCAGGGGCCTGCCGGCACGGCGAAGGCGATCCGCTTTGCTCCGATCAACGCTGCATTGACCGATGCCGAGAAGCGCGCGGTCTATGCGAGCACGAGCGCGAACGTCGATGGCAAGGACGTCGCGATCAAGTTCGAGACGGTGCTTCGCAGCGGTCAGAAGCTCGGAGACAACGTCTTCGGGCGCATCATGAAGAAGGACGGCAGCCCGCTGAAGCAGGCTGACAACTCGGACGTCATCTCGCCGTCGAACGACTTCTCGTCGATCCTGAACGTGGGCGGCAAGCTCTTCGAGATCACCCAGTTCGAGACGACGCCCGCTGCGATGTACCTGACGGAGCTCTCGCAGGACGCGAACGGCAAGCTCACCGCCAAGAGCACGCGCCCGATCGACTTCTCGGGAGTGAACGGGCTCTGGATCCCTTGTGCCGGCAGCGTCTCGCCGTGGAACACCCACCTCGGCAGCGAAGAGTATCCGGCTGATGGACGCAGCTACGAGACGGCGTCGAGCGCGAGCGCGCTCGGAAGCATGATCACGTACTACGGTCTCAATCCGAGCACGGCGACGGTCGCCGAGGCCAAGGCCGTCTATCACCCCTACCATCACGGCTACGTCGTCGAGGTCGCCGTCGACGCGGCGGGCAAGACGACGGTGACCAAGCACTACGCCGCCGGCCGCCGCGCCCTCGAGCTCGCGTACGTGATGCCCGACCGGAAGACGGTCTACCTGAGCGACGACGGCAAGAACGACGCGCTCTACATGTTCGTCGCCAAGAACGCGGGCGACCTCTCGGAAGGCACGCTCTACGCGGCCCGCTGGTACCAGACGAGCGCGTCGGGCGCAGCGAACGGCACGGCTGACATCTACTGGATCCAGCTCGGTCCGAGCGCGACGAACGCCCAGGTGAAGGCGCTCATCGACGCGAACATCCAGTTCTCGCAGATCTTCGAGACGGAGCCTCAGCAGGCCGACGGGACGTGCGCGAACGCGGCGACGGGCTTCCGCGCCATCAACACGGACACCGGGCGCGAGTGCCTCCGCCTGAAGGCCGGGCAGGAGCTCGCCGCGTCGCGCCTGGAGAGCCGTCGCTATGCCGCGTACCTCGGCGCGACGACCGAGTTCAACAAGACCGAAGGCATCACCTTCGATGCGCATCGGAGCCGCCTCTACGTCGCCTTCAGCGACATCGGTGGTGGCATGGCGAACGAGCCGACCGGCAGCGATCTGGGCGGCCCGAACCACGTCCAGCTGGCCAAGAACTACTGCGGCGCCGTCTACGAGTTCGCGATCTCGCCGAACGGAACGATCGGCAGCGCCTACGTCGCCGAGTCCGCGTCGGCTCTCGTCGAAGGAGTGCAGGTCTCGTATCCGGCGGGTAGCCCGTGGGCAGGAAAGAACTCCTGCAGCATCAATGGCCTCGCGAACCCCGACAACATCGCGGTCATCCCCGGCTACGACACCCTCCTCATCGGCGAAGACACCGGCGCCGGTCACCAGAACGACGTCGTCTGGTCCTTCAACCTCACGACGCACGAGCTGACGCGCATCTTCTCGACGCCGTATGGCTCGGAGACCACGGGCGTCTACTTCTTCCCGAACATCAACGGACACGCCTACATCAAGGCCCAGGTCCAGCACCCGTACGGCGAGAGCGACACGGACATGGCCAACGGCCAGGACCCGAGCGTCAAGCAGTCGTACACGGGATACATCGGCCCCTTCCCGGCGATGGACTGACACGACGCCGAAGGGAACGACGGCCGAATCCCATCCGACATGGCTGATGGGATTCGGCCGATTCGATGCGAGCAGCGGAGGCGCATGATGAAGGCGACATTCAAGGTGGCGGCTGTCGGGGTTCTCCTCGCGGGGGGAGCAGGCATCGCCTTCGGTGTTCACGCGCTGCGGGCGCCTGGAAGCGGCCCCGCAGCGGGGACGTCGGCCTCCGCTGCCGACCTTGCAACGACGTCCCAGCCCGGAGCTCCTGGAGCGGCGAGCGCGACGGCGCCGCTCCAGGCGCTGCAGGCCCAACTCGCGACGATGGTCCCGAAGGGTCGAGCGGCGCCGGAGCTCTCGAACATGGCGGCCTATCTCCCGGCGCAATGCTACGCATCGACCATCGACGCGCCCGCAGACGGTGACCATGCAGACAGGGCGAAGCGCAAGCCGCGAACGCACAACGGCTGCTTCGCATGCCATCAAGCGTCGCTCGAGCCGAACTTCACGAGCGACGAAGACATCCAGACGACGCTCTCCCTCCCGCAATACGCGACGGAGAACCGCTGGACGAACATGAAACAGCCACCGGCTCCGGTAGCGATCTCGGATTCGGCGCTCGTCGACCACGTGCGAACGAGCAACTACTTCGATGCGAACGGTGGACTGCGTCTCGCCGACAAGCTCTCTCGTCCACCGGCCGAATGGGACGCGAACGGCGATGGTCGATGGGGCGGCTACACGCCGGACTGCTGGTTCGATGTGGACGACGCGGGCTTCGATCACGCGCCCGATGGGCGAGCGACCGGCTGGCGTGCATTCGCCTATGCTCCGTTCCCCGGGATGTTCTGGCCGACCAACGGCTCGGCCGGTGACGTCCTGATCCGCCTTCCGCCGGCGTACCGGCAGGATCGCGATGGACGAGAGAACGAGACCATCCATCGACTGAATTTCGCGATCCTCGAGGCATTCATCCGGCGCGTCGACGTGCCCGTGCCGCCGACCGATGAGCAGGCGCTCGGCTCGGACCTCGATGGCGACGGCAAGCTCGGGATGGCCACGCGAGTGGCCTTCGTCTGGCCTCCGAAGGAGGGTCGCCCGTTCGGTTACGTGGGCGCCGCCGCGGCGCTCGACCCGAAGATCGAAGGCTGGCCCGCGGCAGGACTCTTTCCGCGCGGGACCGAGTTCCTTCACAGCCTCCGCTACCTCGACGTGAAGGACGGCCAGGTCGGCATGGCCGCGCGCATGAAAGAGCTCCGCTACATGCGGAAGGTCCGCTGGCAGTCCTATGGCGATCTCTCCACGGCCGCCCAGCTCGAGGCGCGTGAGAAGCAGAAGAGCCCCGACCGCCTGAAGACCATCCTGGGCGACGCCGAGCGCGGCGTCGGCACCGGCACCGGCTGGCTGATGCAAGGCTTCATCGAGGACGCTGGCGGAGACCTGCGCCCCCAGACGGTGGAGGAGACGGCGGCCTGCATCGGGTGCCATGGCGGGGTCGGCTCCACGACCGACAGCACCTTCGCGTTCGCCCGCAAGCTCGACGCGCGCGCCGCATACCGGGCCGGCTGGTACCACTGGGGCGAGCGCGGTCTCGCCGGCATCGCCGAGCCGAAGCGGGCCGACGGCAAGGGCGAATATGCTCACTGGCTTGCCCAGGTCGGCGGCGGTGACGACTACCGCTCGAACGAGGAAGTGAAGGCACGCTTCTTCCGCAACGACGGCTCGCTCGACCCCGCGGCGACGGCGAGGCTCGCAAGGGACATCTCGACGCTACTGGTCCCCTCCCCGGAGCGCGCGATCGCGCTCGATCGCGCCTATCTCGCGATGGTGAAGGATCAGCACTTCGAGCGCGGGCGTGACGTCGTGCTCGGCACGCCGAAGATCGAATCGCGCGTCGAGCAGGACGGCCCGACGGGGATCGAGGAGCCGGTGACTCCCGGCTGGAAGAAGCCGGCGAAGTCCGCGTCGCGCTGATCGAATGAGATGCCTGCAGCGGCGCCTCCTCTCGGGGCGCTCGCCGCGGGCATCGGGATCAGTTGCTCGCGCTGTGGACGGCAGCGCCGGCCGACGCGCTGCGGAGCGCGAGACGGGTCCACTCGTTGACGAACTCGAGCCCGCTCCGCTTGAAGAGCTGCGTGGCGGGGCATCGGCGCTCGGTCTCGGAGACCAGGGTCGCGAACTGCTCCTCCGTCGCGTCGGTCTCGACGGTGACGCGCATCGCGACGCGGTGGAAGTTCGCGTTGCCCTCGGCGCCGGCGACGAGCACGCCGGTATCGAGGTCACCCTGCAATTCGAAGGTCCATTTGCCGAGGTTGATGCCGAGGCTCTTCGCGACGAGCGTCGCGGTGATCTGGTTGCACGAGCTGAGCGCGCCGAGGGCGTAGGAGAGCGGACTCGGCGCGGCCTCACGACCTCCGAACGCCGTGTACGCATCGGCCTCGAAGACGTGCGCACGGCTGCCTCCGGTGACGAGCCGCTGAGCGACGCCCGTCCCCTCTGCGCGCACGATGATGGGGATGACCGAGGACTTGTTCGTGACTGACATGCCTCATACGTAGGCCGCCCAAGTCCATTACACAAGACACTTGTTCGTTTTACTAGACAACCGCTACCGCCCGAGCCGGGACCGAGCTCTGCCGAGCCTTCGCGAAAGAAAGAGGGGTGGCGCAACGCCCGCGGACATCATCCTGCTCGGCTGGGACGACACCGGGGTGAGCTCGATCCGAGACTTCAGGTACGTGCCGTACATCGCGCGGGAAGCCGAGCTCGAGGTGCTCGACGGCACCGCGACTCGCGGTTCGGCCACCTAGCGGAAGGCCGGCGCAACGCGAGTCTTCCGCGTCGCGTCGCTGACCGTCAGGTGTGGTAAGCGCAGGGCGCCCATGAGCACGCCCCTCCTCGAAGCATTCGAGCTGATCGCTCATTCACGCGACCTTGCGCGCCGCCTCGAGGCGGCAGCCGCGGAGCTGGCGAAGCGTCCCGGCCTCAAGGAGGAGAAGGCGTGGCTCGAGACCGGACGCGCCCGCCTGGCTCACGCTCGCGAGGGAGTCGGAGATCTGCTCGACCGTGCGCTCCGCCTCGAGGAGCTCGAGTCGATGCGCGGCGGTCGTGCGCGCGAGCTCCAAGGCGAGGTGGTCGATGCGCTCGAGCGCTTGCAGGCCGGCATCGCCTTCGCCGTCAGCCCGCGTTCGCCGCTGATCGAAGCGCTCTTTTTCAACGTGAAGCTCCCGGTCCTCCGGAAGCTCGAACGAGAAGAGTTCGAGCGAGCCTGGCGCGAGTTCGAGAAGCGACTCGCCTCGGGCTACGCGAAGCGCATGCTCGCCGACGAGACCTACGCCGTCGTGACGCCGGCGCTCGAGCAGGCGCTCGAGGCCTATCGCATCTGGCAAACGGCCTTCGAGACCACACCGCTCGACGAGGCCGATGCCCGCGCGCTCTGCGAGGAGCTCGTGACGACCGCCCACCGGATCGACCAACCGAGCCGTCAGGCACGCCTGCTCGCGCAGGCAGCGCTTCTCTCGATGAAGGATATCCTCGACGAGCACGGCCTCACGCCGAAGCCGAAGCGCCGTGGCGCGCCGGATCCCGATACCCACCCGCTCCTCGAGCAGAACCCGCCCGAGCCGCCCGACGCGAACGCACCGACGCCGGAGGAGCAAGCCGAGCTCGAGGCCCTCCGCACCACGGCCGACACGCCGGCGAAGCCGCCGAAGGCGCCCGCCCCCGCCGAAGCGGCCCCCGCCGAAGCGGCCCCCGCCGAAGCGGCCCCCGCCGAAGCGCCCCCCGCCGAAGCTCCGCCGCGCGCGAAGAAGCGAAGCGGCAAGTCGTAGCCCGCCCGGCGACCGACGGTCCTCCGCGGGAGGGCGGATGCGGTGCCGCTCACGACGGCGGCACCGAAGCGCTCACCGTCCTTCGTGGCAGGTGCCGTTCTCGGCGAGGTTCACCTTCTTGCTCGAGCGAACGGCTTCTTTCACGCGTCCGATGAACGCCTGTCGCTCGGGTGCAGAGAGGCCCGAGAGATCGAAACACTCGTCGTGCTCGCCCTCCTTCCCCCAGGAGCGGGAGACGAACGGCGGCACCTTCGCGAGCGACTTCAGCGTCGCCTTCAGCCGATCGTAGGCAGCGTGGTCCGTACCGTCACCGGGGCTGATGAAGCTGACGACGAGGATGTCCTTCTCGCCGATGGCCGTCTCGCGCGGTTCCTCCGCCGCTGGAGCGGGCGCCACCTCCGCCGGAGCGAGAATCGCCGCCGAAGCGTCGGCTTGGTTGGTCGGCACCTCCGTCGTGGGGGGCGCCGACGGGGGCGCCGACGAGCGCTCGGTCGCGGGCGAAAGCCCGCATCCAGCAACGACGAAGAGCGCGATCGAAAGAACCTTGGCGCACGAAACCATGCCGCGAGCATGCGACGGAGCAGGCGCCTCTGTCCACGGAGACGCGCATCGTCTTCGCGATCCGCCGCCAGCGCATCGCGCATCGCGCCGGCTGCATGCACCGCATCGGGCCACGGCCGTCGTCGTCGTCGCACCTCGCTCGCGTCATCGTGCCGCGCACCGCTACCCGTCGCAGAGCGCGAGCGCGTCCTTAGGTTCTAGGTCATGACGGTCACCCGAACGACACGCGGTCCGGTGGCATCGCTGCTCTACGGATCGGAGCTCGCGCTTGGATGTTGCTGGATGCTCGGTGAGCTCGCGCTCGTCGCGGCCCGCCCGTACGAGCTGCTGAAGGATCCACACTGGCACTCCGTGATCGACGACGTCGAGCAGCGCGGCTGGTACGTGCCTCTCGCGGAAAGGCCCGACCTCCACCTCGACGAGGGCACGGGCTGGCTCACGGGCGCCAATCCCTACCAACGCATCGGGGCCGGTGCCGCGGACCGCATCCTGGCACGCTACGTCCCGGGCCGCGGACGCGCGACCGATCGACGACTGCTCGTCGTCTTCCACTGCTACGGCATCCCGGTTCCGCCGATCATGGAGCGCCTCTTCGGGCTCGGGGACCTGGACGACGTCGACGTCGTCTACAGCATCACCAACCATCACGCGCCCGGCACGTTCTCACTCTGGCCGGGCACCGGCTTCGCGCGGGCCCGACCGTCCCATACGCTGGAGAACTTGCGTTCGGCGGTCACCGGTGCGCGTGGTCTCGTCGACTGGCTCGTCCAGGCGCGCGAGTACCGGAGGGTGACGGTGCTCGGCTACTCGCTCGGCGGTCACCTCGCGCTCCATCTCGCGAACAGCGCGCCGATCCACCGGGCCATCCTCTATTGCCCGGTGATCAACCTGCGAACGATCGCGCGCGAGCTCGGCTTCGGCATCCTCGGACGACCGATCGAGCTCGCCGCCCGCCACTCCCTACCCGGGGTCGATCTCGAGCGCATCGCTCACGACGACCCGCTCCGATACCCGCTCGGCATCCCCGAGAACGACGTTCACGTGATCGCCCAACGCCACGACGCGCTCACGCCTCTCGCTCACGTCGCCGCGATCCGGGAGAAGTACCCGGGAGTCGCGTTCCACGAGTACGACGGCACGCACCTCTATCCGGCCGGGCGCACACGCTTCCAGAAGACGATCCGCGCGCTCGTCTGAATCCCTCGAGATGAGCGTCAGCTATCGCTCGAGTTGGACTCCAGAGGCCTGCCCAGGCAGGTAGAACGCCGCGAGATGGGTCCATCGCTGTTCGATCCACGACCGGAGGTAGGCATGCTCGGTGTCGAACGTGGTCAGGTCCTTGCGCGAGGACCAGAGCGGATAAGCACGGCGCTCCGCGTCCCACCGTCGATCGTCCCGTAGCGCCGACGGGCGAACCTCCGCGCTCATCCGATCGAACAGCGCGAGCGTTTCGACGAGGCTCATCGGCCCGGCCAGCGCCGCAGCAAAGCGAGCGTCGAGGCGCGCCAAAAGCGTCGGACTCTCGGCGATGCGCTCCCAGATCCCGTTGTGGGCCAGCGGCGCGGGCGAATCCTTCCCAGCAGCCGTGGGCAGGACGCGCTTCGTGTCCCAGCTCTGGCCCCAGGTCGCGTTCAGGTCCCACGGAATGTAGCGAAATCGCGTATCCGGACCATCGGAGTCCCGGTAGACATTCGAGTTCTTTCCGTAGTTGTCATAGGCAAGCAGCGTCGTCATCAGGATGTACCAGTCGAGGAAATCCTCCGTACGCAGCATTGCGTCGATGCTGGCCTCGATCTCCTCGATCGACGATTCACTCACCCACCTCAACAACGTCTCGAGATCCTCGAAATCGTCCTCCGGCTCGCCATCGCTCTTCTCGTAGCCATCCTTCAGATCGGTCTTCGCCTTCCCGTTGTTGTACGAGGTCCGGTAGTTCCCGGCGTGAGACACGGATTTGAAGATGTTGCCGTCTTTGTCGAGCCCGCGTGCCGCCATCAGGTGATCGCCGACATTGTCGGTGAGCTGATAGAGCCCCTGGTACACGCCATCGACGAACACGACGACGCTCGCGTGATCGATGCGGATGTTGGCCGGATCCAGCCGGCTCCAGGTCTCGAAGCCCATCCGCGTCCGAATCTGGGAGTTGTCGTCGAACGTCTGCGTCAGCACGAGGCGACGCCGCCCCTCGAAAGCGGCAAGGCTCGGCGGAGCGTGGAAAGGAGCATCCTTCGTGAACCGCAACGTGAAGCTCTTCTTCGGGAACGCGAGCGAAGTCGCTCCTCGGCATCGGAGCTCGGCGCCTGCATGCGCGACGCCGTCGACGATGATGTCGGCCGGCACCGGATCGCGCGCGACGGCGTCCCTGCAGTACTGCGGCTCGTCCGAATGCCACGAGAGATGGATGACGGGCAGCCCGTGCTCATGGAGATAGCGCACGGGATCGACGACCGGCACGTTATCGGGCGCGTCGAAACGATCGAGCAGGTTCCCCGCGATGCGTGTTCGTCCGCCGTCGACGTCCGTCACGACGATTTCGAACGGACCGGCCTGATCGAGCCGCGGTTTCCACACGATGCTCTTCGACGAAGGATCGAACGATGCGCCGTCGGGTAGTCCGTCGGCCGCCGCCAGCTCACCCGCGCAGTGGACGCTCCAACGGATCTCGTCTTGCTCCTCGGGCCAGTACATCTCCCCCGAGCCGCACGCCACCTCGTACTCGACGACGGTGGGCTCCGGTGGCGTCATGCCCCCTTCCTGTTCCACCCCGGAATCCGGACGAACATCCACGGGGCCGTCGGGAGCGACGGACGCGTCACCGCCACCGTCATCCGACGCCACGTAGGTCGAACCTTCGTCGCATCCGGTGGAAAGAACGATGGGCACTCCGACGAAGGAGAGGAGTGCAGCCGTATGCAGGACTCGACGACTCACAGCGGGACCTTACTCCGTCCCACGCCGGTCGCTCACCGACTCCCGCCTGGACGGAGCGTCCGTCGACGAACGGGGGAATTTCGAGGACGAGCCGCGCGCTCGAATTTGGGGCTCGCGCCCGAACCAACCGCAAAGGCGCCGTCTTCGGCGCTCGTTGAATTCCAGTCTCGCAGCGCGTGGATCGGCGACGCCATATCGATTGTCGCGAACGGCAAGCATGAGTGTGCGAACGAATACCCATGAACGCCTGGACGACCCTGCCTTGAAGCTCGTCCTTTCGTGAACCGTTTCGACGCGCGCCCGTGCTTCGACGCGAATGGTCGGGCTGCAGGAACGACGGACGAGCTTGCTGGGCCTCGACTGCTCGCCTAACCAGAGGCGGCGCCTACGATTGCGCCCTGCTCGAGCACATCATCCGATCGCCCCGGGAACTTTCGGCGCTGCTCGCTGTGTCTTCGAGGGGTGCACGGATCTGCACGCGCACCGACGGTGCTTCGGATCTCACGCCGTGTATTCGCCCCCCGGCAGCCAAGGACGAGAACGCTTGCGCACGGCTGCTTCACCATCCCCTTCGCGAAGGCGCCCTCCATGAGGAATTTCAGACACCACCCCCTCGCCGCTATCGCCCTCCTTTCTTCGTTCGCCCTTCCTGCGTCTGCCGAGACGCCGGCGCCGGCGCCGGCGAAGCCGACCACCGACATCAACGACGCCGATGCTCTGCGTGGTGTGCGGACCGGCAAGGGCGTCTTCCTCCTGAGCCTGGCCGAGCCGGAAAAGATGAGCCGCTATTTGCGCCTCATCCTGGAGAGCAGCCATCGGGGGATGACTCAGCAGAACGTGAAGCCTGACTTCGTCCTCGTCTTCATCGGCCCCGGCGTACGCTTTCTCGGCACGCAACCCGACAAGGGGCTCGTGGAGAAGCACGACAAGGCGTTGAAGGAGATCGCCGAATCGGTGCGGAAGCTGAAAGCTGCCGGAGTGAAGCTGGAGGTCTGCTCGGTGGCCAACGAGGTCTATGGCGTTGCCAACGACCAGGTCCTGCCCGAGGTGAAGGTCGTCCGCGACGGATTCGTCTCGGTCATCGGATACCAGGCCAAGGGCTACGCCCTCGTGCCCGTCTTCTGAGCGATACGCCGCCCCGCTCCGGATGCCCGCCCTTCCTCGCGCTTCGTTCCTCGAACGGCTCCTCGCCGAGCTGCCGAGCCTCCTTCGGGTCGCTCGACACCTCACGCGATCGGAGGCCGACGCCGAGGATCTGGTGCAGGCGACCGTCGTGCGGGCGATGGAGCGGCACGACGATCTGCGCGAGGCGTCCAAGCTGCGTGCGTGGCTGTTACGCGTTCAGCGCTCGGTGCATCTGAACTCTGCGCGCGGGCTGCGGGCGCGCCTGGAGGTGATCGAAGGCACGCGCGCCCATGACGCTCCGCTCGAGCCGCGAGGCGACCTCGAAGCCGAGATCCTCGAACGCTCGTTCGAAGGCGACGTGCGCGCCGCTCTCGATGCTCTTCCCTCCTCCTTGCGCGATGCGCTCTTGCTACGCGAGGTCGAGGAGCTCTCGTACGAAGAAATCGCACAGGTACAAGGCTGCCCGGTGGGAACGGTGCGCTCGCGGCTCGCGCGCGCACGGTTCGCGCTTCTCGAGCAGCTATCGAAAGGAGACGAGGAAGGTTCCGATGGCAGGCTGCAACCAAGACTGGCTCGATAGTCTCTCCGCCTGGCACGACGGAGAGGTCACGCCCGAGGATCGGCGTCGCGTCGAGCAGCACCTCGCCGACTGCGCGCCGTGCCGTCGGGCGGCGGCCATGCTCGGCAACCTTCGCTCCGCCCTCGTGACGAGCGCCGAGCGCGCGGTGCCCGAGAGGGTGCGAGAGCGGGCGGAAGCTGCCGTCCACCGTCGCGTCCTCGGCCGGCGAAAGTGGCTCGCAACCGGAGCCGTTGCGTCGGCCGTCGTCGCGGCCGCTGCCGCGGTCCTCTTCATGCTCCGCCCGACTTCGACTCTCACGCCCAGCCTAGCCGACGAGCTCGTCAGCCATCACTGGACCGGTTTCACGCGAGAGCGTCCTTGTGATTTCGAATCATCGGATCCGGAGGCCGTCTCCGGCTGGCTCGAAGACCATCTCGGTTATCCCGTCTCCGTCTCCGTCCCGCCGGGGGCGCGACTCATCGGGGCCCGCCTCTGCCGCATCACCGACACGCGGACCGCGGCCGTGATGTACCGCATGGAGACGAGCGCGCTCACCGTCTTCGTGCCTCCCCAGAGCTCACCCGCCGCAACGATGGCGCGCAGCTTCGCCACCGATGGCGTCCGCTGCATGAATGGCGCGCTCGGGAGCGCCATCTGCATTCGCAACGAGGGGCCGCAGCCCATGCTCGCCGTCGCGGACACCCAGCCTTCACTGCTCGCCAGAGCGCTCGCCCCGTCCCACTGAGCCTCACCGAAAGGAACGACGTCCGTGCCCCTCAGCTCGCTTCTCGCCCTCTTCGGTGCCGGTCTTCTCACGTTCGCATCGCCCTGCGTGCTTCCGATGCTGCCGGTCTACCTCTCGGTGCTCGGCGGGGCGGAAGCCGCGGGAGCCGAGCAGCACGCGCGCCGCCGCTTGCGACTTGCAGGGATCGGCTTCGCAGTCGGCCTCTCGCTCGTCTTCATCGCGCTCGGCGTCGGGGCATCGGCGCTCGCGGGCATGCTCTCCGAGCATCGACGCGCGATGCTCATCGTCTCGGGCGTCTTGATGGCCCTCTTCGGTGCGAAGCTCCTCGGGCTGTTTCGGCTCGGCTTTCTCGATCGCGAAGCCCGCCCTCTGCTGATGCGGATCCCTGCGTCGGGCGGATTCTTCGGCGGCCTGGCCTTCGGAGCGGCCTTCAGCTTGGGATGGACGCCGTGTGTAGGCCCGGTGCTCGGAGCGGCGCTCACCTATTCCGCGAGCACGGGAGCCGAGCCGCTCACGGCGTCCGTGCAGCTCTCCGCCTATGCGCTCGGCTTGTCCTTGCCTCTCGTTGCTGCCGCCTTCGCTGCCGAGCGTGTGCTCGCGTGGGCACGTCGCCTGCGCGCGGTGACTCCCGTTCTGCAGAAGGTGACCGGCGCCGTTCTCGTCGCGGCCGGAGTACTGCTCGCCACCGATCGCCTCGGTGTCCTCGTTCCCGAGATCGAGAGCGACGCGGCGGCACAGGTGGAGGCTCCGTGTGAGGCTCCCGAAGGCACCGCCTGCGCCGCGCCCACGGGGAACCTCGTGAACGGAGCAGGCGCCGAGATCCCGACGGGCTCGCCGCGTCTGGTCGAGTTCATGAGCAGTGGTTGCCCGGCATGCGCGCGGATGGCGCCCGTGCTGGCGCAGCTCGAGCAAACGTGCGTGCACGAGCCGGATACGATCGTGCGAGTCAACGTGGACGACGCTCCAGGCCGCGCGCTGGCAGCGCGTTACGGGGTGCGGCTCTTGCCGACGTTCATGAGCGTCGATGCGGAGGGCAACGAGATCGAGCGCATCGTGGGTGAGCAGCCAACGGCACGCCTCGCGATGGCGGTCGGGGACGTGCGAGGAGAGGCTTGCGCGGGGTTGTGACATGGACTCCCCGCTCGAGAGGCGGTAGGGACGTTCGGAGGGGGGCGAGATGGCACGGAGCGGCTATCAATGGACGACGAACACGTTCCTGAAGCGCGCAATGGACGCGCTGAAGCTCGAAGAGCACTACGAGACGCTGCTCGTGATGCCGCGTCGCGAGGTGCGCGTCGAGCTTGCCATCCGGATGGATGATGGGTCGCTCGGCAACTTCATCGGCTATCGCATCCAGCACGACAACTCGCGCGGCCCTTACAAGGGCGGCCTCCGCTACCATCCGAAGGCCGACATCGACCAGGTGCGATCGCTCGCCAGCCTGATGACGTGGAAGACGGCCGTGATCGACGTCCCCTTCGGCGGTGCCAAGGGCGGCATCGACGCTGATCCGGCCAAGCTCTCCGTGCTCGAGCTCGAACGCCTCACTCGCCGGTTCGTCGACCAGATCCACGATTTCATCGGCGAGCGGATGGACATCCCGGCCCCCGACGTGAACACGGACCAGCGCGTGATGGGTTGGTTCTTCGACCAGTACACGCGCCATCACGGCTTCGCTCCGGGTGTCGTCACCGGCAAGCCCGTTGCGCTGCATGGCTCCCTCGGACGTGAGGCTGCGACCGGGCGCGGCTGTCTCATCGCGATCCGCGAGGTCCTCGCAGCTGCCGGCGAGACGGTCGACGGGACCAGCTTCGCCGTGCAGGGCTTCGGCAACGTCGGCAGCTGGTTCGCTCGCCTCGTCCACGCACAGCGAGGAAAGATCGTCGCCGTGAGCGACGTGCGCGGCGGCGTCCACGCCGGCGATGGCCTCGACATCCCGAAGCTCGTCGAGCACGCGAAGGCGACCGGCAGCGTCGTCGGCTTCACGGGCGCGACGCCGATCACGAATAAGGAGCTCTTCGCCGTCGATTGCGACGTGCTCGTCCCCGCTGCGTTGGGTCACGTCATCGACGAGAACGTCGCGAAGGACGTTCTCGCGAGGTACGTGCTCGAGGCCGCAAACGGTCCATGCACCGTCCACGGCTCCGACACCCTCGAGCAACGCGGCATCCTGTGCGTGCCCGACATCTGGGCGAACGCAGGCGGCGTCACCGCGAGCTACTTCGAATGGGTGCAGAACCTCCAACAGCACCGCTGGACCGAAGAGCGCGTCAACGAGGAGCTGGAGCTCCACGTCGTCCAGGCCCACCGGCGGATCCGCGAGACGATGGCGCGCTTCGGATGCTCGATGCGCACGGCGGCGTTCGTGCTGGCGGTCGAGCGCGTGAAGGCCGCCACCGATCTTCGCGGCATCGGCTGAGTGGCCTGCCGCACGTCTCGATCGCTCACGGACAGGCACGCACGCGTCGTCGACGAAGACGTCGCGTTCCTCGACGGTGCATCGCCCATGTGGTCACGCTCGCTCCCCATCCGCGCGATTCGCAAGGAGCGCCGCGTGGAATGGTTCTTGTTTCGCCCGCACGCCGTGAAGAAGCCCTGCACGTCTCGGATCGCACTGCGCCTCGTCGTCCTCGTCTCCCTCGCATTCATCGGTGGCGCAGGCTGCCGAACCTCGATCGGCTACACCCGGACCGGCGGCGTCTTCCGCTCGAACGAGCACCTCTGGGTGAATCGCTACGTCTACGGCACTTCGTTCGGAGCGCCGGAGGTGCAGCCCGAGCCCGTCGTCCATTCGAACGTCTACTACGTCTACGGCTCGGCGCCCGCGCCGACGCCACGCTCGAAGCGCGACCTGATCGCCGAGCCGACCGAGCCGCCCGCCTTCGATCCCCACTCGGCGCGTGCAGCGTTGAACGACATCGACGTGACGCCCTGTCGGGAGGCGGGAGCGCCGCGCGGCTTCGGCCATGCGAAGGTCGTCTTCAACCCTGACGGCCGAATCTCGAAGGTCATCGTCGACGAGCCTGCCGGCATGTCGGACGAAGCTGCTCGATGCATCGGAGATCACCTCGGCACCGCAAGCGTGCCCGCGTTCAAGGGGAGCTTCATCGCGATGGGCACGACCTTCCACGTGCGCTGACGGGCGCCGCGCGGTCCGGGGAAGCCAAGCCGTCGTCCCCCGACTGACCGGTGCCGCAGTCAACGGTTCCGGGCCGGGCCGCATTCGGACGTTCCGCGCATGACGGCCGAGCGCGTGTGGCCACGCTCGTCGGGTGCGGGCGCCTCGAGACGGACCCGTCAGCGATCCCGTGTGTCGTTCCAGGGCCTGGCCCCGAGAGGCTTTGCCTTTCTAGTGGCACCGATGCTGAGGTTCTGGTGCAGGCCCCTCCGCTACACCAGAACCGACTTTGACGCGCTTCGGGGCTGATGCTTAGCGCCGGTCCGACGAGTGGACCAGTGGCCTGCGCCTCTCGTAGACGGGTCTCCAGTTCGGCCCGTTCGTCCATGCCGTAGTCGGCCAACGAATGGAGCATGCCGGACGTACACCGGCCATGGCACAATCAACGGCGTCGAGCAATCGCCGGGCGAGGCACGATCCGGCGGAAGATCGTGACCCAGATCGTGGTCCCCTGCGCAGCGACCTGCGCTTCGTGGGTGATCTCCAACGTACCGTTCGCTGCTCGCTCCACTTCGCTCTTCCAGGCGTCGAAGTCCTTCTGGAAATCGTTGTTGTTGGTGAAGTGCTTCATCGCGTTGGCGGGCGGATCGCCCTTCGGCATGTCCGCAGTCTCGCGCTGCGCGACGGGAAGGTCGAGCCCGAACAGGCCGAGCACGAAGCAGAGCGAACGCCTGAAAAACGAGCCCACGCCAATGGATGGCGACAAGTGGACATGCCGATGGCTACCGGCCGTGAAGTCTTGATGGGTCGCGGGCTCGAAGCGACAAGCGCTACTTCCTCACGCCGCCCCGAGAATCGCGAAAAGGCCGCCGCCCGTCGCGCACATGGCGATCTCCTTCCCGTCCATGCTGCGGGAGTTTCCGCACCCTCCCCAGACAACCAGTGTATCCAGCCACGAACCCGACGGCGGCGTAGGAGCGCACGCCCGCCGCACGCGAGCTGCTCACCTCATCCTTGCCGCCAGAACTTCCTACGAGAACTACGAGACATCAGCGATCGCGCTGTACCACGCGCTCAGCGACCTACCCGAGCCGTCGTGGCTCACCCACAGATTCGGCTGACGAGGCCGATTTCTCCGCTCTTCAACCTTAGTTCGGGGGGAGAGGAGCGGCGGAATCAACAACGCGAAATTGAACCGTTGAGACCGCCTCTTCGACTTGCCACGGTCCGCGAACACGAACTTCCATGTTCCACGGCCCAGGACGATCAAGGACCACCTTCGCTACGTAGTCAAAGCGCACCTGCCGATGCCCTTCTGAGCCAATCACAGGACCTGCTGGGTTGCGTTCGACCTCGACCTCGATTGGTTTGAATGACGGCGGGGATGGATGAGGCGCGAACATGGCCCGGAACGAGGTCGGCGGCTCGGTCGGCTGGGGCTCTGATGGGTCTCCAACGAGCGCCAACGGAAGAGCGTTCGGCCCCACGGTCGCCTGTTCCACACCGAGCATGACCAAGCCGACGCAACCCTTGACGCAGGGGGCACTCGCAGTTGGCTTGGCAGCGCTTGCACATCCCCCGAGCACGAAGGACAACAGCACTGAGATCGCTCCGATACAATATACATTTAGCATTCGCCACTCTCCGAGATACGAAGTCTGCCCTCGACCGCCAGTCGGGCGGAATCTTCGTGTCTACGCGAACCGCGATCCCAAGACAGGGCACGTTTCACAAAGATTCCGCCCGAATAGGCTTCCGTCACCCCCAGTCTAGCTGATCAGCCAGCCCGGGGCGAGTCGGGACCAAGCTCATCCAGGGCTGCTGCCGCCACCGGCCTCAACCACCCCAGTACAGACATCCCAGGTTCGGCCCAAGCGTTCCGCACGCAGGGTACCCGCTGCAAAGCCCCGTCTGCTGCTGGAAGCTGCAATACGGAGTCGGCCCGACTGCATCCCACCACTGATAGATGAGTCCAGTGTATCCAGCATTGCAGCAGAGATTCGCGATCCAGACGGGTTGAGACACCGAGCCGACTTTCTCGCCGCCGACCTCCTTTGTCGGCGCAGATTCCGAGTTCTGCTGAGTTGCGGTCGCCGCGATGAGGTCCCCTCGCAACGCCGCCAGCACCTCGTGTTCGGACGCCAACAGGGTGTCCGAAATGAGGAACCCGCTCTCGTCGAACACGATCCGACGGCTCGGGTCCGCGCCGCTCTCGGCGCCGCGACCGTTGCGGTATTCGACGAACATTGTCGTCACTTTCGCATGCGCATCGAGCCCCTCCATTCTTCCGTCATCGTGAAGACGCCAGGAGTAGATGCCAAGTCCCCTGGCATCATCGCCAGCCGCAAGCAGGTGCTGTCCGGTACTCGCGACCTCGGCTCCCTCATCCGGATGCGCGACATCCGCTCCGGTGCTGCACCCGCCGAGCGCACTTGCGATGATCCCGAGACCAGCGATCATCGCAGCCATGAACGTGCGCTGCCCAAACCCCGTCAATCGCATCTTGTTCATTTCCACACTCCTTGTTTGCTCAAGTGAACACGCCAGCCATCAGATAGTAGTGTGCCGCCGCTCCCTGTCCTCCCAGCGGTCAAGGCGCCGCCATCTCTCGCAGCGCGCACCGTCCCCTTACCCCTGCGGGCATTCTGCGCGCGGGAGTTCGCGTGAGCAAGACAAAACGTCAAGTCGATCAAAATCGACAAAAATGGAATCATGAAAATGTTTGCATTGATGGGCCACGATGTCGCGGTTGCAACCCTAGAGCGCTTCTCGATGTCCGTAGTCAGCGGCGAGTGAGAAGCCGCGTTCTCGGCCTTGGGTGCGTGTGTCCCGCATGTCCTTGTACCCGCACCGGGGGCACATGCCGGGCTCGGGCCATTTCCCGGCGAGAAGGTCATCGATCCCGATCCCGATGATCTTCGCCAACCGGAATGCCAGGTTCGCGCTGACGCTCCGCCTCTTGGCGCGAACGTCCGCAAGCGAACCCTCCTCGAAGTGAAGGAGCTTGGCGATCGGTTTCCAGGTCTCGAACTTCACCCGGAGGAAGTAGAGCGCGTTGATCACGTGCTCTTGCTGCTCTGATATGAAGTGACCCGTCAAGTCGAGATGCGCTCTTTCCTCTCGCTCTCGCGCATCCGATGAGGATGCGTGCCCCGAAGGCGAGCTCTTGCCCGATGCGGTTGCAATCCGGACGGATGCTCCAGTCGATACCGCGCGTCGGCTGATCGCTACTTCCTCTCCCTTGATGGCCCTCTTGTCGTGCTCCTCGATGGTCTCCAGCAGACAGCGGTCGAAGCGCAACGCGACGATTGATCACTCTGATATTCGAGGGTTGGTTA
>ERZ778025.250-NODE-250-length-145844-cov-13.740591_pt1 | contig 145844 bp, 115 predicted proteins | sample MGYA00375755_ERZ778025 | MGnify/ENA primary metagenome ERZ778025 (study PRJEB29350, sample SAMN05389825) | bioreactor metagenome | isolation source: Thiocyanate bioreactor | place: South Africa: University of Cape Town | collected 2014-03-17 ...
GTCACGCCGCCGCGTCCTTCACCGATCCGCCGCGAGATCTGGAGATCACCGACACTGCTCGGCGCGAAGGCGCGCAACCACGCCTGCGACGAGCTCACGCGCGGTAGGGGCAGGCTTTGCGCGGACGCACCGTTCAAGCACGGCGAGCCCCCGTGGCGACGCACTCTGCTCGAGAAGCGCGTAGGCACCCTTTCGAGCCTACGGATCCAGCAGCAGGTCGCGGTATGTCATCGGCGGCGACGCGTCCGGCGTATCTCCGTCGAACACGGTGACGATACCGCGACCGGAATGGATCCGCTCACAAGTTCGGATTAGCGCGGCGGAAGCCCGTTGGGCACGAGCTTGCGCTGGGCCATTCCGCCGGGATAAGCGTAGCTGGCATAGCTGTCCCAGCCCCAGATCGTCGCGGTGAAGGCTCCCGCGCTGCGCATGCGCTGCAGACCGCTCGTGCAGGTCCTATCGCCGAAGGTCTCGCCGGGTCCGTATCTTCGCGTGAGATCGACCCGAGTCCATTCGTACTCGCCGCGCGTACCGACGGGCTTGAAATCCGTGAGGGTGCCGGCGCACTCGAGCCAGACGTCCGCGAACTTGTCATGGTTCTTTCGGCGCACGATGACGAGCGAGGTCTCCTTGTAGGTCGGATCTGCGAAGAAGCTGTACGCGTTCAGATATTGTCCGGTCGGGATCACGTTGACCATCTCCGGATCGCCCTGGTCGTTGGACCTCGACGGGCCAGCGATGCCACCGCCCTCGGCACTCGACATGTACGCGGCCAAGTAAATCGGATGATCGGCGTCTTGCGTTCGGACGACGAACGGGTGGCCCGTGGGGGCGGTGAACGTGGCGACCTCTCCGGCGGATAGCTCCGTGGGCGCGCCGGCGGGGATCTCCGGATCGTAGTCGAGCCGTGTCCCGTCACGGGCCGCGACGATGCGATACGGCAGGAGCTCGGACTCGTTGCCGAGCCGCGGCCGATAGCCTACGCCGACGTATTCATTCCCCCACCCCTCGAAGGCCGGTATCTGCTGTTGCAGGATATCGGCACAGCAACTCGACGTCGGCACGAACGAAGCCGCGTGTCCGGCGAAGGTGCTCACGGGCTTGCTCGAGTAGAGGAGCGAGCCAGTGAACTCCGCCTGCTGCAAGAGCTGGAGGTACTGGCCTTTCTTCAGGTGGTAGGTCGCGGGCCGATTCGCCGCCGCTCCAACGAAGTTCACTCCGTCTGCCAGGTCGGTGGTCGGAACGATGGTGATGTCCGTGTCGTCGGAGGCGACGATCTGCGCGCCGGCCCAAGTGTGGTTCCTCGGGTGGTAGAAGCCCTCCCAGCCGTTGATGATGATGTTCTCCGTCGCCCACGACGCGACGGGCAGGTGGAGCGTCGCGCTGGGTAGGAGGGTCGATGCGCCTCCGTACGGATAAATCGACGACAGCGCGACGGGGAGGGTCGACTTCAGGCGAAAGGACGAGCCGAAGCCGGTGCCCTCCGGACCGGAGAACGCATAGGATGCTGCGACGGCGCCGTTGGGGCACGGGACCGGCATTGCTTCGGGGTCCGTCAAGACCGGCCCGTTCGGGCCTTGGTCGGAGACGAACAGGATGACGCTCTCGCCGGGGGCGATCGCCCCTTCGTGGGGGGTCAAGTCAGCACTGCCCGGCTGCGTCGAGAAGACAGCTTTGGAGATGTCGAGCTCGGCTCCTTCTCGTTCGAGCGTGACGTTGACGGGCTGATTCGAGGTGTTGACGACGAACGCCGCATAGCAGGATTGCCCGTAGACCTTCGTATAGATCGGCTCCTGCAGATAGAACTCGCATCCGTTCGAGCTCCGGTCCGCGGCGGCCGCGGCACACGGCTCCTGACAAGTGCCGGCGCCGCAAGCTTCGTCGTCCGAGCATGTCTGGAGGGTCTCGCCGGTGCATCCATCGACGACGGTTCGCCCATCGAGCGAGCATTGCTTCCCGCAGACGGGCACATCCGGCGCCGCTGCATCGAAACCGAATTGCTTGTCGTCGGCGGGGAAGAATCTGTCGTGCTTTCCACACCCGACGAAGGCCGACGCGGCGATCGCGGCGCCGATGATCCCCATGAATGCAACGTGCCTCATGGCAAAAGAACCTCCACTGGAACGAGGCTTGGTACCTTGAACTTTCCGTTCCCGAGTTGGCCGAAGTAGTTGCCACCCCAACAGAGGACCCTGCCGGTCTCGAGCAAGGCGCAGGTGCTGTCCGCGGTCGTCTCGACGTGGACGGCAGGCGCAGGAAGCGGAACTTTGACGGCCGTCATGGCATATTCCGTCGTACCGTCCCCGGCCTGTCCGCTCGCGTTGTATCCCCAACAATAAACCGCTCCCGAGCCGCCTACGGCACACCAGCGTCGAGGAAGCTGCGCGACGATGTCGGTGTTGGAGATCTGAACGACGCGTTCGGGGGTAACGACCGGCTCGGGCAAGAGTGCGTAACCTACGTCGCTGCCCCAGCAGTAGGGAATACCGTTGGCGACGACGCATGCGTTCCGAGCGGCGACGGAGACGTTCGTGACGCCCTCGAGGGCGATCGCATCCGGATTGCGGTCGGGAGAAAACGACGTTACCCGCCCTATTCCCGCACGGGCGCCCCAGCTCCACAGCTTACCGTCGTCGCCGAGCAGGAAGGCGGCGTAGTCGGTATGGAAGATTTCCCGCACCTTCGCGCCGTCCGGCATCGGTATAGGGACTGGCTCGAAGATGCGGATGGCGCCGTCGATGGCGGGAACCAAGCCATTGCTGGTGAAGCCCCAGCATTGGGGCTCTCCCTCGATGAGGACGCAGAGGTTGAGTCTCGGCGCGCTGATCCGCGTGGCGGCTGGGATGGGGAGCTTCACCGGGGTCCGCGCAAACGTGCCGTGGCCGCTTGTGGCCTGCAGAAATGGCCCAAAGCCCCAGCACCATGCGGAGCCATCCTCGTCGAGCGCGCACGCGCCGTTCACCGAAACGATGTTCGACAAGCCGACGACGTGCCGCGGGGTGGCGCTTGCCACTCCGTCGTCCAAGCCGTTTCCGAGCTGACCATAGGTGTTCGAGCCCCAGCACGCGACCTTCCTGTCGTGCAGGAGCGCGCAAAACCCCTGACCCGACCTCTCGTCTCCGTCGGCCGTTGTCGGATGCGTCAGCGCGATCGCGCAGCTCGAGGACACGCAGCTGACCTCGCGAACGGCGGCGTCGAACGGCCCGTCGTCGGTCGTGGCGTCCTGCGCGTCGGCCCTGGCACTCGCATCGAGCGAGTCGCCCGGCGCCGTCGCGTCATCGCGCGCCCCCGCGTCCGTTTCGGCGTCGTCGAAGCGGACGGTCTCGTCGTTACCACAAGCCGTGGCGAGAGCTCCCCCAACCAAGGGCGCAAGGACGAGGAGTGCACCGGTCGCGTGCCGATTAAGGAGTCGCAGTTTTGTGGAGCGCATAGCCATTTCCGACCGCCCAGATATTCGATGTTGAGGTTCCGCGAATCCGGTACAAATACTCGCGGACGGGGGCACCATTTTGTGCAATCGACGAGATTCTCCAGCTTTCTCCGTCATCGAGAACGTTGCTTCCCTGAACGACGAGTCCGTTGCCGCTGAGCCAGTGCGCGGCGTCGTACGGTGCCCACATCGAGAGATAGGCGTTCGGGAGTCCCAAAAAGTCCGACTTCGATGCTCGGAACGACCAGTCTCCGTCGGTCGCTCCTGGGAGAAACTCGACGACCCCCTCGACCCAGCCGAGCCCAAAGACGCGGCCGGATGGGGTAACTTGAATGTCGGTCACCAACCCCGTGAGCCGGAGATAGCCTGGCTTCGCTCCGCACCCGCTGCTCGGCGAGGTGTTCTGCAGGGTCCCATCGACGATGCGTGAATAGCCCGATGCGCTTTTGCGGATGACAATGGCGCAGTTCGCGAGAGCATAGCTTGGTGAGCTCCTTGCGCCCGCGAACCATAGTTCTCCCGAGGGCGAAGCTCCGGCGCTCACGATGGATGTCTTCTCCAAATTGCTCGCCGGCAACTCGATGACGTGTTCAGCGACCCATGAAGACGTTCCGCTGCCGTCGTCCTTCCAATGGAAGATGGTGTTGGAAAACCACGCATACACGTCGCTGGCGCTGGTCCCAAAGACGCCGAGCGATGGGTGGTTTACTGCTTTGTAGCTCGACTCTGAGAAGTAAAATGTTGGGTTTCCACTTTGCGCCGCCATACTCTCCCAACCGTTGTCGGGGAGCTGGTGACGCGTCCACGTCCACTTCGCGTCTGCTCCGCGGGTGCCGTGATAGACGTAGCCGGGCCCGATCGTGTAGTAGAGCTCGCTTTCGTTCGGTGCCCAGAGCGAGCCGACGTATTCGCCGAGACCATAATCGTGCTGCGTATCGTCGTCGATGTAGCTCCACGAGTCCTCAGCGGCAGTCCACTCCATCACTTTCACGCCGAGGGTCGGGCTGATGCCGACGGCAAACGCGCGGTCTTCGAAGGGCCAGATATCCCTCATTTGGAAATTCGCATTCGGGATCCTCGTAGGGCACCATCCGTCCGGGCTGCACATCGAGCCGTCCGGTCCCGAATCGGTGCCGGCGTCGGCGTCGGTGTCGGCGTCGGCGTCCGTGAGCGTCGTGTTGCCAGCATCCGGCTCAGGCGCCGAGACACGGTTCTCCGAGGAGCTGCTGCACGCGGCGGTTGCCGTCAGGGCGCACCCCATGGCGACAGGCGCGAGGAAAATCGCATTCTTCATGGCTTTCCTCCGAGCGAGAGGATGATTCCGTCGCCGCCGATCCACACCTGTCCAGGCGAGGGCGACCATACGGTGGTGAGGTTTGGTCGGCGGACGCCGAGACCGCCAACCGGCACGCGCGACCAGCGCACGCCGTCGTAGTGGAGGACCACCGCATCATCGCCGACGGCCCACACGTCGGAGGGCGACGTGCCCCAGATGGCGTTGAGGTTCGAGCTCACCGGCACGTCGACGACGACGTCCCAGTGCACCGGATCTCCGGCGTAGTGACGGATGGTGCCTGCCGCGCCGACGGACCAAGCCTCCGTGGCCGAGGCTGTCCAGACTGCACGGAGCTCGTTCTCCGTGTGGCTGTTGAACGCGAGCACATTGGGGGTGTCACCGTCCGCGTCGGTCACGTGGAACGTGACGCCCCTGCTGCCGACCGCCCATAGCTGGCTTTTGTCGATACCGTGAACGCCGTTCAGCCGTTGGCACAGTCCGCTGTTGGCCTGTCCACCCAGTTCGCATGTTTCCGTCGGAATCGCCACTGCGGCGACCTCGAGGCCGTCCGCTTTCGTCGTCGTGTAACGCAATCGCCAGAGGCCGGGAGGCGTTTCATACGTCGGGGCGACGCTCGAGTCTACGCTCGTACACCACATCCACGTCGCTCCCTCCGCCGCCCAGGCCGACGTGAGCAGGTACGACGAGGGCGAGAGCGAATCGGGGACTGGCGAATCGAAAGCCTGCGTGAGATCGATGCCGAACCAGCTCGTGGCGCCGGCGTCGTGCGAGTGGAAATGGTGCATGCTCGTCAACAAGAGCTCGGTGTCGTCACGAAGCCATATGGCCTTGGTCGTCGCGCGATTGCCGATATCGAGGCGGCTCCACGAAGTCCCGTCGAAGCGCGCGACGGCGCCGAGCGCCCCCACCGCCCAGACGTCCGAAGCCGACCGTCCACGGATGCTGTGGATGCGCGCTCGTCCGTCGATCGCTCCCCCCGCCGTCGACGGATCGAAAGGACCGCTTTCGCACGGGATTTCCGGCATGCAGTCGGCGGGGAACCACTCGCAGCCGGTGCAAGGGCCGGCGTCGCCATCGGCCTCGTTCACGTCGCCGGTGGCATCCGGGCCCGCATCCGATTGAAGAATCGTTTGACCGCCCTCGTTCGGGGCGCCGCCCGACTCGTACGACGCGCAGGCTGCGATTGAAAGCGCACCGCCCATGCTCGTCAGGAGCGTCGTCATCAAGAGTGTACGGTGATTCATCGCGTCGTCACCTCTCCCGCGTCGACGTCGCACGGTTCGACGGCACATCGACCGCCGATGCACGCTTGACCCACGACCTCGTCGCACGCGTGCCCGCACGCTCCGCAATTGCGAGGATCGGAGTTGGTGTCGATCTCACAGCCGTCTTCGTCGTTACCGTTGCAGTCTGCGCGTCCCATCTCGCATCTCGTTTCGCAGCTGCCACTTCGGCAGGAGGGGAACATGTAGTCGTGGCTCGGAGAGTCGCTGCCTGAGCATGTCACTCCGCAACCGCCGCAGTTCTGGGGGTCGCTCGTGATATCGACGCAAGTTGCTGCGAATCCGGGGACTATCTCGCAGAGCGTTTTGCCGGGCGGGCACATGCACTCGATCTGGAACGACTTTATATTGAGGTAGCAACCCATGCCGGCAGGACATGTGTTGCCGCACCCGCCACAGTTTTGATCGGATAGCAGGAAGGTTTCGCAGCCATCCGTCTTGGCGTTGGCGTTGCAGTCGGCCCAGAACGGTTCGCACTTGAGGTGGCCGCATGAGCTACCGCGACACCCGTAGTAAGCGTTCGCGTAGGAGGGGGCGCCGCCGTTCGTCGGATCACAAACGTTGCCGCATGCGCCGCAATTCGCGTCGTCTCCTGTTGCATCGACGCACGCGAATCCGATGCCGGTCTTGCAGGCAATCTCCGGGGTAGGGCACCCACACCGCTGGAGCCCCTTCCGCGTCAGGCACGGGCTCTCTGGGTCGGTGCACGTGGCTCCACACTGTCCGCAATTCTCGTTGGTGTCCGCGGTGACCTCGCAACCGTCGTCGACGATGCCGTTGCAATCGAGTCTTGGGGGCGAGTTTGTGCACGTCATCTGGCACTTGCCCTCGGCGCATTCGAACACCGCCCCGTTCGCTGCGCTCGGGCAAGTAAATCCACACGATCCGCAATTTCTGGAATCGGATCGCAAATCGACGTCACATGGAAAGCGCGAGTTTGGACACGTGGTCAGACCGGTGGAACACTGGCTCGAAGGACAATAGCTCGTGAGCTCGAACGTGGAGTCCGGAGCATCCGGGCCGGCATCTTCGACGAACAACGGCGGCGGCTCTGGATCCCGCTCGGCGCCGAGGTATTGCTCGGTGGTCGTGGCGCAGCCCACGACCAGGACGAAGGCGGCGAACGATGTGCTCGCGAGGAAGGTGCGAACGTTCATGTTTTGAACTCCGCGCTGGCGCGCCCGTGATTCATGGCTGCTTCGTGCATGGTTGATGTCGGCTTTATGAAAAAATCGATCGCGTCACGGTTCGCGTCATTGCTCGCGGTATTTGGCGACGACTTGCTCGATGCGCCGCAAATAGGGCGACGCCGGGAAATCCCGCTCGAAAGCCTGCGCACGCGCGCGCATTTCCTCGAATCGACTGAGCTTGGCGAGCGATTCGATGGCGATTCGCTCGCGCTCCTGCGTGAACGCGCCTGACGGGCAACGCGCGAGGTGGTCGCGTGTCAGCGACATGGCACGGTCGGCGTCGCCCGAACGGAGCGCGGCGCCGGCCTGGTCGAGGAGCGCCACTTCGTCCGCGCAGCCATCCGACGATGGCACACCGACATGAGACGGTCGCGCGGGGGTCGCCCTGGTCGGCAGGTTTGCGACGTCGACCGACGGAAGTGCCGGCGGGGTCTCGACGACGCTCTCCGGGACCGCCGGAGGCACGGCTCGTTCGGCTGAGTCGGCAGCGATCGCGACCATCGCTTCGGTTGCTTCCGCTTCGGTCGCGACGGAAGCGACCGGCGGAGGCGACGAGGCCGTCTCGTGCCCGGTCCCCGCATCCGAGGTTGCGAGCCACGTTCCGGCAGCGACCATGACGACGATGGCGGTCGACAGGGCACGCTTCGCGCTGAACGCGGCCGCGGGTGGCTTGGAGATCATCGGAGCGAGCCGCGCGACGAGCTCGTTCATCTTGTCAGAAGAGGGAAGGTCCGCCTCTTCGGCGCGAACCAACTCGCGCAGGAACGCAGCTTCGGGCGACGGATCTTCTCGAAGGTCGCTCACTTGAAATCCTTTTGGGTTTGGAACCGACGAATGGCATCGAAGACCACTTCGCGTGCGATTCGGAGTCGTGAATAGGCCGTCGGGAGCGGGCAGTTCGTGAGGTCCGCAACGTCCCGCATGGGCATGCCTTCGAGCTCGTAGAGAACGAAGACGGCGCGCTTGTCGTCGTCGAGCTTGTCGAGGAACGAATCGAGGAGACGCCGCGCTTCATGCGCGTGAAGCGTGGCTTCGGGGCTCGGCGCCGTGCCTGCGAGCTCATCAACGACCGCCGACACCTCCTGGCGGGCGACGCGACGACGACGATGACGCGTGCCCACGCGGACGCAGATCCCGTACACCCACGTCCGGATCGAGCTGCGATACTCGAAACTGTCGAGCTTGCGATGGACGACGACGAAGACCTCCTGGAAGGCATCGTCGACGTCGGCGGCGGCTACCCCGAGCCGCCGGAGCAGGCGATGGACGTAGGGCCCGTGCTCGCGCACGATCGACGAGACATCGAGATTCTCCGTGGAATCGAAGGGCCTGACGGAACTGCTCAGGGAACTGCTCGGCGGACGTCGTACCGACGTCTCATCGGCTTCGACGACGGAAATGGGAGGACAGCCCTGCACAGGCGCCAACGTGCAGGCTGCCCTTCGCGTTTATCAAAAAATCGTGAGGCGACCGCTCAGCCCCAGAAAGAAGAACGCAGGGGCCGTCGTGTAGAAGCTGCTGAGACCTCGCTCGGCGTCGCGGTAGGTGAACGAATAGCGCCGGAATGGAAGTGCGGCGCTGGCCTCGAGCCGCAGGGCAGCCGCTCCTTCGCTCAGATCTGCGCCCAGGGAAACGAGCGGAGCGCCGGTCGACGACCAGGCATGATGGCCGGCGAGGCTCCCGGTGGTGTTGGGGATGACCACCGCCCACAGTGCGCCACCACAAAGCTCGAACGCGAAGGCGCGGCGCTCGTACGGGGCAGCGCAAACCCGGATGCGCTGCTCGAGCGCGGAGAATTCGCCGACGGTGGCGCCGCGATGAAGCGTCTGAGGGAGGGCATACCCGCCCATCCAATCGAAGCTCCACGGCGAGCTCGTCCGTTTGAGGCGCGCGTGGACACCGAGCAAGCCCGCAACCGACGGCAGAATGCCGGTGCTCGCTTCGACCCCGGGCCCGAGCGAGAGCTCGAATCGAGCGCCTTTCGACCTCGGCGCCTTGTGGCCGGTGGCCTTGGAAGGAGGCGTGCCGGGAGACGACGGGGGGTGCGCAACGCGCGGGGCGGTGGGCGATAGCGCGACCGGAGCAGCTGTCTGGGTCTTGTCGGCGTGTTCGGCGAGCTCCGCGTGCTCGGTGTGCTCGGTGCGAGTAGGAGCCTGTTCGATCGAGATCTCTTCCTGATCGGCCTGGACGATGAGCGCGACCACGAGCGTTGCGGCCTCGTGCAGTCCACGGCAGTCACGCGCATGGATGGTGCGCGAGCCCAGCCGTTTGCCATCGTGGGTTCGCTGCGCCACTTCGGCGCTGACGTGATCGACGGCTCGCTTCGTCTCGCGGCCCTCGATGACGATGTCAGCGTGCTCGACATCCCCAAGGGGGCGTCCGATCTTCTGCTCCACCGCCGCGCGCAGCGCTGACTCCGTGATGCAGGAGCGCTTCGTACCCGCGTCCCACGTGAGCGCAAACGTGGAGTCCGCGAGCGCTCGGGGGCAGAAGAGCAACGCAGCGACGCAGACGCCGAAAGCGGGCACTGCCGCGAAGCTCTGCAGCTGGGGCCGAAACGAAGCCAACGTCGGTGCGAATGGTACTCGAACCGCGCCCAGAACGAAGCGCGCGTGCGCTCTCGCCGGGCGACGGGAACCGCCCCGAGATGTTCAGGAGCGGGCGGGGCGCGGTTCGAACGTGGGCTCGAGCTGGAAGGTCGCTCGCGCCAGGGTGCCGCCGACCGCCGGCTCGAGCGCCTTCTTCAGGAATCCTGCAAAGTCGGTAGCCGCAAGGCGAACACCGCATTTGGGCGCGCCAATCAGGCAAATGTCGTATTCGCCATTCTCCGAGCGGCGCTCCGGATCCCAGCAGACGATATCGCCGTTCTCCGTGGCTCCAAACGGGACGAGCCTCGGTCGCCGATGCGGCGAAGGTCTGCGCCCACGTGCTCGAGTGCGTCCCTCGCTTCAGTCTCTCGCTGCAGCACTCGCTCGGCCTCTACGTCGGGGCCACGAGCATGCCAGGCAAGCGAGACCCGCGCTCGTCGCCTGGCGCGACGTCGCCGTCGACCTCTGGGGAGGTGCTGGGGACGGACGCACCGCTCACCGCCGCTTGTCGAGCGCATGCTCGAGGCGTTGACGGAAGCCTGGTCCAAGCACACGGCGAAACTGCGTCCTGAGCGAGCCACGCAGCCTGTCTCGAGCCCGTTTTTGGTCCTCGACGAAATGGGCGATCTCACGATTCGCTGGGAGCTTCCCGCGTTCGACCCATTTTTCCACGAGCTCCGCGCATACGTGGTGGTCATGCATCTCTCCCACACGGTCCTGGACATCGCGGAGCTCTCTGACGATCGCGTTGGCGTGCGGAACACTTTCGCCGAGCATCTCGATCCCGTAGCGAAGGCGTCGGCACTCGGTGCGAAAATGGTGGAGCACGTCAGGATCGTCCCGCGAGAAGACGTCGTAAGCGAGCACGGAGTCGTACTGCCTCCAGACGAGGCCGTGGGTGAAGTGGTGCACGAGCACGGGCAAAGCCTTCGTTGGGTCGTTCGGCGTGTGGATTGTGACCGCGCCGTCCTCGGCATGGAGGAGCTCGGCGACGGCGCGTAACGTGCGCTTGCTTCCAGCCAGTCGGCGTCGCGCCTTCTTCTGCGCATTCCTCCGTCCCGATCTGAGCCTCGCGACGAGCGTACTGAGACCCTCGCGAGTGGGCGGATGATGCTCGAGGTAGTCGTGGACGATCCCGAGCATCACGTCAGAGTCACGCGACTTCGCGAGGGCCTTTTCATGAGCGTGGAGCTCGTCCTCGAGGCGCATCGCTCTCCCGGAGTCGAACGCTGCCCTGCCCATGAGGACCAGGTCCTCCCGCACGCGACGCAACGAGGTGCGCGCATCGTGCACGCCGTCCGGATCGCCACGCTTCGCCTGCTTGAGTCGCTTCTTCAGCTTCTTCAAGTGCTTGTCGACGGATGTCGCGAACTCCTGCAGGATTGGCTCATCGGGCGCCATCGAAACGATGTACTGATGCAGCGCACGTGCCCACAGTTGGCTTGCTGTCGCCGTCGTCAGTCTCGATTCCATCGCGGAGAGCGATGAGCCCGAGCGTTGGCGGAAGGTCCTAAACGCTCGAGGCCTCTGACATGCTGGAGCAGCGCGGGGTCCTGGGGCTCCCAAGTGCTCGATGCGCACCGCAGCCCTTCGCGCTCGCCATCGAGCGCGTGAAGGCCGCGACGGACCTCCGCGGACTCGGCTGACCCCGCAGTTGGGTCACGCACGAGCTCGGGACCTCGTCCGTGACCGGCGGGCCAAGCTCGTCACTGCGTCGGCACACGGGCATGCGGTGCCGTCGCTATGCCCCGGGGACGCTATTCCTTCGCGTTGCTCATGCCCTCGGTGCCCGGTGTTGCGCGGTTCGTGAACCGTGCGTTGCCCAGGCCCGTGCCGATCGTCAGGATCCCCCATCGCTGTACGTCGCGCATGAACGGCGCCACGCTCAAGCCCTGAACGACGGCGTCGTTGTGCATGACGACGTGCGTTTCGTATTCGCCGACGTGAGGAATCGCGTTGCGAAGGCTCTCAGGTAGGTTGAACCGGCTGCTCTCCCAGTTGCCTGGAAGATTCTGCGCGCCGCGCTCGATCGAGCCGTCCGCATCAATCACGCCGGGGCAGGCCACGCCGATCAGCGGAGCCAACTTGAGCCGTTTCTCCTGCGCCTTGTGGATCAGCCCCTCGAGGACAGTCACGATCTGAGCGATCATCTCGTCACGTGTGAGCGTCGGTCCTTCGGTTGTGTGACGCCAGAGCTCAGACGTGACCACCCTGCATCCGGTGAGGTCCGGCGCCTGCTCGAGCTCGGGCGCAACGATACCGGCGCGGATGTTGGTGCCCCCGATGTCGACGGCAAGGATGGCGTCACTGTCGCGGAGTGCCCAGGCAGGTGCAAGATGCACACATCCAATCAGACCTGCCTGTTCGGCCTCGTGACGGATCGGGACGATATCGACATCGATGCCCGACGACTTCACCAGGTCCGTGGCGCGAGCGATCGCGACCTCACCGACGCGGGTCGAACGAATGCCACCGCCGATCACGATACGCTCCGTGTCGCGCCATCGCTCGAGCCGGAGGAAGCGACGTATCACCGACGCAAGCTCGCCCGAAAACTCCTCGATCGCCGTGTGGACGAGCCCGGCCGCGAGCGGCTCGCCCTCCTTCAGCGCCGTGTCGAGCGTCTTCTTCGGGATCGTCTGGCTCGCCTCCGCGCCGAGTGGGTCATCCTCACCGAGCTCGCGGATGCGCTCGCGCCATTCCTCGAGGATGGCGCGGAAGGCCCGCCGGCTCGCGCGATCGCCGACGAACCCCTCATCGTCGCGGAGCTCTTCGTTGTACGTGTCGACGTCGACCAGCGGCAGCTGAGATGCGCCATGTCGAAGGAGCGACGCCGAGTGACGGGTGGCGTTCACGCACGAGGAACGTGCGTGAAACGTGCCGAACTGGCTACGCCAAGCGCTCCCGACCTCTGCTGGAGGAGAGCGACGCCAGCAAGATCGCGCTCCACACGCTCGTGAGCCCGAGGTGCACGCAGGAGTCCAGATAATAGACGGGCGAGATCCCCCCTTCGCGGCACAGCGGGAGCTCACCCCGCCGAGCGCCAGCGCAGCCCTCAACCCGAGCACCGCGGTCGTGTTTCGCTCACACGTGCCGCCTCGACGGCCATCACCCCTGGGGCCATATCCCAAGGGCTCAGAGCTCCGCCACCCACGTCTAGTTTCTGGTCACGACGAGAGCCGCCCCCAGCGCGACGAGGGCGACGAGCAACAGGAGAACGACTTGGGGACCGATCGTCCGGCCATCTTCGAGATACCCTCTGAGCGCATGCCACTCCGACGAGAGCTGTTGATACTCGGTCACGGAGAGGGCCTCATCTCGCGCGAGCGCCGATTCGGTACGCTCTCGCAGACGCTTCTTCAGGTGCTTCCCAAGTTGCGGTGCCTCCCGCTCGAGAACGAGCCTGACCTCGTTCAGCGGCGCCGATTCATGATGGTGCCGGTTGAGAGCAAGGATGACCTCGTAGACGGCGAGGATCTCTGGGCGCGCCTTGAAGTACTCCTTTACCGCCGTGGCTGTGCTGCGCACATCGTAGACGTCTCCGCGGTTGGATCGCGTGACGTCAGGACGCTTCCAGTCGGCCTTCGTCGTGCCCCTCACCAAGCGGCCGGCCCGTTCCGAGGCCTCGGCGTCGAGTGGGGCCTCTTCCTGCCCACACCGCGAGCAGACCTCGGTCTCGTCATCCGCCCGCGACACCGCGCCCGGGTACGCTCCCGGACTCTCGTTGTGGGGGATGAAGCCGCCGCACCTCGGGCACACCGGTCCTTCTGATGCCACCGTCCTCGCGTTCTCGTTCATTCGACGCACCTCGGGCACCGGCGAGGACTAACGTCGCGACCCTCGACTCTCTGCCCAGGTTACTGCGCCGGACACCAAGTCTCGCAAGACCGACTTCGCGCCGTCCACGTCGCCGGCATCGAGGATGCCCGAGCGCCATGGCCGCGACCATCCGGAACCGCCTCGGATCGGCCGCGTTCCCGGATTCCTCTCGGGAGCCGGTCCGAGGATTTTCTGGTTCCGGCGCAGGGATTCGAACCCCGATAAGAGGATCCAAAATCCTCTGTCCTGCCATTAGACGACGCCGGAAGGACGCGCTCAAAGTAGCCGAGCACGCACGGTTTGCAAGATGGTCGCAGCGTCGAGCTTCACGGAGTGCGGTCGGCGGCGCACGGACGAGCCTTTCCGGCGGGCCTGAGGCGCCACGCGGAGCGGGGCGCTTCGTGCTAAGCGAGCCGTCGCGTGATCACCGTCGAGACGTTTCCTGCTGGGCCGCTCGGATGCAACTGCTCGCTCGTCGTCGACGCGACGACGAAGCGCGCCATCGTCGTCGATCCCGGCGGCGACTTCGACCTCATCGAGGAGAAGCTCGGCGCGCTCGGGGCGACGGTCGACGCGATCGTCCACACGCACACGCACATCGATCACGTCGGGGCCGCCGCGGCGGTGCAGCGGAAGAGCAACGCGCGCGCGTGCATCCACGAGGCGGATCGATTCCTCTACGACCTCCTGCCCGTTCAGGCCGCGATGCTCGGGGTTCCGTTGCCCGAGAAGGTCGAGATGGAAGGCTCGCTGAAGGACGGCAGCACGCTCAGCGCGGGGAGCGTCGAGCTCGGCGTCCTCCACACGCCCGGGCACACGCCGGGGAGCGTCACGTTCGTCGTGAAGACCCAGGACGGCACGCGCGTCTTCTCGGGCGACACGCTTTTCCGCCGCGGCATCGGCCGGACCGATCTCTGGGGCGGCGACAGCGGCCTCATCATGAAGTCGCTGCGCGAGAAGATCCTCACGCTGCCGGACGACGCCGTCGTCGTCCCCGGCCACGGCCCCGAGACGACGATCGGCGAAGAGCGCGCGAAGAACCCGTTCCTCGCGCGCTGATTCGAAGCCTCAGTGGCTGACGACAATGCTCGTCAGCCACCTGGCTTGGCAGGACGCGCGCGGACCGCGCGCTCAGAGCTCAGGCGCGGCCGTCGGTACGGGCGTCGGAGCCGGCTCCGCCTTCGGCGTGGTCGCCGTCGGCTCCGGCTTGGGCTCGGGCTTCGGCTCCGGCTTGGGCTCGGACGGCGTCTGGTCGTCGTTGTCCACCGGCGTCGGTGCGGGCTTCGGCGCAGGCTTCGGCTTCGCGACCGGCACGGGCTTCGGTGCCGGAGCGGCGGTCGTTGCCGCTTCAGCCGCGGTGGAAGTGCCGCTCGTCGCGGGCGATGCCGCGGCGTCGGCGGTCGCGCTTGCGCCCGCGTCTTCGGTCGCGCCGATCGCGGCCGCGGCGGCTCCAACTTCCTCGGTCGCCGGCGATGCGCCGGAGTCGACCTCTGCCGTAGCGGTGCTCGACGCGCTCGGAGGCGGCTCCGGAGGCGGCGGCGTCGCGGTGTCGGTGGGAGCGGGCTGCGCGCCGAGCACGCCGTTCAGGGCGCCGGACTTGTACGCAAAGACACCGCCGCCGAGGAGAAGAGCGATGACGACGAGAGCGGCCATGAGCCCCGCGCCCCCGCCCTTCTTCTTCGCAGGCTCGAGCGTCGCTCCGATTGGCTTCGCGGGCCCCACCGGCGCGGCCGCGGCCGCGGGCGGCGGCGCGGACTTCGCCACGGCAGCCGCGGGCGGCGGTGCCACCGAGGGTGCCGGGGATGCGGATGCGGATGCCGCGACGGCGGGCGGCGCAGCCGCGCCGACGCCCTTGAGCGGCGACGTCATCATCACCGTGTCGCCGGACTGCTGCGCATCGTGCGCGACCGGCTTCTGCTCCTCGAGCTTGTCGCTTCGCTGCGAGCTCTGGGTGAAGAGCGGGTTCTGACCGATCTCCTCGAGCGATCCGCCGGCCTCGCGCAGCGCCTCTTCGAGGAGCTCCGCGGCCTGCTTCATCACCGTCTGGTCCCTGACCGAGTCGAACGGCGCCGGATCGTGCGAGAGCGTCGGGAACATCGGCCCCGTCGCCGTCGTCTTGGGCGCCGGCGTCGGCTCCGGTGCTGCCGGCTCGGGCGCGGCAGCCGCCGTCGAGGTCGAAGTCGAAGCAGGGATCGCAACGGGCGCGATCTCCGCGTTCAACGTGGGGAGCTCGTTCTTGGCGTCGGCGCCGGGCGCGCTCGCCGGCGCTGGCAAGCCGACGCCCATCATCGTCGCCTTGCGCGGATTTCCCGTCGGGGGACGCGGCGCCGGCGCCGCTGCTCCGATGCGCGGCTCCGACTTCGGAAGGACCGGGAGCGCCGGGGCGGGCGCCGGAGGCGGCGCGGCCACCGGAGGCGGCGCGGCCGGCGCGGGCGGCGGGCCCATGCCGATCGCCGTCGAAGGCTTGTGCGCAATCGGCGGTGGCGGACCGCCGGCACGCGCGGTGGTGACCGCAGGCGGAGGCGCCGCCGGTGCAGGCTTCGGCGCGGCGCCGAGCGGCATCGTCTTCGCGAGAGGCGTGCCGGCACCAGCCGGGCGCGGGCCGGGCGCGGGCTTCGCGGCGGGTGCGGGTGCCGCCGCGGCTGGAGCGGGAGCGGGTGCGGGTGCCGGCGCCTTCGCAGCGGGCGCGGGCACCGGCGCTGCGGCGGCCGGCGAGCTCACGGACTGCCCGACGACCGGTTGAGCAGCGGCGATCCCACGGAGTGTCGTCGCCTGCGCCGCGGTCTTCGCTTCGTCTTCGAGCGCGGCCGGATCCGAGGTGTACGCGCTGCCGGCGTCCGCTTTCTGGGCGACGAGCTTGTCGATCACGGCGCGCGAGGCGTCGTCGATCTTGATGAACTTCACGCCCATGCCAGCGGGCTTGTCGGCGGCGGCCTGGGTCGGCTCGCGCTTCCAGACGACACGACCGACGCCCGAGATGACGCTCTTGTCACCTGCGAGCCGGATCTCGAATTTGAGGAGCGTGCCGGGCGGGAACGGGGTCGGCGTCTTTACGAAGATGCCTCCCTTGCTCACGTCATGAGAGTGGTTCTCGATGAACTCGTCGACCGTTGCGCTCTTGTAGCGAACGTTCAGGCTGACGACCTTGGCGCGCTTGTCCTTACGCGTGTCTTGGCTCATTCGTGCTCTCGACGCCTGACGTTTTGGCCCGACGCTGGGAGGTTCCATCCTAACCGAGGCGTGTCGCAAAACGCCAACCCGCGGCGCCCGACGGTTGGGAATGAGCCGAGACGATGTGCCGAAAAGAGGGCCTCGCACCGCTGGATCGAGGCCCTAGCGCGACCGCGGCGCCCCAAGCGCGAGCTGTAGCGCGTGCAAACGTCGAGCGAGACCGGAACAGGACGAGGGCCGAGCCCGGCGACGAACCGGAACAAGACCGGCGCGAGACACGAAACCGCCGGAACGGTTCGCGAGCCCGACCCCCGTGAGCGAGCGAGGGCAGCGGGCGGTCGAGCGCGGGCGGTCCGCCCGCGAATTGGCCCAATCGACGGCCCCTTGATATCGTCAGCTCGCCCCCCCGTGCCGCCTGTCACGTCCCATTCTCCCGGCGCCGAGCACGGCACACCGCACTTCCGAGCCCATGGGCGAAGGCCGGTCCGACTCGGTGTGGTGCTCCGCACGGAGCGCGGCACATGGGAGCGCCCGGGTACGGTCATCGATCTCCACCTCGCCGGAGCAGGCCTCGAGACCGATGAGCCTCTCGTCGCGGGAGAGCGCGTCACGATCGCCTTCGCGACGCCGACCCTCTGGGACCCGCTCGTCCTCACCGCCGTCGTCGCCTGGGCACACCCGCTCGCGACGACGAACGAGCTCGACGCCCTCGGCCGCCCGCGGTCGATCGCGCGCTCCGGTCTCGCCTTCGACTACCCGACGCCCGACGCGACGCTCGCGATGTTCGAGATGCTCGTCGCGATCGGGTTCGAATAGCGCTCACGCACGCACGAGCTGCAAGAGTCGCGCATCGAGATCGAGGACGGCCTCCTCGGCGCTCCCTCCGCCGTTCCGCTCCCCCGATCCGAGCTCACCGCTCGACGACGAACGCGTCGAGCGCGTCGAACGAATCGACGCGCTCGAGCGCTCGCGGGCGATCATCGCTTCGCTGCCGTAGCCGTCTTCTTCGCCTTCTTCTTCTGGGGCGCGGCCTTCTTGCCGGGCGCCTTCGGCAGGTCGAACTTCACCGTCTCGAGGAGCTTCTTCCTCCGCTTCGTGATCTCGCGCTGGAGGTTCTCGACCGCGGCCTCGCGCACGTCGTAGAGCCGGCGCGGCTTCCGGTGAACACGGGCGTCGGAGAGCAACGCGTACGTGAGCCACGGGAAGACCGCGGTGACGTCGCAGTGCACGTACATCGAGCCGTACTGCACGCTCTCCGCCGAGACCTTGCCCCAGGTGTGCCCCTCGCCTGCCGGGCACGAGCTGAGCGCGCCGTTGTCGACGGGGTCGACGCAGAACTGCACGTCGAAGTCGAAGCCGTGGGTCGGAACGCCGAGGATCTGATCGAGGAGCGGCTCGCCCTGGAGCGTGTAGTTCTTCGGGACACCGCCGCCGAGGATCCAGATCGCCATCTTCTTGCCGAGCGTGCCGAAGCAGTGGTGCTGCATCGCGCCCATCTCGAAGACGTCGTCGTTCACGTCGATCTCGAGCTTGAAGTCACTCCCGTAGAGGCGCTTCAGCTTCACGATGTTGAGGAAGATCGAGCCGTCCTGCACCGCGCCGACGAAGATCGGAACGCCGTAGCGATAGGCGGTCGCGATGAGCGACGGGCTCTTGATGCCGAGCGCATCTTCGATCCGCGCGATGTCGCGACCGAGGAGCCAGTGAAGCTCCGTCGTCGTCATCTTGCGCTGGTAGTCCGGCGAGAGGAGGAGCGCGCTGAACAGCTTGTCCGTCTCGAGGAGCACCTCCTCGCGGAAACCGAGGTCGTAGATGCGGATGATCTTCGCGAGGCGGTAGGTGATGTCGCCGGCGTTCGGATCGATCTCGCGGATGCGGTGGCCGATGACGCGATGGGCGTCGTGATAGAGGTTCGCGCCCGTCGTCGTGAGGCAGTCGATGAGCCCGCGCTCGATCAGCGGGATGATGCACGACTGGTGGAGGCCGGCAGGCGTCATCGCGCCCGACATCGTGAGGAACGTGCAGACGTCCGCCTGCGAGCTCCGGCGCATCAGCTCGAAAGCGGTGCGCTCCTGCCGGCCGACGTAGGCCGGGAACATCCGCTCGATGATGTCGCTCGGGCTTTCCTTTCCGGTGATGCCGACGGGGTGGACGTCACGCGCGCGCTCGAAGCCTTTGCGCAGGGAGCTCTTCTCGGTGTTGGCCATGAGTGAGCCCCTTTCTCTTTGCTCTGTCCGCGGGCGTCAAGGCGCGTTCGCTCATTCGGGACGCGGACACCGGGCACGGAAAAGCGAGGTCGAGCAGGCCGCGCGACGCGAGGCGCGGTGAGCGGTCAGCTCGGGGCGCGAGCTCGCTGGATGCCGACCTTCCGGACCACCTCGACCAGACCCCGGACGACGGGCGCGTTGTTGTCCTTCTTCCACGCGACGCGGAGATCGGTCTTCGGCGACCCGACGATCGGTCGATACGCGACCCCCGCCCGCCGCGTGTGGCGCACCGACGACGGCACGATGGCGACTCCGAAACCGGCCGCGACGAGGCTCACCAGATCGAGCTGCTGCGCCTCCTGGACGATCCGCGGGGTGAAGCCGGCCTCGTGGCAGAGTCGCATGAGCTGATCGAAGAACGCCGGGCCACGCGAGCGCGGGAAGCACACGAACGGCTCGTCCGCGAGGATCCCGAGCGGGATTCGCGAGCGGCCGACCGCGGGATGATCCGGCGGAAGCGCGACCACGAGCGACTCGCGCCGGACGAGCATCGACGCAAGGCCCGGCTCCTCGAGCGGCGCGCGGACGAACCCGACGTCCAACCGTCCCCCCTTCAGCGCCTCGATCTGGGCCTGCGGCGCGAGCTGCGAGAGCACGACCTCGACCGCGGGATAACGCGCGCGGAACGTCCGGAGGAGCTCGGGCAGACCGCTGTACGCGAGCGACGAGGGATACCCGATCGCGATGCGGCCGCGTTCGCCGCGCCCCGCGCGGAGCGTCTCGCGCGACGCAAGCTCGACCGCTTCGAAGATGCGCCGCGTGTGCTCGAGCAACGTCACGCCGGCCGTGGTGAGCTCCACCTTGCGTCGCGAGCGGTCGAAGAGCCGAGTGCCCAGCTCCTTTTCGAGATCCTGGATCTGCCGGCTCAGCGGCGGCTGGGCGATCTTCATGCGCTCTGCCGCACGCCCGAAGTGAAGCTCTTCGGCGACCGCGACGAAGTACCGCAGGTGACGTAGCTCCACGATACCGCCAGGGTATCACAAGGGTTACAGCGATATATTGGACCTTCGCCTCGCGAATCGCGAGGGTGGTTACGGACATCTCAGTCAGCGCATGTGGCTCGTTCGGATCGCCCTGCGTCGCCCATACACGTTCATCGTGATGGCGATGCTCATTCTGGTCTCCGGGATCTTCACCATCGTGAGGATGCCGACGGACATCTTTCCGGACATCGACATTCCGGTCATCTCCGTCATCTGGAAGTACGACGGGCTCTCGTCCGAGGAGATGGAGAAGCGCGTCGTCACGAACTACGAGCGCATGCTCACGACGACGGTGAACGACATCGAGCACATCGAGAGTCAGTCGCTCCGCGGCACCGCGATCGTGAAGATCTTCTTCCAGCCGGGCGTGAGCATGGACGCCGCCACGGCGCAGGTGACGGCGATTTCGCAGTCGGCGGTGCGAATGATGCCGCCGGGCGCGGCGCCACCCTTCATCATCCGCTACAGCGCCTCGAACGTCCCCATCCTCCAAGCGGCGCTCGAGAGCAACACCCTCAGCGAGCAGGAGCTCTTCGACTACGGCACGAACTTCGTCCGCGCGGACATGGCGACCGTCCGCGGCACGCAGATCCCGTGGCCCTACGGCGGCAAGCAGCGCCAGATCGTCGTCGACGTCGACGCCAAGCGCCTCTACGCGTGGGGCCTCTCCCCTCGCGACGTGACGCTGGCGATTGCGAACCAGAACGTCATCCTGCCGACCGGCACGGCGAAGATGGGCGCCAACGAGTACTCCATCGCGCTCAACTCGAGCCCGGAGGCCTTCGCCGAGATCGCCGCACTGCCGATCAAGGACGTACGCGGAACCACGGTCTACGTGCGGGACGTCGCCAACGTGCGCGACGGCTCCTCGCCCCAGACGAACATGGTCCACGTGGGCGGCAAGCGCTCCGTGCTCATGTCGATCCTGAAGAACGGCAACACGAGCACGATGCAGATCGCGGCGGACATCAAGGCGATGCTCCCCGGGATCAAGGCGCGGCTCCCGCAGGACCTCGAGCTCTCGCTCCTCTTCGATCAGTCGCTCTTCGTGCGCGCCGCCGTCGACGGCGTCGTACACGAGGCGGTGATCGCGGCCGGCCTGACGGCGCTCATGATCCTGCTCTTCCTCGGGAGCTGGCGGAGCACGCTCATCGTCGTCGTCTCCATCCCGCTGTCGATCCTCGTCTCGATCATCGTCCTCGCTGCGCTCGGCCAGACGCTGAACGTGATGACGCTCGGAGGGATGTCGCTCGCGGTCGGCATCCTGGTCGACGACGCCACAGTCGCGATCGAGAACATCCACCGCAACATGGCCCAGCGGAAGCCGTTCTTCCGCGCGATCATCGACGGCGCCCAGGAGATCGCGACGCCGGCGTTCGTCTCCACGCTCTGCATCTGCATCGTCTTCGTGCCGGTCGCCTTCATCACCGGCGCGGCGAAGTCGCTCTTCGTGCCGCTCGCGATGGCCGTCGTCTTCGCGATGCTGACCTCGTACGTCCTCTCCCGGACGCTGGTGCCGACGCTCGTGCGCTACCTCCTTCGCGGGGAAGCGGACGCCCACATGAACCCGCACCACGGCCCGCCGAAGAGCATCGCGGGCAGGTTCTTCGCCGCGTTCGATCGCGCCTTCGAGCGGTTCCGCGACGGCTACGGCGGCTTCCTCGCGCTCGCCCTCGCGCGGCGGAAGACGACCGTGGCCGGCTTCCTCGGCTTCGTCTGCCTCTCGCTCGCGCTCTTCCCGCTCATCGGCCGCGACTTCTTCCCCACCGTCGACGCCGGGCTCGTGAAGCTCCACGTCCGCGGTCCGCCCGGCACCCGGATCGAAGAGAGCGAGAAGCGCTTCGCCGCGATCGAGGAGACGATCAAGACGGTCATCCCGCCCGACGAGATCGCGACGATGCTCGACAACATCGGGACGCCGTACAGCGGCATCAACCTCTCGCTCAGCGAGGGCGCGGCAATCTCGCCTGCCGACGGACAGATCCTGATCGCGCTGAAGGCCGATCACAAGCCGACCGCGGACTACGTGCGCGCGCTCCGGAAGACGCTCGCCGAGACATACCCGGACACGACCTTCTTCTTCCTCGCCCCCGACATCTCGACGCAGGTGCTCAACTTCGGCCTCGCCGCGCCGATCAACGTCCAGATCGTCGGCGCGCCCGGCAACGACGCGGCGACCCAGGAGCTGGCGCAGAAGCTCGTCGCGCGGGTCGCGCAGGTCCCGGGCGCCGTCGACGTACACCTCGCCCAGGTCCCCCACGAGCCGGGCGTGCGGGTCGATGTCGACCGCACCATGGCGCGGCAAGCAGGGCTGACGGAGCGCGACGTCGCGAGCGACCTCCTCGTCTCCCTCTCCTCGAGCTCGCAGGTGACCCCGAGCTACTGGCTCGACGCGAAGCGCGGCGTCCAGTACCTCGTCGCCGTCTCGACGCCCCAGTACGACAACGACTCGCTCGAAGCGCTCGGCTCGATCCCCCTGTCGACGGCCAACGCGGGAGGTGGTGCGCCCCAGCTCCTGTCCAACCTCGCGACGATGTCGCGCATGACCACGCCGGCGAACATCACTCACTACAACGCTGCGCGCACATACGACGTCCAGGCGAACGTCGACGGAGCCGATCTCGCCTCCGTCGCCGCCGGCATCCACACCGCGATCAAGGAGCTCGAGCCCTCGTTCCCGCGCGGCACCGTCGTGAAGTTGAAGGGTCAGGTCGAGAGCATGGAGTCGTCGTTCCGCGGCCTCGCCTACGGACTCGTCTTCGCCGTCCTCCTCGTCTACCTGCTGATGGTGGTGAACTTCCAGTCGTGGCTCGATCCCTTCGTCATCCTCATGGCGCTTCCGGGAGCGCTGGCAGGGATCGCCTGGATGCTCTTCCTCTCGCACACGACGCTCAGCGTCCCAGCGTTGATGGGATCGATCATGTGCGTCGGCGTCGCCACCGCGAACAGCATCCTCGTCGTCACGTTCGCCAACGATCAACGGAAGGTGGGCCGTAACGCGACCGAGGCCGCCCTCGCTGCCGGCATGACGCGCCTCCGCCCGGTCCTCATGACCGCCGCCGCGATGATCATCGGCATGCTCCCGATGTCCCTCGGTGTCGGCGAGGGCGGAGAACAGAACGCTCCCCTCGGCCGCGCCGTCATCGGGGGTCTGCTCCTCGCGACCGTCACGACGCTCTTCTTCGTCCCCGTGATGTACAGCATCCTCCGCCGCAAGGCTCCGAAGGTGGATGCTGAATTGGAGGCCCTGTGAGCCATTCGATCGAGCCGCACGATCACACCCATGCGGAGCGGAGCGAACGCCTGCCCGCGAACGACGCGGACCTCGGCTTCGATCTCCCGCCTCCGACGAAGCTCTCCGGCGCACGCGCGGCCGTCCTGGTGGTCGCTGGCGTCGGCGTCATCGTCGCGGCGTTCCTCTTCGGATGGCTGCCGAAGCGGCGAGCGCGAGAGGACCTCGAAGCGAGCACGAGGGCGAGCGCGGCGAACCTCCTCCGCGTGGATGTCATGACGCCGAAGGTGCTGTCGAGCGATCGCTCGATGCGGCTCCCCGGGACGGTGAGCCCGCTCGAGGAGGCCGCGATCCGCACGCGCGCGAACGGCTACGTCCGCCGGCGGCTCGTGGACATCGGCGACAAGGTGGAGGCCGGCGCGCTGCTCGTCGAGGTCGACACCCCGGAGCTCGATCAGCAGCTCGAGCAGGCGCGCGCGCAGCTCGCGCAGGCCCAGGCCGCGCTCACTCACGCGAAGGCGAGCCGCGACTACGCGAAGTCGAGCTTCGAGCGCCGTGAGAAGCTCGCGCCCACGGGCGTCACCTCGCAGGACGAGGTCGAGAAGAGCCGCGCCGAAGCGAGCGTCGCCGATGCGAGTGTCGCGGTCGCGCAGGCGAACCTCGACGCTCAGGGCGCGAACGTCCGCCGCCTCACGCAGGAGAAGTCGTTCGCGCGCGTGGTCGCGCCGTTTGCGGGGACGATCATCTCGCGCTCGGTCGACAAGGGCGCGCTGATCAATCCCACCGTCGAGCTCTTCAAGATCGCGACGACGGATCCGATGCGCGTCCTCATCGAGGTGCCGCAGGATGTGGCGCCGAGCGTCCAGAACGAGGTGCCCGCGACCGTGACGGTCCGCGAGTTCGCCAACCGCAAGTTCGAAGGAAAGGTCGCGCGGTTCGCGTCCGCGCTCGACCCTCAGTCGCGCACGATGACGACGGTGGTGCACGTCCCCAATCCGAAGGGCGAGCTCCTCGCCGGCATGTACGCGCAGGTCGAGATCTCCCTGCCCTTGCCGCATCGCGTGCTCGAGGTGCCCTCCACGTCGCTGCTCACCGACGCCCACGGGACGCGGCTCGCCATCGTCGGGCCCGACAACCGCATCCACCTGGTGCCGATCGTGATCGAGCGCGACACCGGACCCACGATCCATATCGCCACCGGGATCGGCGAGAACGATCGCGTCGTGAAGCTCGCGAGCACCGACCTCGTCGAAGGACGACAGGTCGAGCTCGCTCCTCCGAAGTGAGCAGCTCGGCCACGCCGAGCTCGAGCGTCACGAAGGCCTCGCTTGCGATCATGCGACGGCGGGGGCAAAGAAGGGAGCGATGCGCCCGAGCTCCCACGGCTCCCTCCCGACGTTCAATGCGCTGGCAGGCGCAGCGGATGACGCGATCGACCTCGCGCTCGGAGCCGCGCTCATCGCCAAGGACGTCTATGGCGATCTCGACGTCCGCGAGCTCGTGCATCGCTTCGATGCGCTCGCCGGACCGCTGAACGGCGGCGCCCTCGCCGGACTTCCGCTCGCAGAGCAGGCCGAAGCCGTGAGCGCGCGCTTTCGCGACCTCGGCTTCCGCGGGAACGTCGAGGACTACTACGACGCCAGGAACAGCCTCCTGCCCGACGTGCTCGATCGTCGAACGGGGATCCCGATCACGCTCACGCTCGTCTGGTGCGAGATCGCTCGGCGCGCGGGCGTCTACGCCCGCGGCGTCGGCTTCCCGGGCCACTTCCTCGCGCGTGTCGACGGCAGCAGCCCAGGCCCGCGCAGCGTGATCGAGAGCGCGCCCGTCATCGTCGATCCGTTCGCGGGCGGCCGTGTCGTGAACGACGACGACGCCCGCGCGCTCCTCGAGCGGACGCTCGGCGCGGGCGCCGTGGTCCGTCCCTCGCTCTTCGCGCCCGCCACTCCACGCGCAACGCTCGTCCGCATGCTGACGAACCTGAAGGCCGTCTGGGCCGGCCGAGGCGAGCACACGAAGGCCTTCGTAGCCATCGATCGGATCGTCGCGCTCGTACCCGACTCGGCACCGATGCTCCGTGAGCGCGCCGGCGTCGCCCTCCGCCTCGGGATCCACGAGCTCGCGCGCACGGACCTGAAGCGCGTCCTCGAGCTCGAGCCCAACGCCCCGGACGCGCCGGCGATCCAACAGCGGATCGTTACGCTCCGCACGAGCGTCAGGTCGGCTCCGAACTGACCGGCCGACAAAAAGGAACGTGCCCCGACCGCGCATCGCGCAGACGGGGCACGCTTCATCGCCTGCGCGTCAGCGCAAGCGAGACGAGATCACTTGCCGTGAACCTCGGTGCAACCCTGGGTGTAGAGGCCCAGGATGCTGCTGCCGTGGAACTCGACCGAGTGGACCTCGGTGATGCCGCCGGCCTTCTTGGCCGCGTCGAGCGACGCGTCGCCGAACGCCGCCGCGCCGAGGATGCCCGTCGCGCAGGCCTCGCCCGACTTCTCGCCGGTCTTGCCCGGGCCCGACGTCTCGTTGCGGTTGATGCCGTGCGGCACCTGCGTCCCGGTGTAGAGCGAGCCGATCGGGTAGCCGTAGCCGCCGCAACCGATCACGATCATCGCCATGGCCGCGCCCGTCGCGAGCTTCACAAGCTTGATGGTCGACATGTGCATGCTCCTTCGAGAGCTGCTCACTCGGAGCCAGCGTTAGCTGGCCCCGAGATGAAGCTCACTTGCCGTGAACCTCGGTGCAGCCCTGGGTGTAGATGCCCAGGATGCTGGTGCCGTGGAACTCGACCGAGTGGATCTCGGTGATGCCGCCGGCCTTCTTGGCCGCGTCGAGCGACGCGTCGCCGAACGCCGCCGCGCCGAGGATGCCCGTCGCGCAGGCCTCGCCCGACTTCTCGCCGGTCTTGCCCGGGCCCGACGTCTCGTTGCGGTTGATGCCGTGCGGCACCTGCGTCCCGGTGTAGAGCGAGCCGATCGGGTAGCCGAAGCCGCCGCAGCCGATGAGGATGAACGCCATCACGCCGCCAGCCGCAATCTTGACCAAGTTCTTCGTCGACATCTGAGCCTCCCAGGAGGATGTTGGTACTGCTTGGTTCTGAGTCTGGAATCCGCAGCGCCAACCGCTCGCACGGAGTTCAAAGTCTTCGAGCCCCACCCATCGAAGGTGAAGGGCGTGAATACACACCGCCGCCCTAGAGATCAATCACCCATCTGCGGTCTTGCCGCATCACTGCGGTGTGGGCCCCCCGGGGAACGGCGACTTGGGCCGCGTCTGATCGAATCGGAACCCAATCGTTACGCCCCGGATCAAATAGTCTGGGCCAAACCATCGCCACAAGTATTCGGAGTGCGCCTTTATGTCCAGGCGGATCTGCCCCACGTGAACGCCGAAGCCTGCGGCGACCCCGGGGGAGAGCATCTGGATACTCGGCTCGCCGTGAAAAATGTCCGCAGTCAGCACGCTTAGCCGCAGTCGGACCTCGGGCTCGAACGGTCCGATCTTCAGACCGCCCCCGAGCTCCTGGTGGAAGAGCGACCAGGCGAAGGACTTGTCGTCGACGATCCGGAAGAGCGTCTTCAGGTGGCCCACGAGGAAGAACGGACCTCGCAGCGAGGGCGTCGTGTAGACGGTGCCGAGGCCGATCTCGCCGGCAAGCGGAGCGCCCCGCTCGAAGTTCTTGCGCTGCGTGATCGGCGTCTCGTCCTGCACCCGCCTCGCCCAGATCGGCCCGACGTCGAGCTGCAGCGACACGATCGACTTCCGCGAGTCGAACAGCTTCACCGAGCGATGGCTCTCCGTCGGCGCCCGCCCGCTCTCGGGCGAGTTCGTGACCTCCGGGCGTCCCCACGACGGACCGGCCGTCGCGCCACCGGGGCCGGCGCCCCCGATGCCCATGTCCTGTGCAGACGCGGGGGGCGCCACGGCGATCGCCGCGGACGCCGCGAGGCTGGCGGCGGCGAGTCGGACGACCGAGCGAGCAGCCGGGAAAACACGGGACTTGGAGGGCGACATCGTCATTGCGCAGCCACCGGAGGCGTGTCTCCCGGCTTCGGCGCGGGCGCCGTGGCGGGGAACGGACCGAACGAGTCCGCGGCGAGCTTGCGGACGGCCGCTTCGATCCGCGGGTCACCCGGCTCCGGCGGGTTCGGATCGTTGTCGAAGAGGTGCCCTGCGCGCGCGGCGAAGGCGCTGATCTCGGGCCGCACGTCGACGCGACCGTTGCCGTCGATCGACAGCATGAACCCCATGCGCTGATCCATCGTGAAGCGGCGATGGAGCTCGCGTTTCGCCTCGAAGTACGACCATGCGGCCGTGCGCGTGTGAAACTGACCGAGGGCGCCGACGTAGCGAGCCGGATCGGCGAAGAGGCCCGCGGGCAGCGCCTCGCCCGGAGGGACGCCGAGCCACTTCATCCCCTCGATGATGGAGGGGTTCGGGTTCGACGGTTCGGGCTTGATCACCGGTCCGCCCGCGCTCTCGATCGCCATCGCCACGAGCTCGGAGCAGAACAGCTTCGAGTGGTCGTTGAAGTCGAAGTACGAGTCGAACTCCGCGCCTTCCTTGTATTTTTGGCGCACGAAGGCGGCGATCTTCTCGCCGTCGGCGCCCGCGGGCGGGTCGTAGATCTCGGCGTAGAGGTTCGGCGCGACGTACTCGAACAGGCGCCGCCGGTACATCTTGCCGGTGACGTTGTCCATGAGGCGCTTCTTGAACGGGAAGGTCTTCACCTCACCGGTCACGTCGTAGACCCACGGCTCGCCGTCCTCGACGCTGATCACCGCGACGTGCGTGAACGCGTAGAACTTCTTCGGAATGAGAACGAAGACGTAGCTCGTCGCGTCCGGCGACTCGGTGAGCACGATCTGGCCCGACTTGATCGGCAGGCCGTTGTAGGTCGGCTTGTGCGCCCCCTCGTCGGTCTTCGCTCCGAGCACACGGACGGGTGGCAGGCTCATGGTGCCGCAGCCAGCGACACCAAGCGCCATCAGCGCGATCACGGCGCGCGCAAGCTTCATACGGCACCTCCGTCGGCGCCGGTCGAGACGGGCGCGACATCGCCGTCCGTCGAGGCCGGCGGGGTGGCCACGCCGCCGTCGGCGGCAGGCTCGGTGGTCACGGCCGTCGCTGCCGCCTTCGGCGCGGGCGGATCTTCGACGGGCGGAGCCGATCCGTGGCGGCCGGGTCGATAGTTGGAGCGGTCGGCCGCACCAGGTCCGGCGAACTCGGCACGGATTCCGTCGGGGACATCGACACATCCCGCCGCGAGGAGAAGGATCGCGATGAAGCTGCGCCGCATACGCATTCACGTTGCGTCTACATCGAAAGATCCGCGGTTGGCTACCTCTTTTGGACTATGTAGGAGGGCGGTATGGGAGAGCTCCCGAGCGGGTGCCGTCGCAGACGGGCGTGTGCCCTCGGCGTCGCGCTCCTCTTTTTCTTCGTGTCGCGACCGGCGGGCGCGCAGCTCCACTGGGACGCATCGGCTCAGCTTGGTGTCATGAAGCGCTTCGTCGCGAGCCGGCCCGCGGGGACGGAGGACGCGGGCTTCGGACCGACCGGCCAGCTCACGGGTCACCTCGCCCTCCTGCCGCTCGTCCATGTCGGCGGTTACGTCGGCCACGACATCTCGCCCGCGCCCGGGGACGCCGCCGCGAGGCAGATCACGTTTGCCGGCGGCCGGGTGAAGGGGATGCTCCCTTGGGTCCGCGGCTCGTTCCGCTCCTGGATCTTCGCGGGCTTCGGCTACGCGCGCGTCTACGCGCCGAGCTACGAGTCGACCTTCACGATCGTCGACGGCGAGGGCACGAGCGCGCGCCGGCCCGTAGTCGTCCAGGGCGCAGGAGGCGGCTTCTTCGACGTGCCGTTCGGGATAGGTGCATCCTACAAGCTATTCAAGCCCTGGGAGCTGTGCGCCGAGCTCGGCGCTCGGGCCGGCTTCGGACACACCGGCAGCGTTTACGAGGCCCCCGGCCCAGCCGTCCGGGTGGAGGACTCCGCAAGACAGCGAGTGTCACCGGCTGGGCTCGATCGGTTCGCGCTTGGGCTGACCGTCGGGGTCATGATCGACCTGTGACGCTGCCCCAGCGACGCTCGCGACGCTCCATGAGCGCTCGGAGCTGGGCTTTTTCCCCCTCGTCCACGCCCGCCGCCCGGTCTGGTCGAGCAGCGCGAAACTCGCGATCGTGGTCCTTCGCGCGAGCGTAGGAGAATGAGACAGTTCCTCCCTCTCTCTTCCCGGGCGACGGCATGCTAGCTTACGTTCGCTATTCGCCGCTCCTTCTTCGGTTCCTGTCCGGCGTGAGCCCGTTCCCAATCTGATCATGTCCGATGGCAGGCCCAGCTGACGACAAGCCGAATGCGCCCACGGCGGCGAAAGGCGTGACCCCCAAGGCCAGCGTTCGACCGCCTGCCAAGGCGGGTCCGAAGTCGCTCATCGGCAGCACGATCAGCGATCGCTACAAGATCGAGCGCCTCCTCGGTGAGGGCGGCATGGGCGCGGTGTACCAGGCCGAGCACACGCTCATGCGCAAGCGCATGGCGATCAAGGTGCTCCACCCGGAGATGACCCGCCAGCCGGAGGTCGTCGCGCGCTTCGAGCGGGAAGCGATGGCAGCGGCGCACATCGATCATCCGCACGTCGTCACGGCGACGGACTTCGGCAAGCTCGAGGACGGCTCGTTCTTCCTCGCGCTCGAGTTCGTGGAGGGCAAGAGCCTCCGTGAGGTGATCGCCCCCGGGCGGCTCGAGCTCGGACGAGCGCTCCATATCGCGCGCCAGATCGCTGCCGCGCTGTCTCGCGCACACACGCTCAAGATCGTCCATCGCGACCTGAAGCCCGAGAACGTCATGCTCGTCGAGCGTGAGGGCGATCCGGACTTCGTGAAGGTCCTCGACTTCGGGATCGCGAAGGTCCAGATCGGCGAGCTCACCGCAGGCGACGTCGGTCAGGCGGGCCCGGGGCAACCCGTGCTCACGCAGGCGGGCATGGTCTACGGGACGCCCGAGTACATGGCGCCGGAGCAGGCGCTCGGTCAGCCCGTCGACGCGCGCGCGGACCTCTACGCGCTCGGCTGCATCACCTACGAGATGCTCTGCGGCGTGCGTCCGTTCGACGCCGAGAGCAAGGTCGCGCTGCTCGGGATGCAGGTCACCGCACCGGTACCGCCGATGGCGACGAAGGCGCCCGACGCGAACATCCCGCCCGAGGTCGAGGCGTTCGTGAAGCGCCTCCTCGCCAAGGAGGCCTCGGAGCGCCTCGGCGATGCACGCGAGCTCATCGAAGGCATCACCGCGGTCATGATCCAGCTCGTGGCGATGGGGAGGATCGACCCCGCCTACGCGCCGCCGCCCGCCTCCCGCCTGGGGACGAACCCGGCGATCCCGAGCGGCTTCGGACCGGTCCCCGTGCTCGAAGGGGTGCAGGCGTCGCCGAATACGGGCGCGGTCCCGCCCAAGCCCGGCGGAGGCATCCTCGCGGGCAAGGCCTGGATGATCGCCGCTGCAGGCGGACTGATCGGCATCCTCGTGCTCGTCGCAACGATCCTGATCGTGCTGAAGGGCCACGAGCCCTCGACCGACGGTGAGGGCGGCATCGCGACGGCAGACGACTCCGGCGCGACCGTGCTCCTTCCGCCGACGTCGGCCGATCAGAAGATCAAAGAGGCGATCGCCCAGATCGACAGCGGCAACTACGGCACCGGTATCGAGGTCCTCGAAGGCGTCGGCCCCGATGCGCAGGGCCGCGAGGACGTGCATCGGGCGCTCTTCACCGCGTACACCAAGACCGGTCGCCCGGTCGAGGCGATGCGCGAGGTCGGCCTCGTGATGAAGGCCAACCCCGACATCGATCTCCTGACCCCGAGCAACATCGTGCTCCGCCAGGAGGTCCGCAACACCGCCCTCCTCGAGGGGCAACCCTCGGCGAACAAGGCCGCGGTCGAAGAGGCCTGGACTCTCCTCACCAAGCACCTCGGCTACGTCGGCCTCGATGACCTCTACGACATCGCCCACGGCCGATCCGGAATGACTCCCGGCTACCAGAAGGCGCGCGACCGCGGCCAGCGCGAGATCGCGAAGGCGGATCGCTCGAAGATGAGCCCCGCGCTCGCCGTGACCGTCGAGCTCCACGCCGCACACAACAGCTGCGGCGCGATCAAAGCGCTCCTCGAGCGCGCCGCCGAGAAGGGCGACGAGCGAACGCTCGCCGTGCTCAAGCCGCTCACCGCGCCGCGTCTGCAGGGCCACTGGAAGAAGCAGGACCTCTTGGCCTGCATCCACGAAGGCTCGCTCAAGCAGGCGATCGCCGACCTCGACGCGCGCCTTCGCAAGAAGTAGCGGCGCGCGTCAGAGACCGAAGCGCGCCTTCGCAAGAAGTAGCGGCGCGCGTCAGAGACCGAAGCGCGCCTTGTCCTTCGCGACGAAGGCGACGTAGTCCTCGCTCGGCAGCCGCTCGTCGATCTCGCCCTTCGCGATTGCCTCTTCGAGCAGCTTCTTGATCTCGCCGATCTTGCGCGACGGCGGGATCCCGAACGCCTTCATCACCGCGTCGCCGACGCCCGAGGGGAGCGGAGGGAGCTTCGCGTCCTCGGCGGCGAGCGAGGTGATGCGGCCGGCGAGCTCTTCGATCTGGTTCAGTCCCTTGCGCTTCTTCTCGGGGCGCTTGGTTGTGATGTCCGCGCGCGCGAGGCAGAGCAGATCGTCGAGGTGGGCGCCGAGCTCGCGTGCGAAGCGGCGCACGGCGCTGTCGGTCCAGCCCGGGTCGTACTGGTTCGCGCGCAGGTGATGGAGGACGAGGAAGCGCACCGTGTCGCGGAGCGACGGGTCCGGTGAGAACATCCCGAGGCGCCGCTCCAGCTTGTCGAACATGCGCGTCCCGACCTCGGCGTGCCCGAGGAAGTGGACCTTGCCGTTCGGATCGATCGAGCGGGTCTTCACCTTGCCGATGTCATGGAAGAGCGAAGCCCAGCGTACCTCGAGGCGCGGCACGGCCTGACGCACGACCTGCTTGGTGTGCTTCCAGACGTCCTTGTGGCGCCACTCGCCGTCGCCGAACCCGACCATCGCGTGGACCTCGGGGAAGACGACGCGAAGGACGCCAGCATCGAGCAGGACATCGAGGCCGAGCTCGGGATCCTCGCCCATGACGACGCGATCGAGCTTGGCGCGGACCACCTTCGGATGGGCCTGGAGCGCGGCACGCACGTCTTCGAGGTGGACGGCCTGTACCATCTGGACGAGGCGGCCCTTTTCCGCGGCGACCGCCGCGAGCTCGATCGCGTCCATGGCGCGGTCGATGTTGCTCGGGTTGGGCGTGGAGGGAACGTTGGAGGGCATCTCGGGCATGAGGGAACTTCGGCCGACGTGAAGGGTCGCGCTCCTTAGCATGAGGCCGCACGGGTGGAAAAGCGCCCTCACATACCTTTCGGCACACGAGAGCGCTCTCATTCATAGCGTTCCGACCTTGGTTCTCCGAGGTCTAGGCGACGAATCCACGTCACGCTTCGGCCCCGATCTTCGATCGAAGTCCGAGCGAACAAGCGCGGCCATCGCCGCACTGTTCCTTGAGACGGAAAGGTAGCGCGAGTTGATGTCGACTTCCGAAACGGCAGGGCTATTTGTCGATCAAGATGAAGCTCCGCCTTCTCGTTGGGTCTGCGGCTGCGCTCCTCGTCGTCGTCGCGTGCAGCGGCGCCGAGAACACGGGCGACCTCTTTGCGCCGTCCGACAGCTCGAACCTCGGAGCCAATCCGAGCACGCCGGAGCAGAACTCGTCGTCGTCGTCGGGAAGCACGAGCTCGTCCGGCTCGAGCGGGACTGTTGGCGACGACGGCGACGACGACGACGACGACGACAATGGCTCATCGGGCTCGTCGGGGACCAGCGGCTCGAGCTCGAGCGGTGGTCCGAAGGACGCGGGCCCGGATGCGCCGCCTCCGGCGAACGGCGGCACCATCTACTGCGGGGCGACCGGGGGCACGGCGTCGTGCACTGCCGGGAGCGAGATCTGCTGCGGCTCGTGGAAGAGCGGCAAGTTCGCCTACAGCTGCGAGCAGAACGGCTTCCTCGCATGCGCGGGCGGTACGACGATCGCGTGCGACGACAGCTCGGACTGCGCCTCGGGTCAGGTCTGCTGCGGCACTCTCTCGAACAACCGCTACACGTCGGTGGAGTGCAAGGCCACCTGCAACAACTCGATCGGCGGACGTGCCGTTCGCTTCTGCAATCCGAAGGCGGCCGTGGACGAGTGTGCGGCGCTCGGCAAGTCTTGCAAGGCGAGCCAGACCCTGCCCGGCTACCACGTCTGCGCGGACTGACGGATCGCCACGTCCGGGGCGGCACGTGAGGCCGCTTCGCTCGCGCGTGGCCGTCGTCGCGATCGTGATCGCCGGCTGCGCTCGGGTCGCGGCTCCGCCCGGTCCGAGCGAGGCTGGCGCCGTCGCGTGGGCCTCCACGAACGAGGCCGATGCAAGCCCCGTCGAGAAGACGGCAGCGCTCGCCGACGCAGGCGTGGTCGCTCCTCCGGTCGCGACGCAGATCGATCCCGACGGAAACGACGACGACGAGGAGCCGGGCACCGGCAAGCTCCCCGAGGTCGCGCGCTGGGAGAAGGTCGGCACGCCTCCGCTCGCGCTCACGCGCATCTGCGACCTCACTCCGTTTCGGGGCGCGCTCTACGCGGCACATGCGAACCAGCCGCTCGGCACCGACGGCGCGACGATCACGCGCTACGAGCCGTCGGACACCGCGAGTCGCCAGGAAGCGAACGCAGCCGCGAGGCGTCCGTTCCGCGTCGCCTTCGACTGGAATCGCCCCGGCGAGCCGGTGAAAGGCGGCGGCGCGGGTCAAGGCTTCCTCCGCGTCCGCGCGATCGGCGGAAGGCTCTTCGTCCCCGATGCCGATCCGCCGTACGGCGGCCTCGGCGTCGTCGATTGGGGGACCGAAGGCTACGTCTTCGTGTCGAACGACAAGGGCGTGTTCGCTCCGCCTCGCGCGCCCAACTTCAAGCCGCCGGGCTTCCCCGATCTCCGCGCCGAGGCAGACCCTCGCGCGGGCGCGGGCGTGCTCCCGCGCGCCTACCACGTCATCGACGTCATCCGTTACCGCGGCGCGCTCTACGCATCGACGGGATCGGTACCGCCGAAGGAGCGCGCGTGGAGCGGTCCATCACCGGGCGCGCTCCATCGCGCAAGCGAAGACGGCTCGAGGTGGACGTACGAGGTCGACTACCCGTACCCGTGGAAGGACGGCGTGTGGCGCCTCACGTACCTCGTTCGCTTCAAGGATCGTCTCTACGCGGGCATCCAGGACTACGCAGGACGCGACCCGAACGACTTCGTCGTCTTCACGCCCGATGCATCGGCGGCTGACGCAGGCTCACCGACGACGCTTCGACGCGAGGACGCACGTCCGACCCGCATCACGCGTGCGGGCGCGTCGGGCACGCTGCGGTGGTGGGTCGACACGCGCGCGAGCCCGCCACGCCTCTACTGGCTCGCATGGACGCGCGACGGCATCGTCCTCCGCGTGACGATCGACGGCGACAACTGGGCCGCGATCGATCTCCCCGAAGGCGCCGGCTCCCCCACCGACGTGACGCGATTCCGAGACGCGGTCGTCGTGCTGACCACGCAGGGGCTCTACCGAATCGACGGCGCCGCGATCGATGGGCCCGCCGACATCGCGGCGATGAGCGGCGTGGCGGATGCTGCCGCGAGGCTGATCGCACCGGTCGAAGAAGTCGGAGCGAAGGCGAAGACGAAGACGAAGACGAAATCGCCGTTCGAGGTCACCGACTTCTTCTGCACTGCTCCGCTCGCTGTGATGAACGACGTCCTCTACGCCGGCGGGCAGCGCGGCGGGACGCTCTACCGCCTGATCGAATGACCACGTGAGGTCACTGCGGCGATCTCCACTCGAGCTCGTGAACGATTCGCGCCCCAACGGCCGGCAGTGGTGCGCGTTTCGGCGCTCGTCACAATTCGACACACGTCGAAAAGAGCGGCTACGCGTGACGCCACCACTATGGTGTTGCTGGGACGCAAAGAGGAAGGTCCCACGCTCGCTCCTGGAGACACCATGACGACGAAGAACATCGACGCCCTTCCGTTGCTCTCCCGACGCCAGGCCTCGAGGGGAATCCTCCTCGCGATCGGCGGAGCTGCGCTCTTTGCTTGCGGCGGTGGCTCGACGAACGGCACTGGCGCTCAAGCTGGTAACGGAAGCGGCAACGGAACGGGCACGGGTGACGGCAACGGCACGACGACCGATCCGGAGGGCACGACCACGGGTTCGGCAACGGAGTGGGCGAGCGGCGGTACGAAGTCGATGACGGGGGCCAGCTCGTACCCGGATCCCTTCGCGACGCCAGCGACCGCATGCGTCCTCGCCGTGGCCGCGACCGAGGGCCCGTGCACCGAGGCGGCCGACCAGGTCCGGAAGGACATCAGCGAGGGCTACACCGGGCTCCCGATGCGCCTCGCGCTCCGCGTGGTCGACAGCTCGTGCAAGCCCATCGCCGGAGCCAAGGTGAAGGTCTGGCACACCCAGATCAGCGGCAGCTACTCGGGCGACACGCCGAACAACCAGATGTGCCTGAAGGATCGGGCAGACTCCGCGAAGCACTACTTCCGCGGGGCCCAGACGACCGACGAGAACGGGCGCGTCGACTTCGACAGCTGCTTCCCCGGTTGGTACAGGGGCCGGGCGGTGCACATCCATTTCACCGTCTCGCTCGGCGGGCGCTCGTTCACCTCGCAGCTCGTGTTCGATCAGGATCTCGTCAACGAGATCTTCACGAACCACGCCGAGTACAAAGGCTACGGCTTGCCCGACACGACCAACAGCACCGACAACATCGTCGGGCGCGGCGACCTCGCAGGCTACACGCTGAAGACCGCACGCATGAGCGACGGAGCGATGCTCGCGTCGAAGGACCTCGTCGTGAACCTCGCCTGACGCGCTCGCTGCCTCGGCTATTTCGATGCGGGCCGACGGCCCTTCGAGCATCCGCGATGTCCATGAGCGGGCGTGGCTTGACTTCGAGCCGACAGCCCCGAACTCTGGACGTGCATGTATCGCGGCATGACGCTCGTGTGCCCGGCCTGCGGCGGGGCGCTCGAATACACGACGGCCTCGCTGCCCGTGCACGGCTGCCGTGGATGCGGCGGGATGTGGCTCGGTCCCGACGCGGCGGTGCATGTCCTCCAAGGGCGGGGCGGCGCGCTCGAGCACGAGATCGTCGAGTCGGATACGCGCGCCTCGCTGCACCCGACAGGCACGCCTACGGTGCCGGACGGCGAGGTACGCCGCTGCCCGTCATGCGCGCTCGAGATGGCTCCGCTCGTGTTCCGCGACGTCCGTGTCGACAGCTGCCCCACGCACGGGACCTGGTTCGACCGGCTCGAGCTCACACGCGTGACGAAAGCGATCGTCGACCGAAAGCGGAAGCTGCAGCGGAGCCAGGACGAGGCAGGCCTCCCGTCCCTCGACGACCTCGTCGACGATACGAAGGTCGTCGCGGGGGCCGGAGCGAAGGCGCTCGCGGGGCTCGGCGCCACGATCGTCGCGGAGCTGTGGACGTGGCTGACGAAGCACAACACCGGATGCAGTTGCCCTGAGTGCACCCGCATCCGGTGATCGGCCTCCCCCTACCCGCAGCAGCCGTCGCTCGGCTTACTGCGTGATGTCGGCGGCGTTACGCGGCCAGATCTTGCGGTTATCGTAGGCGTAGCCGCAGATGCCGACGATCTTCTGGAACGTCGTGCCGACGGCGTAGTTGTTGTCGAGCGCATCGTAGATGTAGTCGTCGACGCGGAGGTTCGAGGTGGTCACCGCGAACTCGTCGTAGTCGCCGTTCGTGTCCGCGTTCTGCATCGACACGCTCACCGGGCCGTTCACCACGCAGAGCATCGTCTCCCACGGCTCGCCCGCAGCGCCCTTGTTCGCCGTCGACGCGTAGACCGCCGGGTCGATCACGACGGGCGTGATCCCGAGCGTCGTCCCCGAGTCCTTGACGTCCACCTTGGCGTTGGAGAGCTGGCTCAGACCGAAGAGCTCCTCGTAGTCGCCCTCGACGTCGACCTTGTTGCCGACCTTCACCGTCGGCTTCGAGCCCGGCGTCGCGACGAACATGCCGGTATACTGGGTCCCGGCCTCCTGGATGAAGAAGCCGTTCGTGCCCGAGCCCACGTCCTTCACCGCGGTGACCCAGACGTCCCGGACGATGGCGCGCGTGTCGCCCGACTTCGGGTGGCCCGGAGCGCTCGCGTTGCGGAGCTGCGCGATCGTGAAGACGCTCGGGCAGGCCTGCGACCCGGGGTTCTTGCGATCATCGCACGAGTTGCCGGCGCCGTCCTTGTCACACGCCGCGCCCTTGCCGTCGCCGTCCGCGTCGGTCTGATCGGGGTTCGCGTCCTCGGGACAGTTGTCGGTGCCGTTCGGCACGCCGTCGCCGTCCATGTCGCCCGCGCTCGGCAGCGTGCAGCTCTCGCCGCTCTCGAGCGGGCACTTGTCGCACGCGTCGCCGATGCCGTCGCCGTCCGCGTCCGCCTGCTTCTCGCTGTCCATCGGGCGGATCGGGTTGAAGACGTCCGGGCAGTTGTCGCTCGCGTCGGGCACGCCGTCACCGTCCTTGTCGCCGGCGGCGATCGCCGAGTAGACGGACACCTTCGGCTGACCGGCGGTGGGGCCACGCGCGGGGAGGCAGCTCGGCTCGTTGGTCGGGACCTCGTCCTTGCAGAAGAAGAGCGGATAGACCGCGTCGGCGGCCGTCTGCAGATCGGCGAGCGTCTTCTTGCCGAGGTCCTTCTTCACGCACGCCTTCTTCGCGACCTTGCAGACAGTGATGTCCTCGCAGTCCGCGCCGCCGCCCGCGCTCTCTTCCTTCACGATGTTGGCATCGCCGTAGAGCGCCTTGCCGCCACGAAGGACGAGGATCGTATCCTCGACGCCCGCCTCGATCACCGCGCGGTATGCGTTCTTCTTGGCGGTGCCGTCGAAGATGGCGATGTCGCCGGTGTAGCCCGGCTTGAGCTGACCGAGCGCGTGCGACGCGCCCACGGCGAACGCCGCGTTGATCGTCACGGCCTGCCAGAGCTGCTTGTCGCTCAGCTTGTTGCCGAAGTACTTGGTGTTCAGCTCGTCGGCGCAGCGAAGCTCGCGCGACATGTTCATCGAGCCGGACGGGAGCCAGTCGGTCCCGAGCGCGATCGGAACACCGAGGTTGTCGTAGAGCGCGACCGGCGCCGTGTTGCCATAGAGGTCGACGTTCGAACGAGGCGACCAGACGAGGATCGAAAGGTCGCTCCGGTAGCGCGCGACGTCGGCGGGGTTGACTGCCATACCGTGCACGACCGCGGTCTGGCGCTCGATCAGGTCATGCGCGGCGTCGTCCTGGTTCGCGTTGCTCTGACAGACGAACTCCGCGTGCGCCGAGTGGTCGATGCCCTCGGAGATGTGCGGGAGGTAGCCCTTGAGGTTCGCGATCGAGGCGGCCGTCCTGCGCTTGGCCGGGAACCCGTCGCACGTCGTCGGGAACGTGCTGCTGCTGCCGTCGGCGAGCGGGAACGTGTCGCTGTCGGCGGTCGCCATCCTCAGACCGTCCTCGAACAGCGCCGGGCTGCCGTCGACGTTGCGCACGAGGCCAGCCACACCGCCGGCGCCCGCGATCGCCGTGACGCCGCTCATCACGAAGCGGAGCTCGGCGGCGTCGACCGCGTTCGCGACGCTCTTCGCGCCGGTGCTGATCTTCGTGTGCTGGCGGTAGCCCTTGCGCCAGTCGTGGCGGTGCTCGTAACGCTCCTGCGTCGGCTTGTGGGGCGGGTTGTTCGCGAACGAGATGTGATCGTGGGGGTTGATCAGGCCGGGTGAGACGACCGCATCGGTGCAGTCGATCTTCGTCGCGCTCGCGTACCCCGCGGTGCTCGAGCAGCTCTTGGCGGCGCAGGCGATCACGCCCGTCTTGTCGATGAAGACCTCTCCGCCCTCGACCACGCTCTCCGGAAGCAGGAGCGTCGCCTTGATGACCTTCCCCGCGTCACCCGGGGTGCTCACCTTGCAGAACCCCCGCTTGCCACCGTTGCTCGGATCCGTCGGGTCGCCGTCGTCGTTGGGATTGGGCTCCTGATCGCCCGGCTTCTCGCCGTCGTCGCCCGGGTTCGTCCCCGAGGGATTCTCCTGGTCGGCACAGGCTGCGACGAGGATGGCCACGACCGGCAGTGCAGTGAGGAAATTACGTAGGCTCATGTAGGTTTCCTGCGGAGGTCGGGCACTATAGCTGCGGCTTTTCGGGGTGCACGTGGCAAGCACGTAACCTCTCGGAATCCAACAGGTCTCGTCTAGGTCTCACAGTGTGGGCGGAAGATGAAAGTGCCCGGATTCGCTTGCGTTGCAGCGCGCGCCCTCTAAAGAGCAGGCGGTGGGAAGTACGAGCGAACACATCCGGCAGCGGCTAGCCGACGAGATCGGCCGGCTGGACAAGCAGGCGCCGGTCACCGTCGCGCTTCTCTATCCATCGCCGTACGCCGCTGCGATGAGCTCGCTCGGCTACCAGCGCATCTATCGCGCGATCAACGAAGCATCCGGCCTCGCAGCCGAGCGGGTGGTGCTCGACGACGACGCCGAAGGAAAGCTCGCGCTCCAGTCGCGACCGATCAGCTACGAGTCACGCCGCGGCCTCGACGAGTACCCGATCGTCGCGGCAAGCATCGCCTACGAAGGCGAGATCGCCGGCTTCCTCCGCATGCTCGAGGCCGCCGGGATCCCGCCGCTTCGATCCGAGCGCGACGAGCGTCACCCGTTCGTGCTCGCGGGCGGTCCCCTCACCTTCTCGAACCCGCTGCCGCTCGCGCCCTTCTGCGACGCTATCGTGGTCGGCGAGGCCGAGGTGATCGTCGTCGACGTCATCCGCACGATCGAGGGCTCCTCGCGTCGCATCGACGCCTGGGACGCCCTCGCGAAGATCCCGCACGTCTTCGTTCCATCGCATCACGGCGAGATCCTCCCGACGGTGGCGAAGGTGCCCGACGAGCTCTTGCCGGCGTGGGCGCCGATCCGGACGCCACACACGGTGCTCTCGAACATGTTCCTCGTCGAGACCGAGCGCGGCTGCTCGCGTCGCTGCACCTACTGCGTGATGCGGCGCTCGACGAACGGCGGGATGCGCCTCGTGTCGATGGAACGGATCCTCGAGCTCGTCCCGGAGGACGCGCGCCGCGTCGGCCTCGTCGGGGCCGCCGTGAGCGATCATCCCAAGGTCGTCCCGCTGATCAACGCGCTCGCCGATCGAGGATGCGAGGTCGGCCTCTCGTCGCTCCGCCCCGACCGCCTGAACGACGACTTCGTCGCCGCGCTCCGTCGCGGAGGCCAGGGCGTGCTCACGACCGCGATGGACGGCCCGAGCGAAAAGATGCGCGAGCTCCTCGAGCGAAAAGCGAAGGAGAAGCACCTGATCCGTTGCGCCGAGCTGACGAGGCGCCACGGAATGGACCGCCTGAAGCTCTACTTGATGATCGGTCTGCCCGGAGAGAGCGACGACGACATCGACGAGTGCATCCGCTTCACCACGGAGCTGACGAAGATCGCGCCCGTCGCCCTCGGGATCGCGCCGTTCTGCGCGAAGCGCAACACTCCGCTCGACGGCCAGCCGTTCGCCGGGATCGACGTCGTCGATCGACGACTCGATCGGCTGCGCCGCGGGCTCCGCGGACGGGCAGACGTCCGCTCGACGAGCGCGAAGTGGGCGTGGGTCGAATACGTCCTGGCGCAAGGCGGACCGGCCGAAGGGCTCGCGACGCTCGAAGCCTCGCGCGACGGCGGCAACTTCGCCGCCTACCGACGCGCGTTCGCGAAGCTCGGCATCGGCGACGGCAAGGCGCCTTCGTCCGGCGGACCGCGCCGGCGCAGCCTCGCGATCGCCGCAGTGTGATTCGAGCGAGCGGGCTCCAGGGGCGTGATCGCTCGGTGACAGAACGGTTCGTGTTGCGGATGAACTAGATGCCTCGCCCGCGAAGGCTTGCGAGCCGGTGATGAGAGGGGTTACTCACCACTCGGAGGTCGCGATCACGATGAACATGCCTGCGCGGACGATGCCATACGAGGTCTCGGTGAAGGGACCGGATCTCCTGCGCGACCCGCTCCTGAACAAGGGCACCGCCTTCTCCGAGAGCGAGCGCGATGCGTTCGACCTCCACGGGCTCCTGCCGCCGCACGTGGGTACGCTCGAGGGACAGATCGACCGCCGCTTGAAGGCGTTCCGCGCGATACAGACGCCGTTCGACAAGTACGTCTTCCTCCGCGATCTGCAGGATACGAACGAGACACTCTTCTATGCGCTGCTCGGCGGCCATCTCGAAGAGATGCTCCCGATCGTCTACACGCCGACGGTCGGGGAAGCGTGCGAGCGGTTCAGCGACCACTACGCGAAGCCGCGCGGTCTCTTCATCAGCTGGCCGAAGCGCGACTGCATCGAGCAGATTCTCTCCTCGCCGCGGCTCGATCCGACGCAGGTGATCGTCGTCAGTGACGGTGAGCGCATCCTCGGTCTCGGCGATCAGGGGGCGGGCGGGATGGGCATCCCGATCGGCAAGCTCTCGCTCTACACCGCCTGCGCCGGGATCCATCCGGCGCGAACGCTCCCGATCTTGCTCGACGTCGGCACCGACAACGAGGAACGCCTGGGCGATCCGCTCTACGTCGGCTGGCGTCAGCGGCGCGTGCGCGGGCAGGAATACGACGACTTCGTCGAGGCCTTCGTCAGCGCGGTGACCCGCCGCTGGCCGAACGTGCTCCTCCAGTGGGAGGACTTCGCGCGCCAGAACGCCGGCCGTCTGATCGAGCGCTACCGCGATCGGCTCTGCACGTTCAACGACGACATCCAGGGCACCGCGGCGGTCGCCGCCGGTACACTGCTCGCGGCGATCCACGCGACCGGCGGATCGATGCGCGATCAGCGGATCGTCATCTTCGGCGCGGGCACGGCGGGCATGGGGATCGCGACGCTGCTCATCCGCTTGATGATGAGCGAAGGGATCCCCGAGGCCGAGGCGCGGCGCGCGTTCTACGCCGTGGACCGCACGGGGCTCCTCCTCGCCGACACACCCGACCTGCTCGACTTCCAGCGGCCGTTCGCGCAGTCACGCGATGCGATCGCGGGCTGGTCGCTCCAGCAGCCGGGCCAGGTCGGGCTCCTCGACGTGATGAACAACGCACGGCCGACGACGTTGATCGGCGTCTCCGGGCAGCCAGGTGCCTTCAGCGAGCCCGTCGTCCGCGCGATGGCGCGCGGCGTGAAGCGCCCGGTCATCTTCCCGCTCTCGAACCCGACGTCGCGGAGCGAAGCGAGCCCGCACGATCTGCTCGCATGGACGGAGGAGCGCGCGATCGTCGGCACCGGAAGCCCGTTCCCACCGGTGACGCGACGGGGCCAGCCCTTCCGCACCGATCAGACGAACAACTCGTACGTCTTCCCCGGCATCGGGCTCGGGGTCCTCGCGGTGGGAGCGCGACGCGTCTCGGACGCGATGTTCGAGGCCGCGGCCCGTGCCCTCGCGGCCGCCTCTCCCGCGCGGCTGGATCCGGACGGTCCGCTCCTCCCGCCGGTGACCGCGCTGCGCTCCGTCGCGCGCATCGTCGCCGGCGCGGTCGCTCGTGCAGCGCGGGCGGAGGGACACTGTCCGCCGCTCGACGACGTCGAGATCGACGCGCGCATCGATCTGACGATGTGGCGGCCGAGGTACCAGCCGTACCGGTACACCGGCTGACTCCTCTGCACCTCGGGGATATCCGAATCCAGCACGAGATTGCCTCACCGGGCCCGAGCTCGGAGCTTCCACCGGCCGACGGCTCGGCAGCCCGAGGACCAGGCCGCCCTCGTGTCGGCCTCGCCGCCATCCGTCGCCCGCGCCCATTCGACCGTCTGAGCGATCGCGTCGTCCCCCATGGCGTGGGCCCGAAGCCGAACGCGGCACGGAACTTCGCGTCCTCGACGACGAAGGGCTGACGCCACTGGTAGGTCATCTCGGCCACCTCCCGAATCGTCGGTTGGAAGACGCCCACCGCGCGAAGGACCCATGAAGGAACACGCGTAATCGAGATCTCGCGGCCGAGCGCGCGAGCAAATCGGCCGATGACGGCGCGGGTGCTCTCGGCGGGTTGGACCGGCAGCATCCAGACGCCACGCGCTTCGCTCCGTGCACCGAGCGCGACGAGACCGGCAGCAACGTCCGGCGTGAACGACTCGACGCAAGCGTCGGCTATGCGGATCTCACACTCCGCGAAGCCGACCTCGCGATCCGCACCACGCGGCCGACGAGCGGTGAGCTCGTCGCGGTGAAGCTCGCCATGGCACCGGTGGTCGCCCTCGCTTCTCCTGCATACGCGCGCTCGCTCGGGAAGCTCCGGTCTCTGGACGACGCGCGCTGGATCGTGTTGGCCGGCGACCTCGCGCACCTTCCAGAGGCCGCCTGGCTACGCAAGCACGCACCGAAGGCAACGGTGGTGCTGCGGCGCAGCTCACCTCATCTTCGGGAGGGCCGCCGCGCCGACTCTCGTGGACGGCGAGGCCGTCCCATCGTCGTTCATCCCCAGCCGTTCGAAGAACCTCGCCTCATCCGTGGCGATGTTCCGACGTGTCGCCGGCGTCAGGCCGGGCGCCCTTCGCGCCGCGTCCTGAAACGACGACGACGTGCCTACGCGCACCTCACTCCCGTTTGCTCACACCTTGGGGAGGATGAGATCGCGCGCTCGATAGACGTGGAACTCGTAGCGCCCGATCTCGTTCAATCGCTTGAACTTGTCGGCGAAGGTGGCATCCGAGAAGAACGCTTCGACGTCGCCAGGCCCGGTGATGGCTTCGATGTTCACCACGGTCTGGCCATCGACGCTCGTGGCCAGCGTGCTCCACAAGAACTCCTTCCGACGGTCGGCGACATAGTGAACGATCTCTCGAATGATGCTGAGGGCCGCCTCCTGCTTTCCGGGCTGAGCATGGATGACGTTGACGACGAAGACGGTGCCCTCAGCGAGCGAGTGGGATGCAGACATGGTTTTGCTCCTGTTCGAGATTGCCGCGCAGAGCGGCTTCGACGAGCGATCTGATAGGCCCTTCGCGCAGCTCGAAAAACGCCCCACGGTTCCGGTCATTGCGGAACCGTGGTCCGCAATCGCCATCCAAGGAGACGGCGAACATGCAGAGGGCCATTCGAAAGAGCGACGATCTGGGCGAGATTGGTGTGTTCGTGCAGGTCGCGGAGACTCGCAGCTTCGTCGAGGCCGGCCGGCGCCTCGGCGTCTCCGCCTCCGCCGTCGGCAAGAGTATTGCTCGGCTCGAGGAGCGCTTCGGCACTCGCCTCTTCCACCGCACGACGCGTAGGGTCTCGCTTACCGAAGACGGCGCGCGCTTCCTCGTACGCTGTACGCGGATCGTCGAGGAGCTCGAGGGGGCCGAACTCGACTTCGCGCGCGGACACGATGCGCCTCGCGGCCGACTGCGCGTCGCCCTGCCGACGGCGAACGCATTCTTTTCCCCGCTATTGGCCGAGTTCTCCCGCGAGTACCCGGGCGTCGAGCTCGACGTCGAGCTCGGCGATCGCCTCGTCGATCTCGTCCATGAGGGCTTCGACGTGGCCGTTCGCACCGGAGACCCGGACGACTCGCGCCTCTCGTCACGGAAGCTCGCGTCCTTCCGCAACGTCATTGTCGCCGCTCCGAAGTACCTGGCCGATCATCCGCCCCCATCCGAGCCGTCGGAGCTGAGCGAGCATCGCCTTCTCCTCTACAAAAAGCCTCGCACGGGCAAGATCGAGCCGTGGCCTCTTGGACGAGCGGCCGGTTCAATCGCCCTCGGAGCAAAGGGCGGCGTCATCGCGAACAGCATGGAAACGCTCGTGAGCATGGCCGTGAACGGGCGTGGGCTCACGTCCGTCCCCGACTACTTCATCGGGCGCGAGCTGCGCGACGGACACCTGGTCCGCTTGCTCGACGGCCTTACTCCGTGCACCAACGCCTTTCGGTTGCTCTGGCCTGCGAAAGCACAGTTCGCCCCCAAGGTCCGCGCCTTCATCGACTTCTTCACCGCACGGCTCCCCCGAAGTCCGCGCGTTCCGCCATCCCCATGCTAGGGAACGCGCATGTCTTCTCGGCTCTTGCTTCTTTCGATGACTTCATCGTGGGCACTCGCGTGCAGCGGTGGCAGCGCCGGCCTGGCGGAGGCGGGGCTCGGCCTCATCACGTACGCGGCCCACTCGCCGACCGTGGGCGTGGTGCGCCGCGAGCTCACGGACGTGAAGTGCGTATGGGGCCGCCTCGATGAAGCTTCCGTGAAGGCAAAGCACACGCTCCGAGTGGAAGGCGTCGGCACTGACGGAGCCGCCCGCTCGTCGATGGACGCGTTCGCGCAGTTTTCCTTCGATACGGAGAGCCCGACATCGCGGACATTCCGCATCCCGGACTTCGACTATCCCTTCAATGCCTAGTCGAGGACAGATGAACGAAGCAGACCGCGTACGGCTCACCGCCAACGGCGTGCCACCGAATGCACTCCGAGCCGCCCGGGACGGCGGCGCCGCGGTGCATCCGGCCCTGGCGTACCGTCTTGGTGCGCCCTGGAAGACGGCGCTCTCGCCCGCGCGGGCGAGGCTCTTGCCACTCTGGGAATGCGGAACCGTCGTGACCGGGCTCCGCGACGACGGCATGTTCGTGCAGGTTTCCCTCGAGCTCCCGGATGAGCCGTTCTGGGCGACTCCGTCCTTCGACGATGTCACCGAACGCCTTCTGGTCACGCTCTGGGAGGACGACGTCGAGGTGGTGGCTCTGCGAGAGGTCGCCCGCCTGTTCCAGTTCCGGCGCATCGAACCGCTCCTCCGTCGGCTCGATGGCCCGGGGTGAAACGGAGCGAGCCGCCACGTCGCGCGCCAGCTCCGCCGGTCTTCAATCGAAGCCCGGCGCCCCCACCCCATTGGCGATCGTCGAGATCACGCGTGTGGGCGTCTCTCGTCAGGCAGGCCTGAGGTGTTGGGTGGGACCGACCAGCGCTCCTCGTCCGCGTCATAGACGCCGCCGCGTCGCTCTGCGCATTCGAAGCAGAGGTATGTGTCCGGCCCGCTCGTGAAGGTACGGTCCACGTCGGGCCAGAGGACCGAGCCGCATTCGATGCAGGCCGTGGCCTCATCCCAGTCACCGCTGTCTTGGGTCATGACATCCGCGAGAGGTTCAAGAAAGGTGCCACGGCTGGCGCAACACGGACCGCACACGGCGTCGGGACCAGATGGGCCCGCAGGCGCATCTCGTCCGCTCTCGGAGAGGTCGACGCGAGACCGGGTCGAAGCGTTGCCGCTCAGTCATCTCCGCTCAAGGGGGCGGCACCTCGACCTCCGTGAAGTCGCCTCGATCGCGCAGGCGAGTCTTCCCCTCGGTGCGAGCGCAGCTGGCTCCGCAGTAGATCGAGCCCTGCTCCTCGACGCCATGGCCGAGGACGCGACAGCCGCAGTGCCCACACACGGGCGCAAGCGCATGAATCGCGCACTCGAAGCAGTCGAACGTGTACGTCCGTCCGTCCTTTTGCACGTCGAACGTCTTGTCGTAGTCGTTGTCGCAGGTGTGGCATCGAGGCATCGTCGTTCTCCTTCCGTCGCTTCGTGCACGGCCGGCTTCACCGAGAAGCGCCCGCGTCGACGAGCAGCGCGCGAGCTTCAGGGAAGTGCGGACGTGCGAAGGCCGAGCAGGCGACATGCCAAACGGCGTCACGTAGCACTCGGTGACGTTCCTCAGGTCCAGCTCGCGTCGTTCTCGAGCCTATGAAATTCGCGCCTGAACGCGGCCTCGAGGTGAAGTACGGAGCGTGGCCGACGGGCAAGCCGCTCCGCTGCCATCTCCTCGATGAGCACGATGGTGTGGTGCTTGGGGAGGCAGCGCGAGCGGTGAAACGCCCGACGCCGCCGCGTCCTCGGCCGGCCGCGCGGCGCCGGTAGACGTCCGCGGGTTCGATGCGCCCGCGTGTCGACCGCCGCCGCGTCCGGCTCGACCGTGGATCAGGTGAAGATCGCCTGACCGGGCGTCAGCACGTTGTCCGGATCGAATCGACGTTTCGAGCTGACGAGCAGGCCCCAACGCGGCCGGAAGTGCTGCTGCCAGTCATGGCGCGAGAAGGGTATCGACCCGATCGAGTACCGAGTACCGCCGACGCGCACCACCTGGTCGTAGAGCGCCCGGTTGTGGGCCACCATCGCGTTGAGCGTCGCCGGATCGTTCGGCGGTGCGGTCCGTAGGAGATTGAACGCGAACGCGACCGGCTCGTTCGGCAGAGGATAGAGCGCCTGGCGAATCTTCGAGGTGGCGATCGGGTAAAACAGAATTGGGCCTTGCCCGGTATCGGCTTCCGTGAGCGTTCTCAGAATATTGCCGACATACGTGTTGGCCTTCGATGCCGGAACGAACACGCTGTACCAAGGGTGCGGAAAGAACCAGACGCCGATCGCCTTGAGAAATGCGGTTACCGGATCGATCCGGAACTGCCAGCCGACGTAGGTGGTGTCCGAGATCACGCGCTCACTCGCGTTGTCCTTGAGGCCGGCGAGCAGCGCGGCATCGTTGGGTGCGGACGGAGGCGTAAAGTACGCTGCCGCTTCGATCATGAAGCGCCACCCCGTGTCGCTCGCTCGAGGCACGACTTGTCCCTCGAGGTAGCCGAAGCGGCCCTCCGCGAGCAGGCGCCTTTGATCGCTCGTGTAGAGCGCGATGTCGTCGTAGTAGAGGTTGTAGACACGTGCCTGCGTCGGCGCCGGGATCATGCGGATTGTCGCGCGCACGATGATGGCGAACTGTCCGAGGCCGGCGAGGACGACTTCGAACAGATCGGCGCGCCGGCGTGGCGAGCAGGTGACGAGGTCGCCTTCGCCCGTCACGACGGTGAGCTCGAGCACGTTGTCGACCTGCAAGCCGTGGTGCTGCGTCGCCCCACCGAGTCCGCCGACGCTGAGCGTGCCGCCCACGGATAGATCCTGATAGTCGGTGAGCACCGGCGGAGTGACGCCTGCCGCGGCGCCCTCTTCGATGACCTTACGCCATGTCACGCCGGCGTCGACGGTCGCTCGATCCGATCCGATGTGATGGATCGTGTCGAGGGTACGCGAGTCGATGACGATTCCCGCGAAGGCTTGCGCTTGGCCGTAGTTCGAATGCCCTTGGCCTCGCATCGCGACCTTGAGGCAATTCCGACGAGCGAACCGTACGATCTTGACGATGTCCTCGACCGATCCCGGCCGGAGCACCGCCCGCGGCCGTCGATGCACGATGTGGCCGTAGTCGTCGGCGGCTTCTTGGAGGCTCGCATCGTCGGTGACGAGCACGCCGTCGAGGGGCGGGATGCGATGCAGCGGCCCACTCGCGAGCGCGTCGGTCACCCATGAACGCCGAACGGGATCGAAGCCGAGCACCACCGCTCCTGCCGCGACCCCGCCGAGAAACGTGCGACGAGAAAGAGCTTGCACCATTCGAGGGTCCCCTTGTCGCTGCCGGTGCGGCGGGCGTGTGTTCCGCCGATCGCAGCGCACCTCGGGCAGCATCGAGCGTGCGCTCGGATCGAGTGTCTCACGAAATGCGCGAATTTGGCGCAAGCATCGCGACTAGTGATCGCGGTTCTGTGGCAGCTCTGGTCGCAACGACGTGGGGAGCACTACACGGAAGGTCGTCCCCACACCTTCACGGCTCTCCACCGAGATCTCGCCGCTTAGCGCAGTCACGATGTGATGACAGATCGAAAGACCGAGGCCGCTGCCTACGCCCGGCGCCTTGGTCGTGAAGAACGGGTCGAAGGCGCGCCCGAGCAGGTGGGCAGGCATGCCCATGCCGTTATCGTGCACTTCGACCACGACGGTTCCGTCGTCTCCGCTCCGCACGACGACCCGGATCTCGTTACCGTCGCGTCGGTCCGGCGGCATCGCCTGCGCCGCGTTCGTGAGGAGGTTGACGAAGATCTGGACGAGGCGCCCCTCCGGAGCCGTGGCCGGAGGCACCTCCCCGTATTCGGTCACGATGCGCAAGCCTGGCGGTGGCGTTCGGAGCGCCATCATGATCGAGAAGTCGAGAACCGCGCGGAGGTCCACGGCCGTCCCGCCGATGTTCTCTTCGCGCGAGAACAGTCGAAGGTCCTGAACGATCTTCCGAACCGACTCGGCACCTTCTCTTGCCATGCGTACGGCTTCGCGCAGCATCTCTAGATCGCGCTGCTGCGTGGGAGGTGAGCGTTCCGCGAGCAACGAAGAGATGCTCTCCAAGTTGAGCATCAGATACCCGAGCGGGTTGTTGATCTCGTGGCCGACGCCGGCTGCGAGCGTGCCCAGGGACGCGAGCCGCTCCGCCTGGAGGAGGCGGGCCTGCATTTTCTTCTGCTCGGTCACGTCGCGAACGAGGAAGGACATCGTGCGCGGGTCGCCGGGCGATGGCGGCCTCAGCACCGGGTCAGCCGTGAACCAGCGGCGTCCGCCGGGCACGTCGAGCACGTATTCGAGTGTCTCCCTCTGTCCGGTCGCGAAGAGCCTCTTCACGTTGTCCGTGAGCTGTTCGCCGATGGGAGATCCGAGGACTTCGATGAGCGTTCGTCCCTTCAGATCTTCCGACGGCTTGGCGAGCAACGCAGGATTGTTCGTCCAGACGCTCACGTAGCGCGCCTCGGAGTCGAGCTCGAATACGATCCCGTCGGTGTAGATCGCAAGCACCTCGAGACGTGACTCCGCGGCGCGCAGAGCCGAGGCGAGATCCACGTCGGTCCGCGCGTCTCGGGCACCCCAAATACGGAGAGGTTCGGCCTGATCGAGCGTCGGAATCGGCGTGCTCCACCATTCGAACGGTCGCCCGTCGCGCCGTGTGACACGCCGACTCCAGGCGCCGTGATCGAGCGTGGTCTGGACCAATAGTGTCTGTTGGTCGGCGTCGACGAGCTGGGCTACGACCTGCTCGAGAAACGGCACGATCGACGTCGGCGAGTCCTCGTCGATGTTCCACATGCGCGCGAATGGCTCGTTGTACGCGACGACGGTTCCGTCGGCCGTAAACGCGAGGAGGCCGAGCTCCGAGGCCGCGGCCCAAGACCACAGCGCCGCTGCGAACCGCTTCGCCTCGCCGGATGACGTTGCAGCTTCCAGCCCACCCCAGGACGACACGTCCTCCACATTACGCGAATTTGCGGGAACACGCGAATCGGGCGCGACGCACTGGATCCTCGGCGAACCGGATCACCGGAGATGCCCGATATTGCAAGGAGGTGACACGGTATTCACACCGTCCGCCGGTGACTGCGCTGGGCTCCGTCGCGCGTATCGAGGCATCGACGCGGCTACCTCGGGCGGCCCACGACCCTGTTTCGGCCCTCTTGCTTGGCGCGATAGAGGCGCCGGTCGACCTCTTCGATGAAGAGCAGCGCGCTGTCGTCCCGTGAAGGGATGATGGTGCCGACGCCGATGCTGACGGTGACGGTCGGCGCGACCGAGGAGGTCTCGTGCGGGATGGCCTCTTCGGCGATCGCGTCACGGCAGCGGGCGGCGACACGCTCGGCCCCGCTCTCGTCGGTCTCCGGAAGGACGAGCGCGAACTCCTCCCCACCGTAGCGGGCGAAAAAGTCGCGCGGACGCCTCGCTCCACGCCGCAGCGTCTGGGCCACCCGTTTCAAGCACTCGTCGCCGCGAACATGCCCGTACCGATCGTTGTACTGCTTGAAGCAGTCGATATCGATCATGACGAGCGAGAGCGGCCGCTGGTTGCGACCGGCCGAGCCCCATTCCGCCTCCATGATCGTGTCGAAGCGGCGGCGATTCCCGACGTCGGTGAGGCCGTCCTTGAACGAGAGATCCTCCAGCTCTCGCTGGAGACCCATCAGTCTCTCTTCGGACCTCTTGCGCTCGCTGATGTCGAACATGAAGCCGATCAGCGCTTCGACGACGCCGTCTGCGTTTCGAACCACATGCACCACGTCGCGCAGCCAGACGTAGCTCCCGTCTTTCGTGAGCGCGCGGTAATCCGCCTCGTGATCGACTCCGGCCTTCGACTGCGCGACGCAATAGTCGACGACCCACTGCCGATCGTCGGGGTGCATCCGATCGGCCCAGTCTTGCACCGTCACCCAGCTCTCGGGCGACCATCCGAGAAGCGCTTCGATCTGCGGCCCGATGTAAGCGAACCTCTTCGTGCTCCAGTCGATCTTCCACGGGATCGCCTTGGTGGACTCGAGCAGCGTCTTGTAGACCGCGCTGTCGACCTCCGGCTTCGCCGCGTTCGTGGGCACGTCATCGTTTGCCATCCGCACCCCTACACGAACGTCAGAGCCGCATCGGCTCGCCGGGACAATCGTACACGCTCAGGTCCGGAGGCGCGCGCGGATCCGGCCGATCGCCTCGGGCTCGGAGCGCCACCGCACGGTGACGCCACCCTCTTCCCAGCGCTCCTCGACGACGCGACCGGCATCGTGCATCTCGCTGAGGACCGCCTGGCGGTCGTACGGGATCACGATCTCGATCTCCTCGTAGGCGGACTCGAAGATCTCGATGATCCGCTGGCGCACGGAGGCGACGTGGGCCGGATCGCGCGCGGTGACGAACCACGCGTCCGGAAGGCGCCGCCGCAGGCGCTCGAGGACCTCGGGCTCGAGGAGGTCGATCTTGTTCATCACGAGCGTCGACGGGACCTCGTGCGCGCCGATCTCGGCGAGCACCTCCTGCGTCACCTCGAGCTGGGACTCCCACGAGGGATCGGCTGCATCGACGACATGGAGGAGATGCGAAGCCTCGAGCGCCTCGTCGAGGGTCGACTTGAAGCTCGCCACGAGATCGTGCGGGAGCTTCTTGATGAAGCCGACGGTGTCGCTCACGAGGATGCGCGGCTTCGCCTCCGGCTGGAGCGCGCGCACCGTGGTGTCGAGTGTGGCGAAGAGCTTGTCCTCGACGTAGACCTCGCTCGCGGTGAGCGCGCGCATCAAGGACGACTTGCCGGCGTTCGTGTAGCCGACGAGCGCGATGCGCCGCGCCTGCCGGCGATGCGACCGGCGTACGTCCTGGTCGCGCTGGACCGACTCGAGCTCCTCGCGCAGCTCCGCGATCCGGTCGCGGACCTTTCGGCGATCGAGCTCGAGCGCGGCTTCACCGGCGCCGCGTCCGCGCTGGCGCTCCTTGCCTCCCGGCGACTCGCGCATGCGCGGAGCGGTGTACGTGAGGCGCGCGATCTCGACCTGGAGGCGCGCCTCGCGGCTCTTCGCGTGGCGGTGGAAGATCTCGATGATGACGCCGGTGCGGTCGAGCACCTGGACGCCCGTGGCGCGCTCGAGGTTCCGCGCCTGGCTCGGCGAGATGTCGTGGTCGACGGCGACGAGGTCGACCTTCGCGCTGGCGACGAGCTCACCGGTGTCCGCCTCGTCCTCGTCGTCGTCCTCGACCTCGTCGTCGTCCTCGCGCCCCTCGGCTTCACGGCGGAGCCGCGCCTTGTCGCGACGCTTCGGCGCGGTCGTCCCGAGCTCGCCCGTGCCGCCGGTGATCTCGGCGAGCTCCTGGAGCTTGCCCTCGCCGATGACCGCAGCAGCCTCGAGATGCGAGCGCGGCTGCACGACGCGCGCGACGACCTCGTAGCCGAGCGTCGTGACGAGACGGCCGAGCTCTTCGAGGCTCGACTCGAACTCGAGATCCTCGACCCGAGGAAAGTGAACCGCGACGATGACGGCCTTCGGGCGTTTGACGGGAGTAACCAAGGGCGCCGATCGCTACCACGGGCGCGGCCTCGCGCGAACGCGAGATGTGCGAAGCGCGCCTGGGCCGCCGTGGCGGCTTGCCCCCCGGGACAGCCGCGCTCGGCTGGGGCGAGGAGCGCGGCCGCGCTATCGCGGCGCGCGGGCATACTCGCGCATGAAGACCTCGCGCTGCTCGAGAGAGCCGATCGCGACGATCTCGCCGCCTTCGGGCAGGAGCGTCGATGCGGCCGGGTTCGTGATGCACCCCGCCGGTCCCTCGAACGCGATGACGTTCAGGCCCGTCCGCGCGCGGATGTCGCTGTCCGCGAGCGTCTTTCCGACGAGCGACGGCGGAACGGGGACGACGATGACGTCCGCGCCCTCCTCGAGGACGACGAGCTCGTTCCCACGAAGGAACGAGAGCAGCGATTTGACGCCGAGCGAGCTGTAGCTCAGCACCGAGTCGGCGCCGGCGCGATGGATCGCCTCGAGGTTCCGCTCATGCGTGATCCGGCTCACGATGCGGACGTGGGGGTTCAGACGGCGGCAGAAGATGGCGAGGAAGATGTTCGTGGCGTCGTCGTTCGTCGTCACGACGACCGACGGAGCCTCGCCGAGCCCCGCGGCCATGAGGATGTCCCGATCGGCAGCGTCGCCGATGAAGACCTTGTCGGCGACGCCCTGGAGCGTGCCTTCGATGAGGTCGCTCCGCTCGACGAGGTGCACGGCAACGTCACGCTCGCGGAGGGCTCGAGCCGCCGCGACGCCTACCCGTCCTCCGCCGATGACGACGACGGGGTTCTCGTTCGGCTTGTAGATGACGAAGAGCGAGTCGAGGAGCGTGAGCTGGTCCTCGGTGCCGACGACGATGACGATGCTGTAAGGACCGAGGACCGCGTCGGCATGGGCCGGCCGAAGGATCCCGGCGTCCCAATACGCGACGATGTTCATCCCGGTGAGCTCGCGGAGCGACGTGTCGCGGATCGCCTTCCCGGAGAGCCCGGTGTTGTGCACCGGCAGCTCCGCGATCACGAGGTCGCGGAAGCGACCGACGACGTGCGCGCGGATGTGCCCCGCGTTGACGCGCGCGGCGAGGTGCTCGCCGAGCCGGCGCTTCAGCGGCAGCGTCGTCGTGGCGCCGCTCAGCTCGAGGACGTCCGTGGCGTCGTCGCTGTCGGCGAGAGCAGCGACGGGGAGGTCCGGCGCCTGCTCGCGCACGGTCAGGGTCACGTTCGTGTTGCTCGCGTCGTCGAGGTTCGCGAAGACGAGGCGCGCCTTCTCCGCGCGGAGCGCCGCGTAGGTCGCCCGGCTGTCGAACTCGCCGTGGACGACCGAGACGCCCTCGGAGTGCAGCGCGCCGGCGGCCGCGGCGTCACCTTCGATCACGAAGTACGGGATCGAGAGCGGTTTGAGGCGCTCGATGAGGCCACGCGCGATCGTGTCGTACTGGCAGAAGATGACGTGCCCGGTCATCGCCGGCGGACACTCGCGCGGCACTCGCAGCCGGATCTGCGCCTCGAGCCACGGCGCGTAGAAGTACCGGATGAACGCGAACGGCAGCACGATCACGAACATCACGAGCCCCGTGAGGAGCACGACGATGCTGAAGAGGCGGCCGATGTCCGTGTGGAACGTGATGTCGCCGAACCCGAGCGTGCTCATCACCGTGAGCGTCCAGTAGAGGCTCGTGATCCACGAGTACTCGCGGTTCTCGACGACCAGCATGATCGTGCGAAAGCCCACCGAGAACGCGACGACCGTCCCCGCGATCACCGCGAGGAACTTCGCGAACGCCCCGAGGTTCTGTCGGAGGCTCTTCTCCCTGAGCAGGAACGCGAGCAGCGGTGCAATCGCCCTCATGTCGCGCCTGCCCCCGCGTCTTTTGCGTTCGTGCGGAGCATCTTCCCGTGCCGTCGCTCGAACGGCGGGGGCGCACTCTACCATCGAAGCAGGCTCTGCCGGAGCCACGCCCCTGCGGGCAGAGCTCAGGCGCGCGCTCCTCGTGCGAGGGGATCCGCGCCAATCCAGCGTGCATTCGAGCGCCGGACGGCCTGGCCGCGCCGCGAGACGACCCCATCCTCTCGCCTCTCACGCCGGCGTCGAGCCCGGCGCGAGGCCCCACGAGCTCGACCGACGTCCGGGCATGCGCGGACTTGCTTGCTTCGAGGTGAGATATGGCCAACCGAAAACGCACATCCACCCCGCCCGCCGGGCTGCGAAAACCCGAGGATCCGTGCGAGACTGCCGCCGTGGCCGGGTCCAAGAAGAAGTCCGAAGAAGCCGAAGTCGACGACGAGACCAGGTCCGAGGAGACCGGCATCGGCGAGGACGCGATCGATTCGGTCGGCGGCATCGACGACGACGAGAGCGCAGAGCTCGAGGAGCGCCCGAAGACCGGCGCGTCGAGCAGGACCGCGCGCGCACACGCTACGAGCGAGCACGAAGCCCAGAAGCGGCGCGCGGATCGACAGAAGCGAGACGAGCCGTCGCTTCCGCTCGGCTCGGTCGCTCACCTCGCCTTCGTGATCGTCGCGGCAATCGGCGTCTACAGCTTCGTCTCGGTCGCGAAGGAAGGCGAGATGCGCCGGCGCTGTACCCCGACGTGCGTCCTCCGTCCGAACTACGCCGGATACGAGAAGAAGGCGCCGTCGTTCACGCTGAAGGACACAAGTGGGGAGGACGTCTCGCTCGCCAGCTATCGAGGGAAGGTCGTCGTCCTCAACTTCTGGACGAAGACGTGCCAGCCCTGCATGGAAGAGATGCCGGAGATCGCCGATCTCGCGCGCATCCTCCACCCCATGAAGGACGTCGCCGTCGTCACCGTGTCGACCGACGAGACCGCGCAGGACGCGTCCGACACGATCAAGGCCGTCCTCAAGGGTGAGCCGCCGTTTCCGATCCTGATGGATCCCGATCTCACGGTCGTGCGCGATCGATTCGGCACGAGCCTCTATCCGGAGACGTGGATCATCGACAAGGACGGCGTCATTCGCGCGCGCTTCGATGGAGCCCGTGAGTGGTCGAACGCCACCGTGGTCGAGCTCGTGAACCAGATCCGAAGCGGCGGCTACTGCCCTGCGCAGGCGCGCGACGGCAAGTTCATCGGCGAGGGCGCGCGTCTCTGCGAGAGCATGAGCGGCGGCTGACCCGCCCGCCTATCGCGCCGGCTTCGCGCTCTTCGTCCCGCGCTCGCGCGGCTTCGCCTTCTTCGCAGCTGCTCGCAGCTCGCGCGCGCCGCGCTTCGGAGGTGATGCCTCGACCTCGCGCAGGTACGTGGGAAGGTCGACGATCGCGTATCCCTCACGGTTCGGATGCGCCGGGTCGTAGCGGCGCGCGTCGAGATACGCGAGGAGCTTCTTCAGGATCTTGACCGACGTCCACCGGATGTCGTGGAGGAGCACGACCCCGCCTTCGTTGTAGACGAGCTGGCGGACGAGATCGCTGAACATGGCCTGCGTGTCGTCACGCTGCATGTCCTTCGCCTCGACGCTCCAGAGCAGGACGTCGAGCTGGCGCGCCTGCACCGCCTCCTGACCGAAGGCGTCGAGCCCGCCGAACGGAGGCCGGAAGAGGATGGGCCGCTTGCCGATGGCGCGCTCGATCGAGGCTGCACCGCGATCGATTTGCTCGAGGACCTGGGTACGCGAGATCGTCGTGAGCAGCGCGTGGTCGTAGGTGTGGTTGCCGACGAGGTGGCCGGCCTCGACGACGTTCCTCAGCACGGCGCGCGAGGCGCGGGCGCGCTCGTCGTCTCCGTCGAGGTAGCGACCGATCACGAAGAACGTGGCGCGGACGTCGTACTCTTCGAGGAGCTCGAGCACGCGCGGCGTGGTCTCGGGGAATGGCCCATCGTCGAACGTGAGGGTGACGAGCTTCCGCCTGTCCCCCGGCCGGCGGTTTGGGCCTTCGGCGAGCCTCCACGCCTTCGCCATGTCCGCCTCGGGGTTGAGGCGCGGCCAGGGGAGCGGCCCCGGCGCGTTCGCAGTCTCGACGTGCGGCCAGAGCTCCGGCACATCGAAGGCCGGCGCGTGTTTCGGCGTCACCTCGGACGCCACCGCCGGAGCGGGCTCGTCTCGAGGATGGAGGCCCACCCACGATCCGGCAGCGACCGAAATGGCCGCTATCACCGCACGAAGTCCACGCATCGCGCGGATCGTACGAAGCCGAGGACACTGCTGGCCAAGTACTCGGTGTGTCGAGCCGCCAGTTATCGAAGCGCGCGTCGGATCGATCGAGCTCGTCCTCTTCCTCTTTGTCGGCCGTGACCGACCGTGACCGAGCGCGTCGCACGGTCGTCGTCATGACGGGAGCGGCACCGATGAGCTACCCTTCGGCTCGATCGGATGAAGCGTCCTTCGCGCTCGGACGAGAAGGAGGAGAACGACCTCGCCGGCACGCCCGACGCTGGTACGCCTCTTCACCCGAGCGCTCCGCCGGTCGTCCAGTTCCTGCCGTCGATCGTGCCGAAGGCGCCGACGATTCCTCCTCCGGCGCAAGTGCCGCGCATCGCGCGCCCTCGGTCGGAGTCGACGCTCGACGCTACAGCCGCCGCGGCCTCCTCCGCCTCCTCCACGACTGCGGAGACCGCGACACACGCGAGCCGGCACGAGGTCGATCCACAAGCGACGTTCGAGGTCGAGCTCGCGCGCGAGATCCTCGGCGCCGAGCGCTTCCGCGCGACGCTCCTCATCGCGATCCCGACCGTCACCCTCTTCGCCCTCGTCGTCGCCCGTGGCGCCTACCCGGAGCTCGTCGTCGCGCTCCTCCACGGACAGTTCGATCTCGCGCCTGTCGGGCTCTTCCTCATGGCCGTCGCCGCGTTCGAGCTCGTCGTCCTTCGTTCGATTCGCGAGCAAGGGCGGCGCAACGAGCGTCTCTCGGCCTCCCGCCGCTATGCACAGGCATTCGTGGAGACCAGCCTGCCGACGGCGGTCGTCCTCTACTACGCCGCCGTCAGCGGCCCCGTGCAGGCGCTGCTGATGCCGTCGACGTTCGTCTACTTCGTGTTCATCCTTCTCTCGACGCTGCGGCTCGACTTCGCCATCTGCACCTTCACCGGGCTCGTCGCCGCCGCCGAATATGCCGCCGTCGCGATCTTCTGGGGTCAGGGAGACTCCCGCGTCGCCGAGAGCGCGCTCGCGTCGCTCGCTCACCATCTCGGCAAGGCGTCGATCCTGCTCGTCAGCGGCGTGGCCGCGGGCTTCGTCGCCCAGCGCCTGCGTCGTAGCTTCACCCGCGCGATCGAGTCCGTCGGCGAGCGGCAACGCATCCTCGGCGTGTTCGGGCAGCACGTGTCGCCGGAGGTCGTGGAGCGGCTCGTCCTCGGGAAGACGGCGGTGAAGAGCGAGCTCCGCGATGTCTGCGTGATGTTCCTCGACATCCGCAACTTCACCTCCTTCTCGGAGAGCAAGAGCCCCGAGGAGGTGGTCGACTACCTCAACACGCTCTTCGAACCGACGATCGATGCCGTGACCGAGCACCGAGGGATCGTGAACAAGTTCCTCGGCGACGGCTTCATGGCGATCTTCGGAGCGCCGATCCTCGACGGCGGTGAGAGCTGCGCCGAGGCGGTCGCGGCGGCCATCGACATCGTCGCGCGCATCGAGCAGCTCGTCGCCGACGGCAAGATCCCGCCGACGAAGGTGGGCATCGGGATCCACGCGGGCAAGGCCGTCGTCGGCAACATCGGCTCCGCCCAGCGCAAGGAGTACACCGTCATCGGTGACGTCGTGAACGTGGCCTCGCGGATCGAGGCCCTGAACAAAGAGCTCGGCTCGTCCGTCCTTGCCTCGGAGGAGGTCTGGGCCGCGGCCGGGCGATCGGACGTACGGGCGATCGCCCGCGACTCGATCGCGATTCGCGGGCGTACGCAGCCGATCCGCGTCTGGCAGCTCGCCTGACGAGACCACTCGCGCCCACGGCGAGCGACGGCGACGCGCTCGCCGAACATGCACCTTGGTCACGATGGTTCTTAACCGGCGAGGTGTTCGCCCGTATGGTGTCACGATGACCTCCTCGCGGGCTCTTTCGCGCCGACACTTCCTTCGTGACATGGGCCTTGCCCTGGGTGTCGGGGTCGCCAAGATCGGCGGCCTCGGCAGCCTCGGCGGCTGCGCCGAGCCTCTCGCAGAGGGGACGGGCGCCGACTGGAACGCGCTCGCGCGTCTCCTTCCCGGCCGCGTGCTCCGGCCGGGCGGGGTGGATTTCGACGACATCGCCACGCCGTGGAACCTGCGCTGGTCGGATCGACCTCGACCGGAAGGCATCGTCCGCGCTGCCAGCGCCGAAGACGTGCGGACCGCCATCCTGTGGGCGCGCGACAACGGCGTGCCGCTCGTCGCCCGATCGGGCGGGCACTCGTACGCCGGCTACTCGACGACCGACGGCCTCATCATCGACGTCTCGACGATGACGGAGATTCGCTACGACCCCGCAAGCGAGCGCGCCTTCGTGAACGCCGGCGCCCGCAACACGCACGTCTACGCGGCGCTCGGAGAGGTCGACCGCACCGTCACCCACGGGCGCTGCCTCGGTGTCGGCGTCGCCGGGCTCGTCCTCGGCGGCGGCGTCGGCTTCAACATGCGACGCATCGGTCTCACCTGCGATCAGCTCGTCGAGACCGACATCGTGACGGCGGACGGCGAGATCCTGAAGTGCAACGCCTCCGAGAACGCAGACCTCTTCTGGGCTGCGCGCGGCGCGGGCGGCGGCAACTTCGGCATCCACACCTCGTTCACGTTCCAGACGCACGCGGCGCCGCGGCTGACCGTGTTCAACCTGGTGTGGCGTACCCGCCAGGAGGCGGTGCTACGCGCGCTGCTCGACGTGCTCCATGCGGCACCGAACGAGCTCGGCGTGAAGGTCTCCGTCACCGCGAAGCCCGTCGCATCGGCACATGCGCCGGAGATCGCCGTGAACCTGCTCGGCCAGTACGCCGGCACGAAGGCAGCCTTCGAGGAGCTGCTCACGTCGGTCTACCAGGTTGCACGTCCCGATCTCCGGCCCGGCACCGAGTTCATCGAAGAGGCGGACTACTGGCCCGGGCAGGAGAAGCTCAGCGAGCCCGGTCATCGCGAGTTCGCGTACGAGCGGTCGCGCTACGTGATGAAGCCGCTGTCCGACACGGCGATCGGCGTGATCTTCGCGCACCTTCGGGCCTGGCCGGAGACGAGCGTCGGAGCCATGTGGAAGGGGTTCCTGACGGGGGGCGCGATCCGCGACGTCGCGCCGAACGCGACGGCGTTCGTGCATCGGCGGGACTGGCTCCTCTCGGGCACCGAGGTGAACTGGACCGCGAGCGACGCACCCGAGCAGGTGAAGCGCTCGATGACGTGGATGGACGGATTCCACGCCGCGATGCGCCCGTACACCTCGGACGAGTGCTACCAGAACTTCATCGACGACGGCGAGACCGACTGGCGTCGCGCCTACTACGGCGAGAACCTGGAGCGCCTCGTCCAGATCAAGCGCAAGCACGATCCCCGCAACGTGTTCCACTACGCGCAGAGCGTGCCGCTGACGATCTGAGGTCGACTCCCGCGTCGAACGCGGCGTGAGCACGTGGTGGATACACACGCATACCGGCGCGCCGAGCTCCTGACGCTCGGCGCGCGGATCTCGTTCCGTCGACGTGAAATGCGCGCCGGGGGTTAACTCCGAGCGAGCTGGGCCGTTGAGGACACCAACCATGAAGGCCCTCCACCACATTGTTCGCCGTCGCGGTCCACTCACGCTCTGCGCGCTCGCGCTCGGCATCGCATTTGCTGCAGGTTGCAGCAGCAAGGACGACCACGCCCCCTCGCCGGTGCCGGCCGCCTCCGAGCGTTCGATGACGACCAGCGTGAGCGCGCGCGTGGACGACGAGACCGGCGCGACCCTCGCGCTGCCGAGCGGTGCCAAGCTGACGATCCCCCCGAACGCGCTCCCGCACGACGCCGACATCACGTTCACCGAGATCGACGACGACAATCCGGATCGCTCGCGCCGCTACTACCGGATCGAGCCGAACCTCCAGCTCGAGCAGGCCGCCACGCTCACCCTCCCGTACGAGGACCTCGAGCAGCCGATCGAGGGGAGCGAGGAGCCGCTCCTCATGGTCATCGAGAGCAGCACGCTGAATCCGACCATCAACTCGTCGGGCGAGCTCTCGAACTGGCGCTACGCGGACGTGATCGACCGTGATCCCGTCGAGAACCGCCTCACCGTCTCGACCACGCACTTCACCGGCTTCGCCATCTTCACGTGGGTCGACGAGCCCGCGTACATGGTCGTCGACGTCCCCGCCCCGCTCCTCGCCCCCGGAGACATCCTCTTCACCCTCAGCGGCTCGCATCCCGGCCCGTTCAAGGACGGCACCTTCAACTGGTTCCCGGGCCATGTCGGAATGCACTGCGGCAAGGACCGGTTCGGCGCGGACGAGCGCGTGAAGGACGAGAACCAGCGCGTGGTGACGGACGCGACCGGCATCCCCGACAGCGTCGAGTCGCGCAGCCACGGCGTTCAGAACGCGAGCGTCGACTCCTTCCGCACGGGCTTCCATGGCGACCATCTCTATCTCGGAGCGCGGCGGCCCAAGAACGTGCGCTTCACTCCCCAGCTCGGTAACTCGGTCTGCACCTTCGGCCTCGCGCAGCGCGGCAAGCCGTACAACCTGATCGGCGACGGCGCGCGATTCATGGCCGACATGATGAACGGCGGCTACTCGTGCGTCGGCCTCGTCGACGCCGCGTACGTCTCGGCGGGCGCGTCGTTCATCTCGAACTGGGATCGCCGCATGGTCGCCGTGACGCCGCTCGACATGTACAAGGAGACCGAGCCGGTGAAGGAGGTCACCGTCTTCGCGGGAGAGGAGACGAAGATCCCCGTCTACGGCGTCATCGTCGATGCCCGCTCGGACATCGGCTACACCTCCGCCATCGTGGGCAGCCCCTCGACCTTCGCCGGGCACTACACGCGTGAACGACGCAGCGTCTACGAGGGTACGGTCTCCAGCTACGCGATCGCGCCCGGCTCCGCGCTTCCGAAGGGCGTCCAGCTCGTTCCGCAATCGGACGGGCGCGGCTACGAGCTTCGACTCGCACCCGAGGTCGCGGGCACCTTCCAGATCGAGCTCGTGATGCAACCGGACGCGCAAGGGACGCGCGACTGGAAGCTGTGGAAGACGGCGGTTCCGCTCCCGAACGGCAAGCGCCCGATCCGGCAGTCGTTGACCGTGACCGTGCTCGACCGCCCCGGCCCGGGGACTGCGATCACCACCGACGTCGGTTGGCGCACGAAGCTGTAGGGCAAGAGGTCAGGGCGCAAACCCCAGTTCGTTGGAGAGATCGGCATGCAGAGCGACAGTCTGGGCAATCCCTTGACGGTGACCGAGAGCGCAAGCGTGCGCGCCGTCGACGACTTCGTGATGGGCTTCATCTCGTGCGAGGCGCGCGCGGTGAACGTGCTGTCGGCGGCCGGCGACCCGAGCCCCATCGTGCAGGCGTACTGCGCGGCGCTGCACATGTTCGCCGAGTCGCACGACGCGGCTTCGAACGCGCGACCGTTCATCGAGCGCGCGCAGGCCGAGGCCGCGCGCGCCACCTCGCGCGAGCAACGCTTCATCGCCGCGATCGCGGCTTGGGTGGACGGTGACATCGCGCGCGCCATCGCGCTCCACCACGAACAGGCGCGCGAGCACCCGCGCGATCTCGCCTCACTGAAGCTCGGTCAATACCACTGCTTCAATGCCGGCGACTGTCCAGGCATGCTCCGGCTCGCGCTGGCGGCGCTGCCGGCGGCGAGTGACGTGCCCTACCTGCACGGCATGGCGGCGTTCGGCTACGAACAATGCCACCTGATGCGCGAGGCCGAGACGAGCGCACGTCATGCGGTCGCGATGTGTCGCAAGGAGCCTTGGGCTCATCACGCGCTGGGCCATGTGATGCTGACCGAAGGGCGCCTCTCCGAAGGCCTGGCCTTCATGCAGGACGTGAGCGACACGTGGACCGAGCTCAACTCGTTCATGGTCACGCACAACTGGTGGCACGTCGCGTTGTTCTTGATCGAGCTGGGCCGCGATGCAGAAGCCCTCGCGCTGTACGACGAGCAGGTCTGGGGCGTGGTCAAGGAGTACTCGCAGGACCAGATCGGCGCCGTCTCGCTGCTGGCGCGCTTCGAGCTGGCGGGCATCGACGTCGGCGACCGCTGGCAGGACGTGGCCAATCACCTCGTCCACCGGCTCGGCGATCACGTGCTGCCGTTCCTGGACCTCCAGTACCTCTACGGCCTCGCACGCGCCGGGCGTCCGGAGGCCGAGACGCTGCTCCGTAACATCGAGGCGTTCGCCGAGCGAGCGCCTGCGTCTGCACGCTCGGCCTGGCAACGCGTGGCGGTACCTGCCGCGCGCGGCGTGCTCGCCCATGCCCGAGGCGCCTTCACGACCGCCATCGAGGGGCTGGGCCTCGCGCTGCCGCGCTTGATCGAGATCGGCGGCAGTCACGCCCAGCGCGATCTCTTCGATCAGATCCATCTCGATGCCCTGATCCGCAAGGGGACCGCGACCTCGCTCGCCGGCGCGCAAGGGCTGCTCCAGCGCCAGCTCAACGGGCAACCGGAGTCGCGGAGGCAAAGGCGGCAGACGAACGCGGTCTACGCGGCGCTCGGTCTCCCGGAGACGCGCGGCGATTGACGTGACCGCGAACGGCGCCCACGTCATCGCGCGGGCGCCGTCGTCAGGCCATCAGCATCCTCAGGGAAGCAGGCCCGGAACGCGCGCGGCAGGCGCCCAGCCGGGCCGGCGCAGCGCGTCGCTCGCCCAGCTCGCGGCAAACGCATCGCGTACGACGAGCTCGGCGAGCTTGCCTCGTGGAGAGAAGCCCCAGCCCGCCTCCTGCGAGACATCGTCCGGATCGGCGTAGAGGCGCCAGACGAAGAAGCCCATGAAGAGCGGCTCGTCGAGGAGCGGCGCGACGAGCGCCCGGTATGCATCTGCCTGGGCGGGCTCGTCGATGCGCACGTTCTTCATCCCATCCGGCCACTCCCACGGGCGGATCGCCGGGTCCGGCCGCGTGGTGTAGCCGATCTCGGTGAAGAGCACGGGCTTCTGCCATACCTCTGCGAGCGCGTGGACGCGCTCGCGCACGCGCTCGCCACCCTCGAGAAGCACATCGAACGGCGCGCCGTCCTTGTCGGCGAGCGGATAGAAGGCGTTGATGCCGATGACGTCGAGCTCGCCGAGGACGAGGGTGTCGTCGACGTCGTCCCAGTTCGCGGAGTAGGTGATCGGCCCGTGATAGATGCCGCGGAGCTGGCGAACGAGCGCGATGAAGCTCGGCGCCCGTGACGTCGTCACCCAGGAGCGAAGCTCCACGCCTGCAGAGAAGAGGTCGACCCGGGTCTGCTCGGCGACCTCCGCCCATCCGCGGACGAACGCGCCGTAGCTCTTCGCCCAAACGTCCCAGCCTTCGTCCGAGCCGGGATCGATCTCCGCGCGCCACGCGCCGGACTCGACCCAGAGGTGCGGGACGAGCATGACGGAGAGGCCGCGCGCGTGGGCCATGTCGACGGCGCGCCGGACGTCCTCGCGGTTCGTCGCAAACGGGCGTTCGAAGGTTGGGTCGACACCGCGACCGGAGAGGTCGAACACGCGGCCGAACGGCGTGATCGCGACCCAGCGTGCGCCCATCTTCACGCATTCGTCGAGCGTGCGCGCGTAGGCAGCGCTGCCGTAGCCGATGCCCGGGTGATAACCGTTCTCGATCGGGCCGATGGTGATCCCCCGGACCCCGTCCTGTCCGGCGGCGCGCCAGCCGTCGGCACCGGGCAGCGGAAACACCGGAGCGGCACGCGTGGGCTTCTCGGGCTTTCCCATTCCCGCGAGCGGAAAGAGCACGCCCGCGATCGCGACCACGGCAGCGAGGAGCCCGCGCTTCACGCCCCGCCCTCCATACGGCGGCGCGCTCACAGGTCGATCCCGGCACCGAGGCCGATGCCGAAGCGCATCCAGACGCCACTCGCGTCGCGAGGCGCCGCGCGCGTTCCGTCGAAGGCCGGTTGAACTTGCCAGGTGAGGGGGAAGGCAGAGATGCGCACGTTCTTCGTGAGCGCATAGTCGATCTGCGCGCCGAACAGGAGCGCGGGACGAAGACCGGGCGAAGGAGTACAGCTCGGGACGAACAGATCACCGCCGACGTGCTCGACGAAGTAGCCCGCGAGGCCGACGCCGCCGATCCCCACGAGACGCACCCTGGAGGCGACGTCGAACGACGCCGTACCGATGCCGTAGACGGACAGCGCCGTCGCGCTCCCTGGATCGCGGAGCGGCGCGCAGTTCGGTGCTTCGTTCGGCAGACCGGTGCGGTTCGCCCACGAGTCGCCCGAGAGCGAGAGCAGACCACCAGCAGCGAGCGAAGCGCGGCCGAGCTCCTTCAACCGGTACGTGCCGAGCACGAGCAGGCCGGCGCCGGCGTTTCCTCCGATCGTTCCGTACCGCGGCAGGATCACGTTGAGCGCGCCGCGGATCGCGATCGGACCGACTTCGGGCTCCTCGTACGGATTGGCGGGCGGCGGAGGGCGCCCATCGCTGCCCAGCACGGCGTCGACGATCACCGCTCGGCCGTATCGGGCCTCGACCTGGCGCGTGTGGGGCGTGACCGTCCCCGAGCTCACGGTCACCGTGTGCGTACCGGGCGCGATCGTGATCGAGATCGGCGTGCGGCCCGGGGCGGCCGTTCCATCGACCCAGACCTGGGCCCCGCTCGGGGTGGACGAGACGGTGAGCGTGCTCGGCCGCTTCTTCAGTGCCTCGAGCTGCTGCGTGGCCTCGTCGCGATCCTCCTTCGGGAGGTTCGGGAGCGACAGGTAGCGCTCGAGGTTTGCCGCGGCCTGCTCCGGCTGATCGAGCCGAAGGTGACACTTGGCGACGTTCCACAGCTCGAACGCGGGACCTCCGAGACGATAGGCCTCCTCGAAGTACCGGATCGCGTCGTTGTACCGGCCTTCGCCGTAGGCTCTCGCGCCCTCCCGATCGAGCGCCCGCGCGCGCGAGAGATCGTCCTTGCCTTGCCCCTGCGGCTGAGCCGTGACGGAGCCTGCGAAGAGCGCGATCGCCAGGGCGACGAAGATCGAGGATGCGGTCGGACGCACGAGCGGCACGATGTTACCCCGGTGCGGCTCGACGCGATGAATCATCGACTGTGCGTCAACCGGCGAGGAGCACGAGCTTCGTGATCTCCGGCGCGGCGGCCACGCGGGCGGGCGGTCCGGTGACGCCGAAGCCGCGGTTCACGTAGAGGATCGAGCCCGCGCGGTCGTAACGACCGGCGACGAAGTCCATCACCGCCGCCGCGGGGCGAAACCCCGGGTTGATCTGGCCGCCGTGGGTGTGCCCGCTGAGCTGGAGCGCGACCCGTCCCTGCGACTCGTTGAAGAAGGGTGGCTGGTGAGCGAGCAGGACGCGGGGGATGTCCGGCGGAAGCCCCGCGAGCGCGCGACCGAGGTCCGGACCGGGATGACCCGGCGATCGAGCCTTCCGGCCATGCAGATCGTCGACGCCGAGAAGCGCGAAGCCGCCGCCGTCGCCACGCCGGATGTGCACGCCTTCGTTGTGGAGGAGGCCCACCTTCGCTCGGCGGATCCGCTCGGCCACCTTCGCGGCGCCGGCGTAGTGATCGTGGTTGCCGAGGACCACGTACGCCCCGTCGCGCGCGCCGGCGCCGAGAAGACGCGCGTTCAGGAGGTCGATGAAGGCAGCGTCGTTGTCGACGAGATCGCCGGTCGCGACCACGAGATCGGGCCTCGCGCGTCGCACGAGCTCGAAGCCTTCGTCGAGCTCGCGATCCCTCACGAACGCGCCGACGTGGACGTCCGAGACCTGCGCGATGACGTAACCGTCGAGCGCACGCGGCCAGCCCGGCACCTTGATCGGCACCTCCTCGATCGTGAAGGAGTGCCGGCCGCGGACCATGCCCCAGCCGAGCGCCCCGGTCGTCGTGCACGCGATCGTCACGCCGGCGGCGCGCTCGATCGCCTCACGACGACCGACACGCGCTTCCGCCGCGACCGTGTCGGCGGGCGGCTTCACTGCGTCGAACGCGCGAGCGATCGCCCGAGAGGCGAGCAGCGACAGCCCGAGAGGCGCGAGCGACATCACGATGATCGCAAGCTCGACCATCGCGATGGCGAGAATGTCGTGGAAGAACGGCGTGTGGAACCACCGGCTGAGGAGGCGCAGCGTCGCGAGGATCAGCGACAGTGCCGCCGCGATCCTGAAGACGAGACGCCGACGCTCACGCGCCCATGGGGAGACGGCGAGCAACCAGCGCGCCGCGAGGAAGTGGGCGCCGCCACTGACGAGGAGGAACACGAGGACGCGCAACGGCCCACCAGCATAGCGAGCCCCGCGCAGGCCGCGAGTCGCCTGCGCGCGCGGTGAACGAGCTCAGCCGCGCGGGCGGATGCCGCTGACCACGCGCTCGATCTTGCCGTAGTCGCGTTCGACGGCGATATCGACGTAGCCGCGCGCCTCGAAGAGCGCGCGCGTGTCGGGAGCTTCGCCAGCGCCGATCTCGATCGCGAGCACGCCGCCGTCGTCGAGGAACGCCGGAGCCGCGTCGACGATCTTCCGAACGAAGTCGAGACCGTCCGCGCCGCCGTCGAGCGCCCCGCGTGGCTCGTACTCGCGGATGTCGGCCGCCAGTTCTTCGATCTCGGCGGTCGCGATGTAGGGCGGGTTCGCGGTGATGACGTCGAAGCGCGATCCCGCTGGGATGTTCGCGAACAGATCGCTCTCGACGAAGGCCACGTTGTACGCGCCGAGGCGGTAGGCGTTCTCGCGCGCGACGGCGAGCGCGTCGGGGCTCACGTCCGAGGCGAGCACCTTCGCCGTCGGACGTTGCCGCGCCAGCGTGATCGCCACGCAGCCGCTCCCGGTACAGAGATCGAGCAGCCGCATCGAGAGCGAGACGTGCGCGGTCCGCGCGAGCGCGACGTCGACGAGCGTCTCGGTGTCCGGCCGCGGGATGAGCACGCGCGAGTCGACGCGGAAAGGCCGGCCGTAGAACTCGCGCTCACCACGCAGATAGGCGATCGGCTCGCGCGAACGGCGGCGTTTGACGAGATCGCGCAGGAGCGCGAGCTCCGCGGGCTCGAGGGGGCGCAGCGACTCGATGATGACGCGCGTGCGATCGATCCCGAGCGCGAACGCGACCAACACCTCCGCGTCGAGACGCGGGTTCTCGATCCCACGCGCGCGGAAGTCGTCGGTCGCCCACTTCACGAGCGAGCCGATCGTCCAGGTCTTCTGTGGCTCAGCTTGCAAGCTTCGCGCGCTCCTCGGCGACCACAGCTTCGACCTCACGACGGATCGCGTCGAGCTCCTCCGAGCTCCCGGCCTCGAAGCGCATCACGAGCACCGGACCGGTGTTCGACGCCCGGACGAGGCCCCACTTGGGCGGACCTCCCTCTTCATTGCCGAACGAGATGCGCGCGCCGTCGATGTCGAGCACGCGGTTGCCTGCTGCCTTGAAGTGCTTCGTCACCGCGGCGACGACCTGGAACTTCAGCGCGTCCGGGCAGTCCACCCGGAGCTCGGGCGTGGTGAAGGTCTTCGGCACGTCCGCGAGCATCGCGCTCAGCGGCCGCGGATCGTTCGCGAGGATCTCGAGGAGGCGAAGCGATGCATAGATCGCGTCGTCGTAGCCGAAGTAGCGATCGGCGAAGAAGAGGTGACCGCTCATCTCACCCGCGAGCAGCGCCCCGGTCTCCTTCATCTTCGTCTTGATGAGGGAGTGACCGGTCTTCCAGACGACGGGGTTGCCACCGTGCTTCGCGATGTCGTCGTAGAGCGTCTGCGAGCACTTCACCTCCGCGAGGATCGTCGCGCCCGCCCGCTCCTTCAGCAGCGCGCGCGAAAAGAGGATCATCAGCTTGTCGCCCCACACGACGTCGCCGTTCTCGTCGACCGCGCCGAGCCGATCGGCATCGCCGTCGTAGGCGAGCCCGACGCGCGCCTTCGTCGACTTCACGCGGTCGACGAGGGCGGCGATGTTCTCGAGCACCGTCGGATCCGGGTGGTGATTCGGGAAGCGACCATCCATCTCGCAGAAGAGAGGGTCGGGCTCGAGGCCGAGGGCCTTCATCGTCTTCATCGCCAGCGGTCCGCCGGCACCGTTGCCGGCGTCGACGACGAACGAGAGGCCCGCCGCCTTGGAGAAGTCGAAGCGCGTCTTCAGCTCCGCGACGTACGCGTCCTGCACATCCTGCTGCTCGACCTGCCCGTCCTTCAGAGGTCCGAGCTCGCCCTTCTCGATCCGGCTCTTCAGCGTCTGGATGTCGGGGCCGAAGAAGCTGGCCTTTCCGCGCATCATCTTGAAGCCGTTCTCGTCGCCGGGGTTGTGGCTCCCGGTGATCATCACGGCGCCATCGGTACCGAGGTGGTGCGCCGCGAAATAGAGCATCGGCGTGGGCCCCTCGCCGACGTCGATGACGTGCGCCCCGGCCTCGACGAGCCCCTTCACCAGCGCGGCGAAGAGCCGAGGCGAAGAGAGGCGGCAGTCACGGCCGACCGCGACGCGGAGCATGCCGCTGCCCTCGGCGCGCTGCTCCGTGAGCATTGCGCCGAAGCCGCGGCCGATGCCATGCGCGATGGCATCGCTCAGATCGCGGTCGGCGACCCCTCGGATGTCGTACTCGCGGAAGATATGACCGGGGACTGCAGCGCTCATCCGGGCCACAAAACCGCTTTTGTCGCGGCGCCGCAAGGCCAACGGGGCCGTGACAGGCCCCGCCCCCACAAGCTAAGGTCCCCGCGTTGGACGCCCCCGACGCCCTGCCCCCTTCGCCGCAAGAAGCGCCGTATGTCTACGCGGCAACGGACCTCCGTCCGCGGCAGACCCGCGAAATCGAGCTTTGTGAGAAGGCGTCGCATTTCGACTGGCAATACGCCGGGGCGTTCGCGGTCGGCTTCGGGGCGAGCATCTACCTCAACATCGACAAACTGAAGCACACGACCGAGCCGGGGCTCCGGCTGCTCGGTCCCGGCCTCATCGGCTTCACCTGGGGCGGCTTCCTCAGCGGCGGCTACCTCTCCCTTCCGAAGTGCGACCCGATGTGGGCCTACGGCCCGCCGCCGGAGGGCAACGTCCGCGCGCAGTGGCCGCTCGCGACCGCGATCGCGATCGTCTCCGGCGTCACCGCGCCGATCATGGACTACGCGTTCCTCGGGCCGGTGAAGATCGACTGGCCCGTCACGGAGCGGAGCGCGCGCGTCTTCATCGCCGCGGGGGCCGGCGTCCTCGGATCCCTCTTCCCTTACCTCCTTCCCCCGCGGACATGGGCGGCGGCGAAGGAGATCGAGCGCATGCGCGTCGAGGGAATGCCCGGCGGCGCGCAGCTCTCCTACTGGCGCGCGTTCTGAGCGGACGCCAACATCGGCACGTGCGGCGCCAACGACGCCGCGAGGCGTCGGCCTCCTCGACCAGGACTTGCTCCTCCTAGCTCGAGTCGAGCGCGAGACCACTCCCGCCTCTCGCGCACACCAGGCTCCTCGCACAGCGCGGCCCGCCGGTTTCGCATTGCGAGCGAGCGACGCGGGGCCTTAAGCTCGACCATCGAGGTGATCCGATGAAGAGCGACGCTCGGCCGCCCGCACCGACAGACTCCCGCGGGGCCGCGCCGCCCACGAGGCGTAACGGCGGGGTCCTCCGAACGCCCGCGGCGCTCGCCCTGGCCTCGCTCTTCTTCGGAGCCTGCAGCGCGGAGAACGGCGATCCGCCCCCGTTCGCCACTGGCTCCGAGTTCGACGAGCCCAGGCCGCTGGAGCTGCGCCCCGACGCCGTGAAGGCCGACCAACACTTCAGCGACACCGCGACCGTCGAGGATGGGAAGGTCACGGTCCCCGTGGGCGCGGCCGATCCGACGGGCTCGAACGAGGCAGTCCTCGCAAAGCTGAAGGTCGGCACGGTCCTCGCCGGCAACCGCGACACCGCGTCCGCGGTGCTCGCGAGCTCGAAGAACGCGTACGGCTTCTTGCGGCGCGTGCTCGAGATCGAGCGCCGCGCCGACGAGGTCGTGATCCACACGCAGCAGGCGTACCTCGACGAGCTCTTCAGCGAGGGCGATCTGGTCTGGGACGCCGAGCATCCGAGGGGATCCATCTTCGACGAGACAGGCGGGGGCCTCATCAAGCAATCGCTAAAGCCGCTCGCGAACAACGGAGCGGGCTCGAACAGCGGGTCCGGCCAAGTCGCGGCGAACGCCGAGATCGAGGACACCGCGAGCGACAAGAGCGTGAAGTTTCGGCCCAAGGTCTCGCTGAGCAACGCCAGGGTCGGCATGGATGCCAAGTTCACCGGCGAGCTCAAGATCCGAAAGGTCATCGGCATCCCCTTGGGCGTGAAGCGCGCGTCGGCGCGACTCGATCTCGATCCCGTCGTCAGCGCCGATCTCACGTACGGCGTGAAGGTGCAGTCGACGAGCAGCGCGTTGGGCGGCGCGCTCCACGGGAAGTGGGAGAGCCCGAGCCTGCCGATCCCGATCGGCGGCCCGATCCCGCTGACGGTGCGCCTGCGCGCGGAGGTCACCTGCTCGGTGATGGCGGCGGGCACGATCACGGCGACGTCGCGAGTGTCCTTGCGCGGCCACACTGCCGCCGGCTTCAAGTACGACGGCGGCTTCGACATCGATCCGATCTACGAGCCCCCCACGCTCGAAGCCGCCCACGATTTCCTCGGCGTCACGGGGAAGGCGAGCCTGATCGGCGAGTGCGCCGTCCAAGGAGTCGTGTCGTTGCTCGCCTTCGATGCCGTCGGGCTCGAGGGAGCCGTCGGTCCCTTCGCGGCGCTCCACGCGGACGCCTGCGTGACGGGCAGCGCGGCGTCCGGCGTGAGCGGAGGCTTCACCCTCTGGGAGCAGCACGGACTGCGCGTGGACGTGGACGGCAGGCTTCAGGTCCCCGGTCTCGGGAGCCCCTCGGTCACGAAGGACCTCTTCGGCTTCAAGCCGCTGAAGAGCGACCCGAAGTACTTCGTCGGCAGCAAGGAGACCTGCAAGCTGCCGTCGAAGGACTCGTGCGTCGACAAGCCGAACGGCCTCTATTGCAGCGAGCTCGCGACCTATAGCGCCTACCAGTGCGAGAGCGGGCAGATCGTCTCCGGACAGCAGTGCGCGCCGGGCAAGACGTGCAGCGGCCCGAACGGAAGCGGGACGAAGATCCAGTGCAAGTGATGCGGTAGGCCGACCGAACGAAGAAGCCCCCGCGCCTCTTGCGAGGAGCGAGGGCTTCGTTCGAGCGAGGTCGTTCGATCAGAACCGCGTGTAGCCGTACCGCTGGTAGAGGCCGCGGATCAGATCCAGCAGCTCGACGTGCTCCTGGAGCCGCGCGCGAGCCCGGTTGATGAAGTACTCACGGTTCTCCACCTCCGGCGCCGCCGCATTGCGAGCGTTGTAGTCGTCGATCAGCTTCTGGCCCTGCTTGATGAGGTCCGCGCCCGGGCTGTAGCGACCATCGGCGTATTCGATCGCCGCGTACTGCTTGCCCGTGAGCGGGTCGGCCATGGTGACGGGCGTGAGGCCGGCGCCGGGCGTGAACGCCTCGCCGCAGCCGACGCACCAGACGCGGACAGCGTCGTTCCACGACTGCGAGAAGTTCGACTGGAACTCCGCCATCGAGAAGAACAGCGCGTACGCCTTGTAGAAGAAGTACCAGCCCGAGTTGATCGGGGTGCCGCGGAGCTGGCTGTCTTTCGACGTGACGACCGCGCCGTCCCGACCGCCGAGCGTCTGGAAGACGTTCGGAGACATCAGCTTCGTGCCGGTACCGAGCGCCGACGACTCGGCCCGCCACGCGTACTTGTCGAACGAGTCGGTCGCGACACCACCGAACACGCCGCTCATCGCCTTCGGATACGCGAGGTAGAACCCGATGCGGTAGGTGACGGCGTTCGTCTGGTCCTGCCCGATGAAGTTCGTCGACGTGTTGGTGAGCGTCAGGAGCGCCGCGATCTTGTCGTAGAACGAACCGACGTTCTTGATGCGGTTGAAGTAGCCCTGACCGCTCGCGTTGTCGTAGCGCGTGTAGCGGTACCGAGCTCCGTCCTCGATGTCGAGCGTGAGCTGCTTGTCGTTCGAGCCGCACTTCACCGTGGCGCCCCTCCCGTCACGGCACGCGTACGGTGTGGCGGTCGCCTGATCGAAGAAGCTGCCGTCCGCCTGGAGCGCGCTGTCGTTGTTCGGGATGTAGACGCCGACGTCGGGCGTACCGAGGACGTCGATCAGGCGATCGAGGCCCCAGGTCGTGGCCATCGTCGAGGCAAGGCCGCCGGCGGGATCCTTGAACCAGTCGGCGTTCGTGATGTAGCCGTTCTTCACGCCCTCGGCGCCGCCGAGGACCGCGCGCCAGTGGTAGTCGAGCGAGCCCTGGAAGAAGAGCCAGTGGATGTACTGCGCGTGGACGTGGCTGAAGTACCGCGTGGCGACCTTCGCGAGGTAGCCGTTCGCCATGTTGAAGCCGTTCGCGCGACCACGCGTGAAGGCATCGAACACGTAGTACTGCTTGTAACGGTTCATCGCATCGGACACGACCTCCATCGGGTCCATGCCCTGGTCCCAGCGCTGGCAAAGCGGTCGGTTCGCGCTGCCGGCGAACTCGTCTCCGCAGTAGCGGTAGGGAACGACGTCGTAGCCGCCGCTCTGCGACGTGACCTTGACGCCGCTCGTATTCCCCTTCGCCTTGAGGTACGCGACGCGCGCATTCTCGACGACGTCGGCGAACGGACGGATCTCGCGGCCGCCCTTCTTGATGCCGTCGATGCCCGCGGTGAACTCGCCGGGGATCATCGTGTAGTGACGGTACTGGCGGTTCAGGTTGTCGAGGACCTCAGCGCTGTAGCCGGTGAAGAAGCCCGCACCGAACTTGTTCGCCGACGCGTTGTAGAGCGGGTCCTTGATCGCGCCCTTCGGGAAGGTCTCGACGAGGTCGCCGTATCCGAAGCGGATCGCGGCGTAGTCGTACTTGCCGAGCCCGCGGATGTCGGCGTTGAAGCGGGCGCCGTATTCCATGACGGTGGAGTACTGGAGCTCCGTCATCCCGGCGTTCTTCTGGTTCTCCGTCATCGGAGCGCCGAACTGGAGGTTCTCCCGCTTCAGGTCCCAGAACTCGTCGAAGAAGTTGAGCGCGTCGCTCGATCCTTCGAAGTTGTGACGGAGACCGAGCGTGTGGCCGACCTCGTGCGCGAGGAGCCCGCTCAAGATGCGGGCACGCAGCTCGTCCCACATGCCGTGCTGCGCCTGCTCCTGCTCGGCAGCCGACGCGGACGAGGCAAGAGACGCGTACTTCGCGGCCATCTGCTTCGCGAGGCCGACGACCGAGTCGTCGACGAGCGACGCGTCGAGGTAGCAGTGGTGCTCGCCGAGGAACCGCTGGCGATCGTTCTCCTGCTTCACCACGTCCGACGCCGCGAAGACGTCGGAGATCTTGCTCATGTCGTCGTCGGTCAGCGCCTCGTCGGGCGTCTTTCCGGCGAGGAAGTGCGTATCGGGGATGTCGAAGATCTTCCGCTCGAGCGGCGTGCCCTTGATCATCGCGCGACGCTCGGCTCCCGACGGACCGGTCGCGAGCGGGATCCCCTTCTCCGCGATCGTCTTGAGCAGCGCGCGATCGACACCGAGATCGACGTTCTTCTGGGCGGTCGCGAGATCGAAGCCGGGCTCGCCCGGAGCGATGCCCGAGAACCCACCGACCGCGCTCTCACGCGGACCGGGCACCTCTCCGCGCGCGAGCCGCTTCGCGTACTCGTCGGTGGCGATGCCGTTGACGTAGTCGAACTCCTTCGACTTCCCGTTGATGAGGTTGACGATGTCGACCGCGTTCTGCGCGTAGGTGTCGAGCGCGCCCCCGTAGACGTAGGCGCTGGCGCTGAAGAGCTCGCCGGTGACCGGATCGCCGTAGCTAGGGCCGAAGCCGAGCGGGCCCGAAGGCTGGGGCTTCGTCACCCAGTACATGAACGAGTAGCGAAGGTCACCCTGACGCGCGACGGTGCCCGGCTTTCCGCAAGCGGGGTGATCCCCTTCCTTCACCGGATTGTTCTGGCAGAGGACGAACGAGCGCTCGCCCGCGTGCTTCATCCGCTCGACCTCACCGCGGAGCTCCGCCTGCGGGAGCGCCGAGCCCGGCTCGCGGTCCTCGAGGAGGCGGAGGGAGGCGACCGTCTCGTTGAATGCGTCGTTCCAGCCGTCCGCCGTCGCCTGCGCGACCGGCTTCATCGACTCCGGCCACTCCGCGTTGAGGAAGTAGACGATCGGGCGAACCTTGCGCGCCTTGTACGGCATGCGGACGTTGTCGCCGTTCTCGTGCTTGAGGACGTTGCCCGCCGCGTCGCGCTCGAACCACTGCTCCCAGAGGTTCCAGATGTTCGCGCGGTAGAGGTAACGCTTCTCGAGGGTGCCGTAACGCTGGTCGTACTGCGCGCGCTCGGTGCGGAAGAAACCGAACTCGTCCATCATCGGAAGACCGACGGGGCTGCCGCTGACGGTGCGGATCGGGTTGCCGTCGTCATCGAGGAGCGGAACGCGATCGGGGTATTCACGAGGCTCGAAGTCCCGCTCCGGCACCTTCATGAACGAGAGACGGGCGCTGATGTCACCCGGACCGCAACCCGTATCGCGGTAGTAGAAGAAGCAAGTGCGCGTATCGGGCCGCACGGTGTAGCGCGCGCTGATGTCGACGTAGTCCTTCTGGAACGTCGGGTGATCGGGGTGATCGCTCGCCTGGATCCACGTGGTCGACGCGCTGATCGCCTCGAAGCCCGGAGCGACGAACATGCGCTGGCTGATCTTGTTCGTGCCCCAGTCGACGCGCATGTACTCGCGCTTGTCCCACGTTCGATCGGTCGAGTTCTCTTCGATGATGTTCGTCTCTTCGCCGGTCGACGCGTTGTAGCCGCGGCGAATGTCGAAATGGCTCTCGATCGGGAAGGCCGCGATCGTACCGCCGTGCTCGTCGCCCGAGTTCAGGATGTCCGGGTCCTCGCGATAGGCCTGGAGCTCCTTCCCGTCCTCGGAGATACGCCACTTCATGCGGTACATGTCACCGGCCGCGCCGATGAACGCCGTCGCCTGCGCAGCGGGGACGTCCGTGATCGTCGCGCGGAAGTACCAGCTGTCGCTGTCGTCGAGGAAGCGTCCCTGCCCGTCCGGTCGCAAGAAGATCGACTTCGGGACGACATTCGCCTGCACGTGGTTGATGGGATCACGCTCTTCCGCACACCCCTGCGCTCCACCGAGCACCGTCAACGCGACCGCCCCGAATACGGCAGCCTTCGCACGAAGCTTCCAATCGCCCATTCCTCAGCCCCTTCTCGCTCCGCCAAAGGCAGAGCCGCCCAACCCACCAATCGCGTGCAGCTCTTCCGCCGCAACGACGACTCGCGAACCGTAGGCCGTAACGACCTACGCGCAGCGCGACGTGACATCGAGCGTGGGTGGCAGAGCACCAGCCGCGGCGCGGATCGACCGGCGCCGTGAGGGGCTCTGCCTTGCCCACGCCAAGTCGCGCGTCGTTGCACGACTCCTGCCAATTTCCCTTTGGTGGATATCGCCGAAAAATCCGCAATTCGGATTTCGTCGGCACACTCGGCGTCAACGTACGAACACCAAGAACGCACGCTCAGCCGCGCTGGAGGCCTCGACCGTTCGGTTGCAGAGGTGGACCTTCGACGCTCGTCGAGCTCAGACCGCGGGGCGGGGCGGCTCGGAGCTCGTCGAGGTCGGACGAGCTCCTTCGGTGGCGGCCGAGTCACGAGCCGTGCGCGCCCATCGTCCGCGTGCGCGGAGCGCTGCGAGGATGTCCCTCACACCGATGTGCTTCGCCTCCGGCTCGCGGCAGACGTGATCGACGCAGGCCGCGTAGATCTGCGTGAGGCCCACCGCGGTCGCAGCGTTCATCGCAGCGGCCACGCCCGGGACCCCGGCGAGCGGGGCGTTGAGGGCGGCGCGTACGCCGAGGCCGACGAGCGCGGCCTTTGCGAGCGGTCCTCCGGGCAAGTCTCGCACGCGCCTGCCTCGCGCGTGTGCAATGCGCGCCGTCAACCATGCGTAGACGGGCAGCAGCGCGAGCTCGTCGGCCAAAGGGATTGGCGAGAGCATGACCGCGACGCCCGCAGCGGCGACCGACGCGCCGCCGACCGCGCGCATCGCGGACTCCGAGCTCGTCGCGACCTCGGAGCTCGCGCCGACTTTGCTCATGCGAGCACTCCATTCTCCTCGAGCTGGTCGATCATGTGCCCGACACGCTGCGGGTCGAACGTACGTCCGAAGACCCGCGCGACGCGCTGGAGGATCTTCGCCTCGGGAAGCATGAGCGTCTTGTCGACGGCGGCAGCGGTCTCGAGCACGCGGAGGAAGGCGTCACGCGCGCCTTCGGGGACCGACTGCAGGCGCTCCAGCCAGTCGCTCTCGTCGGAGCCGAGACGCTTCAAGAGCTGCCGCCTTCGCTCCTCGTCCAGGTCGCCGAGACGCTGGGTCAGACATGCCGTCTCCTCCAGCGACATTCGTCCGTCGGCGATGAAGACGTACCAGAGCCCCTCGATCAGGAGGTCCATGCACGGCGCACACGTCGCCTCCGCTGCACGGAAGGCATCGACCATCGCACGCTCGTACCGAAAGAATCGTCGCAACGTATGCCCGAGCCGGCGCGTGACGACGACGTTGGTCACGGCCGACGAGAGGACTCCGGCGAATGGAAGGAGATTCCGGAGGACGCTCTCCCCGAGGATGACGTTGGCAGCGCGCGCGAACAGCGCATCGCTCTCGACCGCTGCTCGATGAACGAGCGCCTGCCCGAGATCTTCGTGATCGACGTCGCGCGGGCCCCCCGGCTCGAGCGCAAGGAGCAGGAGCACGTCCTCGGCCCCCTCCAGGTTCACCTCGAAGATCTCGGCGAGCTCGCACGCGAGGTCGACATGGCAGACGGCTCGCATCGCCATCTCTCCACCGATGGCGGCTGCGGCGAATGGAAGCGCGACGACAGCGGCCAAGCCCTTCGTCTCGGCGGTCGCGACCGTCGCGCCGGTCGTCGCTGCGCCGCTGATCCCCCCGGTGACTGCGGTCTTCGCGCATGCCCAGCGCACGACGCTCCGCGCGCGCTCCTCGGGAGCGAGTCCGGCGTACGCGCCTGCCTCCCGCTTTGCGCGCGCCTTCGCACGTGCGCGGTTCATGCGCCGATGGACCACGCGCTCGAGCCAGCTGCGTGTGCGCACGTCTTCACGGACGAAGGCCCCCTCACCGATCGCCTCGACGCCGGTCGATATCGACATGCTCGGCAACGTAGGTCGCTTCCCATGGATTCGCCGCTGCCACGACCAGACGCGACGAGACATGGCGGCGGACGGCGGCCGCAGCGCGGCGTGTCGCGAGGGTCGCACGATCCTCAGGTCCCATTGACGGTGTCGGAAGCGGGCGACACGCTAGCTTCCAACGTGGCTCGCTCGGTGTCCGAGTGGTCGTCACGAAAAGGCGAGCCCCATGCTTCCATTTGCGACGTTCGCGCTCGGTTTCGCAGCCGGATGGGTGACCCGCGGCACGGGGGGGTCGTCTCGATCAGCCGCCACCGCGGTGCTCGCTGCCGCGCTCGCCGCGGTCGAACGGATCAAGCGCAAGGTGGCCATCGAGAAGGACGTCCTCGAGGACCTCTTCGCCGAGGCGCGGGCGCGCGCCGACGTTCTGGGTCAGGAGCGTGCCGCGCGGAAGAATGTTCAGAACGGCACCAACGGGAAGCACCAGCCGGTGGGAGAGGCCGCGGCGTGACACCACGTGCGCTGCTGGAGCTCGCGCATCACCATCCGGGCCGTCTGCGCGTCCGATCCGACGCGCTCTGCGAATCGGCGCACGGTGGGGATGCCGGCGCGAGGTTCGACCTGGTCCGATCGACGCTGAGCGCGATGGTCGGCGTCCGCTCGGTTGGCTTCAATCCCCGCTCGGGGAGCGTGCTCGTGGAATACGAGCCGGGCGCCGTCGATCCCAACGCGCTGATCGACGCCGTCGCCGTCACCGCCGGTCTCGATCTCCCGGACGAAGAGGTCCGCGCGCAGCGGATGCATCCCGCACGGGCCGCGATCGGGGCCGCGCGCGGTCTCAATGCGCTGACCCGCGAGCTCACCGGCGGACGCGCGGACCTCCGCACGCTGGTTCCCATCGCGATGAGCGGCCTCGCTGCCTATTCGTTCATCGTGGGCAAAGACCGCATGCCCCGATGGGACAGCCTCGCCTACTGGGCGTTCTCGATCTTCCAGACGTTGCACGCGAGCGAGATCGCGGATCGCGAGGACCATCCGTCATGAGCGCAGCCGCGTCGTGGTCGGTTCGACGCGTCGGCGTCGATCGGCTGCGCGTCGACGGGAACCCATCGGCCTCGCTCCTCGCGTGGATCGGCGGGCAGGAGGCCGTCACGGAGGTCGCGGTCAACGAGACTCGCGACTCCATCGAGGTCGTGGTCCGCGAGAAGCGCGCGCTGGCGGCCCTCGCTCGCAGCGTGGAGGACCGGCTCTTCGCGGCTTCGCGGCGGCCATCTCCTCCTTTCGGCGTGACCTTGCTCCACGCCTTGCCCGGCCGCGCACGCCTCCGCGTGAGTGGGCTCGCCGATCGCGACGTCGAACGGCTCGCCGAGTGGCTGCGCTCCTCGCCTGGTGTTCATCGCGCCCGTCCGTCGCCGGCGAGCGGATCGATCGTGGTGTGGTTCGACCCGGCGCTGACCAGCGCAGAGTCGATCGTGCGCGATGCCCGGGCGAGCGATCGGCGAGCATGGCCGAGCTCCACGCCGGAGCCGTCGGGGTGGGGACGTGCGCTCGCCAGCACGGCCGTGCTGGCCGCCTCCGTCACGTTGCCTGGCACCATCCCAGCGCCTCTGCTCGGCGTATCCATCGCATGCACCGGCATCCCGTCCGCGCTGCGAGCGGCCGCCGCGCTGCGCGAGCGTCGCGTCGGGGTCGACGCCCTCGACGTGGTGGCGATCGGGATCCTGGTCGGCACCGAGCGCTTCGCGTCCGCAGCGCTCGTGACCTGGCTGCTCAGCCTCGGCGACCTCGTGCTCGCACGCACGCACGCGCGCGCACGACGGGCAATCACCGAGCGGCTCGATCTCGAGACCGTCGAGGCGTACCGGCTCCGCGGTGAGGTCCCGGAGCGCGTCACGCCGACCTCGCTTCGACCCGGCGATCGGATCATCATCGAGACGGGCGCGCGCATCGCGGCCGACGGCGTCGTCGAGCGCGGCATCGCGCTCGTCGACGAGAAGGCCCTCACGGGCGAGTCACTGCCCCGCACGCGGACGCTCGGCGAGCGTGTCCTCTCCGGAAGCGTCGTCGTCGACGGCCAAGTCATCGTGCGGGTCGAGCGCACCGGCGCAGAGACGACGGCGAGCCGGATCGCGGCCGTGCTCGCTGGAGCAGGGACGAAGCCGATGACGCTGCAGCGCGACGCCGAGCGCGTCGCCGACCGGCTCGTCCTGCCGACGTTCGCGCTCGCAGGGGCAGCCGGCGCGCTCGCCGCGCAGCTCGATCGGATGACCAGCGTGCTGATCACCGACTTCGGCACCGGGCTTCGCATCGCCGTACCGGCAGCAGCACTCACCGCGATGACGCTTGCCGCTCGAGAAGGTGTGCTCGTCAAAGGCGGTCAGTTCCTCGAGCGGCTCGCGAAGGTGGACACGATCGTCTTCGACAAGACGGGTACCCTCACGCGCGGCGAGCCCGAGGTGGTGGCGATCGACGTGATCGGACGGCTCTCGTCCGCAGACTGCCTTCGGCTTGCCACCGCCGCCGAGGCTCGTCAGAAACATCCGATCGCACGGGCGATCCGGCGCTGCGCAGAGCGGACCGGAGTGCGTCCGTGTCGGGCCGAGGTGGGGTCCGAAGTGGTCTCGGTCGGTCGTGGCGTCTCGGCCTCCGTCGAGGGCCAGCACATCATCGTCGGCGGCAAGCGCACCATGCTCGAGCACGGCGTCCGCGCCGGTGAAGCTCGCGCGGTCATGGATCGTCATCGTGCGCTCGGAGCGTCGAGCGTGCTGCTCGCGATCGACGGCCAGCTCGCGGCCGTGCTCGCGATCGCCGACGAGCCCCGAGCCGAGAGCGCAAACGTCATCCACGTGCTGCGGGGCGGTGGCAGGCGCCAGGTGCTCTTGCTGTCGGGCGACTCCAAGGCCGTCGTGCAGGCCGTCGGTCGCGCGCTCGGGATCGACCGCGCCGAGGGCGAGCTCTTGCCCGAGGACAAGGTACTCGTCGTCCGCGAGCTCCAGGCCGCGGGGCGAACGGTGGCCATGATCGGAGACGGCATCAACGACGCGCCGGCTCTCGCGGTGGCCGACGTCGGGATCTCGATCGAAGGCGGCACTGATCTCGCGGTCGAAGCAGCGGACGTCGTGCTCCTCGAGGGCGGGCTCGCAAAGCTCCCACGAGCCTTCGCCATCGCGGACCGCGGCATGGCGAACGTGAAACGGAGCCTCGGGCTCGTGCTCGCGCCGAACGCGATCGCGATCGTCCTCGGCGCCTTCGGGCTGCTCTCACCGGCCGTGGCGACGATCGTAAACAACGGCTCCACCATCGCGGCAGCGCTCGCGGCGGTCGCTCCGCTCGTCGGGAATCGACGCGCGGGAACGAGCGGATGACCTCGCGTCGGACGAGCACTACATCGCCGCAGCGCGCACTCGAACGAGTGCGAACGGGCCTGCACCGTGCATCAACATCGTGCTCACGAGGAGGTCGTTCATGGCTGAGCCCGTCACGGTCGAATCGAACGGCACGACGCCGCTCGGTACACACCCCACTCCCGAGCGCGCACGCGCGCGGGCGACCGCCTTGTGGCAGTCGATCTCCGGCGCCTTGCGGAAGCCTGCCATCGGCGCCGGCGTCGCCGGGGCGACCGTGCTCGCGGCCGGCGCGATCTGGGGCGTCACCGAGGCGGCGCTCGCCGGAGTGGCCGCGTGGGCGGTCTTCCGCGCGCTCAAGAAGCGGGCAGCGACGCGCGGTGAGACGAGCGAACCGGCGGCCTCGTCCGGCTGACGAGACCGCGCGGTCTCATCCGAGCTTGAGGAAGCGCGCGAGCACCTTCTTCTCGCCCCAGCCAGGGAAGAAGGCGACGACGGCGGGCTCTCCGGCAGTGACGAGCTTCATCACCTCGCCACGCCCGAAGCGCTCGTGCACCACCTTGCTCCCCCGCCGGAGCTCGACTCCGTCCTGTGCGTCTTGCGCCTCGTCGTAGTCGACGAAACGCTCGCCCGGCTCGGGCGCGCGACGGCCTGGCGGCGCCGCGCCCTGTCGCCACGCGGCCGGGCCGGCGCCCCACTCGCTCGGAGTGACTTGCTCGTTCGAGCCGCCCCCACCCGGACGGCGCCACGACGGAGACGGCGTCGTCGACGCCGGCCGGGAGCGCCACGACGTGGCTGCTGCCATCGAGTCGCGATCGATCCATCGACCCGAGGCGCCCGCCGCGCGCGCCGCCGCCGTCTCGAGGTGCTCGATGGCGTCGGCCGGAAGATCGCCGACGAAGCGGCTCGGGACACCGAGCCGGGTGGTGCCGAAGATCTGGCGCTGCTTCGCGTGCGTGACGATGAGGTGTTGCCGCGCCCGGGTGATCGCGACGTAGGCGAGCCGGCGCTCCTCTTCCATCTCTTCCGGGCTGCGAGGCTCCTGGTTCCGGTACGGGAACATGTCCTCTTCCATGCCCGTGAGGAGGACGAGCTCGAACTCGAGGCCCTTCGCGCCGTGGATGGTCATGAGCGTGACCTTCTCGACATCGCCGAGCTTGTCCGTGTCGCTCACGAGCGAGACGCGCTCGAGGAAGCCTTCGAGCGTCGGCGCCTCACCTCGCGCCTCTGCCTCGGTCTCGTAGTCGCTCATCGAGCCCTCGAGCTCGGCGAGGTTCTCGAGCCGGCCTTCGGACTCGGCCGTGTCCTCGTCCTCGAGCGCCTTCTTGTAGCCGCTCTTCGCGAGCAGGATGCGCAGGACCTCGGCCGCCGGCCGGTCCTTCGCCTCGCTCATGAGGAGGTTCATCAGCTCGCGGAACTGGCCGAGCCGCTTCCTCGCGGCCGACCCGAGATCCTCGGCGAAGTCGTCGAGCCTGCCGAGGGCCTCGAACAGCGAGAGTTGCTGCGTGGTCGCGTACGTCGCGAGCCGCTCGACGGTCGTGTGGCCGATGCCGCGCGGCGGCGTGTTGATGATGCGAAGCAGGTCGACGTCGCTCTTCGGATTGACGAGCACACGGAGATACGAGAGCGCGTCCTTCACCTCGGCGCGGTCGTAGAACTTCGTGCCGCCGACGATCTGGTACGGGATGTCGACCGAGCGAAGCGCCTCTTCGAGGACACGCGACTGGGCATGCACGCGGTAGAAGACCGCGACCTCCTTCGGGCTGATCCCGGCGTCGCGCGCGTCGCGGATCGCACGCACGACGCAGGCGCCCTCGTCGCGCTCGTCGGCGCATGCGATGACGCGGATCTGCGAGCCGTGGTCTTTGTCGGTCCACAGCTCCTTCGGCTCGCGCGTGGGCGAAGGCGCGATGACCGCGAGCGCCGACGAGACGATGTTCTTCGTCGAGCGGTAGTTCTGCTCGAGCTTCACGACCTTCGCGTCGGGCCAGTCGCGGCGGAAGTAGCGGATGTTGCGGACGTCGGCGCCGCGCCAGCGGTAGATCGACTGATCGTCGTCGCCGACGACGCAGAGGTTCTTGGTGCGCGCGGCGAGCCGCTTGAGCAGGCGGTACTGGATCTGGTTCGTGTCCTGGAACTCGTCGACGAGGATGTAGTCGAACTTCTTCTCGAGCGCGTCACGCGCGCGGAGGACCTCGGCGGGGAAGGAGCCGTCGTTCGTCGCCTCGAGCACGCGCACGACCGACAGGATGAGGTCCTCGAAGTCGAGCGCGTTCGCCGCCTTCAGCGCCGCTTCGTACCGCGTGTAGGCCTTCTGGATGGCGTCATCGAGATAGCTGTCGAGGTGCATGTCCGCCGGACCGCGCCCCTCCTGCTTCTCCTTGTGGATGCGCGCGAGGACGGACTTCGGCGAGTAACGACGGTCGTCGAGGTTCATGTCCCGGAGGACACGCGTGACGACGGCCTTCTGGTCGGTGGTGTCGTAGATGACGAAGCTCTTCGTCCGATCGATGGCTTCGGGGTAGAGCCGGAGGAACTTGGCGCACGTCGCGTGGAAGGTGCCGACCCACAGATCGCGAGCGACCGGGCCGAGCAGATCCGGCCGCTCGAGGCGGGCGCGCATCTCCCCGGCGGCCTTGTTGGTGAACGTCACTGCGAGGATCCGCCACGGCGGCACGCGTTCACGGGCGACGAGGTTCGCGATCCGATAGGTGATGACGCGGGTCTTACCGCTCCCCGCACCGGCAAAGACCAAGAGCGGTCCCCCGACGTGAGCCACCGCCTCCGCTTGCGGCGTATTGAGCTCGACCGGTGACGCGGTTGCGCCGTGAGCCTGCGACTGGGGCGCGTCTTGCATTCCCTCCCCGCTTAGCCCCCCCAAGTTCGAGGCGCCAGGAAACAGAGCAGAGTCGGGACCGACGAGGTCACAGCCTGTTCCGGACCGCGAAACTTCAGGTATAGTCCGAAATCAAGGAAACGGCTGAGATGCCTGCACAGAGCGAAGAAAAGGACCCGACTGTGGAGACCGCAGAGCCCGGGGCCAACGGCGAGGTTTCGTCCAACGAGGAGGTTCCGGCGAGCGGCGCAGCCGCCGCGGGCGATCCCGTTGCCGAGGCGAAGGCCGAAGCGGCCCGGATGAAGGACCAGTGGATGCGAACCGCTGCGGACTTCGACAATTTCAGGAAGCGTTCGCGCCGCGAGCTCGAGGACACCCGCAAGGCGGGCAAGGAGGATCTCCTCAAGGAGTTCCTTCCCGTGTTCGACAACCTCGAGCGCGCGATCCACAGTGCCTCGCGCGCCACGGAGGTGAAGGCCGTGGCCGAGGGTCTGCAGATGGTCCTCCGGCAGTACCTCGAGACGCTCTCTCGCGGTGGAATCACGAAGGTCCCCGGAGTCGGCTCTCAGTTCGATCCGACGTACCACGAGGCGATCCAGCAGCTGGAGACCGACGAGCAGCCGGCAGGAACCGTGGTGGCGGAGGTCCAGCCCGGCTACATGCAGGGCGATCGCCTGATCCGCGCAGCGATGGTCGTCGTCGCGAAGCCGAAGCCGACGGGCGACGGCGCGAGTGGGGGCGAAGCCACGTCGTCCGAGTGATGTGAGGGGAAATGACGAAGGTCATTGGTATCGACCTGGGCACGACGAACTCCTGTGTGGCGATCGTCGAGACGAGCCCGACCGGTAAAGTCGACGTACGAATCATCCCGAACGCGGAGGGCGCTCGCACGACGCCGTCCATCGTCGGCTTCACTGCGAGCGGTGAGCGCCTCGTGGGCCAGCCGGCCAAGCGTCAGGCGGTGACGAACGCGCAGAACACCGTCTATGCCGTCAAACGTCTGATCGGCCGGAAGTACCGCGACGACGAGACGAAGCGTCAGGTCGAACGAAGCCCGTTCAAGATCATCGAGGCGCCGAACGGCGACGCGTGGGTCTCGGTCGCGGGCAAGGACATGTCTCCGCCCGAGGTGAGCGCGATGGTGCTCGCCCGGATGAAGGAGATCGCCGAGACCTATCTCGGCGAGCCGGTCACCGATGCCGTCGTCACCGTTCCCGCCTACTTCGACGACGCCCAGCGGCAGGCCACGCGCGACGCCGGCAAGATCGCCGGGCTCGAGGTCCGCAGGATCATCAACGAGCCGACGGCCGCCGCGATCGCATACGGCCTCGACAAGAAGGGCACCGAGCGCATCGCGGTCTACGACCTCGGCGGAGGCACCTTCGATATCTCGATCCTCGAGATCCAGGAGGGCGTGTTCAGCGTCCGCGCGACGAACGGCGACACGTACCTCGGCGGCGAGGACTTCGACCTTCGCATCGTCGACGCGATCGCCGAGTCGTTCCAGAAGGAGCACGGCGTCGATCTCAAGAAGGATCGCATGGCGCTCCAGCGCCTGAAGGAGGCCGCCGAGAAGGCGAAGCACGAGCTCTCCTCCTCGCTCGAGACCGAGCTCAACCTGCCCTTCATCGCGACGAACTCGAAGGGCGAGCCGCTCCACGTCCAGAAGACGATGACGCGCACGGAGCTCGAGCTCCTCACGGGCGAGCTCATCGAGCGCAGCCTCGAGCCGTGCCGCCGCTGCCTCCAGGACGCCAAGCTCACGCCGCAGGACATCAACTCGGTCGTCCTCGTCGGCGGCATGACGCGCATGCCCGCCGTCGTGAAGGCGGTGAAGGAGTTCTTCGGCAAGGAGCCGAACAAGGGCGTCAACCCGGACGAGGTCGTCGCCGCCGGCGCCGCCCTCCAGGGCTCGGCGCTCGGCGCTGAGTCTCCGGTCGAGATGCTCCTCCTCGACGTCACCCCGCTCTCGCTCGGCGTCGAGACGGGCGGCGGCGTCTTCACGGTCCTCATTCCGCGCAACACGACGATCCCGACGGAGCGGAACGAGATCTTCACGACGAGCGTCGACAACCAGAACTTCGTCCCGCTCCACATCCTCCAGGGTGAGCGTCCGATGGCCGCGGACAACCGCAGCCTCTCGCGCTTCGAGCTCACCGGGATCCCGCCGGCGCCGCGTGGCGTGCCGAAGATCTCGGTGACCTTCCGCATCGACGCGAACGGCGTCGTCTCGATCGACGCGAAGGACCTCGGCTCGGGCCGTTCGCAGCAGATGAACATCACGCCCACCAGCGGCCTCTCGAAGGACGAGATCGACCGCATCATCGGCGAGGGTGAACGTCACCAGGCCGCCGACGCCGTGCGCAAGGAGCTCGCCGAGGTCCGCAACCAGGCCGAGACGCTTCTCTACACGACCGAGGCCGCGCTCGAGGGCTACCAGGACCTCGTCGACGGCGAGATGATCGAGCGCACGCGCGACAGCTGCAAGCGGCTCCGCGAGCTCATCGATCAGCAGGGCGACCTCACGAGCCTGCGCTCGCAGTACCAGGACCTCGAAGCGCTCACGTTCAAGATCGCCGAATCTCTTTACGGCACGGGCTGACGGCTCCACGAAAGCGGCTGACGGCTCCACGGAGCGAGCTGACCGCTCCACGCCCCGGGTCGCCGACCCGGCCCGCCAACGGGTCGAACGTCCGGCATCGTACCGGGGCGGTCACGCTTCCCCCGGGCGAGGCGGATGCGTATGTTCGCGAACGTGACCGACACGCGCCGGGCAGGGCCATGGTCCGAGCAGCGACGTGAGGGCCGCTATCCCGCGCGGATCGTTGCCCGGCTCGTCCGCCGAGGCCAGACGATCGAGCTCCTCACGAACGACGTGAGCTTTCGCGGCGTCTTCATTCGCACGGACTCACCGCCGACACTCCGCCAGCTCGTGAAGTTCGAGCTGCTCCTCCCCTCGAACGTGGTGGTCTCGGGCCACGCGATGGTGGTGCACGTCGCAGCGAGACCCGACGACCAGCCGAAGGGCGAAGGCGCGGTCCCGGGCATCGGCCTGCAGTTCTGGGGGCCGCTCACTAACGCGAAGGACTGGGAGCAGTTCGTCCACCAGCTCAAGGTGCGCGAGCGCGCCGGCATGGCGACCGCGAAGGCGACCGACAAGGTGCGACGCGCATCGGAGCGCTTCAAGCTGGCGCTCGAGGTCGTCCTCGACGGAAAGACCTCGATGACGCGCGACGTCTCCGAGAACGGCATGGCGATCCGCACCGATCTCGCGCTCCCCGTCGGCGCACGCGCACGGGTCGAGATGCGCACGGGCCACGGCGAAGCCGCATCCTTCGACGTCGTCGTCCGGCGCACCATCGACGAGAGCGGCTTCCGCGGTCTCGGCGTCGAGCTCGCCGCTCTCGATCCGACGCAGCGCGCAGCCCTCCTCGACTTCCTCCGCAGGAACGCGCCGGACGACGAAGAGCCGCTCTTCATCGACGTCGACGATCCGGAGCTGCACTGAGCAGCATGCCGCTCAAGGCCCGGCCGGCGCCACCGGCGGTCAGCGCAGCTCCGACACGACGTCGTTGAGCTTACGAAGGGCGGCCCCGCCCGCGTACGAGTAGCTCACGGCCGTGTCGGTCCCCCAGACGGTCACGCCGAAGGGACCATGGCTGTCGATCTTGTGGCGTCCCGCCCCGCACGTCCCACTACCGATCTTTTGAGGCGAGCCGCCCCTCGTCAAATAGAAGCGAGCGTACTCGTAACGCCCTTCGTTCCCAACGGGCGCCCAGTTCTGAATCGGACCTGCACAATCCAGCTCGACCGGCTGGAAATCACCGTTGTCCGGACGCGCCCGGACGACGACGAGATGCGAGTTTGTGTAGGTCGGGTCGACGAAGAAGACGTAGCTATCGAGATATTGGTCGGCTGGTACGACGAACGAAAACTCAGGATCCCCCTGGTCTGCATTGCGATCGAAGCCAGACCCAGTCATGTGCTCGTACAACATGATTGGATGTTTGTCGTCCTGGGTTCGCACGACGAAAGGCTCGAAGGTCGTGAAGCGCACCGATTGCCCCTTCGAGAGAACCGACGGTGCATCCTGCGGGCGGCGAGGCTCGTAGGCAAGGACGGTATCGTCCGCGGCCGCCATGACGCGGTAGTAATATTCTTCCGGGCTACCATCCAGTCGGCGCGAGATGTGGGGGACCCCGACATATTCACGTCCCCAGGATTGCAGCGGGAGCAGCTGGCGGGTCGACTGATCGCAATAGGACTCGGAACTGGGCGCGTTCATGCATTCATGTCCGCCCCATAGCGCCACGCTCTTGTTTGCCGAAATCAAGGCACCGGTCAGCTCTTTGTTCTGCACGAACTGAAGGAGCTCGCCCCGATTCAGCCGGTACGTGTGAGGGACGCCTGCTTCAGCGCCATCGACACCCTTTCCTGGTTGGATCGGCACCTTGCTGAGGATGGTCACGTCGGTCGCGTCCTCGGCCGCGACGATCTGAGTCGAAGGTGCCGTGCTGAACAGCTGGCTCACCTCCCACGCGTTTGCGACGACATATTCGGTCTTCCACGACGCGATCGGAAGAAGAAGAGTCGCGGAGCTCGCTGCGCTCCTTGCTCCGCCAAACGGATAAATGCTGTAGGCACTCACAGGGGCCGAGGTTCGGATTCGAAAGGAGCTACCTCGTCCTGTTTTGTGAACAGTCGTGTCGGCGACGACAGCGGGTTCGATGCCGGCAGGACACTGCATGACCGACCGCTCTGTCCCATGGGAGAGAAAGAGGACCAGCACTTCGTCCGGCTGAAGCTCCCCGTCGAACGGTTCGTACGTCACCTCCTGGCCGGTCGTACGAACGATGCGCCCCGAACGGACGACGTCGATCGGCTTCCCCGCGTAATCGGCGTCCAGACGTACGGGCGTCACCCAGGTGTTCGCGATGAATGCGGCCAGGCACGCCGTCCGTACGTCGATGAAGTAGGGGGGCGGAATGGCCACGAACTCACACCCCACGGAGGCGCTTCGGCTCACCGCTGCGTCGCACGCCGGAACGCACCGCCCCTCCGAGCAGGCTTCTTCCGGGGGACAAATGGCTACGATCTTCGAGTCGTCGCACGCGCCGACGACGGAGCGGAAATCACGCGAGCAACGCACCGCCCCTTCGTTGCACACCGGAGGGGTCCCGGCGTCCGTATCGCTGCTCAGCGGAGGGGGGGATTCGGGGCCCGGCACGAAACCATCCCGATCACGGTTGCACGCCCATACGGCCAGCACGACCGCGGCAAAGCAAGCTCCGGAGCGATACCCGAGCGGCATTCTCACCGGATCACCTCGGCGTTTGGATGGGAGCCGGTGTCCGCGGTGCCGCGGCCAAGCTCTCCGTAGTAGTTGGATCCCCAGCATTTGATCTTTCCATCCACGAGCGAAGCGCACGTGGACGACACGGTCGTGGCGAACGAGATGACCTGCCCAGCCAATTGAGTGACCTCCAGCGGCTTCCGGATCCCGACGAGCTCATCGGGAGCGACACCGAGAGTGCCTGCCGTATTGAGTCCCCAGCGGAAGAGACGGCCCGTCGACAGCAGTGCGCCTCCTTGGTGATCGGTCAGTGGCGATACGTCTACGCTGTTCGCCGCGGAGATCTTCAGATCGACCACGAACCCGCTGGTGGGAAGGTTGAGGGTACCGGTCAATCCCGCAGCAAAGACGGCCGCGTCCGCGGGTGACGGGCCCCAGCGTCGAACCACACCGTCGGTCCCGACAAAGGCAAAGGCACCGATCTTCGCCACGCCAGGCATCTCGAGGGGGACGGTTCGATCCGACAAGGAGGTCTCTCCGATTGCGAGCTCACCAGCGCTCGCGAGGATGTTGCCCTCGCGGAGCGCCACGATGGTGTCGCTAGCCGTCCACGTGGCAATCGCGAGCGCCTCGATCGGCGGGCGGAAGGTGGTGACTCGTTGCGGCTCGAAGGGCGCGGCGGTACCGGCATCGCCGCCCAATCCTGGCATCCAGCGCCCCCAGCAGTAGAGCGCTCTGTCCGAAGACGCGATCGCGCAGCCCGTTTCGAAGCCGAGCTGGACCTCATCGACGGGCGGCAGGCCCTCGACTCGCGTCGGAGTAGAAAGATGCAACTCGCTCGGTGGCCGCCCCAGCTGACCGAGGTCGTTACGTCCCCAGCAGTAGACCGAGCCGTCCTCGGTACGAGCACAGGTGCCGAAGTTTGGTCCCACACTCAGCTGGGTCACGGAGGCGAGCCCAACCACCGGCGCCGGGGTAGCGCCCTCCAGGATCGACACGGCGCTGCCTCGGCCGAGCGCGCCGTCCGTGTCGCTCGATCCGCCGTCGGCGAGGCTCGCCGCGAAGATCTTGCTATCGCGCCCCCAGCAGCGCACGGTTCCGTCGCGAACGAGTCCGCAGAAGTGCCGGCTACGACTTCCGCTTACTGCGATGTAACAGGGCTCTTCCGTGCACACGACCTCTAGAGACTTCGGAACCTGCGCGTCCGTCGGAGCTGCGTCGGCGGGCAACGAATCCGACGCACCGTCGGCCCTGCCTGAGTCGCTCGCCGACGGGTCACCATCGGTTCGTTCGGGCACGTCACTGGTCTTGTCGACGACCGCGCAGGAGAAGACCGTCGCGAGGGCGGGCAGGGAGACCACTAAGAACATGCGACCGGCCGAGGATGGAAAAATCTTCAAGGCTGTGCCCCCTGCGGCGTGGTTGCGGCCGTGCGATGGAGCGCGAAGCCCGCGCCAGGCATGAAGTTCGGGTCCTGTGGCACGGACTGCCCTACGACCCACACCTCGCCGTCAGCTCCGGCCCATATTCCCCTGAATCCGCCGAGCGGACCGCCGCTATACGATATCGCTACGGGCTTCAGGGCCGTGCCGTTCCATCGATAGACGAGACAGCCGCTGGACAACCAGACATCGTCCGCCGCGAGCGGGAAACCGGCACTGTTTCCGCTCGTGCACTTTGGATCGGGCGTCGCCATGTATTGCGAAGCTCCGAGGCCTCCATCCTCGGTCGACGTATATAGAAAATATCCCGTCCTCGACGGATGAAGGCGCACCCAGAGCTGGCTCAGGCTGCCTGCCCCGGTGGTATGCGCCGAGAAGAATCCGCCGATCTGGTTCCGGTCGGCGCTTGGCGTGATTGTCCAGTTCACCCCATCGTAGTGCGCGATGGTCGCGCGCCCGAAGAGCACATTTCCGACATACGAGAGGCCGCTGACGTACACGTCGTCAGGGCCATTCCCCCAGACAGCTCGCCATCGATAGGTGGTGCGATCGGTGGGGCCGGTCTTCGGCGACAATCGATCGTCGAGCACGTTGCCGTCGGCGTCCTCCCGAAAGCGGACGACCTCTGCGGTGTCTCGAACGGCCCATAGCGCGTCTCCCGCCGGTGTCAACCAGTTGCCCTGGTTGGTCGCGGGGCCGAAGGCCACCGGAAACTCTCGAAATGTCGGCGGTGCTCCGTCCTTCCCCGAATACCGAATGAGGATGTCACTTCCGATGAACCAGGCGTCGTCCCTGCGCCTCGTCCAGACGCCCGTGAGCAACGACGTTCGCGGCTCGCCGTACTGGTAGGCGATTTTCCACGCGGTGCCGTCCCACTTCAGGATCGCTTCGCCGCCGACCGCCCAGACATCATCGGCACCGGTCCCCGATACCGCGGCCAGGGGACGTTGAAGGGGCAGCTCTGTTGGACAGAAGCCGTCCGAGCTGCACTTCACCGGGAGCGCTGCGTCAGGCGTCCCCCCACTGTCCGCAGATGGCCCGGCGCCGGCATCAGGGTCCGGTTCCGGTAGGGAGCTGGCCTCGAAGGCCCCGGCGTCGTCCACTTGAGCTGGCGGGTCTTGACCTGCGGCACATGCATAAAGCGCCGTCGGCAACGCGGAGAGCGGCACCAGCCACGATTTGAAGAGCCGAACGACGCTACGCGACGGCGTGCTCATTGGGCGTTCCCTCCGAAGTGAAGCACGGTTCCTTCGCCTACGATCCATACATCCTCCGGCGAGCTCCCCCAGATCGCGTACAGGTTTGGCCCTTTGCTGGCGTCGTCGAACGGCGTCTCCAGACGCTTCCAACTCGTTCCATCCCAGTGAAGAACCGTGCTGTCCTCGCCCACTGCCCATACGTCGTCTTTTGAAAATCCAAACACGCACCGAAGATCGCTGTCCACGGGACTGTCTACGAAATCGAAACGCCTCTCCAACGACTGCCCTTTATCGAGTCGCCGTAGCGTCCCCCCCTCACCAACGAGCCAGACGACATGCTCATCGCCCCAGATGCCGAACAGTCTCCTGGCCGAGCGGCTGTCGAGCTCCTCGAGCTGCCAGGTGGAGGCCGATCCGTCCATCGCTTGCCGCGTCATGCGAAATACGCAGTGTCCCGAAGGACAGGTGCCCGTCGCCCACGCCTCGTCGGGGCTCGACACGGCGAGGGCATTCAGCGTCGCACCCGAAGCCCCGAACGTTTCGCGGGCCGTGGGCTCCTGCTCCGTCCAACGGTCGAATCTGTCCAGCGGCTGCTCGTTCGGAGCAGACATCAGGCCACGCGCGACCCAAACCGTGTTCTGCCGACCACGAATCGCCACCGGGAGGGGCCCCTTCGGGTAATCGAAGTACGACCAATCCGCTTGCGTGGGCCCTTTCCAGGCCGAGCCGTGTCGAAGGCGGCGTCCGTCAGCGATCCAAACGTCGTCGGGCCTCTCGAGCCACACGCTGTGAAGGGTGAAGGCCCCCGCACCGTCAGGCTCGGATCGCGCCGCTTGCTCCCATTTGCTTCCGTCGTAGTGCAGGATCGTCGCGAGACTGCCCACGGCATAGATATCGTGATCGCTCGATCCCCATACGGAGGTCAGCGTTATCGTCTCGTCGATTGGCGCCGACACGACGCAGAGCCCGGACACGCTGCACGTACCAGCCTCGGGTGAGGCATCGACGTTCGACGCGGTGCCAGGTGCGCCGCCATCGACGACTTGTCGATCGCCCTGGTCCGGGCGGTCTTCGGGTTCCTCATCGAATGCGCTTTGGTGAGCACAAGCCATCACGATGCCGAACGTCGACAGCGCCGCGAGCGAGGCTTGGAGCTTTGCCGCCAGAGAGGTCATCGCACCTCACACTCCTTCGTGGCGCATCGACCGTCGATGCACGGCTGCCCTTCGATCCCGTTACAGCGGACGCCGCACGCTCCGCAGTTGAGCGGGTCGTGAGCCACGTTCGTCTCGCACCCGTTCCGGATGTTGCCGTCGCAGTCCGCCCAGCCGAGCTCGCATCGGTATTCGCAAAGCCCGTTGCGACAGGCAGGCTTGCCTCGAAGAACGAGGTTGGGATCCCCGGACGGGCAAACGACGCCGCAAGCGCCGCAGTTCTCGGGATTGCTGGTGGTATCGAAACAGCTGCTTCCACAGCTGCATTTGCAATTGCCGCCAACGCATGTCTCGCCCGGCGCACACGGCGCCCCGCACGCGCCGCAGTTCATCGGATCGCTATTTCTGGCGACTTCACACCCATCGTTTTTTGCATCGCTCGGATCACCCGCGAGGTCGTCGTTGCAGTCGAGCCACCCCTCCATGCACCCACGCGCGTAGCAGAAGCCCGTCGCTTGATCGCAGCCGTAGTTCGCGTGCCATTCGGACGGAAGCTCAGGCAGCGAGCTCGGCGGTGCCGGGCAGACGACACCACACCCTCCGCAGCTCTCGACCGCGCAGCTGCAAATTCCCTTCTTACACTCTTCGTTCGCGGCACAGACGACGCCGCATCCCCCGCAGTTCTCCTTGTCACTAAGAACGTCTGTTTCGCATCCGTCATCCCAGACGCCGTTGCAATTGCGCATATCGGCCGAAATGACTGGTGGAACGCAGGCAAAGGTGCACTCACCATTCACGCAACTCGAGGTAGCAAAGAACGGCAGCAGATCGATATTGGTTGGACAGTAGTTGCCGCACGCTCCGCAGTTGTTGTTGTCGTTCATCACGTCTACCGCGCACGGATACGGGCTATTCGGACACGTAGTCCGTCCTGCGGGGCATTCGTTGGACGGGCACGCCCCAATTGAGCTAGCGGCGTCCCCAGCGTCTTCCGTCGTCGGCGGTGCAAAGGAGGGCTGTGGCCCACCATCGGGCGACGACTCTCCGAGGAGAACCGAGGTTCCGCAGCCGCTGAACAGCGACAGCAGCAGAGTGGCGAGAGCGAAAGGCACGATGTGCCTTGCGAGAGTTCGATCCATACGCGTGCCTCCACGAGCACGTTCGAGTTCGGGTTCGGTGTGCGAGCTCACCGAGTCGGAGTGCTGGGACTCGCCGGCGGCTGGAGTCGTCGCCCCGTCACACGCTCGAGACGCGTAACGTGTGGCGTGCGCGGGAATCGCTGAACGAGGGCCTCCGCTCGGCGCACGGCCTCATCGTTCCGTCCAAGCCGCGAGAGTGCCTCGACGGCGAACACCTCGCGCTCCTGGATATACTCCCCATCGGGATAGAGACGGGCCTGTTCGCGCGTGATGTCGAGCGTGCGCTCGGGGTCCGTAACGAGCGCTGCTTGTGCTCGCTGCACGAGCTCGAGCTCCGTTGCAGATGGGGGCACGTTGCGCTGCTCGAGCGTGCGGACGCCTGCTGGAACGCTCGAACGAGCGAGAGAAGGCGGCCTTGCTACGGTCGCCCCACCGTTTGCCGTGGTCCCGGGGCGCTCCGCCGAAGGAAGTGCATCGACCGAGACGGCGATCATGGCGGGCGCGTCGAGCGCGATCGCGGCGGCGGGTGTGGCGGTGCCGGCGCTCGACGGTGCCGGCGCTCGCTCGATCGTGTCGGCAGCGGTCTCGCAGGGGGCAACGGAGGTCGCAGGGGCGCTCACGACGCTGGCGCCCGGTGTGGAACGGATCGACTCGAACACGATCCAGCTCGCCGCAATCGCGAACAAGCCGGTCGCGAGCTTGTAGTATCGAAACTTCGAGATCTTCCGGGGCGAGTCGTGCAGCGTGTTCTGCGCGGGGGCGAAGACACCCGAAGTCATCAGACGTTCGGAGATCCGAGGAACGGCTCCTTCCGGCGGCTCACGATGACGCGCGGCGCGCACGAGAGCGTTCAGCGTCGACGAGGCGCGCTCGCGACGGCGACAAGCCTCGGGATCGTCGGTCTTCATGTTTCCCTTTCGAGGAGGCGCGTGAGCTGCCGGCGCGCGGCGTGGTACCGCCGGTAGGCCGTATAGAGCGGGCACTGGAGGACCTCAGCGACTTCGCGCATCGGCATCTCTTCGATCTCGTGAAGAACAAAAGCTGTCCGCTCGGTCTCGTCGAGCATGTCGAGGAGCCGGCTCAGGAGATCGAGCTCCACGCGAGCGGAAGGATCGCGCGTGTCGAACCCCTCGGGCACACTCTCCACCAGACGTTCGTGCCGCCGGTGGCTCCGCCGTCGAGAGCCCGCCGCACAGCGTCGTGCGATGGCACAGAGCCATCCTCGAGGAGCCAAGCCGTCCCACTCCGCGAGTCGACGATGCGCGACGATGAAGACCTCCTGGACGACGTCCTCCAGATCGTCGTCGGCGACGCCGAAGTGCCGAAGGGTGCGCCAGACGAAGCGCACATGCTCCGCGAAGAGGGCCTCGATCGTCGGATGCGCGGGGGCGCTCACCGTGCCCTGCTCGACGACGTCGTGGAGGATCGAAGCCTGCACGTTCTTTCTATGCGGGGCGGCGACCCTTTTTTGCACGTGCGCGCGTGGTCGCTCAGAAAAGTTCGCACGCTATCCCGAGCGACATCCGCAGGTCGATCGGGCCCGCCCGGTGCACACTGTAGAGCTTGCCTCGGTCGAGGCTCTGGAAGTCGTCCCGAACGAAGACCACGTGCGCTTCGGGGAGAGCTTCGAAGAAGAGGTTCGACATCAGTCGGAAGCGGCCCAGGAGCCCGAGCCCCGCGAGGAAGGTCGCGCGCGTTTCGTTTCCGAAGGAGCGCGTAAAGCCCGACGACGGGGCGTGGATTACGCCGGCTCGTGCGCCGAGCGTCGGGATCAGCTCGAACCGGCGCGACCCGAGCGCCTGGATCCCGACGCGCGGGCCTACATCGAAGAGCTGGAAGCTGGTCTCACCCGTTCCGACGCGGACGGAACCCCCGACCTGGAAACTGGCGTCGAGCCCGAGGTACACGCTCGAGCCGGGTGAGTACATCGCCCGGAGCGCGCCGCCGAGACCGAACACCGGAAGAACACCCACGGAGCTCATGCCCGCCAGACCGAAAAAGAGCCGTGACTGGCCCGCACGCGTCTCGCTCTCCGCGGGCACGGCAGGCAAGCTCGCTCGTTGCTGCGTGCGCGTGGCCGGGGGGGCTTCGGCCGGTTCTCGTCGGTCCGCGGGCTCGCCATCACGCGGTCGCAGGGCGGCGATCACCATGGCGAGTACGAGCGAGACCGGCTCTTCGACGGCCGCACACTCCTGCCCCGCGACGCGCAGCTCGCGTTCACCGACGCGCTGACCAGACGCATCGCTCAGCACCAGCGTGGCAACGAAACCTCCGTCTCGGGCTCGAACCGTGCCTTGCACGAAGAGCTCCGGCGGCGCCGCGGGGCCGGATTCTCCAAGGCGGGCGCGCGTCGCATCGACGATGGCCGATCCGGACGGACACTCCGGCGGCGCCGACCACTGGAGCTCGAATGGAGCGCCTTCGGCTTTGGCTGTCCACGCGACGACCGCCAGACCGACGACGTTCGCGAGCGCCCAGGCACGGCATGTGCCGTTCGACCTCCCGGGCAGTGCGCGGCCTCGGAGATGGTTCGTGCTCGACGGGCAAGGAAACATCGGTCCTCGGACGCGGAGACCACGCCCTTCAGTTTCGCAGCCCCTCACTCTACCGGATGCGGACCGCTGGCGTCAGGGCTCGTCATCTCTCGATGGGCGGTCCGTGTCCGCTTCGTCCGTGTCCGCTTCATGGAGCCTACGCGCTAGCGCTGGCGCGCGAGGCGACAGGTCTCCCGCTACCGCCTGCGGGGGGGCTGCGTCACGAGCTCGTCCGTCACGCGTGTGGGGGCACCGTCTGGCGTTGCCAAAAGAGCCCATCTTCATCCGATGGACGCGGCGCCTTCGACGCGCGCTACGAAGAGCGCGCGGCCGCCCGAGCCCCCAACGACGACCTGCTGATCATCAGCACCGACGGCGTGAGGTGAGCGATCGCCCCGCTCAGTCCAGCGTGTCGTCGCCGTGGGCCAGCGACGAGTCCGGCGGCGGCGAGATGACCGACGACGGAGCCACGCTCGACTTCACCTCGGCTGGCGACATCAGCTTGCGCACGAGGTCCGCGCGATTCGCGACGCCGAGCTTCTGATAGAGGCGCCGGACGTAGGTGCGGACCGTGTTCTCCGACAGGCCGGAGATCGCAGCCACGTTCACGCCGCTGTAACCCGCGACCAGCAGTCGAGCGATCTCGCGCTCCCGCTTGCTGAGCCCCTCGATGGGTGCGGCCTTCTCCTGCGGCTCGACCCGGAGGATCGCGCACTTCGCGTTGTTGAAGACGGGATCGCCCTCGATCTTCGCCACCGCCACGACCGCGCCGGACGGGAGGCGCGGCGGAGTCGGAAGCGCCTCTTGCTTCGCTCGCGCCTCGAGCGACTGCTCGGCTGCATCGACGACGTGCTCCTCGATGGGTGTGACGTCGGACTCCCACTCGATGCCGCGGTCGCGGTTCGCGGCCCAGATGACCTTCTTGCGCTCGCGGTCGACGACGAAGAGCGTGCCGCTCACCTTGCTGAAGGCTCGGAGCGCGGCCGCCTCGCGCGACAGCTCATCGTAGGCGATCTGCACGCGGGCACCGGCTGCGACGAAGGGACCGAGGGCCTCGAGCTTCTCGACGTCAGCCTGCGTGAACTCACCCTCGGACTCGCGACGCTCGAGCCCCGCGAGCCCGAACAGCACACCGCCCTCGTGGAGGAAGAACAGGAGCGCGTGCTTCATGCCGCTGTCGGCGTGCATGGCGAAGTACGGCAGCTTGATGCGCTCCTCGTCGGGATAGAGCTCGCTGGCGAGATAGACGCGTCGCGTCGTCTCGACGACGCTCTTCGTCTCGAATCCGAACGCCTCAGTCAACCGGATCGCCCCGTCCAGTCTCAGGCTCTGCGGGGCGCCGTCGACGAACCGGGATGAGTCCGCGTAAGCCCGCGCATCTTCGGTCCCAAAGCAGAGGAACGCGCCGGAGGCGGGGACCAGCTGACGCATGGCATCCATGACACGCCGGCGAAAGCTCGCTCGTGTGCCGTGTTGCACAACCGAGAGACGCGCTGCATCTAGCCCAGCCAGTTCCATCCTGGATTCTCCGCGAAACCCGCCGGACGTCCCATGCGCCGACTTCGTGGCATACTCTAACTCATGTCCGACTTCGCAACGGAAGGCGATCGAGCGGGGAGCCTCGTCTTCGACTGGAACGAGGTTAATCGGAAGGGCCAGATCTTGCCGAAGAACGCGACGTTCTTCGACGAGACGCTGCGCGATGGTCTCCAGAACCCCTCCGTCGTGGATCCGGGGGTCGAGGAGAAGCTCGAGATCCTCCATCTGATGGAGGACCTCGGAATCCATGTGGCCGACGTCGGACTCCCGGGCTCGAGCAAACGCGCATTCGAAGACGTCCTCCGCATCTGCAAGGAAGCCGTCGACTGCAAGATGAAGATCAAGATCGCGTGTGCGGGCCGCACCGTGATCTCGGACATCACACCGATGATCGAGGTCTCGCAGCGCGCCGGTATGCCGGTCCAAGTCTACGCGTTCATCGGCTCTTCGCCGATCCGACAGTACGTCGAGAACTGGGACGTGAACCTGATCGCCAAGCGGAGCGCGGAGGCGATCGACATCGCGGTGAAGGAGGGCCTGCCCGTCGCCTACGTCACGGAGGACACGACGCGCTCGCGTCCCGAGGTCCTCACGACGTTGTTCCGCACCGCGATCGATCACGGAGCGAGTCGCATCTGCCTCTCCGATACCGTCGGCCACGCTACGCCGGACGGCGTGCGAAACCTGATCCAGTTCACGCGCAACGTCATCGCCGGCACCGGCGCCGAGATCGGCATCGACTGGCACGGCCACAACGATCGCGGGCTCGCGCTCGAGAATGCGATCTGGGCGTTCGAGTACGGCGCCGATCGCGTCCACGCCACGGGGCTCGGCATCGGCGAGCGCGTCGGCAACGCGCAGATGGAGCTCCTGCTCCTCAACTTGAAGCTGCTCGGTCAGCTCGAGGGCCAGAACCTGACGAAGCTGCTCGACTACTGTCAGACGATCGCGAAGGCCGTCCGATGGGACGTCCCGATCAACTACCCGCTCGTCGGACGCGATGCGTTCCGCACGGCGACCGGCGTTCACGCCGCCGCAATCATCAAGGCGATGGCCAAGGGCGACACCTGGCTCGCCGATCGGATCTACAGCGGCGTCCCCGCCGGCATGTTCGGTCGCGCGCAGGAGATCTGCATCGGCTTCATGAGCGGCGCCTCGAACGTCAACTACTGGCTCGCCCGGCGCAACATCCCCGCGGACGAGACGCTCGTCGCCGAGATCTTGAAGGCCGCAAAGTCCCTCGACCGCATCATGACGGAGGAAGAGGTCCTCGCCGTCGTGAAGCGCATCCGCCCCGAAACCTGACCGGCCACACCGAGCGCCAGTCAGAGCTTGGGGAGGGTGATGGGAAGCGACGGCATCGCTTTCCGGACGAGGTCGGTCTCGCCGAGCGCGTCGGTGACGCGCTTGACCTCGGCGTTGTCCTTGAAGAAGGCGAGCTGCTTCTCGGCGCGCTCGACCGCGAAGCGGGACGCGGTGTTGAGGACGAGCCCCTTCGCCTCTTTCGTCGCGACCTCCGTTGCGGCCGCGACGAGCGCATCGGCGGAGAGCGAGCCGGCACGCTTCACCGTATCGACGGTGGCGACCACCGTACCGGCGATCTTCCTCGCCTTCACGGTGTACTCGATCGCTTCGTTGATCACCGCGGCCACCTTGCCGCCGTGCGGGACGAGCGAGACGATCGTCTGGAAGTAGCCGAGGTAGTCGTGATCGCCGCGCCACACGTCGAGCACGGTGCGGTAGATGCGCGAGGTCGGAAGGCCCGTCATCGCATCGAGCGCCTGGAGGAAGACGCCGATCGTGGCGAGCTTCTTCTCGCGCTCCTCGGTTCGCCACCGGTTGTACTCGGGGCTCGCCTCGATCTTCGCGACGAGCGCCTTGCCGCCCTCGAGCAGCCTCGCCTTCTCACCTTCGTCGGCGGGGAAGAGCGCCTCCCGCACCGGAACGGCGCCATCCTCGACGACGGCGAGGAGCACCTTACGGATGCTGGCGGCGAGCGTCGCCGAACCTGCGTCGGTCGCGCGGACGGTCATGCCGACCGCGATGATGTCGGCCTCGATCCGGCCGAGCCTCGAGCGATCGTCCTCGAGACGCTCCACGAGGAGGACGAGGATCTCCTCGTAGTCCTTCGCCGTGACCTGGAACGGAAGCTCGTAGGGAAGACCGCCGGGATCCTTCCGCAGCTCGACGAGCTGCTCGACGAGACGGTACTGCTCGAGCCGGCCTTCCTCGATCGCGTTGCGGATGCGCTGGAGCTGGGCGAGCAGGCGCGTGAGCGTCCAGTCGAGGCGCCGGACCTCTTCGTAGTCGGTATGGATGTGATCGCGCGCCTTCTTCCACGCGGCCTCGGCGGCCTTGCGCTCGGCGTCGGTCATACTCGCGGTGAACATCAGCCGCTCGGGCACCTTGCGCTGGATCGAGAACGCGCTCCCGCCGTCGTCGACTTTCGCGAAGAACGGCACCTCGCGCGACTGGAGCGCGTCGAGGGCGACGACGCCCTTCTGCGCGAGCACGCGGTAGGCATCCTGGCTGCCCTCGTCGGCGGACGCCTGCACGCCGGCGTATTTATCCGCGTAGATCTTGTATGCACCATGCCCCCATTCGCGCCCATACAGGTGCGCGAGCGGCGTCTCCGGCGGACGTGATCCGCCGCATGCCGCGATGAGCGGCGGCGAGCTCACGAGGGCGATCAGCGGAAACGTCGCGAAGCCGCCGAGGAGCGCGCGTCGCGAGACCCGTCGCTCTTCGCTCACAGGAGCGAGATCTCCGGCGTCCCGCTGAACTTGTCCTTCACGTCGCCGGGCTTCGCCGAGGCACGCCCAGGAGCGCCGCTCCGACCGGCACTGCCGCCCGAGCCCTGCGAGCCTTCGCTGCCCTCCGCGCCTTTCGGCGCTTGAGGCGGCGTCTGGCCGCTCGATCCGGACGGTGTCATTCCGCTGCCGCCGCGGCCCGCGGCGCCGCCCTGCCCGCCGACGCCGGCACCGCCGGCGCGGCCGCCGTTCACGTCGAGCCGGATCTGACCGGCGAGCTCCGCGAAGCGTGCGTCATACACGAGATCGATGGTCCCGCCGGGACCGCCGTTGCCGCCGTTGCCGCCCGGCCCGCCGATGCCGCCCCTGCCGCCCTGACCTCCGGGGTTTCCGCCGCCGCCCGCGCCGCCGCTGCCACCCGCGCCGCCGTGGCCACCGTCACCGCCGGCGCCTCCGCTCGCTACGATCGTGATGGGTTGCCCGTCCGGCACGAGGAGGAAGTCCTCGGTGTCTCCCGAGATCCGGATCGCGACGAGGCGATCGTAGAACGGCGTCTTCACGAGCGTCGCGAACGCGGTGAGGTGAGGCCCCGCCGCGCCGTCGCCTCCGGAGCCGCCTGCCGATCCGGGACCGCCGTCGCCTCCCGGGCCGCCCGCCGACGACGTCGATCCCGCGGCGCCGGTCTTGCCGGCGGAGCCGCCGCCGCCGGTCTCGCCGGCGTGGCCCGACGACGCGCCGCCGCCCCCGCTCTTGATGCACGAGTAGTCGGGCTTGTACGTCGTCGTGAAGGAGAACTTGTCGGGGCGGCGCCGGAAGACGCTCTTGATCTCGAACTCCTTGCCGACCGTCGCGAGGACGCTGGGGTTCGGCGCGAACCAGCCGTCGCGATCGAATTTGCCCTGCTCGCTATGGAAGGCGAAGTCGACGAAGTCGAGCTTGTCGTTCTTGTTCACGCCGTCGTGACCGGCCCAGGTCTCGACCTGCTTCGCGCTCTTGTCGCCTTCGAGGACGATCTCCGCGAACACGGCCATCTGCACCGGCTCGCGCGGGCAGATCGTCTTCTGCTCCTTCCGCAGGTCGACGGCCATCGACCTCACGTCCGCCTTCTCGAGGCTGATGGTGTCGTTCCCTGCGAGGCGGCGGAAGAATCCGCATCCGGATGCGGATGCGGATGCAAGGATCACGAGTCCGACGAGGACACGAGCAGGCGTGGCGTTTTTCATGACGTCAGGGGCGATACTACGCCACCCAACGGCTGACCTTCCTCGCAGAGCGAGAAAATCCTCCGGCGATCAGAAACCGAGCCAGGGCCCGGGGGTGACCGTCTGGGTCGCGTGCCGGATCTCGAAGTAGACCATCGGGCCACGCCCCTCGTCGCCGACGGTGCCGAGGCGCTCTCCCGCGGAGACCTCGTCGCCCACCTTCACGTCCATCGCCGCGAGGTTTCCGCTCACCGTGTAGTAGTGGTCGCCGTGGTCGACGATGACGAGCCGACCATACGGACCGTAGCGATCGGCGAACGCGACGCGACCGCCGAACACCGCCCGAACCGGAGCGCCGAGCGTGCCGGTGATCTCGAGGCCCGGCCCGTCGGTCCCTTCCCGTCGGGCAGGGCGGACCTCGGAACGACCTGCGAGCGGGAAGAGGAGACGCCCCTTCGACGAGGCGAAGCCTCCGGGGAGGGCCGCCGGCGCTGCGCCGTTCCCGCCGTAGACCGCCACGTATTCGGTCGATCCGCTCGACGTCTCGAACGCGCGATCGAACGCCTGCTGCCGCCGAGCCTCGTCCTCGACCGCGAGGCGCGCAGCGTCCATCGCGGTGCGCTGGCTGGCGAGGGCGACGCGATCGCGAGCGATCCGCTCGAGCGCGTGCGAGAGGACGACGCCGTGCTCGCGCAGCTTCTTCTCCGAGGCGAGGTCGGCCGCAAGCGTGCGACGCGAGCGCTCGACGCGGAGGGCGTGCGTGACGAGCTCGTTGAAGCCGCCGCCGACGGGCAACATCCCCGCCCGCGTGAGGCGGTAGAACGCTCGGCCGCGCGCGAGCGACCGCGCGCGCGCCGCGGCGATCTTGCCGCCGAGCTCGGTGAGCTCGCGCTTCGAGACCTCTTCCTCCGCGTCGAGATCGGCAATCCGACGATCGAGGGCGGCGAGCGCGAGCACGGGCGATTGCGTGGCCGCTGGAGCGGGAGCCGATGGAAGCGGGCTCACCGGCACGAGATCGCGATCACGATCACGCGCGCCCGGTGCAGCGTTGCCGGCGCTGGGCGAGATCATCGCCGCCGCGAGCGCGACGACGACAGCGGCGGGAGCCTTCGACCGGAGGAGACGGCGTGTCATACCGTCACGAGCCTCCGGAGACCGAGGAGCGCGGCGAACGTACCGAGCAGCATCCCGACCGCGATCATCCCGACGATGACCTGCCAGGGGAGGAACGAAGGCTCGACGCCGACGAGTGTCGCGAGCTCCGCGTCGAGACGCCCGCGCACGACGAAGAAGAGGCCCGCGAGCAACCCGATCGCTCCGGTGGCGCCAAGCGCCCCCTGCGACATTCCCTCGACGAGGAACGGCCCCTTGATGAAGCGATCGGTCGCGCCGACGAGCTTGAGGACCTCGACCTCCGTGCGACGGCGCTGGAGCGCGAGGCGGATCGTCGAGCCGACGACCGCGAGCACCGAGGCGAAGACGACGAGTGCGAGCAGCGCAGCAGCGGCCACGCCGCCACGGATCAGGCGACCGAGCCGCTCGGTCCATGCCTGATAGGTCTCGACATCGTCGACTGCGGGGAGCTGACGGAGCTTACCGACGACATCGGCGAGCTCGGCGTCGGTGACGTCGTTCTTCACCTCGATCTCGATCGAAGCGGGAAACGCCTCGACCGGCAGCGCGGCGAGCTCGGCACGCGGGCCGGCTTCGGTCTGACCGAACTCGCTCCGCGCCTGGGAAGCAGAGATGTAGCGCACGTTCGTGACGATGGGCACGGCTCCGAGCGCGGACTTGAGCTGCTCGACGTCCTGCGCAGCGGCGTTGTCCTTCAGGTAGATCGAGGCACGTCCTGCATGCGCCCATCGCTCCTCGATCGAGCGAAGGTTCGTGAGGACGAGGAGCGCCGCGCCGAGGCAGACGAACGCGACCGCGAGCGAGAACACGCTGAGCGCGTGCAGCCTCCACTCCCGGAGCATCCCTCGCCTTGCCCTACGCGTCGTGCCGATGGAGCCGTCGAGCATGTCTGTCCTTCGTGGGATGACGCGGTCATCCCGAGGTCGGAGCGCCGGTCAGACCGGCAGCGCGTTGTCGTAGAGATGGTCTTCCGCGAGCGCGACGCCGTTGGGGACGTCGACGGCCTTGCCCTCGTCGAGGACGATGAGCCTGCGCGGGCGAACGTCGAGGAGCGAGCGATCGTGGGTCGCGAAGAGCACCGTGGTGCCGCCTTCGTGGATCTCCTCGAAGAGACCGAGAACGTCGAGCGCGAGCTGCGGATCGAGGTTTCCGGTCGGCTCGTCCGCGAGGATGAGCGCCGGCTCGCCGACGATGGCACGAGCAATGGCGACGCGCTGCTGCTCGCCACCGGAGAGGACCCCCGCGGGATCGGTGCCGCGCCCCTGGAGGCCGACGCGCTCGAGCGCCTCACCGACACGCGAGCGGATCAGGCGCGACGGGAGCCCGAGCACCTCGAGCGTGATGGCGACGTTCTCGAACACGCTCCATGATTGGACGAGCTTGAAGTCCTGGAAGACCACGCCGATGTTGCGCCGAAGGAACGGGATCGACTCGCCACGAAGACGGACGATGTCGCGCCCGAGGAAGAGGATGCGCCCCTCATCGGGCTTCTCGGCCGCATAGAGAATGCGGAGGAGCGTGCTCTTGCCGGACCCGCTCGGCCCGGTGATGAAGACGAACTCGCCCCGCTCGATGATCAGGTTCATGCCGCGGAGGACGGGCGCCCCCGGGCGGTAGGACTTGTAGACGTCCTCGAACATCAGGATCGGGCGGCTCGCCGCCTCACGGGTGAAGCGCTCGGAGCCCGCACGGAGGAGCGGCCGGAAGGTCCGGGAGCTCGACTCCATGTCGTCGTCATCCCGCGAGGTCACACGGCCGCGGCCCCCTTCGGGAGCTCGCCTGAAGCTCCGATCCTCGCGATGGCTCATGTTACCCCCGGTACCAGCTCGCTCGAGACACCTACAACTTTTCGACCGAGCACGCTGGAGCGAGAGGAGCGAGGTCAAAGGAGTCGGCCGCCCCGATCGTGTCGAAATGTGTGGGCAGAACCCGACAAAACGCGAGCACAGTGCTGCTTCCCTTCGAGCCCGACCGCCGAATACCATCCGATGCTCGCCGTCCAACGTCGATGGGGTCGAAAGACTCCCGGCACCGCCGGATCGAGGACGCAGACGAGATGCACCGCGGCAGCTGGCAGCTGGCAGCTCCACTCCACGGTGCGGAGAGGAACGGAGGACGATGAGGGTGAAGCTAGTCGGGCTCGTTGCCATGGTTCTCACGGCGTCGTGTGCGGTGCAGATCGGCACCGACGGCGGCGGTGGCAGCGGTGGCGGCTCGACTCGGACTCCTCAGGCTCGCCGCGCGCCCGCGCCCGCGCCTGCTCCTGCTCCTGCCCCGCCGGCACCGGCAAAGCGCGCCGGGTTGAGGGTGGCGACCCCCGCAAAGCCCGCCACACCGGCACCGGCACAGCCGAACGCGGTGGCCCCGAACAAGCTTCTCGGTCCGACGACCGAGGCGATCAATCTCACCAGGTTCCTGGACATCTCCAAGCGCAACCCGAAGGGCTGTGGGTACATCGAGGTCTCGGATAAGAACTGGGTCCACATCGACTGCGGGCGCTACCAGGCCTCGACGAAGGCGGTGCCGCACCTCACGCCGCGCAAGGCGAAGCTCGTGAAGGCGCGCAAGCAGCTCTTCGTTCCCCTTCGCGTCCACATGAGCACCCCGGCGCTCAAGCTTCGCGGCCTCTCGCTCTCGAAGCCCTCCGGTGGCAGGTCCTCGGTCGCCGTGGGCAACTCGCCGGCGACCGGCGGTCCGGCGCAGGTGGGGGACAACTTCCCGGAGACCGTCGATCACCGCACGATGAACGTCGACGGTCCGATCAAGAGCCAGGGCGGCGTCGGCTCGTGCACCGGTCACTCGCTCTCGAGCGCGCTCGACAACGCGGCGATCCGCGCTGGCGTCCTGAAGCCGAACGATCGCAACCGAATGACGTCGCCGATGCACGTGTGGTCACGCTACGGCCTTCCCAACATGGGCGCCGCCGCGGACGGCAACATCGCGCAGCCCGTCGGCGTCTACACCACGTGGCAGCAGAACGACAAGGAAGCCTGCATGCTCTTCCAGGGCACGGGCTCCTTCGCCACCGAATGCGCCGAAGCCTACGGCGTGAAGGCCAACAGCTGGCGTGAGGACAAGAACCTCATGGCCAAGTACAACAAGTCCCAGAGCGAGGGCATCTACAAGATCTCCTCGATCGAGAAGCTCCAGGTCGAGCCGCCGGACATGGATGAGCTGCTCGGCATCCTCGCGGGCGGCGCGAACATCTGGGCAGCGTTCCTGATCGACGGGTCGAAGTGGACGAACTCCGCGATGAAGAACGCGGTGATCCCGGACTGGAGCTACGACCGCAGCGGACACGCCGTCGTCATCTCGGGCTACCGCACCACGCCCACGGGCAAGCAGTTCCTCATCCACAACAGCTGGGGCACCTCGTGGGGTGAAAACGGCTACGCCTGGGTGAGCGAGAAGATGGTCGAGAAGTACTTGTATTACGCATACAAGGTAAAGATCACGAACGGCGTGCCGAAGGAAGACCTCACCGACGACGACTGCGCGCCGGACGAGCTCGTCGACCTGACGACGGGGGTCTGCGCCCTCATGTGCGACGACGACTCGCGCCCGAACAACGGCTGCCCGAAGAAGTAGCCGCCGCGGCGGGGCGAGCTCGCCCCGCCACACGTCGACGCCGCCACTCACAGCGCTTCGCGGACACGGCCCTTCAGGGCGTGCCCGCGCGCGCGCGTTCGTGATGCGCCTGGATCCGGGCGATGGGCAGAGACTTGTCGTAGACCGCGACCTCGTCGATCACACCGAGGAACGGTGCCTGCGGTGCGCCGGAGTAATCGCCGATCGCAAACGGGACCTGTTCGTCCGCGAGCTCGCGCATCGCAGGCGTCGTGGCCACCAGAGCGCCGTCGACGTACAGGCTGAGCGCCGAACCGTCGTACGTCGCGACCACGTGGGTGAACCTGTCGGTGGCCAGCGACGACGAACCGAACTGCACGGAGTCAGCGCCGCCCCCACCGGATCGGTCCGCTCCGACGTTGTTCGCGTTGGCGAACAGACTGTAGCCGGCGTTCGGAGAGCCTCGCTCGCGGCTCAAGATCCGCCGGTACGCCATGTCGACACCCGACGGCTTGATCCACGCCTCGAGCGTGAAAGGAGCCCGCCCGGGAAATGCGAGCGTGTCGACGATCGAGATGTGACCACCTTCGAGCCGGATCGCTCCGTTCGCGTCACCGGCGATCGCGCCGGGCTGATCGAATTTGACGACGCCGACGAACGAGCCCGAGAGCGGGCTCATCTCGTCCTTCGCGAAGGGGCCTGCCTTCTCACCGAGTCGGAAGTACGCGACCGGCGAGTCGGCGAGGACCTCGTCGACATAGGTTCTGCCCGCATCGACGGCGGCTTCGACGACCGTTGCATCGCGCGGCCCGCCGTCGTCGGTCACCGATGCTTCGTTTCCAGCCTCGCGGCCGCCGTCGACGCCGTCACCTTGAAAGCTGTCCGTGTCGAGGAGGAGGCTGCACGCGGCGCCGGACATGGTCAGGACCGCGGCCACGAGACTTCCAACGATTCGGTGCCCCACGTTCGAAGAATACGCGAGGAGCCACGAACGACAATCCGAGCGTGTGCTCGCATCATGGCAGCAACAGCGACGAGGCCACGACCGCCGAGCGACCCACGTTGTGGGCACTCGGACCGAGTGCGCGGCCACGCACTATCCGCATCGGCGTGAGTCGACTCGATCAACGGCGTCGGCGATCGCCGCCCGCGGGGCGCTGCTGCTCTACCGCAGGGCCCCTCGCGGCTTCGGCGTGCACGACGGCGGTGAGGACCTCGTGAAGGCTCCGCATCTTCGCCGGCCCGACGAGCCGTTCGATGTCGGCTCCGAGCTCCGCCAGCACGGCGAGTCCTTCGAGGATGCCCGCTCGACCGCGCTTGCTGAACCGAACGAGCTTGGCGCGTGCATCGTCGGGATCGGCCACCCGCTCGAGCAGGCCCATCTCGACCAGCTCGTCGACGAGCTGTCCGGCGGCCTGCTTGGTGACGCCGAGACGACTCGCGAGCTCGGTCAGGCGAGTGCCTTCGAGATCGACATGCGGCAACAGGCTCGTATGAGCGATACGAAGCGGCCGGTTCGTCTTCGCCCGTACCCGCTCGATGGCGCGCTCGTTCAGGAGCCGCGCGGCCTTGAAGAGGAGCTGCACTGTGGACCTGGCCTTCTCGGCCTCGAGCCTGTCCGCGTAGTCCTCTGCATCCATTCGCACGATTCGAGCAGGCAGTGGCCCTCATAGTCAAGCGCACTTGACCATTTCGTCAGGTCTGCTTGACTAACCACGAACCTGGCCTCACAAAGGGGCCGAACACTGCCAGCGAGGACACCATGCTCGAGCGAATCGCCGAGGAAGTCTGGGCATACGAGCGCGACTTCGCGCTCCCAGCGGGAATGTCGATGCCGTGCCGCTCCACGATCCTGCGGCTACCGGACGGCCGCCTCGTCGTTCACTCACCACTCGCGCTCGACGACGACACGTCGAAGGCGATCGACGCGCTCGGGGACGTCCGCTTCCTCGTCGCACCGAACTGCTTTCATTGGATGTTCCTGAAGGCCGCCAAGGATCGCTACCCGAAGGCTCGCGTCTTTGCGGCTCCGGGGCTCGCGCGGAAGCTCGGGAACTTCGAGCACGAGCCGCTCCCACAGCAAGGGCTCGTTCCCGGGATGGACGGGATTCGGGTCGAGCGCATCCAGGGGGCACCTTCGTTCGAGGAGCACGTCTTCCTGCACGAGTCATCGCGCTCGCTGCTCGTGAGCGACCTGATGTTCAACCTGCACGACTGCCGGAGCTTCGGCATGCGGCTCGTTCTCCGTCTGACGGGTACGTGGAAGAAGACCGCGCAGAGTCGAGCTTGGCGCTTCGCCGTGAAAGATCGCGCCGCCGCCGCCCGCAGCGCGGTGAACGTCCTCTCGTGGGACTTCGAGCGCCTGATCGTCGGGCATGGCCGCGTGCTCGAGGCGGACGCGCCTGAGCACACACGGCGGGCGCTCTCGTGGATGACGCGCAACGCGCCGCCGCTCCTCGGAACGGGCTCCGTCGTCGCGTGAGATCGACGAGCGAGGACGCCGAGTCGCGACGCGCCGAGCCGTCCGTCAGCTCCTCGAGCCACGCCTGAACGCCTGGCGAGGGTGCTCCCGCGGAGAAACCGTGCGTAGGCTGTTCCCGGTCGGGCAAGGGAGGCGTTAGAGATCTGCCGAGCGCGCTCGTCCCCCGCGAAACCACATGGGAAGTCGGCGGTACATCTATTGCGTGGCGAGTCGCGCTCTCCAGACGTAGCTTCAACGAAGCCACCCCCTCCCCTTCCTGGATCATCGACCTCGATGAACGATCGCCCAGCTCGACACGGGACGACAGCCCGCCACTCCGGGGGGGCCGGACGCGAGCCCAGAGTCCTGCGGTCGGCGCTCATCCTCACCGCTGCCGTCGTGGCGCTTGCGGTCCAGGCGGCGTGCGCGCGGTCGGTCGACGGCTCGGTGCCCGAGCAAGGCATCTTCGCGGGCAACGGCGCGACGCGCACGGCCTGCATCGAGACCGAGTGCCCAGCGCCCTTCGCGACCTGCGAAGGGCGGTCGGGTCTCTGCACCGTCGACCTCTCGAGCGACGTCAGGCACTGCGGTAGCTGCGACACGGCCTGCCTGTCGACTTCGTCCCTGACCCCCTGGACCTGGGTCTGCAGCGAAGGGCAATGCCGATTGGCATGCGAACCATCTCATGCAGACTGCAACGGCCTCGAGAGCGACGGCTGCGAGACCTCGGTCCGAAGCGATCCCGCGAACTGCGGCGCATGCGGAAACGTGTGCGCCGACGGTGTGGTCTGCTGGAGAGGCGCGTGCGGGTGCCCGAGCGGCTTCACGCAGTGTGGCGACGACTGTGTGAGGCTCGACTCCGACAACGAGAACTGCGGCGCATGCGGCTCGGTTTGCACGGCCCCGGCGAGCGACACCGATCCCCGCTGGTCGTGCGGTCCCGGCATCACGCCACCTCACACGGAGTGGACGTGCAGCAACGCCTCGTGCGATCTGCAGTGCGCGCCGGAATTCGGCGACTGCAACAAAGATTTCTGCGGCGACGGCTGCGAGACCTCCCTCGCCAACGATCCGGCCAATTGCGGAGCGTGCGGTCACGCCTGCACCGCCGGTCAGAAGTGCCAGCACGGCACGTGTCTCTGCCCGCCCGGCACGACGATGTGCGGTGGCATCTGCGTCGATTACCTCACCGACCCAGCGAACTGCGGCGACTGCATGGCCGAGTGTCCAGGACCGCCGAGCTCGAGCGGAAAGGGCGGGCCCACCTGCGTCGGCGGGAAATGCGGCTACGTTTGCTTCCCCGGCTTCGCCGACTGCGACGGATCGATCGAAAACGGCTGCGAAGCGAATCTCCAAACGAGCCAGCACCACTGCGGAAGCTGCGGGACCAGCTGCGATGTCGCGAACGGGCAGCCCTGCGTACGCGGCACGTGTCTGACCAAGCCATGCGAGGAGCCGGTGCTGAATTGAGGGATCGACGTCCAACCAGGAGCCGGACCGAAGCGAAGACATCCTTCCCCGCGGCCATGCTGTGCGTCGCGCTCGGTCTGGCATCGGCGCTTCCCGGCTGCGCAGGCGGAGAGGGCCGCGCAAGGGGATTCGTCGAGAGCGACGACGCCGGTCCGCCGTCCGAGCCCACGACCAGCTTCGAGGACAAGGACGGCGGCGCTCCGCTCATCCCAGAGCCTCCCGAGTGCGCCGACGAGGCCGCGCAGCAGATCTACGTCGTGGCGACGGACAAGGGCTTCTATCGCTTCTACCCCGAGAAGCTCAGCTTCGAGCGCGTCGGCACGCTTGGATGCCCGACGACGGCCGGCACCTTCTCGATGGCGATCGACCGGCGTGGCACTGCCTGGGTCGAGTACACCGATGGCCGAATCTACGCGGTCGACACGCACGACGCGACCTGCAAGCCGACCGCGTTCAAGCCCGGACAGACCGGCTTCGACTACTTCGGAATGGGCTTCGCGTTGAACAGCGATGACCCGAAGGACGGCGAGAAGCTCTATGTCGCCGGCAACGGGCTCGCCACGCTCGATACCAAGTCGTTCGAGCTCACCTTCCTCGGCTCGCTCACGACGGGCCGCTCGGAGCTGACGGCGATCGGCAGCCAGTTGTTCGCCTTCAGCGTCGACTCGGGCGTGGTCACGCGACTGAACAAGGCCACCGGCGCGAGCGAGGCAACGCATCGAACATCGGCGGTCGAAGATCTCGGCGGCTTCGCCTTCGCGCACTGGGGAGGCCAGTTCTGGCTCTTCACCGGCCGCGGTTCGTCGTCGAAGGTGACGACCTACTCGCCGACCACGGATCAGTCCACGGTCGTCATCCCGAGCACCGGGATGCTCATCGTCGGCGCAGGCTCGTCCACCTGCGCGCCGCTCACGCCTCCGAAGTAGCTCGCGCCCCACGCAGTCGGGACCGAGCTCGGCGACCGGCGGGGAGCCCGCACATGAAGAGCGTCGCGAGCGCTATTCGCCGTGGGCGCGCGCGCCATGGCCGTGGCCGCCGTGGCCGTCGACGGCATCGTCGAGCCCGTCGTCCTCTTCTTCCTCGGGCTCGAGCGCCTCGCGGCGGGCAGCGACGAGGAGCATCGCCGGCAGGGCGAGCATCGAGATGACCATGCCGATGAGGAGACCGCCGATGACGACGGTGGCGAGCGGCCGCTGGACCTCGGCGCCGGTCCCGGTGGCGATGGCCGCCGGGATGAAGCCGATCGCCGCGACGAGCGCGGTGCTGAACGGCGCGCGGAACGCCGCGAGCGACGCCTTGCGAACGCGCGCGACGATGTCCGGCTCGCGCGGTGTGTCGATCAGGCTCTGGGTCATGACGATGCCCGTCATGACGGCGACGCCGCAGAGCGCGATGAAGCCGACGCCTGCCGGGATGCTGAACGGCAGGCCGCGGAGAACGAGCGCGACGACTCCTCCGCCGATCGCGAACGGCAGGTTCACGAGCGTGATGAACATGTACTTCAGGTTGCGGAACATGAAGACGAGCATCAGCGCGATGACGCCGATCGAGATCGGCACGAGCATCGAGAGACGGGTCTTGGCGCGGTTGAAGTTCTCGAACTGACCGCCCCACACCACCTCGACCGACTTCGGAAGGGTGAGCGCCGCGACCCTCTCCTGCGCCTCCTTCACGAAGCCGACCATGTCTCGACCGCGCACGTTCGTCTGGACGATCAGGCGACGCTTGTTCTGTTCGCGTCCGACGACGACGATCGTGTCCTCCGCCGTCACGTCGGCGACCATGCTGAGGGGCACGAGGTTCCCCTGCTGCGTGGCGAGCGGGAGGCGCTCGAGGTCGCGCTCGTCGTCGACGCGCTCGCCGCCGAGGCGAACGACGAGATCGAACACGCGCTCGCCCTCGCGGACGACGCCGACGGGCTGTCCGGCGCGCGCCATTGCGAGCGCGTCGAGGACGCTCCCCGGCGGGACGCCGAGTCGCCCGACGTGATCGCGATTGATGACGACGCGGATCGACGGAAGGCCCGTGACGATCTCCATCTTCGTGTCCGCGGCGCCGGGCGTAGCCGCGACGACCTTGCGGATCTCGTCGGCGATGTCCTGCATCTCCTGAAGGTCGTCGCCGTAGACCTTGATCGCGACGTCGCCCTTGATGCCGGCGACGAGGTCGTTGACGCGCATCTCGATCGGCTGGCTGAAGGCGTGAAGCGTCGCGGGGACGCTCGCCTCGAGCTTGTCCGAGAGCTCCTGGGCGAGCTTGTCCGGCGTCATGCCCGGACGCCACTTATCGCGCGGCTTGAGGATGACGAAGGAGTCGCTCGACTCCGGGCCCGCGGAGTCGACCGCGCCCTCGGGGCGGCCGATGCGGTTCACCACCGTCTCGACCTCGGGGGCCTCCAGCAGCGTCTGCTCGGCGATCTTCGAGAGCTCGATCGCCTGCTTTACGTTCGTGCTCGGAGGACGGAGCGTGTCGAGGGCGTAGGCGCCCTCGAAGATGCGCGGGAGGAACTCGGCGCCCATCGACGCTCCCGTCGAGAGGAGGCCGACCGCGACCGCGACCGCGCCGGCGATCGATGCCCAAGGCCGGCGGAGGACGAAGTCGAGCGCGGGCGCGTAGACGACGCGCAGCTTGCGGATGAGCCAGGGCTCCTGTGCGTCAGCCGAGCCGCGGAGGAAGCGGGGACCGACAGCCGGCACGAACACGAGCGCATAGATGAGCGCGCCCGCGAGCATGAAGCAGAGCGAGACGACGACCGGCCGGAACATCTTGCCCTCGATGTCCTCGAGGGTGATGAGCGGCAGGAAGACGAGGATCGTGATGATGACGCTGAAGACGGCCGGCTTCGCGACGTCGGCCATCGCGTTCATGATCCGGCGCCGGCGCCGGTTCCGATCGGCCACGTTCGCGCCGTGGGTCATGGCGTGCTCGACCGTGAGCACGGCGCCTTCGACGACGATGCCGAAGTCGATCGCGCCGAGGCTCATGACGTTGCCGGTGTAGCCGACCGCGTTGAGCCCGATGAACCCGACGAGCATCGCGAACGGGATCGCTCCGGCGACGAGGAGGCCGGCTCGGAGGCTCCCGAGCGTGAGCAGGAGGCAGACCACGACGATCAGCGCACCCTCGGAGAGGTTCTTCGCCACCGTCTTGAGGACGCGGTTGATGTAGTCGGCGCGGTCGTAATACGGGTCGATCGTGACGCCGCTCGGGAGATACGGAGTGATCTCCGCGATCTTCTCCTTCACGCTCTCGACGACGTCGCGGCTGTTCGCGCCCTTGAGCATGAGGACGCTGCCGCCGACGATCTCGCCGCGTGCATCGCGCGTCATCGCGCCCTGACGCTGAGCGGGTCCGGTGTCGACGTTGCCGAGCTGGCTCAGTCGGATGGGGATGCCGTTCTCGTCCGTACGGACGACGGTGGCCTCGATGTCCTCGAGCCCCTTGTAGCGAGCGTCACCGCGAAGGACGATCTGCTCACCGGCAGACTCGACGTAGCCGCCACCGCCGACGCGGTTGTCGTTCGCGATCGCCTGCTTCACGTGCTCGATCGAGACGCCGTGCGCAGCGAGGCGCGCAGGGTCGAGCGTGATGCGGTACTGCTTCAGCGAGCCGCCGAACCCGACGACCTCGATGACGCCCGGCACCTGCCGGAGCTTCGGTCCGAGCTGCCATTCGACGATCGTACGGAGCTCCTCCGGCGAGCGTCCGTCGCCGCGAAGCTCGAACATGTAGATCTCACCGAGCGCGGTCGTGACCGGTCCGAGCTCGGGCTTACCGAGCTCGGGTGGGATCTGCTCGCGGATCTGGATGAGGCGCTCGTTGACGAGCTGTCGAGCGAAGTAGACGTCGACGTCGTCGTTGAAGATGAGCGTGATGATCGAGATGCCGAGCTTGCTCGTGCTGCGCGTGTGCTTGAGGCCCGGAACGCCGGCCATGCCGCGCTCGATCGGCTGCGTGATCTGCGACTCGACCTCGGTCGCGGAGAGCGCAGACGCGCGCGTGACGACCTGCACCTGGATGTTCGTGAGATCCGGGACGGCATCGATCGCGAGCTCCTTCGCCGCATAGGCGCCGGCCGCAATGATCCCGAGGCAGATCATGATCGCGACGAACGCGTTCTTCGCCGCCCAAAGAACGAGCCCCCTCATCGTGGCCCCCCGATCATGCGTGGGCCCCCTATCATTGCTTCGTGACTTCGCCGCGAAGGACGAAGGCGCCTTCGACGACGATCTTCTCGCCCTTCGCCAGGCCCTCGTGGATCTCGGCGACCTCGGTCGTCTTCCGCGCGACCTGAACCTTGCGAACCTCGAACGTGCCGGCTTCCTTCTCGACGAAGACGACCTTGTCCTCGCCAAGGGGCTGCACCGAGGGCGCAGGAACGAGCACGCGATCGTGCGTGGTCGTCTCCGGGAGCTTGATGCTCGCGCGGACGAAGAGGCCGGGCTTCAAGATGCCGTCCTGGTTCGGCACGTCGATGTACGCACGCGCGGAGCGACTCTGCTTGCCGATCTGCGGCTCGACCAGCGCGATCTTGCCCTTGAACGACTTGCCCGGGAGCGCGTCGACGAAGATCTCCGCTTCCTGCCCGACCTGGAAGTACGGGAGGTCTGCCTCGTAGACGTTCAGCGCCGCACGAAGATCGTGCGGATCCGCGATGACGAACGCGGTCTCCTTCGCCTGGAGGAAGCGGCCGAGGATCGCGTCGCGCCGGACGACCACACCGTCGATCGGCGCGGTGAGCGAGAGCATGCCTGCGCCGGAGATGTTCGAGCCCGCCGTCGGGCGCCCGACGCCGAGCGCCTGGAGCTTCGCCTTGGCTGCGGCGAGGTCCGCTTCGGTCCTCGACGCCTCGGCCTTCGCCTGTTCGGCTTCGCGGGCGGTCGTGAGCCCCTTCTCGAGGAGGCCGTTCTCGCGGTCGAGGTTCATCTTCGCCGACTTCGCCGCCGCCTCGGTCGAGAGGTACTCCGCTTGAGCCGTCGCGATCGACGGGACCACGAGCGTGGCGAGCAGCTGCCCGCGCTTCACGACGTCACCCGCCTTGACGGTGACGGAGGTGAGCCGGCCGTCCACGAGCGTCCCGACCTCGGCGTACTTGTCGAGGTTGTACTCGAGCGATCCGGGCACCTCGAGGTCGAGCGCGCCGGTGCGGCTCCCTGCATGTTCGACCTTGATGCCGAGACGCTCGAGCGACTTCGGATCGAACTTCACGAGCTTCGGCCCATCCGCTCGCGCGGGCGCATTGTCCTGCGCGTGCACGGGCTTCTCACCCGGACAGCCAGCAAGCGCGAACATGAAAACGAGGCCAACCAGGGGATAGAGCTTCGACATTGGCAACGGAGGACGCCTCAGGTACCGCGAACGCCGGCATTCTGCCACCAAGCCGAGGGATTTTCCTACTCGGGAGATAGTTTGAGCTCCAACTACCCCCCGCTTCGTAGCGAAACGCGACGAACCGTAACCGGGCGTAAACACTGTCGGGCTCGGTTGTGGGGAACGAGGCTCATGGCGAGACACGCCATCCTGCCGCTGAGTGAGGCAACGACGAGCCCGCGCGCTCGGAAGACATGACCGAGGCGGCCGGCTCGAGCGTCTGGAGCGCCTCGACGGCCTCGAACGTCGAGGCGCGCGTCGACCGCCCTGGTTCTCAGCCGCCGACGCCGAACTTGAACGGGAAGCCAGCGACGGTCGTCGGCGAGTCGCTCGCGGGGAACTTCCAGCGCTGCACCTGGCGCACGACACACCCCTCGACGCGCGGATTGGAGAGCGTCGACCCGCCGACCGACGCGCTCGTCACGTTCCCACCGGGATCGATCTGCCACTGCACGGTGACTCCGCCCTTGAGGCCCGGGTTGCGCTGCGCCTCGCTCTCGTAGCAAGCGCGGACGGCGCCGATGTGACTCATCACCACCCGCCGGATCTGCTCCGGAGAGAGGCCGCCCCTCGCGGCAGCCGCGCCGGTCCCGACCGCGACCTTCGCTTCCCCCGGACCGCCGCCGCCCGTGCCGTTCCCGGTGCCGGAGCCTCCGCCGGCACCGCCCCTGCCGTTGCCGCCGCTTCCACGGCCGCCCGGACCTCCGCCGCCTGCGCCGTAGCCGCCACCGCGACCGGCGCCGAAGCCGGTGTCGAGGGTGCCCGATCCGAACGCGACGCCCGGTCCGTTGCCGCCGCCGCCGCCCCCCGCGCCCTTGAGGCCGGTGCCCGGACCGCTGCCGAGGACGAGGTCCTTCGAGTTCAGACCGGAGAGCGCAGCCGACACCGTGTTGATCGACTTGAGCGTGTTCTGGATCTCCTTGCCGGTGTCGCCCTCGAGGACCTCGCTGAGGCCGCCGTAGTGCGTGGTCGGCTTGATCTCCCCGGGCAAGCTCGTGTTGTCGGCCGTCTTGTTCATGCCGAGCTTGCCTTCGTCGCCCTTGATCTTCTTCCCGCCGCCCTGCTCCTTCTTGTCCTGAGCGCCGGGGTCCTTGATGCCCGAGCCTCCCGCCTTGTCACCGCCCTCCGCCACGGCCGGCGGCGGGGGCGGCTCGAGCTCCATGCGCTTCATCTTGAAGCGTGACGCGAGATCATCCGGCGACTCGAGCTCGGGCGGCTTCGGATAGGGGAACGGCGTCGAGAGCGTGGAGAGGAGCCCGATGCCGCCGACGTGGAGGATGGCACTGCACAACCCGGCGAGGAGCACGAGCAGCTCGGGGCCGCGGAACGTGCTCATCTTGATCGGCTTCGACGTGTACTGGAAGAAGAGCGAGACCTGGCCGTACTGGATCAGGCCGAAGTCGCCCGGCATGATCGGGACGGCTGCGCTCGTCCGCGCGATCGCGACCGGATCCTCGGCGCGCCCTCGCAGCGTGAGAAGACCGCCAAGGCAGCCGCGCGCGTCGAGCTCCCATCCGCCCGCAACGGCACGGACCGGGACAGGCGACATCTCGATCCCGTCGGGGATCGGCACGCTCGCATCGGCGGCGTCGCCGAGCTGAAACGACTCACCACGCGCAAGCGTGCGGAGCGCGACCACCGTCGTCCCCCACACGACGGCAACGCGAAGCGCGTTCAGCGGCGTAGGCGCGGACGGGTTGGCCATGCTCGTCCAAGGCTATCAGAGCCTCCGGCTCGGCTTCGAGTTCCCGCTCATCCATGCAGCACGAGACGCCTACATGGCCCCCTCCGCTCGAGCTCATCCTCACGTCCTGCGCTCGCGGAGCCGGCGGTGGCGACGGATCGTGTCGCTCGGAGACCGGCGTCACCCCTGAGGCTCCCCCTTTGGACCCACGAACGTCGTTCAGCTGCGCTGGACCGAACGTCTCTTGGGCTACGCGACACCAACTGGCTCTGCATCGGCACGGGAACGCCCCACTTCAACAGTTTCCGGATCATCCCGACTGACAGAGCGAAGGGTAACCCCTGAGGGTGATGTGCATGAGCGATGGCTCGTGCTCCCTTTGGAAGTCATGCGTCGAGGGGGAGCGCGAGATCGATGAAGGTGCTGGCCGGCCTCGGACTCGGCGGTCCGACGGTCGCAATGGCCGCGAACGCTTCGACGCGAGCGTCGCTCGGCCGGCCCGCGTGGGGTCAGGCCGGCCTCCTCCGCGACCTCGAGCTCCGCATCGGCTCGTCTCCAATCACCGAATCGGCGAGCGCACGCATTCCTCGCTGGACCGCCCGCATCAAGTCGCTCGCGGCAGCGAATGCATTCTACAACCGATCCTTCTCCGTCGACGAGCTGGGGACGGCGGTGACGCTCCTCGAATGGCGCGACGCGCTCGTCGAGGCCGGCTGGGATGGCGCACCGATTGCGGGTGGGGGCGAGCGGCTCAATGCTCTCGCCGCGCTCGAAGGCCATGAGCGTGAAGGGGCGGAGCCCGGCCACGCCGACCGCCTCGTCCGCGTCGAGCGGGCGATCGCGAACCACGAGCGGCTCGGCGTCGCGACAGCGGATGACGACGTCCGATGCGGTCGATGTTCGACGCTGCGCGAGGAGCGCTGCGGTGAGCTCGGCGAGATCGCCCGGCGTGTCACCGCGCAGGAGAAGGAGCGTCCCATCACCCCGCGACACCAAAGCCCAACTCTCAAGACCGTGACCCTTCAGGTGATTACGAGGGGCTCGCCCTTGCCACGACCGCCTGAATGACGACGTTGGCGCCCGATGAAGGAAATCAAAATATCACTGACATTCGTCTTGCGCATCAACATCACACCTAAACTGCGGTATCGCGCCTACTGACGACACGACGATCACGTGCATACGCTCGGACGTGCGGCGGCGCCGGCTCCGTTGAAGCAGGTGATTTCGTGGGGCGACTGGATCTCGACTCACCGTCTCCGGCGCCGGCGCCGTCATCGTCGTCGTCGTGTAACGTGAAGGCCCTCGCGCACTGGGAGGCTCGACGCCCTCCGTCGCGGCGCCGCCACCGGTGGAACGCACGACCGCTCCCGTAGGCGAGATAGCGCAATCAATGAAGTGGGCTCGTCATGACAATGACTTTTATATCTTGTCGAATCGCCCCAACTCCGTATCGTGAGAAATGCTGTCGCGTGCGACGCATGACGTCGCATGCCTGAGATAGGGTCGCGGAGCGCCGCAGTCGTGGCGTGAAGCGGCACAGCAGGGCCCCACCGATCTTGGTGCGCTGCACTGGAGGACGGACGACACGATGAGCACGTACCAGCAATGGTTCTCCGAGGTCACCGAGGAGCCCCGCGGGCCCTATCCGTGGCAGCTCGAGCTGGGCGAGGCGGTCGACTGTGCCGACCGGGTTCTCCGCATTCCGACCGGATTTGGAAAGACGGCAGGGACGGCACTCGCTTGGCTCTACAACCGCTGCGTGCGCCGTGATGAGCGCTGGCCCTTGCGCCTGATCTTCTGCCTGCCGATGCGGGTGTTGGTCGAACAGACGGAGCGCGTGCTCGAAGACTGGGTGAAGCGCGCCGGGCTCGAGGTGCCGGTCTTCACGCTTCTCGGCGGTCGCGAAGCTGCCCGCTGGGTCGACACGCTGGACCGTCCGGCGATTCTCGTCGGCACGCAGGACATGCTGCTCTCGCGGGCGCTCAACCGGGGTTATGCATCGGCGCGCGGCCTGTGGCCGATGGAGTTCGCCGCGCTTCATCACGATGCGCTGTGGATCGTCGACGAGGTTCAGCTCATGGACACCGGCCTCGCGACGACCACGCAGCTCGCCGCCTTCCGCATGGACGACACCGCGCGAGACCGGCCCCGGTTCCGTCCTGCCTTCACCTGGTGGATGAGCGCCACACTTCAGCAAGGCTGGCTGTCGACGATCGACTTTCGCTCGGCGCACGACCTCCCCCGCACCGCCATACCAGCGGCGCGGCGCGAAGGAGGACTGTGGGACGTCCGCAAGCGCCTCTCGTTTCGGCGAGACACGAGCACACCGGACGAAATCGCGGAGCTGGCGCTCGGTGCGCATCGCGAGGGCAAGCTCACTCTCGTCATCGTCAACACCGTCGATCGTGCGAGCAAGGTCTTCGCGTCCCTCGAGAAGGCGCGGAGGAAGTCGAAGCGCGCTTGTGAGCTCGCCCTCGTCCACTCTCGCTTCCGCGGCATCGAGCGCCGCGGCTGGGACTTTCTTCGGAAGAAGGCACCGGTTCCGTCCGATGGTCGGATCGTCGTGGCGACCCAGGTCGTCGAGGCCGGCGTCGACGTGTCGTCCAGCGTCCTCATCACCGATCTTGCGCCGTGGTCCTCCCTCGTCCAGCGCTTCGGCCGAGCCGCTCGCTACGCTGACGAGAGCGGCGAGGTGATCGTCGTTGGAGACGTCCCGAAGAAGGAGAGCGACGCGCGCCCCTATGCGCTCGACGCGCTCCAAGCGGCAGCCGACGTCCTCGCTGAGCTCGCACGAGACGCGGCCGATGTCGGACCGGCGACTCTGGAGAAGCTCGAGGAACGACTGGACGCGGCCCATCTCGCCCAGCTCTACCCGTACGAGCCTGCGCACGTGCTCCGGCGCCCCGACTTCGACGATCTGTTCGACACGTCGGCGGATCTCTCGGGCGCAGATCTCGACGTCGGTCGCTACATCCGCTCGGGGGAGGAGCGTGACGTCTCCGTCTTTTGGCGCACGGTCGAGGGCGAGCCGGGCACACTCTCCGATGTGCCGTGGCCGTCGCGCGACGAGCTCTGTCCGGTCCCGGTCGCTGACCTTCGGAAGCTACTCGAGCGCGAGGAAAAGAGGGCCTATGTCTTCGACTACCTCTCCGGAAAGTGGGCGAGACGTCGCAGCAAGGATCGCCTGGTCCCTGGAATGACCGTTCTCCTCGCCGCGGACGCCGGTGGCTACCGGCAAGATGCGGGCTGGGACCCGGCGAGCAAGCAGGCCGTTACCCCGCTGTCTGTCGGCGGCCACACGTCTCCGTTGCTCGAAGCGAGCCTGGCGAGCGACGACGACACCCTCTCGAGCGCGCCTGGCTACAAGACGATTCGCGCGCACGGGCGTGAAGCGGCGCTGGAGGTAGCACGGCTCGCATCCAGCTACGCGCTCCCGTCAGACCTCGCTCGTCTGCTCTCTCTCGCTGCTCGCTGGCACGATGTCGGCAAAGCGCATCCCATATTTCAAGCGGCGATCTCCGACACGGCACGTGGCCGCGACACACGGTTCGGAGGCCGGAACGATCTCGCAAAGGCACCAGCGGACGCGTTCAAGCGCCCGCCCTATCCGAACCGCCCCGGCTTTCGACACGAGCTCGCAAGCACCCTCATGCTGTTCGAGGTGCTCCGGCGACGCGCACCGGACCATCCCGGTTTGCTGGGGTCACATCTCCAGCTCCTCTCGTTGATCGGCGACGCACCAGAGGAGGTGCCGACCGCGGAGCGGCTCGACGCGCATCCTCTCGCCGACGAGCTCACCGCGCTCAGCGCCGACGAGCTCGACCTCGTCGCGTACCTGGTCTGCGCCCATCACGGCAAGGTCCGCGGCCGATGGGCGAGCACACCTCAGGACATCGAAGCCGAGCACGGCGGCATTCACGGCGTCGTATCCAACGACAAGATACCGGCGTTCGCCTTCGAAGATGCGTCAGGCGACGAAGCGCAGCTTCCGGAGCTCACGCTCTCGCTCGCCGCTGCAGCCGTCGGTATCGGGAGTCGCTACGGCGCGTCCTGGACGGATAGGACGTCTCGCCTGCTGGAACGCTATGGCCCCTTCGCCCTCGCGTTCCTCGAGACAGTGCTCCGCGTCGCCGACTGGCGCGCCTCCGCTCTTCCACCCGAGGAGTCACCGTGAGTCTGTTCGTTCACGCCCTGCGCGGTTGCGCGCCAGCACCGCTCGCTCACTACCTCAAGGCCCTCGGCGTCTTGCGCCTCGTTGCGACGCAGGCTGACGAGAAGGCCCGCGGCCTCTGGAAGGATGGCGTCTTCTTCCTGGCGACCGCGCTCGACGAACCGAGCCTGGTGCGCTTCTTTCTCGAACGCTACTCACCGACACCGATGCTGAGCCCGTGGAACGGCGGGAGCGGCTTCTATCCAGGTGACAACAAGGATGGCTACGGAGCACTGCGCGCCTCCAAGGCCGAGCGCTTTGCTCCGATTCGTACAGCCATCCTGCACGCCGAGTCCCTCGTGCAGGGCCTCACCGTCCGCCCTGCAGCCGAAGAGAAGGAGCGACTCCTCCGCCGTTGCGTGGCGACGTGGGACGCGACCAGCATCGCCTGGCTTCGCGCGGCCTTCACGTTGGATGGATCGGGCGAGCCGAGCTACCCAGCGCTCCTGGGCACGGGTGGGAACGACGGGCGCCTCGACTTCACCAACAACTATCTGCAGTGGATCGTGAAGCTCTTCGACGTCGATGCGGGGACGTCGGTGTCAGGCTCGGACGCGCTGCTGCGCCTCGCGCTCTTCCGTACGCCAGCCCCCGGTCTCGAGAGCGCAGCAATCGGGCAGTTCTTCCCGGGCGCCGCCGGTGGAGCGAACGCGAGCGCCGGCTTCGACGGCGCGAGCCAGGTCAATCCCTGGGACTTCCTGCTGATGCTCGAGGGTGCGCTCGTGTTGCGCGTGGCTTCCCTGCGCCGCCTCGACTCGGACGACCTCGTCCAAGCCGCTGCGCCCTTCGCACTGCGGGCACAAACCTCGGGCTACGCGAGCGCTTCACCAGCAGATGCCTCCGCGCGCGGCGAGCAGTGGGTTCCACTCTGGTCGGGCGCAGCCACGCTCGCCGAGGTGAACGCGCTCTTCGACGAGGGACGGCTTCACGGTGGCCATCGCGCCGCTCGGAAGACGCTCGATGCGACACGTGCCCTGGCGAATCTGGGTGTGGCACGGGGAATCGACGCCTTTGCTCGGTTTGGCTACTTCGAGCGTAACGGTCAGTCGAACCTCGCCGTTCCTCTCGGAATCATGCGTGTGAAGCACCGGCCCGAGGTGCGTGTGCTCGACGAGCTCGACGGCTTCGTTCGGACCCTCGGCTTCGCGGCCGACAAGACGGGCGCGCCACTGTCGCTCCCGCGTGCGGCCCGCGCACTCGAACGCGCCATGCTCGCGGCGAGCTTTCCGACAGCGACACGCGAGACCTGGGCCGAGCTGGTCTGCGTGCTCGGCGAGGTGGAGCAGGGCTTTCTCGCGCACGGCAAGAGCACCAAGGAAGCGAACCTTCGACCTCTACCGCGGTTGTCTCCGCGGTGGCTCGAGCTCCTCGGCGACTCCGACGAACATGACGAATCCGACCGCGCCACCGAGCTTCGCCTCGCGATCGCGATCGCCTCGCAGACCCACTCGAAGCTCGGACCACTCCGGGCGAATGCACTCCCGCTCGCCGCGCCGAGGTTCACCTCGTTCGAGACCACCGCAGACTCGCTCGCGAGCAATCCGAGCGTCGTGTGGAGCGGTCGCTCGCTCGTCGACGACCTCACCGCGGTCGGGCTCCGCCGCACGATCGACGGTGTCCGCGAACGGCTAGAAGCATTCCCGCTCGTCGGCCGGCGCAGCGCATCGCTCCCGGACGTGCAGCGCTTCCTGGAAGGCCGCGTCGACGACAGGCGCATCGCACGCCTCGTTCGCGGGCTGCTCGCGATCGACTGGGCCCGAGTCGAAGAACGCCACACGCCCCGCTCGGGAGAGCCTCTCGCGCTGCACGCGCTGGTACGCATGGCCTACCTCCCACACGACGTTCATCCACTCCTCCCCCGTCTAGATGCGACTCCACTACGACTGCTCGCCAGCGGTCGCCTGAAGGACGCCTCGACCATCCTGATGCGCGGTCTGGTTGCGAGCGGGGTCCGCGCGAAGGTGCGCGTCGTCGCCGGTGACGCTGACTTCGCGCGACGCCTCGCTGCCTCGGCGGCCATTCCGCTATCGAAGTCCGACTACATGCGCCTGATGGCGCGTCTCATCAAACCGTTTGTCCAGGAGCTCGAAACATGACCGTCGACCTCGCACCGCTGTTCACGAATGAGACCCTTCCGACACGCCTCCTCTTCGAGGTCGAGCTCAAGCCGGTGCAGGGCTCCCGGTTCCAGCCGACTGGGTTTCCTGATCTCGGCGCCGCCGTCTACGACACAGTCGAAGGGACCCGCCTCCTCGTCGAGAGCGCCCAGAGCATGGCGAATCGCCTCGAGAGCGTCTGCTGGGAGCCGTCCACGAACAGCCTCCCCGAAGAGCTGCAAGGCCTGTCATACGTGCGTGTCGAGCAGAAGGGCGCGTACCTGACCAGCACTCTGACCGAAGCCCATCGACTGAACTCGCCGTACATCCTCGAGAGCAAGAACAAGTCGTTCTTCGAGGAGCTCCAGCAGCACACCAAGGAGCTCGAGAACGGCGCCATCTCGCGCCCGAAGCTCGCGCGGCTCATCCTCCGCTACGACGCGAACGCGCTCCTGCACGGCGTCTTCCTCGCGAAAAAAGAGCTGGTTGGCGGCAGGCTCCGCCTCGAGCGTGCCCTCAGCGCGTTCATCGAGGCCGAAGACGTTCGCGTCGCCGCCTCGGGCGGCGTGAAGAACGATCACGTAAATCCAAAGGGTGGGGCAAAGGACGGTTTGGGGGGTGCAAAAGAAGGCTTCGGCAACGTGCCGTTCCAGCGCGACGAGTACACCGCGCGTCGCATCGTGGCGTACTTCAACCTCGACCTCGAGGAGATCCGTGGTTTCGGCGTGGGCGAGGAAGCCGAGCGTATGCTGGTCCTCCTCGCTCTCTACAAGATCCGTAAGCTCCTCGACGGGCGACTCCGATTGCGCACGGCGTGCGATCTCGAGGTCGCGGGTGACGCCCCGATCACCGCGAAGCGGCCGGCGGGGTTCAAGCTGCCAGCGCTGAACGATCTCCGGACGGCTCTCCGGAGCGCGGTGAAGGCGTGCGCCTCGCAGTTCGCTGGCAAGGACGGTGTCACCGTCGTCGAGTTCCAGGCTTGATCATGACGGTACTCGCGTACCGATTTCCTGGGGGTCGCTATCACGCGACGCCCTGGAATGCCCACGTGAACGAAGGGCTCGTGGAATGGCCGCCGAGCCCATTTCGCATCCTTCGCGCGCTGGTGGCGACCGGGTATGGCCGATTGGGCTGGACGGCGATCGAGGAAACAGCGCGTGACCTCTTCGAGCGCCTCTCGTCCGTGCTCCCATCGTACTCATGTCCCGTCGGAACGGTCGCCCACTCGCGGCACTACATGCCGGTCAAAGGAACTGGCACCAACGCGACTACCACCAAGGTGATCGATGCATTCCTTAGATTGCCTACGAACGCGACACTCTTTGTTCGATATGACGTCGAACTTCCGGATGCTCCGCGCGCCCTACTCGCGTCACTCGTCCGGGCACAGCCATACCTCGGACGTGCCGAGGCCTGGGTCGAAGGCGAGCTGCTGAGCCGAGCTCCCGACGGACTCCACTGGATAGTCCCGCTGAGCGACTCGTCCGCGCCGGGGGAGGAGCGGGTCGAGCTCCTCGCCAGTGAGGTACCCGATGTCTATCACCGCTGGCGGGCAGACTTCATCGCTCGCGAGGTCGAGCGCCGTGAAGAAGCGGATCGGGCGAAGGCAGCCGCGAAGGGGAAGACCTTCAAGGGCATCTCGAAGAGTGACCGTGCGAAGATCGAAGCTCAACTCCCGCGCGACGTCGTCGATTCGCTGCTTCAAGACACGACCAGCCTCCGCAAGGACGGCTGGAGTCAGCCACCGGGAACGCGCTGGATAGGATACGCTCGACCCGTCGATGCACTCGTACCGCGAGTCGTGACTCCGTCACGCCGCGAGCGCACGAAGCGCCCGACGGCAGCGCTCCTCGCGCTCTCGTCCGATAGCGCGCGCGCCGATGTACTTCCGCCCATCGCCGATGCCGTACGCCGGTGCGAAGCGCTGCATGAGGCGCTCGTACGTCGCTCGGATCCTGGAGACGGGCCGAGCCCTTGCTTCACGGGGACCGGCGCCAACGGCCAGCGCGACACCGATCACCGGCACGCGAGCCTGATCCCCCTCACGCTCGGCAAGCGAAAGGACCGGCTCGATCATGTGCTCGTCTACTGTCCGATGGGCTTCGATGACAAGGCCCACCAGGCCCTCTTCGGCATTCGAAAGACCTGGGCAGGTGACCTTCCCGACCTGTTCGTGACCTTGGCAGGGCTCGGGTCAGTCGAGTCGCTCCGGCAGACCGTGCCACTCATGTGCAGTGCGCGCACCTTCCGTAGCGAGACCGCGTTCGTTCCCGCGCGCTTTCTCAAAGCCAAGGGAAAGGACTCTCTTCTCGAGCAGGTTCAACGGGAGCTCGAGTTCCGAAACCTTCCTCGTGCAGCGAACGTTGAAGTCGAGGTCATCGATGGGCGCTGGCTTCCCGCCTCCGCGGTGAGACCGGGGCGTCGCGCATCCGACCTGATCTTGGCCGATGGGAATGGCGAGTCGAGCCGACCGAGCGCGCGTTTCCGTTCCTTCCTGCGCGCCCGCGCGAAGAGGCCGCCGCCCGTTGCGTTCGGTCTCTCCCTCCGCCTCGCGTTCGACACGCCGGTCGAAGGTCCGATCCTGCTTGGCTACGGCTCACACTTCGGGCTCGGAGTCTTCTCACCCGAGGGAGGCATGTGACCGAAGCGACGACGCGTCGGTCGCGAAGCGTGAAATAGTGGCACGCCGGAGCGTTCGCTTGGCCGCGGTTTTGGAGCAGGCAACCGAGTGTGAAACACTGGGCTCACAGGGGGGGGCAGGACTTGGCGGAACGACACGAACAGGAACGCGATGCACCGGTGGTGGCGCGCGCCAAGCCGTTGCCTCGCAAGCTGCCGCTCGCGAGCGAGGCTCCGGAGCTCGTCCCAGCGCGGATGATCAACGAGGCGCTCTACTGCGAGCGGCTCATGTACCTCGAGTGGGCGCAGGGCGAGTTCGCGGACAATGCGTTTACCGTCGACGGCCGAGCCGTCCACGCGCGCGCCGATACCGCTGGAGGGGAGCTTCCACCGCCCGCGTTTGCGCCCACCGCATCCGGTGGCGAGACCGGCAGCAAGGTCTCGAGGGCGAAGGTACGGACGAGTGCCGACGATGACGATGATGACGAGGGCGCGTCCGATCCGGGGCCCGCGCCCTACCAGGCGCGATCAATCTGGCTGTCGTCCGAAGCGCTCGGGATGACCGCCAAGATCGACGTCGTCGAGGGCGATTCCGCAGGGCTCGTCGTCCCGATCGAGTACAAGCGCGGGGCTGCTCCCGACGTACCGGAGGGCGCCCACCTACCGGAGCGCGCGCAGCTCTGCGCGCAGGTGCTCCTCCTGCGCGAGCACGGCTACCGGTGCGATCACGGCGAGATCTACTTCGCGCGAACACGACGGCGCGTGCGGATCGAGATCGATGACGCGCTCATCGAGACGACACGCGAGACCGCTCGCCGTGCTAGGGAGCTCACGACCGCAGGCACGATCCCGCCGCCGCTCGTCGATAGCCACAAGTGCGAAGGCTGCTCGCTCGTCGGCATCTGCCTCCCTGACGAGACGAACCTCTTGCGAGGTGTGGGGCCGACTGCGGACACCGGCCTTCCGGAAGCCCCGGACGCGATGGACGCCTTCTGGCCCGTCGATGCGGGCGATGAAGACGAAAGCGACGACAACGACGTCGAGCTTCGCAGACTTCAGCCCGCGCGCGATGACGAGCTTCCCCTCTACGTCCAGGAACAGGGCGCGCGCATCTCGCTCTCGGGCGAGGAGCTCATCGTTCGAGGCAAGAAGGGCGAGACCCGCGCGCGCCTGGCGAACGTCTCGCAGATCAGCCTCTTCGGGAACGTCCAGATCTCGACACAGGCGCTCCGCGCGACGCTCGAGCGAGGGATCTCAGTATCGCTCCTCAGCACCGGCGGCTGGTTCTACGGCCGGGCGACGGGCGTCGAGTCGAAGAATGTCGAGCTTCGCGTCGCGCAACACCGGGCGATGGCTGACACCGAGACCTGCCTCCGACTCGCGCGCGGCGTCATCGCGTCGAAGATCCGCAACTCGAGGACGCTGCTCCGCCGTAACCACGCCCAGCCGCCCGAGGTGACGCTGTTCGAGCTCGAACAGCTCGCGAAGAAGGCGGAGCGTGTCGAGTCACTCGGATCCCTTCTCGGCATCGAGGGGACCGCCGCACGAAGCTACTTCTCGGCCTTCTCCGGCATGCTCAAGGGCGACGCCGCCGGCGCGTTCGAGCTCGACGGGCGCAACCGAAGACCGCCGAAGGATCCGGTGAACGCGCTGCTCTCCCTCGCCTACTCGCTCCTCACGAAGGAGCTCGCACACGTCACGGCCTCCGCCGGTCTCGACCCCTCCTCGGCTTCTACCATCAACCGCGCTTCGGCCGCCCCGCGCTCGCTCTCGATCTGATGGAAGAGTTCCGCCCGATAGTCGCCGATTCAACCGTGATCTCGGCGATCAACAACGGCGTCATCGGCCCGTCGGACTTCACATCGCACTCCACCGGTGTCGCCCTACGCCCGCCGGGGCGCCGCCGCTTCCTACTCGCGTACGAAGGATGGACCAACTCGTGACCCATCCAGTATTCGGCTATCGAGTGAGCTACCGGCGCGTCCTCGAAGTCCAGGCGCGCCGCTTCGGACGCTACCTCCTGGGGGAGCTCCCGTCGTATCCCGAGTTCAGGACTCGCTGAGGCTCGCTCGTGCGCCAGACGTTCATCGTCAGCTACGACATCGGTTGCCCGAAGCGCCTGCGCCGCGTCTACCGCCTCATGCGCGGCTGGGGGGATCACATCCAGCTCTCGGTCTTCCGCTGCGAGATGACCGCCCGCGAGCTCGTCGAGCTACGCAGTCGGCTCAATGACGTCATCAACAGCGTGGAGGATCAGGTGCTCTTCGTCGACGTCGGTCCTGTCGAAGGACGAGGGAGCACCTCCATCCGGGCAATCGGGAAAGTCTACACGCCACCGGAGAGGCGCGCCATCGTTGTGTAAACCGCAATCGCAACCACGTCTGAAGTGACTCGATCAGGCGACGAACTGGGCCTGGACGCAAGCGGGCACCGAGCTCATGATCGGAGCTCACGCAGAACGACCGGAGTCCTCGCGTCTGACAGCGAACGCCCAGACATGTCCAGAACGACCCGCGAACCCAAGTGGAACGACGAGTCCCACGGCCACATGCTCGACGCCTCGATGTCGCGCCGCCGGCGGGCGAGCACCGAAACGCTAGCCAATCACCGCGGACCGCTCGCACGCCGCCTGTTCCTTGACAATCAACAACTTGCAAGCGTGGCGCACGGAAATGCGACCCGGCACCGGCCATCGTCACATTCCCGTGCGCCACCGCTCGCAAGTCGTTCGCTATCCCCCCGCAATCGCGAATGTTCTGCGAGGTCGGTCTCTCCGCCGATCACCATCGGCGGCTCCGTTGAAGCATAATTACCATGATGCAGTTGTGGCTGCCATTAAGGCTGCTCTCCGCCGATCACCATCGGCGGCTCCGTTGAAGCCGCGGGCGGCGACCGGATCGCGCTCGTCGTGCTCGGGCTCTCCGCCGATCACCATCGGCGGCTCCGTTGAAGCCTCGTCGTGGATGTAGAGCGGGCGCGGCGGGATCTGCTCTCCGCCGATCACCATCGGCGGCTCCGTTGAAGCCTCAAAAAGACCGACGAGCCGATCAAGCCGTTCGTGAACTCTCCGCCGATCACCATCGGCGGCTCCGTTGAAGCACCCAGAAAGGCGAGCGGCGCTCGACGATCTATGCGCTGCTCTCCGCCGATCACCATCGGCGGCTCCGTTGAAGCATAGCCTGCACGGTTTCGATGCGAGACGCGAGCTCGCCGCTCTCCGCCGATCACCATCGGCGGCTCCGTTGAAGCGGTAGACATCAAGCTCGCGTTCCGCACGCGCTCGCTCCCTCTCCGCCGATCACCATCGGCGGCTCCGTTGAAGCTTCGGCCTCTTCGCCATGGAGGAAGAGAAGGCGTACGAGCTCTCCGCCGATCACCATCGGCGGCTCCGTTGAAGCCGCCGCCACGCCGAGCAGGTCGCGAAGGCCTCCGCCGACTCTCCGCCGATCACCATCGGCGGCTCCGTTGAAGCGAGATCAACGAGAAGCAGCTCTGGAAGGTCCGTCCTCTCCGCCGATCACCATCGGCGGCTCCGTTGAAGCGCTGCATCTCGTGCTGAAGCTCGCCGAGCAGCGCGAGCCTCTCCGCCGATCACCATCGGCGGCTCCGTTGAAGCTTGGTGTCGCGCTCGAAGGCCTCAGGGTCGCGTACGGACTCTCCGCCGATCACCATCGGCGGCTCCGTTGAAGCTCCGAGATCTCCGCGAGCCGATGCCGCTCGCGGTCTCCTCTCCGCCGATCACCATCGGCGGCTCCGTTGAAGCCAGGACAACGAGATCCTGGTCGGCCTCAAGGGGACCTCTCCGCCGATCACCATCGGCGGCTCCGTTGAAGCCCCTAGGATCCGTTCTTTCCACACGTCAGACGTGAGCAACTCTCCGCCGATCACCATCGGCGGCTCCGTTGAAGCGGCGCGCATCCCGACACGACGATCCGAGTCGTCGCGTGGCCTCTCCGCCGATCACCATCGGCGGCTCCGTTGAAGCGTGAACACGCGGCTGATGCTCTCCCACCCCTTGGAGACTCTCCGCCGATCACCATCGGCGGCTCCGTTGAAGCGCCGCCAGCCACGCCTTCCACTCGTCGGAGAGCGGGAACTCTCCGCCGATCACCATCGGCGGCTCCGTTGAAGCCGGTACACCAACGAGCGCACCGGACAGACGGTGCTCGTCTCTCCGCCGATCACCATCGGCGGCTCCGTTGAAGCGGCGCGCGCGCGGAGGGTCTGGGGCGTGAGGTTTCGCCTCTCCGCCGATCACCATCGGCGGCTCCGTTGAAGCTGGGAGAACGTGGAAAAGGAAGGGCCGATGGTTCGGCCCTCTCCGCCGATCACCATCGGCGGCTCCGTTGAAGCGTCGATCACGACGACGGGACCACGTCCGTGGTCGACCTCTCCGCCGATCACCATCGGCGGCTCCGTTGAAGCGAGCTGAAGCGAGCGGTCTGGTTCTTCGCCAAGCGTGCTCTCCGCCGATCACCATCGGCGGCTCCGTTGAAGCGCGAACCCTGACGCTGCCTTGAACGAGGCCGCCGCGCCTCTCCGCCGATCACCATCGGCGGCTCCGTTGAAGCTCCGTACTCGCCCTCTCTCGTCGCCGTCCCGGTCTCCTCTCTCCGCCGATCACCATCGGCGGCTCCGTTGAAGCTAAGCTTTGCATTCATAATGGTCGGAGCCTTTCACTTTCCTCTCCGCCGATCACCATCGGCGGCTCCGTTGAAGCAAGGGCAACGCATCATCGGCGAGCCCGCAGTCCGCACCTCTCCGCCGATCACCATCGGCGGCTCCGTTGAAGCGCGCAGAAGGAGTTCTCGACGTACGAGCAGGACAACAAGCGCTCTCCGCCGATCACCATCGGCGGCTCCGTTGAAGCCTCGGGAAGGAGACCCTCTCCGAATACCTCGACCGCTGCTCTCCGCCGATCACCATCGGCGGCTCCGTTGAAGCGCTTCCTGCGGGCGATCGCTGGTGCCACGCCCGAGGACGCTCTCCGCCGATCACCATCGGCGGCTCCGTTGAAGCGGCGCTCAACAGGTCGAGTCGACCACGGGATACGTGGCTCTCCGCCGATCACCATCGGCGGCTCCGTTGAAGCGACAAGGAGCCGCCGCACGCCTGGCATTTCGTCAACGGCCTCTCCGCCGATCACCATCGGCGGCTCCGTTGAAGCGGGCCGATACCCCGGAAGAGAAGGGAAAGAGCGAGCGGGCTCTCCGCCGATCACCATCGGCGGCTCCGTTGAAGCTGCTCGCTTCGTAGAGGAATGCACGAAATTAGGACTCTCCGCCGATCACCATCGGCGGCTCCGTTGAAGCGCCGAGTACCGGGCCGAGACGCAGCGCCAGATCGACGCCTCTCCGCCGATCACCATCGGCGGCTCCGTTGAAGCGACCGCGCGACTGAGGAGTCTTGACGTATGGGCCCGTCGCTCTCCGCCGATCACCATCGGCGGCTCCGTTGAAGCTCCTCCCAGGAGCGGACCACGTCCGGAGCGTAGACGCCTCTCCGCCGATCACCATCGGCGGCTCCGTTGAAGCAGGCATCGTGCACTCGCCCCAACCACCCTCATCGAGCGGCTCTCCGCCGATCACCATCGGCGGCTCCGTTGAAGCTCATTGTACGTGGTCCTATCGGCGTCAGCCCACTCCACTCTCCGCCGATCACCATCGGCGGCTCCGTTGAAGCCGCCCCGTCTCGCGAATCGCCTGGGCGACGCATTCTCGACTCTCCGCCGATCACCATCGGCGGCTCCGTTGAAGCCGGGCTTACCCGACGCTCGACGTCGGCATGCGCGTCTCTCTCCGCCGATCACCATCGGCGGCTCCGTTGAAGCTGGCCGAGCAGCGTACCGCTCGTGCCGAGGCCCGCAGCCTCTCCGCCGATCACCATCGGCGGCTCCGTTGAAGCGCCGCGTGCCCGCGCGAGGGATGGGCTGGCGACGCTACTCTCCGCCGATCACCATCGGCGGCTCCGTTGAAGCAGGTCCTGCCATCCGCGGTCAGTCAGCAGTCGAACGAAGCTCTCCGCCGATCACCATCGGCGGCTCCGTTGAAGCTTCTTCGCCACGGCCTTGTTCAGCTCGTCGCGGTACCGCCTCTCCGCCGATCACCATCGGCGGCTCGGTTGAAGCTTATACTTACCTATTTGTAATTGTTCCATCTCCTCCGAACTCTCCGCCGATCACCATCGGCGGCTCCGTTGAAGCGGCACGTCGGGCGCGAGCGGCTTCCAGCTCCCGTCCGTGCTCTCCGCCGATCACCATCGGCGGCTCCGTTGAAGCGACCGTGAGCGCGCCGCGTCCAGGCGACCCGATCCGCGTCTCTCCGCCGATCACCATCGGCGGCTCCGTTGAAGCGCGGATGACGAACGAGAGCCCTTCGGAGAGCCGCCAGGCTCTCCGCCGATCACCATCGGCGGCTCCGTTGAAGCTGCGACCGCAACAAGCGCTGGTATTCTGTCTGCCAACCCTCTCCGCCGATCACCATCGGCGGCTCCGTTGAAGCTGACCGGACTTGCCGCAACGCGATCCGCAGCCGGGCAAGCTCTCCGCCGATCACCATCGGCGGCTCCGTTGAAGCCTGCCCGCTCGGGCCGTTGCCTTGCCGCTCCACGACCTCTCTCCGCCGATCACCATCGGCGGCTCCGTTGAAGCGCCAGCACCTCGGGGTGTGGCGAGACGGCCTCGGTGATCTCTCCGCCGATCACCATCGGCGGCTCCGTTGAAGCGGGCACCGCGCCGAGCAGGACGCCCGACTTCTTCCGGTCTCTCCGCCGATCACCATCGGCGGCTCCGTTGAAGCGAGCGGGGGAAGACCGGTGATTGCGGGGTGGGTGCCTCTCCGCCGATCACCATCGGCGGCTCCGTTGAAGCAAGCGCGAGCCCGATGACGTCGCGCCGCGATTCGACTCTCCGCCGATCACCATCGGCGGCTCCGTTGAAGCGTCGGGATCGTGGCCGCTGTTCCGCTCGCGAACTTGCTCTCCGCCGATCACCATCGGCGGCTCCGTTGAAGCGCGAGCAGCAGGCCGCCGACCGCGGCGCTGATGACGCCGGCTCTCCGCCGATCACCATCGGCGGCTCCGTTGAAGCGTCGAGCGCGCGACGCATCATGAGCGCCGCGAACTGTCCTCTCCGCCGATCACCATCGGCGGCTCCGTTGAAGCGAGCTGGCGAGTGCGAGCTGGAGTGCCGACGGGCTCACCTCTCCGCCGATCACCATCGGCGGCTCCGTTGAAGCGCGCGCTCGATGAGCGCCGAGAGCCCGGGGCGGTTTCTCTCCGCCGATCACCATCGGCGGCTCCGTTGAAGCGGTACGCCGCTGCTCGCGGCGTACCACACCGCCTGGCCTCTCCGCCGATCACCATCGGCGGCTCCGTTGAAGCGTCGCATCGAACCTTCCGCTGACGCGCAGACACGAGCCTCTCCGCCGATCACCATCGGCGGCTCCGTTGAAGCATCTCGCCCTCCGCGTATCGACGCGCGCGATGTCGGCTCTCCGCCGATCACCATCGGCGGCTCCGTTGAAGCGAGGGTACGCTTGCGGGCGTCGCCGCTTCCGCTTCCGCAACTCTCCGCCGATCACCATCGGCGGCTCCGTTGAAGCTGGCTTGACCTGCGTGACGGGGATGAAGTCCGTGCTCACTCTCCGCCGATCACCATCGGCGGCTCCGTTGAAGCTCTATTCCAGATGTTAATCGCCTAAATCCACGACCATTCTCTCCGCCGATCACCATCGGCGGCTCCGTTGAAGCACTGCGGGGATCCCGCCGAGAAGACGCACGGGGCATTCTCTCCGCCGATCACCATCGGCGGCTCCGTTGAAGCGAGCGCGATGAGAGTGGCTGGCCGACGGTGGCGTCGGTCTCTCCGCCGATCACCATCGGCGGCTCCGTTGAAGCTCGAGCGTCGCGATGACGCGAGGCGCGGAGACGGCAGCCTCTCCGCCGATCACCATCGGCGGCTCCGTTGAAGCGAACTCGAAGACCGAGCGCGACGCGCTCAACCCGGTCACCTCTCCGCCGATCACCATCGGCGGCTCCGTTGAAGCGCCGCGGCGGCGCCGACTCCGCGCGCTTGCTGCGCGGGCTCTCCGCCGATCACCATCGGCGGCTCCGTTGAAGCTCTGCAGCGATCGCGTTGTACGTTCGGATCGCCTTCCTCTCCGCCGATCACCATCGGCGGCTCCGTTGAAGCTGCGGGATCTTCGGACGGGACGATCTCCCGGAGGACCTCCTCTCCGCCGATCACCATCGGCGGCTCCGTTGAAGCGACCAATCCTGGGAGGGTCCAGATCACGCAGCGAATGCCTCTCCGCCGATCACCATCGGCGGCTCCGTTGAAGCATGTAGCCCACGGCCGTCCACGCGCAGTAGTAGGGGTCTCTCCGCCGATCACCATCGGCGGCTCCGTTGAAGCCTCGTCGTCCTCGCCGGCCTCGGGATTCAGCTGCGGTGCTCTCCGCCGATCACCATCGGCGGCTCCGTTGAAGCATGCTCGCGTGCCTCGACATTGCCGCGAGTGACAAGCTCTCCGCCGATCACCATCGGCGGCTCCGTTGAAGCCAGGGGCTAGGCGCGGACGCGACCGCGCACGCGGGCTGCTCTCCGCCGATCACCATCGGCGGCTCCGTTGAAGCCGGGCATGCTCGCGGACTCGGGCACGCTCGACGCCGACCTCTCCGCCGATCACCATCGGCGGCTCCGTTGAAGCTTCGACGCCGGCTACCGACAGCGACGCCATCCACCGCTCTCCGCCGATCACCATCGGCGGCTCCGTTGAAGCGGATCTTCGACGGCGCGCGCGATCTTGACCGCTGCCTCTCCGCCGATCACCATCGGCGGCTCCGTTGAAGCGGGCTCAAACGTTACGGTGGGTGCTCCAGTCGTTCTTCTCTCCGCCGATCACCATCGGCGGCTCCGTTGAAGCCAGACCTCAGTAAAGCTACGGATTACCAACCGAGGTCAACTCTCCGCCGATCACCATCGGCGGCTCCGTTGAAGCGACGACATGAGGGAGTCGGACTTGATGTAGGCCTCGACACCTCTCCGCCGATCACCATCGGCGGCTCCGTTGAAGCGCCCGAGCGTCGTTCGTCTAGGGTCTCGTCTCTATAAACTCTCCGCCGATCACCATCGGCGGCTCCGTTGAAGCACGTCGCCCTCGAACCAGACCTCGGCGTCGCTCACGTCTCTCCGCCGATCACCATCGGCGGCTCCGTTGAAGCCGCCCGTCGCACGCGGGCGCGGTCATCGCCGGGGTGCTCTCCGCCGATCACCATCGGCGGCTCCGTTGAAGCGAGCCTGTACGGTCGCGTCGCTTCGATCCGCTTCGAAGGCTCTCCGCCGATCACCATCGGCGGCTCCGTTGAAGCGAGCTAGGAGGGGACGGCACCTCACGCGGGCTCGGGTTCTCTCCGCCGATCACCATCGGCGGCTCCGTTGAAGCGCCTGGATGACGCCGCACGAGAGACCATGCTCCGTTAGCTCTCCGCCGATCACCATCGGCGGCTCCGTTGAAGCGCGACGAGCAGAAAGCCGCGCGTCGGCTCGGCATCGGCCTCTCCGCCGATCACCATCGGCGGCTCCGTTGAAGCTCCTCGAGGGCGCGGCGAGCGATGCCGTCGGGCGTGTTCTCTCCGCCGATCACCATCGGCGGCTCCGTTGAAGCGCGGCGGCGCGGGAGCTCGAGCTGCCGCCGGTCGAGCACTCTCCGCCGATCACCATCGGCGGCTCCGTTGAAGCTCTTTGAGCAGCCGAGCGATCTCCCGGCGCTGGGCTGCGATGCTCTCCGCCGATCACCATCGGCGGCTCCGTTGAAGCGTTCCCTTAGGTAGCCGCTGAGAGCCCTCGCGAGTCATCTCTCCGCCGATCACCATCGGCGGCTCCGTTGAAGCGCGCTCTGCCACGGCGGCGAGGGCACCACGGCGCCGACTCTCCGCCGATCACCATCGGCGGCTCCGTTGAAGCGGGATGGGCGAAGGTGCCGGTGCCGGCGCCGAAGAGCCCTCTCCGCCGATCACCATCGGCGGCTCCGTTGAAGCGGCCCGTTCAAGGTCACGCCCCGCACCGAGGGGCGGCGCTCTCCGCCGATCACCATCGGCGGCTCCGTTGAAGCCTTCGAGAGCCGCCCGATGAGGTCGTCCGGTCCCCAGCTCTCCGCCGATCACCATCGGCGGCTCCGTTGAAGCATCGTCGCCCTCGTCTGGTCCTGTTGCCGCTGGAGGTCCTCTCCGCCGATCACCATCGGCGGCTCCGTTGAAGCAACCGGGATGCCACCCATCGGGGTCGGATGACCGGCGCCCTCTCCGCCGATCACCATCGGCGGCTCCGTTGAAGCGAGAAGGCCACGGCGTGCCAGGTGATGCGCTCCGTCGACTCTCCGCCGATCACCATCGGCGGCTCCGTTGAAGCCAGCTCATCGAAGGCAACGCCTAGTTCGCCCCGGAGCTCTCTCCGCCGATCACCATCGGCGGCTCCGTTGAAGCTGCCCGTGCTCCACCTTCGAGAGCGGGAGCATGCGACTCTCCGCCGATCACCATCGGCGGCTCCGTTGAAGCGCTGCATGAGAAGGCTCGCGAGAAACGTCTCGCCGCCGGCTCTCCGCCGATCACCATCGGCGGCTCCGTTGAAGCGAGCTTTCGCGCTGCTAGCGCGACCCCTTCCCTCCCAACTCTCCGCCGATCACCATCGGCGGCTCCGTTGAAGCCCCTAAAGGAAGAGAGGCATTTCCCGATGGGCAGCAAGCTCTCCGCCGATCACCATCGGCGGCTCCGTTGAAGCATCCGGCTTCGCGGACGCGAGTCGGCGCTTCGCGTTCTCCTCTCCGCCGATCACCATCGGCGGCTCCGTTGAAGCCGGCACGAACGCCACCACTGAGGAACGGGCCGAGGAACTCTCCGCCGATCACCATCGGCGGCTCCGTTGAAGCGACGCCGCGGTCTTCAATGTAACCGACGACGCAACCAACTCTCCGCCGATCACCATCGGCGGCTCCGTTGAAGCTGCGCAACGAGGAACGTGGTGTTGTGGCCGCCGCCTCTCCGCCGATCACCATCGGCGGCTCCGTTGAAGCCCAGGAAGGCACGTGCGACCCGAATTGCTCACGCACCTCTCCGCCGATCACCATCGGCGGCTCCGTTGAAGCTGCGTCCGCATCGTGCGCGCCGACACCATGGAGGACTCTCCGCCGATCACCATCGGCGGCTCCGTTGAAGCACCTGGGCCTGGAGCTGGAGGCCGCCACCCGCCGGAGTCTCTCCGCCGATCACCATCGGCGGCTCCGTTGAAGCGCGTGCCCGAAGAAGAAGACGCCGCGGCCGCGGCCGAACTCTCCGCCGATCACCATCGGCGGCTCCGTTGAAGCCCTCGGTGGGAGGAGTGGCCGGCGGACGCTCAGCTTGCCTCTCCGCCGATCACCATCGGCGGCTCCGTTGAAGCGTCCGCCTGCGTGAGTCCCTTCGTCGCCGCCGTGAGCTCTCTCCGCCGATCACCATCGGCGGCTCCGTTGAAGCGTGCAGTCGTGGCTCATCGCGATCTGGCGCCGGCGCATCTCTCCGCCGATCACCATCGGCGGCTCCGTTGAAGCCGGCGTCACCCGCGGGCGAGGCGGGGGCGGCGCGGGCCCTCTCCGCCGATCACCATCGGCGGCTCCGTTGAAGCGGAAGGACCGCGAGCAACGCTCGGAAGAACGAGCGAAGCTCTCCGCCGATCACCATCGGCGGCTCCGTTGAAGCTCGTCACGGTCGGCGCGGCCGTGCAGTGGGGACTCCCCTCTCTCCGCCGATCACCATCGGCGGCTCCGTTGAAGCGTTGCCGCGAGCGCCAAGAGCTGCCCCCTCTGCGGGCACTCTCCGCCGATCACCATCGGCGGCTCCGTTGAAGCTTCGAGAAGTTCGTGTCAGCGACCGGCTGCCCCGCCTTCTCTCCGCCGATCACCATCGGCGGCTCCGTTGAAGCCGAGGTGGCCGAGGACGAGGTCCCCACGGCGCCCGCGACTCTCCGCCGATCACCATCGGCGGCTCCGTTGAAGCGTGCTTTGGGGGTCGAACGAGGACTCCGATCAGTTCATCTCTCCGCCGATCACCATCGGCGGCTCCGTTGAAGCAGAGGCTGTGGTGATGGTGACGACGATGGGTTGCGTGCTCTCCGCCGATCACCATCGGCGGCTCCGTTGAAGCCCCGGACCGCCGCGCACCCGTCCAAAGTGACGGCCTCCACTCTCCGCCGATCACCATCGGCGGCTCCGTTGAAGCTCGCGGATCTGGAGCCTACCTCTCAGACCAACTTCCCCGTCTCTCCGCCGATCACCATCGGCGGCTCCGTTGAAGCCGACGGGAGTTCTCGCGCGACGAGCGCATGCGGTTCATCGACTCTCCGCCGATCACCATCGGCGGCTCCGTTGAAGCCCTCGCCAGCGCGTGCTCCCGATCCCGGGCGAGTTCAACTCTCCGCCGATCACCATAGGCGGCTCCGTTGAAGCGTCGTGTCTGAAAGTTCGCCATTCATCGGATTCGTGCTCTCTCCGCCGATCACCATCGGCGGCTCCGTTGAAGCGTGATGGGCTCCGACCTGCTCGAATCCTGCAAGTCGTGCTCTCCGCCGATCACCATCGGCGGCTCCGTTGAAGCGCTTACGCGTGAGTCGTCAACCAGGAGCAGAACATGTCCTCTCCGCCGATCACCATCGGCGGCTCCGTTGAAGCGTCGCGGGCGCGCGCCTCGTTGCCGAGTCGATCTACCGTCTCTCCGCCGATCACCATCGGCGGCTCCGTTGAAGCGAGGCACCGAGGGGCCAATGATCACCGCGCGCAAGCAACTCTCCGCCGATCACCATCGGCGGCTCCGTTGAAGCAACGACCGCGCCCTGAGAGCGCACCCAGAGAGCTCCTCTCCGCCGATCACCATCGGCGGCTCCGTTGAAGCGACGGAGCAAGCAGAAACGCCGAAACGGCACAGCTGTTGCTCTCCGCCGATCACCATCGGCGGCTCCGTTGAAGCATCGGTCGGTGCTCCTCTTCGGTCGCCAGGGGCGCTCCTCTCCGCCGATCACCATCGGCGGCTCCGTTGAAGCGGCGACCCCGAGGATGCTGTCGCGCGCGCGCGCAACGCTCTCCGCCGATCACCATCGGCGGCTCCGTTGAAGCGCGCTCGGGATGGCCGTGTTCATCGGCATCCTCGCGAACTCTCCGCCGATCACCATCGGCGGCTCCGTTGAAGCCGTGATCACGCCGGGCCGGATGGTCCCCGAGCGGGATGCTCTCCGCCGATCACCATCGGCGGCTCCGTTGAAGCGCGCCCGCCGCAATCACGGTGTCGGCGAGGAGCTGGTAGCTCTCCGCCGATCACCATCGGCGGCTCCGTTGAAGCGGCGAGGAGGAGTCCGGTCGTCAGCGCGCCAGCCGTCGGCTCTCCGCCGATCACCATCGGCGGCTCCGTTGAAGCAGAGCCCGTTCTGCCCCAAGGGCAACGTGTTCCTGCTCTCCGCCGATCACCATCGGCGGCTCCGTTGAAGCGACGAGGCGCTGACCGGGAAGTTCGCGGCAACCATCCGCTCTCCGCCGATCACCATCGGCGGCTCCGTTGAAGCATCACGATTGCGCCGGGCTACGGCGGCTGGGCCAACTCTCCGCCGATCACCATCGGCGGCTCCGTTGAAGCCTCCCGCTCGGCTTCGACGTCCCGGCGGCGGCGGACCCCTCTCCGCCGATCACCATCGGCGGCTCCGTTGAAGCCGGTGGGGCATCACCATCCGGTTCGTCCGCCACGGCCTCTCCGCCGATCACCATCGGCGGCTCCGTTGAAGCTCGCCGTCGTGGCGGCTCCTCTCGCTCGCGGTCGCGCCCTCTCCGCCGATCACCATCGGCGGCTCCGTTGAAGCTGCCAATGCCGCGCGTGCATGTCGACGTCGCCGGCGGCTCTCCGCCGATCACCATCGGCGGCTCCGTTGAAGCAAGACGATCGGGGAGAAGGATGTCGAGCTCACCGTCGTCTCTCCGCCGATCACCATCGGCGGCTCCGTTGAAGCCTCTGGGCTTGCGCGTGCGGAGCGAAATGCGACGAGCCTCTCCGCCGATCACCATCGGCGGCTCCGTTGAAGCGGGTTCTTCTTCGTGGTTGCCATGCCAACCCCCAATGCTCTCCGCCGATCACCATCGGCGGCTCCGTTGAAGCGTGTATAGCGTCGGCCGCGGCAAGCCGATCAACGTCGACCTCTCCGCCGATCACCATCGGCGGCTCCGTTGAAGCGGGAAGTGGCGGCACGCCGACGGGACGGCCATCGAGCGTCTCTCCGCCGATCACCATCGGCGGCTCCGTTGAAGCCGCGTTGTTCTGACAATGCCTGTCGCGAATGACGACTCTCCGCCGATCACCATCGGCGGCTCCGTTGAAGCTTCGCGCGGTCGAGGGTGGAGAAGTCGACGCCGCGGAGCTCTCCGCCGATCACCATCGGCGGCTCCGTTGAAGCACGGCATCACCTCGGCGCATCGCGGCCACTCCCGGCGGCTCTCCGCCGATCACCATCGGCGGCTCCGTTGAAGCGCGGAACCGTGCGCGGTGCCGGCGCTCTCGGCGTCGACTCTCCGCCGATCACCATCGGCGGCTCCGTTGAAGCGGATTGAGCCCGAGCGAGTCAGCGATCGCCTGGATGACCTCTCCGCCGATCACCATCGGCGGCTCCGTTGAAGCCTTCCGCACTTGGAGCAGTACGGTGCTGGGGGTCCATCCTCTCCGCCGATCACCATCGGCGGCTCCGTTGAAGCGGCGAGCGTAAAGTGGATCTCTACGTGGGCTGGAAGCTCTCTCCGCCGATCACCATCGGCGGCTCCGTTGAAGCAACCTTGGTGGGGTCGAGGGTGGGCCGGGGGTCGTCTCTCCGCCGATCACCATCGGCGGCTCCGTTGAAGCCGGTCGAGCACGAGCCAGATCAGCCGCGGCGTCTGCACCTCTCCGCCGATCACCATCGGCGGCTCCGTTGAAGCACGTTCAAGCCGCTCGACCTCGCCTCTATCACATCGCAGCTCTCCGCCGATCACCATCGGCGGCTCCGTTGAAGCTCGCCGCTCCGCCACTGCCGGACGATCTTCTCGTCGACCTCTCCGCCGATCACCATCGGCGGCTCCGTTGAAGCAGCTGGTGGCGAAATCCATGTAACGAACGGCGACTGGGTCTCTCCGCCGATCACCATCGGCGGCTCCGTTGAAGCTACGATCTCACGTTCGCTAACCAGCGCGGCTTTGGCGACTCTCCGCCGATCACCATCGGCGGCTCCGTTGAAGCGGGTGGTCGCGATCGATGACGAGACGGGCGAGCGCCGGCTCTCCGCCGATCACCATCGGCGGCTCCGTTGAAGCTGGAGGTCACGGATGTTTTTCGCCCTGACTTCTTCGACTCTCCGCCGATCACCATCGGCGGCTCCGTTGAAGCTGCCCAATCGTCTTCTTCTTGGTCGCCATCAGACCTCTCTCCGCCGATCACCATCGGCGGCTCCGTTGAAGCTCGGAAGAGAAGGCTTGGATCGGCTTCGAGGCCGAGCTCTCTCCGCCGATCACCATCGGCGGCTCCGTTGAAGCTCCGGGAGCGTCGCGCCGACGTACTCGCAGCCTTTGGCCTCTCCGCCGATCACCATCGGCGGCTCCGTTGAAGCAAGGAGAACATGGCGAAGCTCCAGCTCCGTCCGCACGCTCTCCGGCGGCTCCGTTGAAGCCGGCCCGCAGCGGTCCTCATCGCTATGGCGATCGGCCCCTCTCCGCCGATCACCATCGGCGGCTCCGTTGAAGCGCGCGCCACAACGCGGGGATCAGCGCGACGACCTGAACCTCTCCGCCGATCACCGTCGGCGGCTCCGTTGAAGCCCCTGGGAGCTCTTCCTCGACCGCGTGCGCCGCTACCTCTCCGCCGATCACCATCGGCGGCTCCGTTGAAGCCTGTACCTCCAGGAGACGAACATCTCGAGACCGAGCCACTCTCCGCCGATCACCATCGGCGGCTCCGTTGAAGCCGATCGGCACGAAGATCGTTTCGACGTCCAACTCGGAACTCTCCGCCGATCACCATCGGCGGCTCCGTTGAAGCTTGCACATGATCGAGATCGCCTTCCAATGAAGGATGGCTCTCCGCCGATCACCATCGGCGGCTCCGTTGAAGCGTCGTCAGGGCGTGCAGCTCGCGGCGGTCGAAGAGCAGCTCTCCGCCGATCACCATCGGCGGCTCCGTTGAAGCGCGATCGCGGCCTGCGTGTACGCGAAGCAGTCCGCGAACTCTCCGCCGATCACCATCGGCGGCTCCGTTGAAGCGCGCGCCCATCGGCGTCTTCTCGAAGGGACCGCCGCCCGACCTCTCCGCCGATCACCATCGGCGGCTCCGTTGAAGCGCGATCATGTCGAGGCGGAGGTGGAGCCACGTGTCCTCCTCTCCGCCGATCACCATCGGCGGCTCCGTTGAAGCCTCTTGGACATGACGCTTCCTTCTGCGTGAGGTCACCCTCTCCGCCGATCACCATCGGCGGCTCCGTTGAAGCCGGCGTCGTCCGCCTCTCCCGGCGGTCCGTCCGGGGAGCTCTCCGCCGATCACCATCGGCGGCTCCGTTGAAGCGAGCGCGACAAGAAGCAGGGCGGGCCGCAGCCGGGCGCTCTCCGCCGATCACCATCGGCGGCTCCGTTGAAGCCCGCGCTTGCCGATATGGAGTTGCTCGGCGTCATAGTACTCTCCGCCGATCACCATCGGCGGCTCCGTTGAAGCGCCCCGACCCGGAAGTTGCCCGAGCCCGCGGGCCGGGTCCTCTCCGCCGATCACCATCGGCGGCTCCGTTGAAGCGTGATCGGCGATAGGTCAACGCCGGACGTCAGGACACGCTCTCCGCCGATCACCATCGGCGGCTCCGTTGAAGCCGTGAGCACGCCTCCAGCCGGGCCGTCGCGTTTGTCCTCTCCGCCGATCACCATCGGCGGCTCCGTTGAAGCTGTCGAGGGCGACCGCGCGTGTGCCCCTTCACCCATCCTCTCCGCCGATCACCATCGGCGGCTCCGTTGAAGCCGGACCCAGGCGCGCGTGCCGATCAAGGACGTGCCGGCCTCTCCGCCGATCACCATCGGCGGCTCCGTTGAAGCCGCTTCATGGTCCCCATGAAGGTCTCCACCGCATCGACTCTCCGCCGATCACCATCGGCGGCTCCGTTGAAGCCTTGACCGACTCCTCCCTCTCGTCCCAGGCCTCCAGGACTCTCCGCCGATCACCATCGGCGGCTCCGTTGAAGCTCGCGGACGTCGCGCTCGGGGAACACGTATGCGAACTCTCCGCCGATCACCATCGGCGGCTCCGTTGAAGCCCGTAGACCTTGGCGTGCTTCGGGCTCGTCTTCGCGACCTCTCCGCCGATCACCATCGGCGGCTCCGTTGAAGCCGATTCGGTGACGTCGGCGAGCTGACGTCGGAGCGCCCTCTCCGCCGATCACCATCGGCGGCTCCGTTGAAGCCCCGGGCTCGGGCCCCCCACGGCGCTCCCCTTCATCGGTCTCTCCGCCGATCACCATCGGCGGCTCCGTTGAAGCGACCGTCATCACGTCGCCGTAGTTGGGGATCGGCTCTTCTCTCCGCCGATCACCATCGGCGGCTCCGTTGAAGCATCTGGTCCGACGGCGGCATAGCGATGGCCTTGCCGGCTCTCCGCCGATCACCATCGGCGGCTCCGTTGAAGCTCGAGCACCTCGGTCGCGGAGGCGCGCATGGTTCCGCTCTCCGCCGATCACCATCGGCGGCTCCGTTGAAGCCGCTCCTTCAAAAAGTAGTCGCGCGCCGGGCTCGGCTCTCCGCCGATCACCATCGGCGGCTCCGTTGAAGCCCGGAGAGGACGGCGCACGCCGGCCTCCTCGGCCACGAACTCTCCGCCGATCACCATCGGCGGCTCCGTTGAAGCGGGTGGCGGTCCCACGCGTGCAGAGGTGACTCCTCGTCTCTCCGCCGATCACCATCGGCGGCTCCGTTGAAGCTTCTCCGGAGTGCCGTAACGGAGGTTCGCGAGCCGGTCTCTCCGCCGATCACCATCGGCGGCTCCGTTGAAGCGGCGGGCTGAGGATCGTCTTATCCGCGGGGATCGGCATCTCTCCGCCGATCACCATCGGCGGCTCCGTTGAAGCAGCGCGCGCTCGTCGATCACTTGGCCTTTTTCGTCGCTCTCCGCCGATCACCATCGGCGGCTCCGTTGAAGCCAGCAGGAGCTGCGTATCCGCTGCTTGAAGCGGCGTGATGGCGGAGGTCTGCGGCGCGGCGCAGACTGCCCGCGTGTGCGCCAGTTCAGTTCGACGACGGCTGCTCTTCCGCGGGCGGCGGCACGGTGATGTGCCCGACCGGAAGATCGAGCTCGCGCCCATCGAGGCGGGCGCGCGTGGCGGTCCAGTACTTCGGCGACAGCTCGAGATAGCGATCGCGCGGCCAGTACGGCACGACGCGGATCACGTCGGCGAGGTACCGCTCGACGTCGAGGCGGTGCAGCTCGCACGACGCGATCAGCGAGAAGAGGTTCGCCGCGGCCTGAGCGTGATCGCCGGAGCCGAAGAAGAGCCACGCCTTGCGACCG